>JABUBL010000364.1_pt1 | contig 13104 bp, 9 predicted proteins | sample 7240371 | NCBI WGS metagenome assembly JABUBL01 (sample SAMN07256343, study PRJNA390944) | subsurface metagenome | isolation source: Methane hydrate marine sediment | place: Pacific Ocean: Eastern North Pacific, ODP site 1244 | collected 2002
ATGTTGCCGCCAAAGAACAGACAAAGATGGGATTGCGCTCAAAGCGACCTTGGTTTGAGAAGCCTGAACAGGTAGCCGAAGCAATGAAGGAAATCTATTTCAGAGAGGAGTGGACAGAAGCCGGCAGGGTGCCGCACAGCATTCTGATGACAGGAGGGACAATTTTAACTAAAGTTGACGGGCTTGATGAAGACGATTTTTACCTGCGGTATGTAGAAGCTGTAAGGGATGCTATAGGACTTCGGTACCCAATCTGCTTGCAAACAGAGCCCAAAACGCGTGAGGTAGCCAAAAGGTATAGGGATACAGGGGTTGATGTGCATGAGACCAACCTTGAGATATGGGACGAGCGAATGTTTAACATTATCTGCCCGGGGAAGGCAAAGCGTTTCGGTTGGAAGAAGTGGGTAGATATGATGTGTGATGAGGTTTATGTGTTTGGCGAAGGGAATGTTAGCCCCTGCTTTGTTTGTGGGACTGAGATGGCCCAACCCTGGGGGTTCAAGACGATAGATGAGGCGGTGAAATCTACCCTTAGTGGATGGGATTACCTGATGGCTCATGGTGTTGTTCCTAGACCCACAGAATGGGCTGTTGTGCCTGGTTCAGCCCTGGGGAATCAGAAGCCGCCACCCTTAGAATACTACGTGCGAGTCTTTTATGGTTGGGCTGAACTATGGAAAAAGCATGGCCTGCCACCAGTACGACGGTTGCCCCAGATGGGGCCAGGGAATAAATATTCATATCGTGGTTGGCAAAGCATGGTGACCTTCTAGTTATGAAGCTATTAATATCTTGAAAACAGAGTAAACATGCCGAGTAGAGGATATAAGCCCAGAAGGCTAGAGAAGTCATTCTAGATAACAGGAGGGCAAAAATGGAAGTAAAGCAATTAGGCAGGCGAGCCGAGCTAGAGTTAATGTTCAACAAGTTTCCCCACGTACCACGAGAGCCTATACTCCAAATTGACCTTTATCGGGAAGGCACCGCCCTCACCGATAGCGCTCTCAGGGTGCTGGAACCATTTGCCACCAAGACCTATAACCTGTTTATCTGGGATAGAATAGCCGCTGACAGTAGACTAAGTAAAATTCCAGACCAAATCCATATTACCGGGGGAATATACGGGTTGCGGGGCAATGTAAATGTTGACTGGCATGTTAACCCTGAATCTGGCTATATTGTTGATATAATAGATGGCAAGCTCACCTTATGCTCAAGGGAAAACGGTCAGCATATACCAATCGCACCAATACTTGACCCCTACCCCCGCCCCAAACACAAGGATAAGTATTTTGAGGATGGGACTTCTTATGGTGAAGTCGTAGATACAGTTGCTGGTAAGCCTTTTACCCGTTTAGTCCCCACGAGGATGTGCCAAATGTGGGGTTATAATGAGCAGTGTTTGTTCTGTGATATAAACGTGGCCGCCAAGGGACAAACGAAAGTAGGCTTGCGCTCAAAACGGGGCTGGGTTGAGAAGGTTGACCAAGTAGCCGAAGTGTTTAAGGAAATCTATTTGAGAGAGGAGTGGCCCATAGGAAAACTACCCAATAACATCCTGATAACTGGGGGAACAATTTTATCCAAACTGGACGGTTTGAATGAGGATGATTTTTATCTGCGCTATGTAGAAGCCATACGCCAAGCTATAGGCTATCGACAGCGAATCTGCTTGCAAACAGGACCCAAAACACGTGAAGTAGCCAAAAGGTATCGGGACGCCGGGGTTGACGTGCATGAAACCAACCTTGAGGTATGGGACGAGCGAATATTTAACATCCTCTGCCCGGGGAAGGCAAAGCGTTTCGGTTGGAAAAATTGGGTAGATATGATGTGTGACGAAGTTGATGTGTTTGGTCTAGGGAATGTTAGCCCCTGCTTTGTTTGCGGGACCGAGCTGGCTGAGCCCTTTGGATTCAAGACCATAGACGAAGCGGTGGAATCTACCCTAAAAGGGTGGGATTACCTTATGGCTCACGGCGTTGTTCCCCGACCCAGGGAATGGACAGTGGAAGCTGGCTCAGCCCTGGCAGACCAGAAGGCACCAGCCCTTGAATATTTGATTAGAGTCTTTTGGGGTTGGTATGAATTGTGGAAAAAGTATTCTCTGCCGCCGATGCGACGGTATGATATTATGGGGCCGGGTAGAGAACAAGCCGACCGTGGTTGGGCAAGCATGGGATGCTAATTAGAGGTAAACGTTCCGAGCAGTAGATGTAAGCCCAGAGGACTGGAACTTAAATAATAGGAGGAGGGATGGAAGTAAAGCAATTAGGCAGGCGAGCCGAGTTAGAGTTAATGTTTAAGAAGTTCCCCGATGTAGCCCGGGAGCCCATAATTCAAACTGACGTCGCTATTCAGGGGGTGGATTGTACCGAAAGTGCCCTTAAGTTTGTGGAACCTTACCATAGCAAGAGCTACAATCTGTTCATCTGGGATAGGGACGCTCCTGACGCTAAATGGAGTAAAGTTCCTGACCAAATCCATATTACCGGCGGAATGTACGATTTACGCGGCAACACCACCTTGGACTGGCATGTTCACCGTAATTCTGAGTATATCGTTGATTTGATAGACGGGAAACTTACCCTGTGCACCAAGGAGAACGGTCAGCATATACCCATCGCCTCAATACTTGACCCCTATCCCCGTCCCAAATACAAGGATAAGCATTTTGAGGATGGGACTTCTTATGGTGAAGTTGTAGACGTTATCCCTGGTAAGCCATTTACCCGCTTTGTGGCACTGAGGATGTGCCAATTCTGGGGTTATGACGAGGAATGCAAGTTTTGTGATATAAATCGTGCCGCCAAAGAACAACAAAGGGTGGGATTACGCTCCAAGCGGGGCTGGTTTGAGAAACCAGAGCAGGTAAAGGAAGCTTTTAGGGAAGCCTATTTTGGGGAGGAGTGGCCGCCAGGAAGGCTACCACCCGGTATACTATTTACCGGGGGGACAGTTTTATCCAAGGTGGATGGCTTGAATGAGGATGACTTTTATATGCGGTATACAGAAGCCATACACGAGGCTATTGGTTACCGGTGGCCTCTCTGTTTGCAAACAGGCCCCAAAACACGTGAAGTAGCCAAAAGATATCGGGATACCGGAGTTGATGCTCATGAGACAAACCTTGAGGTATGGGACGAGCGGCTATTCAATATCCTCTGTCCGGGAAAGGCAAAGCGTTTCGGTTGGAAGAAGTGGGTAGATATGATGTGTGATGAAGTCGATATCTTTGGTCAAGGGAATGTTAGTCCCTGCTTTGTTTGGGGGGTTGAGATGTGCCAGCCCTATGGATTCAAGACTATAGACGAGGCGGTGAAGTCTACCCTTGGCGGGTGGGATTACCTTATGGCTCATGGTGTTATTCCCCGACCCAAAGAATGGATGGTTGAGCCTGGTTCCGCCCTGGCTGATAATAAGCCAGCGCCACTTGAATTTTATGTGCGCACCCTCTACGGCTGGCATGAATTATGGGTAAAGTATGCTCTGCCACCGGTACGACGTTATCCCATTATGGGACCAGGCAGGGAACAAGCCGACCGTGGTTGGTCAAGCGTCGGCTACTAAGTAAGGACATAGCTGTAGACAACAGACGAAGAAGGAGCGAGGTTTAAAACCTCGCTCCTCTTGCTAACAATGTTAATCCTTTGCCTTCGACTTCTTATTTTTTCGTAATCTCCGAATACAAGCGTTGCTCCACTATTTTCGCTCGTTCTTCGTTCAAGTTACCCGGATAGATAATCAACATACTCTGCTGTAAACGCGATTCTCTAACATAAATCGGGGGGGCACCATCCTGTAACCTTTGTGATACTTCAGCAGCACTTCGCCCCAGCTTCACCTCGTCCAGCTTCACCACCAGCATAGGCTCTCCTCCAGAAATATATTCTGTCCATTTCATTTCCACGCCGGAGACACCTTTGAGAGGTTGAGCAATTTGTTCCAAGAATGACCGACTTCGTTTCAAATCCCTCAAAACTTTCTCCTCAGTGAAGAGCTGAAGAGCGGCAAGTAAGCCTACAATTGCCTCCTTGGTCACCTTCATACTCCGACCGATGCCATGTTGCGGTACACCCCGCAGCTTTTCTTTAGGAATAAAGGATGGGGGTGGGTTCCAGGTATCAAAGGCAATCGCAGCCATATCCAGGTTTTGCAAAGCCGTAGCCGCAATCAAGTCACGACGTCCACATAAGATGCCACTGGCTTGCGGACCCCTGATGCCCTTGCCGCCACTAAAGGCAATCAAGTCAGCTCCCATGGCAATAAACTTGCGCAAGTTTTCTACCGGTGGCACTTGAGCGGCTGCATCAAGAAGCACCGGTATATGGTACCGCTTACCAATATCGATAACCTCTTCCAAAGGTGGATGACCCCCAGGGCGGGCAGCGTAAGCGATGGCTACCGTATTTTCCGTAATAGCCGCCTCAAACTCCCAGGCTTCAGTGATATGAACCTCCATAGGTGGGGTGGTATCATTGGGCATACCCACCTCCACTATCTTGGCACCGGCAGCCGAAATAGCATGGTCATAGCCACTCACCTGATGCCGAGCCATGAGAACCTCATTGGGCATACCAGCAGTGTGGGGCAAGCGATTCATCCGAGCTACATCAAGGCCAGTCAAGCAAGCAGCCATACCCAAGGTAAGCGCGGCTGATGCTCCCGAGGTAACATAACCTGCCTCGGCACCAGTTATCTTAGCTATAATATTACTGGCCGCAGCTTGAAGCTCCTCCAAAGGCACTGCTTCCTGGGCTGCTTCAGCCATAGCTTCTATTGCCGCCTGTTCCATTTGGGCACCACCAAGGCGAGTATTTGTGCCACGTGCATTGATGATTGGGCGCACTCCTAAACGTTCATAAACTCCCATACTTAACCTCCTTTTCCTTATATTAGTGGGCTGAAACTATACTTACATCCAATGGCAACAAGCGTCTCGGTATGCACTAGCCTGGTTGCTATTGCCGCACGAACTAGAGGACTTGAGAAAGTAGCCTCGATATACCTTACTGATGTTAGCGTTGATTCTAACAGAATTGCCCGCATGTTTCAAGCCTCTGTCCTTGTCCAGTACCCCGGTGACACATCGCCTCCTTTTTGGTAGCCTTTTTATAATGGTCTCCACTTCCCTAAAGTAAATAGTCGGGGGAACAAGACCTTACGAATCTCCTCAATAGCAAACAGACTACCACCGGCCAGGATAGCGATACCCCATTTGTCAATACCCAGGGGTACCGTGTTAAAAGCCACCTGCAGGAAGGGCACATAGATAACGGCTAGCTGCAACATAATGGCTATCAAGATAGACACAACCAGCCAGCGATTACGGAAAATGCCCAACCTGAATAAAGTATGCTCATCAGAGCGAGCGTTAAAGGCGCGGAACCATTCAAAGGAAACCATAGAACAAAAGGCGAGGGTGCGAGCTTCCTCCAGACTCATCCTGGCTTGAGCCCAGTTGAAAATCAAGAATATGCCAACACTCATCAGTATTGCCATAAAACCAATACGAAGGAGCAACCCAGGGAAAATAAGACCTACCTTAGGATGGCGCGGGGGCTGTTTGAGTTCATCACCAAATTTCGGCTCGAGCCCCAAGGGGATAGCCACCGCCGTATCAGTAACCACGTTAACCCAGAGAATCTGCACCGCCAACAGGGGTGCTTTACCAATGAACAAGATAGAGAGTATCAGTGCCAGTAGCTCACCCAGGTTCGTGCTCAGTAAGAAGAAAATCACGTTGCGTAATCGGTTGAAAATTGCCCGACCTTCATCCACGGCTGCCACCACTGAGGCAAAATTATCATCTGTCAGCACCATATCACTGGCTTCTTTAGCTACATCGGTACCAGTAATACCCATGGCAATACCAATATTAGCTGCCTTGAGAGCCGGGGCATCGTTAACCCCATCCCCGGTCATAGCAACAACATGCCCGCGGTTCTTGAGCGCATTAACTATTCTCAGCTTGTGTAACGGTTCAATGCGGGCAAAAACTGAGATACCCTCTACGCGCCGTGATAATTCCTCATCACTCATCTCCTGAAGCTCAGCACCGGTTATGGCTTCTCCCGGTGGTAAATCTAGCTGACCAGCAATAGACTCAGCCGTCACCCTGTGGTCACCGGTAATCATCACTGCTCTAATGCCGGCCTGCTTGCATAACCTCACTGCCGCTTTGGCTTCCTCACGAGGCGGGTCAACCATTCCCGCCAGACCGACAAAAACCAGGTTGCCCCTGATGTCTTCATCCCTTAAATCTTCTAACTCGCTCGGAAGCTCAGTATAGGCAGTAGCGATGACTCTCATCGCTTCTCTGGCCATAGAAATGTTGGCCTGCATAATTGCCTGGGCATCGGCTTTCTCCAACGTGACAATCCCATTCCCCTTCACTAGATACCTACTTAGTGATAGGAGTCTTTCTACTGACCCTTTCACATAGACCACCCGGCCTCCATCTCGCGGGTGAAGGGTAGCCATATACTGCTTCTCACTCTGGAAAGGAATTTCGTCCAGTCGAGGAAAGGTCTTCTCTAATTTTTCCTTATTCATCCCTGCCTTGGCGGCAACCACCACCAGAGCGCCTTCAGTTGGGTCTCCATAAATGCTGCAGAACTCACGCTCACATGTCAGCAGGGCGTCGTTACACAGGGCGCCTATTCTCAGGTGCAAAGTTAGCGCTTCTTCGCTTTCCGGGTTGGCTCTCTGTCCATTCCTACGAAGTTCCCCCCACGGCTCGTAGCCTTCACCAGTTACCTCAATCCACTGACCATCAACATAGAGCCGTTGCACCGTCATCTCGTTTAAGGTGAGGGTTCCCGTTTTATCCGAGCAAATGACAGTAGCTGACCCCAGGGTTTCCACTGCCACCAGCTTGCGAATGATAGCATTACGCCGTGCCATTATCCGCATGCCCACGGCTAGAACAACGGTCACCGCCACTGGCAGTCCTTCCGGTATGGCGGAAACAGCGGCGGCCACCGCCAATAAAAACATCTCCAGCCACCCTAACCCCTTCAATATCCCAACAACCACCAGCAGACTCAAGATTCCCAGGAAAAGGACGATAATATACTGGCCTAGCTTACTGACACTCTTCTGGAGAGGTGTCTTCTCCGGCTTTATCTCCTGAATGGCGGTAGCAATTTTGCCTATCTCAGTCGACATACCAGTTCTCACCGCCATAGCTGTGGTTCTGCCATAGGTAACGATGGTGCCCATATACACTAGATTCTTTCTTTCGGCCACCGGTATTGCTCCACCAATTACCTTGGTATGCTTTTCCACCGCCATTGATTCGCCAGTGAGGGTGGCTTCGTTCACCTTCAAGTTAGATACCTCTATCAGTCTGGCATCAGCCGGTACTTTATCGCCGGTTTCAAGGAGCAATATGTCCCCGGGTACTATTTCTCTGGCTGGTATCTGTTTAACGTTGCCATCACGCCTTACCCTTGCCCGAGGCGCTGCCATCTGAATTAGCGCCTCCATAGCGCTCTCGGCTCGTGTCTCCTGGATAAAACCAATAACAGCATTGAGTAGGAGCACCCCCATTATTACCGCCGCATCTATAAAGTGCTCCACAATAACGGAAACGATGACTGCAGCGAGAAGTATATATATAAGAGGGCTGAGGAACTGTCTAAGGAAAACCAATACTGGTGGGGTTTTCTTCTTGCCTTTTAACTCATTAGGACCGTATTGGAGTAACCGTCTTTTGGTCTCGGTCTCAGCGAGTCCAGACCGCCTGGAATCAAGCGCCAATAATGCTTCATCCGGGCTAAGATTATGCCATTGCTCACCCATAATTCGTATTGTAGCATAAATCTATCAGGCACCACCGATGCTGGAGGGGTCTCTATTCCAAGGAGGCAAGCCGAGGGTATACCCCAGCGGAAGAAGCATTTTCTTAAGCTTTCTGGTAAGATTAGAGAGACAAATAGAAGGGGAGGAATTATGCCAGAAAGCCAGGAGCAAGAGTATACGGTCATCTTTGAGCCATCGGTCTACAGAGGCCGTATCACTGGGGGCAAGACAATCACGGAGGCCTCCCGGGAACTAGGTGTAGACATAGAAGGCATCTGTGGCGAAAAGGCTACCTGCGGCAAGTGTAAGGTTAGGATAGAAAAAGGGTTTTTTAAGAAATATGGTGTCGAATCACGAATAGAATCTCTCTCCCCGATAAGTGAGGCAGAGGAGGATTTGTTGAGTCCACAGGAACAGCATGATGGCTACCGGCTGGCTTGTCAGGCTCGCATCCATGGTAACGTGGTAATCTTCGTCCCTGAGGAGAGCCGGCTGGGTAAACAGGTCGTGCGCAAAGCAGCCAGACAGATAGCCATTGAGCTGAAGCCAGCGATAAGGAAATACTATGTGGAAATGGCTCCAGCAACTTTGCACAACACCCTGGGTGACTGGGAGCGTTTACAGGCTGAACTTGGAAAGACGTTTGACCTAAGCAATGTAACCATTGACTATCAGGCACTTTTGAGTTTACAGAAGGTGGTACGCCAGGGAAATTGGCAGGTAACCGCATCGGTGTGGATGAATAGAGAAGTCATCAAGCTAGACCCTGGACTGGTGGATAAAGGCTATGGTCTGGCAGTGGATATAGGCACCACTACCGTAGCTGGTTACCTTTGCGACCTGACCAGCGGCGAGGTGGTAGCCACCAGTTCCATGATGAACCCGCAGGTGGTTTATGGTGAAGATGTGCTGTCCCGCATCACCTATACCATGACCAAAAAGGACGGATTAGAGAGCCTGCACCAGGCAATTATCAAGGGTCTCAATCAAATCGCCGGGCGAGCCGCCGCTCAGGCAGGCATCAGGCGCCAGGACATCACTGACATGACCGTCGTCGGTAATACTTGTATGCACCATATCTTCCTGAATATCGACCCTCAATATATTGGCAAGGTTCCTTTTCCCCCGAGTATACACCACTCCCTGGATGTTAAGGCTCGCGACTTAGGGCTCAAGATATCCCCGGGGGCTTATATTCATGTCCTCCCCATCGAGGCTGGCTTCGTAGGGGCTGATAATGTAGGGGTGCTCATTGCTGAGGAGCCCTATAATCAGGATGACCTGGTGCTACTCATTGATATCGGCACCAATGGCGAGCTAATCTCGGGCAACCGGGACAAGCTCATATCCTGCTCCTGCGCCACCGGTCCAGCCTTTGAGGGGGCCAAGATAAAATACGGAATGCGCGCCGCTCCAGGGGCTATTGAGAAGATAGAGATAGACCCAGATACTGGGGAGGTGCGCTTCAAGGTCATTGGCAAGGAAGACTGGAATACAGATTTGGAGGATGTGGGAGCCCAGGGCATCTGCGGCTCAGGAATAATTGATGCCGCCTCCCAATTGTTCGTGACCGGCATTATAGACCAAACCGGCCGTTTTAGGACTGATTTGCCGACTCATCGTTTGCGGGTTACTGAGAAAGGACCAGAGTTCGTCATCGCCTGGGCCGATGAAACCTCCATTGGCCGAGATATCGTAATCTGCCAGGAGGATGTGAGGAACATACAACTAGCCAAGGCGGCCATGTATGCCGGAGCCAAGGTCATCATGCGTCGTTTGGGTGTGGAGAAATTGGATAAGGTTATTCTGGCTGGAGCCTTCGGCAGCTACATCAACCAGGAATCAGCAGCGACGATAGGGCTTTTCCCCGACTGTGCTTTAGAGAATGTCTATGCTGTGGGCAATGCTGCCGGTGATGGAGCCCGGATAGCCCTCCTCAATGTGGACAAGCGAGTAGAAGCCGATGAAATGGTAAGGCAGGTGGAGTATGTAGAATTAACTGTGGAACCAGATTTTGAGAGACACTTTATCCAAGCGATGTATTTCCCCCACACGGAGGATGTGTTCCCTCACCTTAAGCATCTTCTCCCCAAAAAGTAGAGGTGCGCGGCTTAATTTGATGCTCCCAAGGCATCAACGGCAATAGCTTCCAGAATCTTCTTTTCACAATACCGGCAGGTACCTGTTAAGCTCGTAGTCGGTTACCTGAGTCCGGTAGTGGTCCCACTCAATTTTCTTGTTCTTGATGAAAGCATTAAAAACATGGTCGCCAAGGGCTCTTCGCACCACTTCATTCTTTTCAGTAAGCAGGATAGCCTCAAGAAGGCTGGCCGGCAAAGTTCCTATCCCTCTCCTCCTCCTCTCCGCCTCGGTCATCTCATACACGTTTTCTTCTACCGGGTCGGGAACATCGTATTCCTTCTCAAGTCCTTCCAGCCCGGCGGCCAGCATCACGCTGAAGGCAAGATAGGGGTTACAGGCGGGGTCAGGAGACCTGAACTCTATCCTGGTGGCCTTTTCCCTGCCTGGCCTATACTCGGGGACTCGAATCAAGTCGGAGCGGTTCCGCCGCGCCCAGGAGAGGTACACCGGTGCCTCGTAACCAGGGACCAGCCGCTTATAGGAATTAATCCACTGATTGGTAACAGACGTGATTTCGGGAGCATTCTTGAGTAGTCCGGCTATATAGCACCTGGCTATCTTGGAAAGGTGATACTTATCATCTTTGTCAAAGAAGGCGTTGCGGTCACCCTTGAACAGTGACTGGTGGACATGCATGCCGCTCCCATTGATGCCGAAAACCGGCTTGGGCATGAAGGTGGCATAGACCCCGTACCTTAGAGCAACCTCTTTCACCACCAGGCGGTAGGTCATTACGTTGTCAGCCATGGTCAGGGCATCAGTATACCTCATGTCTATCTCATGCTGGCTGGGAGCAACCTCGTGGTGGGAATACTCCACGCCGATGCCCATCTCTTCCAGGATGACCACTGTTTCTCTCCTCAGGTCGGTGGCGGCGTCCCGGGGGGTCATATCAAAGTAGCCTCCTTGATCCAGAGGCTCAGTTCCCTTGGAGTCCTGAAAGTAGAAGTACTCCAGCTCCGGCCCCACATAGAAGGTGTAGCCCATGTCAGCTGCTCGTTTCAGGTTTTGCTTCAAGACATACCTGGGGTCGCCCTCAAAAGGCTCACCTCCAGGCTTTAAGATGTCACAGAACATTCGGGCTACGGCATGATGCTCTGGGGGTCCCCAGGGAAGCATCTGGAAGGTATCGGGGTCAGGAAGAGCCACCATATCGCTTTCATCAATACGGGCAAACCCTTCAATTGAGGAGCCATCAAAACCCATTCCCTCTTCCAGAGCACCTTCCAATTCCTCAACGGTAATGGCAAAGCTCTTCAGGAACCCCAGGATATCAGTAAACCACAACTGGATGAACTTCACACCATGCTCTTTGGCCATCTTGAGGACATATTCTTTGCCTTCCTCTTTGCTTCTACTCCCCATCTTTTGGACCTCCCTTTTATATAGCGTTTTCGCCTTATTATATAGTGTTCTCGCCTTCCTCGCTAGTCCTGAGCTCACCGCATCACCAATCGGGAGAGCAAATAGTCTTTCCCCCTTAGATTCGTATCGGTATTCCCCGTTTTGCCAGGTATTCTTTAGTCTCCCGAATCGTATAAATTCCATAATGGAAGATGCTGGCAGCCAGAACAGCATCCGCCTTGCCTAAAACCAGAGCCTGATAAAGGTCTTCCAGAGTGCCGGCACCATAATCAACTATGGCAATCACTTTATCTTCACCTATTCAGAATTTTAACATAAAACATTGTCTTTAGTCTCTGGAGAATCCAAGCTTTTTTCTGCTCTTTGAGAAGAGTCCATCCCATTCAGAGAAAAAACGATGAAAAAGTTTTATCCAGTAACATAGAGTTAATGTAATTATGATGGTATAATGAGATTGAACACTACACGAGGGTTTAAGGTCTGGAAGCGATAGAAGTAGCCCGCAAGGCAGTAGAAGCCGCCAGTGATAAGCAGGCAGCTGATATTGTGCTGCTGGATACCCAGGGGGTATGTAGCTTTGCCGATTACTTTGTGATATGTAGCGGTGATAGCGAGAGGCAGATGCAGGCTATTTATGATGAGGTTGGGCACACACTAAAGAAGGAAGGTATTCTACCTCACCACCGTGAAGGTACGGTGAACTCAGGGTGGCTCCTGCTTGATTTTGGTAATGTTATTGTGCACATCTTTGCTCCCCTTGAGCGGGAATACTACCAACTGGACAAGCTGTGGAGCCGGGCTACACCTATAATCAGAATCCAATAGTCAGTTTTATGTACTGGACAGCCGAAGTTCCAATTTATTGAATTCATTCGCTGTGGTCTTCAAGTGCAAATCTCACTCTCGGCGAAAAACAGCTTGACTTCCTTTTCCGCAGTCTCTGCCGAATCAGAGCCATGAACCGAATTACGTCCTATATCCTGCCCGAAATCGCCCCTGATAGTTCCGGCTTCAGCCTTAACCGGGTCAGTGGCTCCCATCGTCCTTCTGATCACCTCTACCGCCTTTTCCCCCTCAAAGACAATGGCAATTATCGGGGCAGAGCTAATGTAATTCACCAAATCGTCAAAGAAAGGCTTATCTCTGTGAATAGCGTAAAGTTGTTGGGCTAGTGCCTTATCTAGGTGAAGCATCTTAATAGCCACCATCTTGAGTCCTTGCCTCTCTAAACGAGTAATAATAGTGCCAACTAAACCTCTTTGCATGGCATCAGGCTTGATAAGAACCAAAGACCGTTCCATTTTTAAGCTCCCCTTAATAAGTTGGTCATTGTCAACCTATCTTTCTTGAAGACGCTTATCTATGGTAGCACAGCCTGCTCTCAAAGCGCCATTGAGAGACATTATCAACCTCACCTCTTTATGTTACTTGGCAACCCCATCCCTCTTTGTCCCCCTTCCCCTTGATAAGGGGGACTGGTTACATAAGAGAGGCTTCGCCTCTCTTAGATTCTCCTCTGGTATTTTTCTCCTTCAAGCTTCCCTTGAGGGTTCAAGAGTCTGCTCCAAATCATCCACAGTTACCGCTTCCAGCGTGTCAACTACCAGGTCAGCCTCCATCAGGCTCATCCTGGGGTGGGTATTGGTGACCGCCAGGCAGCGCATCCCGGCTCTTCTAGCAGCGGTAACGCCAGCTACTGCGTCCTCAATGACGATACAGTTCCCTGGTGCCACCCCCAATTTCTTAGCCGCTAACAGGAAGCCCAGAGGACTGGGTTTGCCCTCCTTA
>JABUBL010000365.1_pt1 | contig 13096 bp, 14 predicted proteins | sample 7240371 | NCBI WGS metagenome assembly JABUBL01 (sample SAMN07256343, study PRJNA390944) | subsurface metagenome | isolation source: Methane hydrate marine sediment | place: Pacific Ocean: Eastern North Pacific, ODP site 1244 | collected 2002
CTTTTTGAATTTCTTTTAAAACATCTAAATGTGTAACTCGATCATTTAGTGATTCTATATGCCCATACATGATTGTCGATGTCGTTGGGATTCCCAAATTATGGGCTGTAGTAATGATGTTAATCCATTGTAGAGTAGAAACTTTATTAGGACATATAATTTTCCGAATATCATCTACTAAAATCTCTGCTGCTGTTCCTGGAATTGAATCTAATCCCGCTTTTTTTAATTCCTTTAAAGTATCTTCTATTGAGTTTTCATATAATTTTGACATGTAAAACAATTCTTGGGGAGAAAAAGCATGAATATGAATATTTGGATCAATTTTCTTAACAATTTTAAGTATATCCAAATAAAATTCAAACTTTAAATCAGGGTTTATCCCTCCTTGAATACAAACTTCAGTACATCCAAATTTTTTTGCCTCAATTACTTTTTCACTAATTTGTTCAATAGTGAGTAAGAATGCGTTAGTGTGGGTTGCAGGCAAACTGAAAGAACAGAATTTACAATGCTGATAGCAAATATTTGTAAAGTTAATATTTCTATTTATTACGAAGGTTACAATATTTTGCATTTTTTCAAAGCAGATCTGATCAGCTACATACTGAAGGGCAAAGAATTCTTTTCCCTTTACTTTTAATAACTCTAGCGCTTCATCTGAGCTTAATTCCTCTGAATTTAAAGCCTTCTGTAAAATCGCTTTTATATTTGATTCAATATGTTCAAAAAATTGCGAATTAGTCATCTAGATTTATATTATCAATTATTTTTTTAATATTTTCTGAGCAAAATCCTTCTTTATTTATAAACTTATCATATATAGGGAGTCTCTCTTTGAGTATAAAACCATTATCTTTACAAATTTTATTCAAATTATCAATTTGAGGCCAAATTTTTTTAGGATTAATATAGTCTAATGTAAATGGAGAAATACCTCCAAAATCATCAACTCCCATATCGAGAAAATGCTTTTCAAAACCAGCTATGAGGTTAGGCGGAACTTGAATCGCAATTTCATTTTCTAAAATAATTCGAGCTATTCCAGTTATTCTTAGCACCTCTTCGATGGCAATTGGCTTTTTAGGTTGATATGGAATCCTATCTTTCCTTACAAAATTCTGAATAATAACTTCTTGAATATGTCCATATTTTTTATGGATATTTTTGATTAAATGTAAATCTTCTATGATATCTGCAATTGTCTCTCCAATACCGACCAATAATCCTGTAGTAAACGGAATTTTTAATTTTCCGGCATCAGTAATGTGCTTTATTCTCTTTTTTGGTAATTTTCCAGGAGAATGTTCATGAACTTCCCCTTTTTTAAAAAGTTTCATGCTAGTACCCTCAAGCATCAACCCCATACTAGCATTGTATTTTTTTAAATCCATTAATTCATCATAAGTTAAAAATCCTAAATTTGAATAAAATAAGAGAAAAGGTTAAAGAAATAAAAACTGAATTATCTGAACAATTTCTTTTTTTCAATTCTTCTTTAACTTCTTGAAAACTTCCAGGGCGTTCTCCAGACATAATCAGGGCTTCTTTACAATTGTATTGAAGAGCTTCTTGAATATATGACACAATTTGCTCATTCTTAAGCAATATTACATTATCTTCACTATTTAGCTTAGGAATTTTATAATTATAATAACAATATCCACACTGATTAACACAATAGTTTGAAAGAGAAAGTGTGAAATTTCTCGAGTAAGTAATCACACTACATTCTTGTTCAGATAATTCAGTTTTTATTTCTTTAACCTTTTCTCTTATTTTATTAAATTTCAGGTTTTTTAACTGTGTGATTTTATTTTCCCTCATCACTACTTCCTTTTATATCTTAGAGTAATGTAATAAGTTCTAACTTTAACATCAAAAAGCTCAAATCTAGGTGCACTTACTATCTTTTCAAATCCTATTCCTTCTACTAGGCTTGTTGCTTCCTTTCCACCAACAATCCAGGGAGCTATAGTTAACCGTATTTCATTAATTAAATTATTTTCTATAAAACTCCAATTCAAATTGCCACCACCTTCCAGTAATATGGTATTTATTCCTAAATTTTTTAGGATGGGTAAAAGTTTTATTAGATTCACGCGTTTGTCATCTCCAACATTTATAATTTTAACACCTTTATCTTCATACTTTTTTATTTTATCCAATGGTACATTTTCAGTGGTGCAAATAATTGTAGGGTAAATTTCTTGTTGAAAAGATATGACATTGGAATCTAATGGAATCGTTAAATTACTGTCTAGAACAAGTCTATAATATCCTCGATGATTATAATATTTAATATGCAATTTTGGATTATCTTTTAAAATAGTCCCCTTACCTACCATTATAGCATCAACTTTAGTTCGGAGTTTATGTACTTCTTTCCAATCCGCTTTATCGGATAATTCTGAATCGCCCTTCTTAGTGGCGATTTTACCATCAATAGTCATTGCAGCGCTTAAAATGACATAGGGCTTGTTACTTTCTTTCAAACACTAATTCTCCTTTAATATAGGTCTTAATTATATTTTCTGATTTTACTCTTTGAGTAATTAAATTATATATATTATTAGAATCTAATATAGAAGAAAAAAGATTTGGATAATTGAGATCGACTATAAAAAGATCAGCAAATTTTCCTTTTGAAATTGAACCAAACTCGTTTTCAAGATTAAAATTTTTTGCGGCGTTTATTGTTACCATTTTCAATAAATCCTTAGAAGTAAACTGAAGTTCTTTATCATAACTGCATAATACTCTCGAAATCCGATAAAAATATCGTATTTCTTCAAATAAATCAGGATTATTTACCATTAAATTATCTGTTCCTAATGATACGGGAATTCCTAATTTTATAATTTCATTAATGGGTGGAAATCCAGTTCCAAAATATCCATTACAACGAGGACATAAAACAAGAGATTTTTTATTTTCTATCAATTTTTCTAAATCTTTTTTGATAAATTTGGTACCATGAACGATGACATCAACAAGATTCTCATTAAACAATTTATTTATTAAAAGATCAATGCGAGTTTTTTCAGCACAATGACAAGCAATGATTTTTTTATATTTCTGTTTGGCTGCTATAATATATTTTTCATTTGATGAAGTAATTTGTTTATAACTAGATAATCCAACTCCATCTGCTAAATCAAAAACAGAATTTATTTCACTTTCATCCATAAATCGCCCTAAGATTAAATAGTTAATTGGACTCTTAATAAGTGCTTTTTTTAGAAGATTTACACCTTCAATACCTCCCTCTCTAAAATCAATGAAAAATATAATACCATTTGAAAGCATTTCTAAAACTGCGTTTTGAATTCCTTTAATTTTAATGTGTTCAGGGATTTGTCTTAATAATTTATGTTTAAGACCAAATGGTGGGGCAACTACCTCCGCCAAATCTTTATTAAAACCAACTTCTTTCGCAAAATTATCACCTATATGTGTATGAGAATTAATAAAGCCTGGTAATAGCAAATAATTTTGACCGTTTTTAAAAATTTCGATGTGTATATCTGGATTATTATCTGTGATGTTAATTATCTTTCCTTCTTCATCGATTTCTAATAAAACATCTTGCTTAAGTTCTAAATCTTCTCCTATTAATGCAAATTTGCTGAAAATACTTTTATTAGGCATTTGGTTCTTGAAAAATTCAAATTATTTTATATTTTATCTAATCTTCTTTATGAATAGAACAAAATAAAATTATTTTTTAATTCTGGTGATTTAAAATTCACGAGTTTAAAATGGATTTACAGGATTCCGGTTCAGCAATTGACATTGCAATTGATAAAGTTGGAATAATAGAACTAGAGAAAAAAGTTGAAATCGTACAAGAAAATAAAAAATACTCATTTTACCCCAAGATCTCAGCACTGATTAATCTTCCCGCAAAACAGCGTGGAATACATATGTCGCGTACTTCTGAAACAATAGAGGAAGTTATAAATGAAGTAATTTACAAACCAACGCCTACAATTGAATTAGTAGGTGATAGAATCGTTAAAAAACTGTTAGAAAGACATCCATATTCATCAAAAGCGGAAGTTAAATTAGAAGGAAAAATAATTGTTCAGGTAAGAGAAAATAATTCCAGAAATATCCAAAAATCTTATAATATTAGTTCTTTTGTAAGAGCTAAAAGAGATGAAGCTGGAAAGATTGATTTTAACTATTTTGTGGGTGCGAGCGCAGTCGGGATAACTGTATGTCCCTGTGCTAAAGAAATGTCTCAAGAATATGCCGAAGAAATAATTAGAACAAGAAAAGATATAAATGTTAGCGAAGAAGATCTTAAGAAATTAATAAATATACTACCTTTTTCCTCTCATAATCAAAGAACTATTGGATCAATAACTGTCCAAATAAAGGATTTAACAGGCCATAAAGTTGATGTTTTAGATATTATTGAAGTAATAGAAGACTCAATGAGTGGGAAAATACAATCTGTGTTAAAAAGACCTGAAGAAGCTGAATTAGTAAGAAGTGCTCATTTAAAACCCTTATTTTCTGAAGATGTGATTAGAGAAATGGCAAAAAACTTCATATTAAGAGATTTTCCCAATATTGAAGATAATTTTGAAATCAAATTTAAAATTGAAAGTCTTGAATCAATTCATATTTTTAATGTTTATGCTGAACTAAAAACTACTATTGGGGCGTTAAAACAAAAGTTAAAATAAAAAAAATAATGTATTTAAATCCTTTTTCCTATTTCATCTCCTATTACTTACAAAATGCTTAATGACGATTAAATAATTTTTTACACTTATTATTTTAGGATTTCTTCTAAAGCTTGAGGGAATAGGTGTATTACACCGAGAACATAGGTTAGAACTTTGAAGCCAATCTTTAAATTCGTCAGCATGAGCGGGGTATTTACATTTTGGACATAATATTATTCCTCTACCATTATCTTTAGGATATTCTGGTAACTTAAAACAAAAAATACATTTAAAATCCTCTGTTGAAAGACGTGCTGCTTTTGGTTTATATAAATTGAAATTGCTTATTTTTGTAACAGTTTTTTTTCTTCGTACTGGTGTTCCTGTTGCTCTTCTGCCTACAGTTTGAGTAGTTTTTTTTTCTCTAGAGCTAGTAGAATATCTATTTGTTGTAGGCGTTGATCTTGCAGAACGAGAAACTGATCTTGTTGTGCGAGTAACTGTTCTTGTTGAAGGTGTTGGAGATGATCTAGTTGTAGTACGAACAGTTTGTCTTTGTCGATTAGGGGTGGGTGATGTTAAATTGTTTAATCTGCTTGTACGTCTTGCTATGTAATCTCTAGTTAGTTGAGGTAATGGAGTTCGAGCACCAAACAAGCCAGGGCCTATTAATAGTAGTATAGTACTGATAAGTAATATTAATAGATTGAGATCAATTAAAAAATGGAGAGGTGTTATTAAAGATTCATAAAAGTCAATAATTGAATAAAAACTTATCCAGTATATAATTATAAACAGGAGAATGGAGATTCCAAAAATAAAACCAAATATGCGTGCTTTTATTGATTTCCTTCCAAAATGTATTACATTATATTTTTTAAAACAACGGTATAAAGAAATCGAACCATATAATATATAGGGAAATCCAAATAGTATACTCCACCAACTTAAATATAAATCTGTACTTTCTAAAAGATTTTCTCCTAATAAACCTGTGAAATTACTCCAGACTGAATAAAAAATTCCCATTAAAACAGGACTAATGGTAAAAAAAGCAGTATTATGAGGAGAATTAAATTCACGATATTGTTTGATATTTTTTAGAACTTTGAAAGAATAAATTAACCAAATTCCAATTAATAACCAAGTTACAAAAACATTAATTGAATTTAGAAGAGCACCATGTATTATACCAATTAAGCAAAATATCGCTAGAAAAATTACTACCGATTTAAATTTTGCCATAGTCTAAAATCACCAAAATTCTTCTGTTTTAATCTTCATCATATTCAAGATATACTGGTTTTCCTTCAATGATAGGATGTATAAATTTCATTATTTCAGGTAACATTCGTACATCTAATGACCCTTTAATCCCATATACCAATGGAAACCATGTTTTTGATTTCAAATTTGCGCTATAAATCTCAAAACCCGTAGAAGTACCATCAATTAGGTAAGGATCAATAACAAGAGCAACCGCTTTATCCCAAAGTTTTTGATATCTTGTTTGAGTTCCCATATCTTCATTACTCATAAAAAGGCCATATGAAGGGTGACTATGATACCAACCACATATAAATAATCTCTGTCTTTTAATATCTTTAAACGCTCTCACATAATTCTTATAATCTTTAATTTCTGCATACACCGCTGTTCCATGCCCCATAGGATAAGCATCTTCAATAAGGAGTATATCATTTTTATTTAATTTTCCTGCAAGAAGCCCTATAACTTCCACCCAATTTTCTCTTGGAATTTTAGAATTTGCATATTTAAGCGCATGACTTGCTATTTTAAGTATACTTTTTACTGAAATATAAACTTCTTTTTGTATTTCCTTTTCTACTTGTATTTCAACATTTGTTTTCTCTTCTATTTGGGCTGTGGGTATCTTAGAAAGTTTAATAATTGGTTTGGAAGAGGTTTTTTTAGTAAGCATTGAAGAAATTTCTTCTGTTAATTCTTCTTCCTCTAATTTAAGTTCTTCACATATTTCATCTAGTAATTCTTGTTTTATTTTTTCTTTTATCTTCTTTTTAATTACGTCTTTGATTGAATAATTGGATTCTTTATTCTCCATTAAAGTAATCACCATTTTTTATTTGCATACTTTTTCACGAGATTCTTCACTTTTTTCTCAAAAAACTTCTGATTTTTCATCATCTCTATCGCAGCTTTTTTATTAAAAACATCGGTAGGATTTACATATTTACCTCGTGTGTTTAACATAGCAATTATTGCTTGAACAACGGTAACCGCTGTTTTTGATGGACTCCACCCCCCTCTTTTACCAGTTAGTGAGGGATCTACTAATGCTAAACAAATATTTCTTTGTCCTTTATATTCACTTGGTTTTGCCCAAAAATTTGGATGCCAGATTGGAGTATGCAGTCTTACAAAAGGTGGTTGTTTAGGATACTGAGCAGGGAATTTCATTTCTAATTTAAACAATCCTCCTGCATAAACAGTACCTTTAGGTCCTTTAATAGTAATTGCTAAATGATCAATACTCTTTCTTTTTGGATTAAATGGTTTTAACTGAATAATAGTTCCTTGTTTATACAATTTTTTTAATCCCGCAAAATCTTGCGAGATTCTACTACTTTTTATACTCATATTCTCAACCCTTTTTTTTTATTATAATTAATATTTTTTTTCAATTAATTTTTTTTATTTAAAACATTTTTAGATTAATTTTTTATTTTAATTTTAAGGTTACAAAAATTTCTCCATCTTTAAACCCTGCAGCAGTCATAAATTCGTAATTTCTTAAACCATTTTCAATTGGATTCTGTTCTAGATCAATCATCTTAATATCATTAAAATCCAATAATGTTATTACGGGTTCGAGATCAGGATCTAACTTAAAACCATGTTTTTCTAATACTTTGATTATATTAATACATGGAGAACGTGCTCTTAATTTCACGACAAATCTCCGAACTTTTTTTCCACATTGTGAACATTCTGGATTTCTTTTTTTTTCAATATGATAAAACATCATTGTCATTGCATTGAAAATAACATAAGTTTTTATTGGTTCACCTAAACCTATATGTCCTTTTTTCCAATGAAGGATTTTTATAGTTTCATGAGATTGTAATGCTGAAATGACAGCATTTATGGTAATTATTCCTGGATCATGTCTATCGATAATCTTTACAATATCATCTTGAGTATATTCCGGGAGAAAATTATGTTTATTTACTAATTCATTAGCAACTTTTTGAATGAATTTAATATCAACAACACTTTTTGGATTAGGATCCCTATCGAATTTTTCTTTAAAGGCCATATCTCCTTTAAAAATGCAGTGAATCCTCTTTCTTGGTATTCCTACTACAGTACATGCAGCCATCTCATCACTTTCAGCTATAGGGAGAGGGTTACATTCATAACATGCATTTTTGAATGGAAAAATCGTGTAGACATGACCATGATAACCTGACACACCTCCATCTACTAGTGGTTTCCTAAATCTTACACATTGAGCGTTTAAATTCAATCGAGCGTTCATGGAGTCAAGTCCTCCAATAATAACATCAGCAGCTCTATATATTGCAGGATCTAGGCGCTCTAAGGAAGTATGATATCCATTTACATTAATATTTGGATTTATTTCAGTTAATTTTTTTGCCGCCACGATTGCTTTAGGTTCTCCCAATTTAGCGCCCGTAAATAAAATTTGGCGATTTAAGTTTGAATGTTCAATAATATCTAAATCTACTAAATCTAAATGTCCTATTCCTAACATTGCCAGATTTTTTGCGATTTCGCAACCTAATCCCCCAACTCCAACTATCAAAACTCGAGTGTTTTTTACTAGATTCTGAGACCATCCCTCAAGCCTAAATTGGCGGTCGTATAAATTTCTCTCTTCCGATGTCAGGCCTCTACTAAAAAAATCTGAACTCTTTCCCAATATAATCACCAATTATAATTATTAAAAAAATAAAAAAAATTAAAGGGCTTAGCGCCCTTATATTATAGTTTATGAAGAAAATTATATAAGTTTACCCAGCAGTACTCGCAGGGATCAAAAGAATATCATCGCCATCACTTACACTATAATCGTTTAAGTAGCTATTTTCATCCATTGTAATACCTCCAGATGATAAATGAAAATCGTTTGGATTAAGTCCAAATAAATTTCCAAGTGTTTGTTTAATATCACTCACACGATTATTGTTATTTACTGTTAATTTTTCCTTCTTTTCACCGGGTCCAATAGTAGACATGAAATACAAAGTCAATTTCTTTCCTGTTGAAGGGGTTTTAGATGCGGGAGTTTTAGATTTTACAGGCTCCTTCCCAACTAAATCCTCATCAAATTCATCTTCAAAACTCATTTATTACACATCCTTTTTTTTTTTTTTTATTTATTTTTGTAAACTTAATAAAATCGCATTAAAAAGATATAATAAAACCCTTTGGAATGATTTTGAAGTTTTTTAATGATTTTATCAAAAATGAGAGAAGGAGCAAATTAGGATTCTTTAGAAATTATATTATAAATTGTATGAATGCCTATTAATATATATTAATCAAAAAATGTTGTTTTAGAGAGAATATATAATTACTTAACAAGAAAAATCAACGTAATACAAGTATAGGCTCATGAGTTCTCTGGATAATGCAAAATCTGTCGTTCTTGAATTAGTAAAAGAGTATTTAACAAAAAAAACGTTCTTTTCAATTAGAGAAATCATATCGTATATAAATAATAGAGTTAGATATAATCCAAATATAAATGAGAATAGAATTGAATTAATTTTAAAAGATTTAATAAAAAAACGTGTTATTATCCCAGGAACAAGATTAATGAAAAATAATATTATTGAACATCCAAAACGAAATGAGATTTATAACTATATAAAAAAGAATCCTTCTAATATTAATGAGATAATGAGAGCTCTAAATATGGGAAGTAATCAAGCTTTATGGCATTTGTCATGTTTAGAAAAATTCCTATTTGTAAGATCAAAACAAATTAACAATCATAGAATCTTCTTTAAATTTGATTCAAATCCAGAACTTGACGAGTTATATTATTATTTAAAAAAGAAAATTGTCCAAAAAATAATTAACTTTATGAAAAAAGAAAATAAAACATTAAAAATTACAGAAATTGCAAACAGCTTGAAAAAGAATCATAGTACCATCAAAAAATACATAGACATTTTAACAGATTTGAAATTAATAAAAATTGAAAAAATTAAAAATCGTATTGTATTCCAATTAGATACAAAAAGCTATTCTAAAGTTAGAAAATCAATTCAAGGTGTGTTAAATTAAAAACTCCAAAATTATTCCATAGATCTTTATATGAAAAAAAATATATTTTAAATTCAGAAAATAATCTAATTAAAAAGTTATGAGAAATAAATATAGAATTTTAAGTGTCATCGCTCTTTATACTGTTTGTGTTTTGGTCTATTTCCTATTTTTCTTATTCCGTATAGAAAATCCCTTCTTATTTCTCATTCTAACAGTAGGTAGTGTTGCGATATTATCTACTAGTACAGTATATACAGTTATACAGTCTAAAGGTAGTTGGGATGAAAAAATAAAGAAAAAAAAAATCTTACCTGATTCAAAATTAATTAAACGGAAACAAGTTGATATCATTGAAGATTACATTGATGCCATACCTCTAATAGAAGATTATACTGAATCCAGCGAGTCCTATAAGGATATGCCAATAATCGATAAATATATCTTTTCAGTTTTTAGTCAAGAAGAATTAGACAAAATAAGCCTATTAAAATTATCAAAAATGGACAAAATCTTGTTTATCCGGGAAATGTTATATTTCGAAGCAAGTGAGAGAGAGATTTTAATCGAAAATATGTTGAAGAGTAGAGATAAAACTGAGGAGGTATCTTATACACAACCTATGAAACCTATTGAAATGGAAGACCAGATCCGTGTTTATGTAAGATCTTTACTTGAACCAGGCGAGAAAACAAAGATAATTATACTCAAAACAACTGAGATAATAAAACCAATTAAAGAGAAAATCGGGAGATTATTTGATTATAATTTAGAAGATTTTCTTCTATCATCTGGTGGGATTTTGTTAAATGAAAACTCACAAATTAAAGATTTTGAAATTGATGATGATGATGAAATTGCTCTGATTCCCTCAAGAAAAGAATGAAATTGAAAAAAAGATATTATAGTTTACTTTTTCTAAAAATTTAACCCGCTGTACTTGCTGGAATTAAAAGTATGTCGTCACCATCACTAACATAATAATCTTTTAAAGCTGAACTCTCATCCATGGTAATTCCACCTGATGATAAATGAAAATCAGCAGGATCTAATCCAAATAAATTTGCCACTGTTTCCTTAATATCTCCAACATTATATCCCGTATTTATAAGTAATTTTTGCTTTTTCTCACCAGGACCTATAGTTGACATAAAATAGACTGAAATTTTTTTCCCTTCAGATATTACTTTAGTCGCTGGAGTTTTGGATTCAGGTTCTTCAGGAGAAGCTACTGTAGGAGGTTCTTCTAATTCATCCTCAATATCTTCCTCATGCGGCTCCTCTAAATCTTCATCGAGCTCTTCTTCGTCGAATTCCTCGTCAAACTCTTCCTCTTCATCAAAACTCATAATATAGCCACTATTATTATAGATTTATTTATATTATAGAGAATTTTTATAGTTTTAAGTACTTTAAGTATGAAAATAATAGAAACTATTATATATAAATGGATTTAACAGTTAGAAAAAATTAAATATTACAATACAAACACTTTAGAGTCAATATTTATATAATTTAATTATAAAATAATGTGAATTGTAGAAATAACATGGATGACAAACCAATTCCTAAATATGAAATTCGGGAAAAAACACCTGAGGAAGAACTTGAAACAATTCCAGAAAAAAAATTACTTAAGAAAATAAAAAAAGAAAGAATCAAACTGTATAAAGAAAAGAGTGAATGGGAAAAAGTCATTAATCAAATTGAGGCATATAAGGATAATATTGAAGATCTTGAAAGAAAAAGAAAGGATAGAGAATTTGAAGTTAAAAATCTTCTTGAACAACGAGATAATCTGAGAAACGAATTAAAAGTAGCAAGAAATGAAATAGAACGACAAAAAAGCGAGTTAGCAGCTAAAGAACGACAATTTAGAGAAAATATCAGAAGAAAGAATTATGAATTAGATCAAAAAAATGCTGAATTGGAAAGATTTCAAGAAAAATTAGATAAACTCAGAGAAGAAATTGGAAACGAAAAAAAATATTTAGAGAAGGAAAAAGTAAGAACAGAAGATCGCATAAAGGAAATTAAAACGAAACTTCCTGGTATGGAAAGAAGAGAAAATGCCTTGAACAGAACTATTAATGATTTGGAAGATAAATTAATGGATTTAAGAAATGAAATTAAAGATCTAAATAAAGAAAGAGATCGTTTAAATAGGGAAATCAATAGCTTAAGGAGAGAGATTATTGATGAAAAAAATCGTATTTCTGATGAAAAGAAAAAATTAAAAGAAGAAAGAGAAAAAACTCGATATAAAAAACAAGACTTAGATCTAAAAGCTCGTGAGATTAACAAGAAAAAAGTTGATCTAAAAAAGACCAGAGAAAAAGCTGATAGAAATGCAAATGAGTTGGAGAAAAGAAGACGCCAACAAGAGGCAAGATTAAAAGAATTACAGAGAAAAGTTCCTGCTGCAGAAAATAAGTATCAGTCCTTAAACCGGAAAATTCCCAATTTAGAGGAAAAATTTAAACGATTAAATAGTGAATATAGACAATTAGAAAAACGAAAATCAAACTTAGAAAGCGAAAAAAATATTATTAAACGTGAAAGAGATAAATTAGAAAAAGATAAGCAACGATTTCTAAATGAAAAAAGACAATTTGAAAGAGATTTAAGAAAAATTAAATCGAAAACTCCCTCAATTAAAACGAAGACTCCCTCAAAAATTAAAACTAAGACGCCTTCAAAGTATTAATTACTAATATTGTGAAATTCATGAAAATTATTGAAGGAATTGAAGGAGATTATATAGAAACAAAAAATGATAATTTGTTTTTTGATGTAAAAGGGTTACTACATCCAAATGATTATATCATCTGCTTTTTACGATTTTTTCCCCATCCAGATGGAGAAAGGATAAAAAAAGGCATCCATTTTAAAAAAGTCTATAAATTAAATGAACGATACTCCTTTTTGAGAGAGAATTATCCCGATTACCTTTTTTATTCTAAAGAAATTGACTTAGAAGTCCAAGGAGTCAAAATACAAGAAATTAAAAAAATTTACACTCCACGAAGATTCTTTAAGACCCTATTAGATAAAGATAGTTTATCATACATAGAAACATGTTCTAAAAATTTATGTAATTTATTTATAACTGAAGGCAATCTTCCTGAAAAATCATTAAA
>JABUBL010000366.1_pt1 | contig 13089 bp, 14 predicted proteins | sample 7240371 | NCBI WGS metagenome assembly JABUBL01 (sample SAMN07256343, study PRJNA390944) | subsurface metagenome | isolation source: Methane hydrate marine sediment | place: Pacific Ocean: Eastern North Pacific, ODP site 1244 | collected 2002
AATCCCGCCGTGGGTCGGCCAGGCTTTGCTCCCGTTTATGACATATTCATCACCTTCAAGCTTGGCCGTGGTCTTAATCCCGCCACCGGCAAGCAGAGGATTTTCGGAATCAGCTCCTCCGGCTTCATCGGTCATGGAAAGGCAGGCATAGGCTAACTTGCCGCTGCAAAAACTGGGAATGAACCTGTCCATAACCGTCTTGTTTTTGACTACTATGGCCGGTTTAAGAATAATGCCCCAGTTGATGCCTGCCGATAGGCTTATGCCACCGTCACCCTTGGCCAACTCCTCACAGATAATGCCCAGGGCGGTGTTGGTGCCGTCTCCACCGCCATACTCGGCAGGGTACCCCGACGCCTGAATCCTCAGGTCAACCAGCTTCTTGGCGTTAGGAATGATTTCCTGCTTGGTAAAATCCCTCACCGTCTCCCGGATCTGACGGTCTTCATCAGTTAATAAATGCTCTAAATTCATGGGAACCCCTTTCCTCATCTTTTTCAGTCCGCCACATCTACCGCCGCTAGACTGAGAGAGACGCCGTGTCCTCTCGGGTTAATAAATCTCTTCGCCGGACAGGATTTGAAGGTCCTTTACCATCGGCAGAAACTTCTTCAAAAAATCCTGGTATTGCTGCGTCGGGGCCGCCTTCTGATCGAACTCCTCCAGGCTATCCAAATGCACGATGCCCACATAATTATAAGGGCTTTTTCCCGCCATAGCCCCGGTTATCTTGACCAGTTCGTATTTCTTGACGGACGGCAGGCTCGAAATTAGAGCACCCTTTTCCTTGGTAACGTAATCCTTGAACTCCTCGTCGGTTACATTATCCGCCAGATTGTAAAGAATAACTCGCTTGGCCATTTTGTCACTCCTTTCTAAGATTTGGCTTCCGTTGCCGAAATGTTACTACAAACACCTCGGCTTGGCAATAACAAAGCAAGGTATGGCTTCAGGCTGGCATCGGCAGCTTCCCCGGCCCGAACGAAGAGAAATCCAGGTCGTAAAACTGCTTGCAGGTGGCGAAATAGCCCAGGTGAACGCCCCCCAGTACCAGCTTGGCTACGGCGACATCGCGGTAATACTTTTCGTAGTGGTTTTCGCGGACATAGCCGTAGGAGCCCATCAGCTCCATCCCTTTTAGAATCAGGTCGGGCGCCGCCCGGGTAATAAAGGCGTGCACGGCGTGCCCCTTGGCTATCATGCTGTCGGTGTCCCAGGCGCCGTAGATATCCATATGGTCGTACTGGTGGGCCAGTTCCAGAAAGGCGGCTCGGCCCACGGTTATTACCGAGGCCATCTCGCCCAGTATCATGGCCGCGTGGAGGTGCTGGTTGATGGGCTTACCCCCCACCACCCTCTGCCCCGTATAGTCGAGCAGGACGTCGAATGCCCCCTGCAGGATACCCACGGCATGCGCCGAATTCGAAGGCATGGGCGAACAGAGCATACTCTTGAAGATAGCCCAGGCTTCCGGCCCCTGCAGCCCCCACGCTTTAGGCACGCGGACGTTGTCGAAATAGGTGGCATTATTTATGTCGGCCTGCATGCCGCACTTGACCTCGGGTTTACCGTGAGAGACACCGTCCCAGGGCTCGGGAACGTAGACCAGGGTAAAAGCGTCAATCCCCATCTTGGGGTCCATGTTGCAGACCACGCAGTTGAGGTCGGCGATGCTGGCATTGGACGCCCATAACTTGTTACCGTTGATTACCCACTCGTTACCCTCCAGCTTGGCCGTCACTCTTATCGTTCTGCCCTCGTTCTGCAGATTCTCGATGTCGCAGGCGGACTCGGCTTCACTCATATTGAAGCAGGCGGCACGCAGCTCGTTGCCGGTAAACTTAGAGGCGAATTCATCGAGCACGGTTTTGCCCCAGGCCTTCATCGCCGGAGAGGGTGAAAAATAGGCCGATACGGCGGGCGCCCACCCCCAGTCGGTGACGGCGCTGTGCATGCTTATGCCGTAGTCGGCGCGCGCCAGCTGCTCCTGTTTCAGGGAATTGGCCACCATGGAAACCAGCTCGTTGCCCCCGTACTCCTTGGGGATGGTGTTTTTCTGGCAGCCGAGCTCTACCTGCAATTTCTTCAGGATGGGATGAATTATTTTTTCATGCGTTACATCGTCGTCTATTTTGTCCCGGACGGGCATAATCTCCCTGTCGGCGAAATCGGCAAAAACCTTCTGCAGCATTCTCTGCTCTTCGTTAACGAAACACTCCGGGTACTGTAACTTGTACCACTGACTGCTCTGGTCTAACACTGGCCGCCTCCTTTTAATTAATAGACTTCTTCCCCGTACATCATGTGATAGCCTTCTTGTTTAATCATGGGCATCACTTCCTGCATAAATTTCTGGAATTCGGGCGTGGTGGTGCCCTTCTTGTAGAACTCATCCAGGTTGTCCGAGTGCAGGATGCCGATGTAAGTATAGGGTGAATCCCCCGTCACCGCCCCCCTTATCCTCACCAGCTCGAACTTGGTGACCGAGGGCAGGCTCTCCAGGAAGGGCCCCTTTACCTTTTTAACGTACTCCAGATACTGCTCATCGGTCACGCCGTCGGCCAGGTTGTAAATAGAAATTTCCTTTCCCATTTTCCACCCCCTTTTAAGATTTCGCCTTCGTTGCCGAAATGGTACTACAAAGCCCCCGGATTGGCAATAAGCACGGATTTTGCCCCCCTTGACAACATTGTAGTATTGCAGTAAAATGCTTTAATACTACAATGAGTATCGAAAAGCGCGAGAGGATACTGGCCGCCGCCCTCTCCCTCTTCCAGCGCACGCACGACGTCAAGAGGGTAAGCCTGGAGGCCATCGCCCGGGAGGCGGGCGTCTCCCCCACCACCATCTACAACCAGTTCGGCACCCGCGAAACGCTGGTGGCTGAGGTAGCCAAGGCGCTGTTAGGCGAAATCCTGAAAATGGGGCGCTCCTTCATCAAATCCGACCTGCCCTTTCCCCGAAAGCTCACCGAAATTATCGCCGGCAAGCTCGATATTACCTCGCAGGTACACGGCGAGATTCTGACCAAGATGGTAAGCCAGGATAAGACCATGACCGCTTTCGTTGAAGAAGCCTACCGGACGGAAATCAAGCCTCTCTGGCGGGAAATGCTGGCCGACGGCAAGCGGCAGGGCTATATTGACCCAGCGCTGGACGACGAGGCACTCATCGCCTATTTCGATATCATCAGGACCGGTTACAGCGCCCGGTCCGAGCTCCTGGAGAACCTTAGCCAGAACATGGGGCTCCTCGAGCAGCTGACCCGCATCATGTGCTACGGATTCCTCAAAAAAGAAATCGACCTTTTTAACAAGGAGGCATAGTCGTGGCTGATAAATCCATCATCGTCAAAGACCTTACCTACCGCTACGGAAAGCTGCTGGCGGTAGACCATATCGATTTTGATGTCGATGTCGGCGAAATCCTGGGCCTTCTCGGCCCCAACGGCGCCGGCAAGACGACGGCGGTCAAGATGCTCACTGGCCAGATAAGGCCCCAGGAAGGCAAGGCTATCCTGCTCGGCCACGACGTGGTCAAGGAGACGGAAAAGGTACAATCTCAGATAGGCGTCTGCTTCGAGCAGACTAATTTATACGAACAGATGAGCGCCCTGGATAACCTCAAGCTCTTCGCCGAGCTCTTCGGCATGAAAGACTTCGACGGCTACGCCCTGCTCAAGCGCGTCGGTCTGGAGGGAAGGGAAAAGGACAAGGTGGCTAACTACTCCAAGGGCATGAAGCAGCGCCTCATGGTGGCGCGCTCGCTGGTCAACCTCCCCCAGATTATCTTTCTGGACGAGCCGACGGCGGGGCTCGACCCCGTCTCTTCCGATGCCATCGGCAATATTATTTTAGAAGAGCGCGACCGCGGCGCCACCATTTTCCTGACCACCCACGATATGTGGGAGGCGGACAAGCTCTGCGACCGCGTCGCCTTCATGGACCAGGGCAAGCTGGCGGCGCTGGATACGCCGCGCAACCTCAAGCAGCAGTACGGCAAGCGCTCCCTCATCGCCGAGGTGGCGGCGGGCGACAAACTGGAAAAGCGCGAGATTGATATGGACGTTGATAGTACCGCCCTGGAGGTGGAAAAGCTCTTCGAAAAGGAAAAGGTGGTCACCCTCCACAGCGAGGAAGCCACCCTGGAGGATATCTTTATCAAGGTCACCGGGCGGAGGCTTACCGAATGAACGGCCGCATCGTCAGAGCGCTGCTCAAAAAAGACTTTGCGCTCTTTATGAGCAACCGCTTCTACCTGCTCATTACCGTCGTCGCCGTGGTCTTCTATGTCGGCATTTATTTCATACTGCCCTCAGATGTCGACGAGAAGCTGAGCCTGGCGATGTACGCCCCCGTCCTCCCCCCCGCCTTCTCCCAGCTCACCACCCAGGAAGCCGCCGATATCGAGCTTTTCGAGAGCGAAGAAGCGCTCAAAGAAGCCGTCCTCGACGGCGACTACCAGGCGGCAATCGCCCTGCCCGCCGACATCATGGAGGTCTGGGCAGCAGGGGGCAAGCCCCAGATAACCGTCTATTACTCGGCCATGGCTCCCCCGGAGATAAGCGCCGCCATCGTGGCGCTGGTCAAGGAACTGGCTTACATGCAGACGGGCCAGGCCCTCAACTTCGACACCACCGAGGAGGTGCTCGGCCCCGATATGCTCGGCGACCAGATCGCCCTCAGGGATAGAATGCGTCCCCTGCTGGCTATATTCATCCTGCTCATAGAAATCCTCACCCTGGCCAGCCTGATTATGGTGGAAATCGAACAGGGCACCGCCCGCGCGCTGCTGGTGACGTCGATGCGCGTCTCCGACCTCTTTATCGCCAAGGGCATTCTGGGGGTAGGGCTGGCGCTGGGGCAGGCGGCGTTCTTTATGGCGCTGGTCGGCGGCTTCAGCCATCAGCCTTTGATTATATTGACCACGCTCATCATCGGCAGCCTCATGGTGGTCGGCATCGGCTTCCTGGTGGCGTCGTTCTCCCGCGACGTTATGTCGGTCACCGGCTGGGGCATGCTCATCTTGATTCTACTCGCCATCCCCGGTTTCGGCACGGCCATCCCCGGTCTTTTGTCGGACTGGACGAAGGTGATTCCCTCCTATTATCTGACTGATACGGTGAGCCGCGTGGCTAACTACGGCGCGGGCTGGGGCGACATCGGCACCAACCTGGCAATACTGGCCGGCTTCACCGCCCTCGTCTTCTGGGCCGGCATTATGGTCTTGAGGAGGCGCTACCAATGAACTTAAAGCGCGTCGGAACGCTGATTAAAAACGAGGTCCTTCACGGCCCCAAGGACGTTATCCTGGTCATGGCGGTGGTCATGCCCATACTGCTGGCGCTCTTCGTCAACCTCGCCTTCGGCGACATCTTCACCGACCGCGCCAGGCTGGGCGTCTTTGACGAGGGACAGTCCCAACTGGTCGGCACGCTGGAGTCGGCGGAGAGCGTTACATTAAAGACTTATGAAAGCGAAGCCGACTTGAGGGCCGCCACCGCCAACGGCTCCGTGGATATGGGCATCGTCCTGCCAGATGATTTTGACGCCACCCTGGAAACGGGCACCATCCGGCTCAAGGCGTACGTCTGGGGAGAAAGCCTGGCCAAGAATCGGGCGGTCATCCCCGTGGTGCTGACTGACGCGGTGCGGGAGATAACGGGCGCCGAGCTACCGGTGGACATCGAAACCATCGCCCTCGGTGACGAGTCCAGCCTGCCCTGGAGCGACCGCCTGCTGCCCCTAACCGTGCTCATGGCCGTCTTCTTCGGCGGCATGATGCTACCCGCCTCGTCAATCATTAATGAGAAACAGCGCCGCACTCTGGAAGCGCTTCATATCACCCCGGCCACCGTCGGTGATATCTTCATCGCCAAGGGCATCATCGGCGCCGTTCTGGCCACATTTATGGGTGTGCTCACCCTGGCTATCAGCACTAGCTTCGGTCCTTCCCCGGAAGGACTGGTTCTGGTGCTGGCGCTCGGCGCTATAATGGCGGCTGAAATCGGGCTCATCGCCGGCGCCTTCATCAAGGATATGAACACCCTCTTCGCCATCTGGAAATTCGGCGGGCTTTTGCTCTTCGGCCCCGCCATCGTCTTCATGTTCCCCCAGATACCCTCCTGGGTCGGCTATATCTTCCCCACCTTTTATGTCATCAAGCCCGTGGTCGATTTAAGCGTCTCCGGATTGAGCTTCGGCTCCGTAGCCATCTATGTAGGCATACTGGCCGCCATCATCGTTGTCATGGGGCTGGTCATCGTGAACATCACCCGGCGCCTCAACACCCGCGCCCTCAAGCTCAGCTGAAACCAGCGAACGTACAGCGCGGAGAATATCGCACCCCACCACCCCATACCCCCTCATTGCGCCCAGAGCGCTTAACTGTTACAATCAGGCAGACTCGCCCGGAGGCGGACAAACAGCCAGACCGGAATAAGGGGGTTGCCATGACTGCCAAAGCGCGCGACTACTCCATACTCGACAAGCTCAGCCTGGAAAGGAAGCCCGTCGGCGTCAAGTTCCTGCCCGTCCAACCCGAGGGCATCGAGAGAATCGCTAAAAGGCTCTCCTTCTGCGAGATGTTCAAGGAAGCCCAGACCAGCCCACCCTTCTACGTGCAAAGAGAAGACCTCCACTGCATCGAGCCGTTCATACTGGGCATGGAAGACCCCGACCCCATGCTGCTCTCCGGGCTGGTCGGGGAAGCCGACGAGCTCTTCGAGGAAGCTCGCGCCAACCGCAAGCTCTACCAGTACCTGCCCAAGATGCTCAAGGGCTCCGTCAACTACGTCGCCTTCTCCTCTATAGACCGACTCACCTTCGACCCCGATGTCGTCGTCTTCACGGCCAACGCCAGCCAGACCTATCACCTGCTGCGCGCCCTGAACTTTTCCTCCGGCGACATGTGGTCGGCTAAGGGCACCTCGGTGGCAGCGTGCGCCTGGATATACATTTACCCCGTCATCAGCGGCGAAATGAACCTCACCATCACCGGCATCAGCCTGGGCATGCGCGCCCTGAAAGTCTTCCCCGAAGGCCTGGTCATCATCTCCATACCCTGGACCAAGCTGGACGAAACCCTGAAAAACATGCGCAACATGAAATGGAAACTGCTCTCCGACGAAATCACGGGCGAGGAACACAAAAAGCGCGTCGACATACTCTTCAACGACCTGAGGCAGAAAATAAAGAAAAGTTAAGGCAGCAAAGGAGAATCCGAAAATGCTCGACTACTCCATATTCGACAAGTTCAAGTTCGCCAGAAAGCCCGTCGGCGTTAAATACTCGCTATTAAAACCGAAGGGCATCGAGCCGTTGGACAAGAGCCTGGCTATCTGTGAGATGTTCGCCGCCGCCCAGACCTCCCCACCCTTCTACGCCAGCCGGGAGAACGTACAGTGCGGCGAGCACGTCGTCGGCATGGAGGAGTTCCCCCCCATGATGCACAGCGGGCAACTGGGCTCGAAGTTCTCCATGTTCAAGAACGCCGGCGCCAACCGCCGTATCTATGACTACATCCCGCTCTTGCCCAAAGACTCCGTGAAATACATTATTCACTCCCCGGTTGATAAGCTCACCGCCGACCCCGACTTTTTGATTTTCACCACCAACCCCACCCAGGCGGAGATTATACTGAGAGCCAGCAGCTACGCCAACGGCAAAATGTGGTCGTTCAAGGGCACGACCTGTCTCTCCTGCGCCTGGATATACGCCCACCCCTACCTAAACGGCGAGATTAATATGACCGTCAGCGGCCTCGGCTACAGCATGAAAGCCCGCGGCGTGCTCCCCGAAGGACTATTGATTATCACCGTCCCCTTCGACCTGCTCTCCGGCTTGATAGAGAATTTGAAGGATATGGAGTGGGAGCCTTACTGGTTCAAGCTGGGCCGGGAAGGCTTTATCAAAGAGGTCAAAAGAAGCAGCCAGGAGCTAGCACAGGAACTGGCTAAAGACTGAGCGGCAGCAATAATGAAAAGGAGGGAAACAATGGCAGCAACAAAATACGGCAAGCACTTTATAACGGGTCCCAGTCCGGAGCGCGAGGCTATGAAAATTATCGCTGACCTTAATGGCGATTTAATTCAAGGGAGCAACAGATATCTTGTTAACTGGGTATTCCCTTCCCCGGCTGAGCTCTTCGGGGTGAGTTCGTGGGACCAGATTTCCCACGGCCCGCACATACACAAAAGCGCCGAAATCTTAATGCACATCGGAACGAACCCGGACGACCCATTTGACCTGGGAGCCGAGGTCGAACTATGCATGGGCCCCGAGATGGAGAAACACATCATCACCAAGTCCACCGTGACCTATATACCGCCGAATTTTATACACTGCCCCTGGACCATTAAGAGGGTAGACAGGCCCTTTATAATGATACAGGTTAATCAAGAACCAAAGCACACCGAAAAATCGCTGAAAAACCTGGTGCCCGAAAGAGAGATGGATAGGATGATGTTTATTGATGAAGGGTATGAGGGTAAGGAGGCGGTCTGGCAGTTCCCGAAAGGGTCTAAGCGGCGTTCATAACCGCCCCTAAATAAACCGCCCTTTTTTGAGCGCCCCCTTGAGGTAGCCGATAAACTCCTCCGCCTTCTCCTTGGGCGGCCTGGTGGCCAGGCTCACGATAACGAAAAGCGGCAGGCAGACGACGAAGCCCCACACCCCCGGCCACCACCCCAGTGGCTTCCAGCCGGTTAGCTGGAAGACGAGGACGATAATAGCGCCGACTATCATGCTCACCATAGCCCCCAGCGCCGTCCCCCGCTTCCAGAAGAAGGCGCCGAAGATGGTCGGCACCGCCATCAGAAGCCCCGCCGAAGCCGCCGAGGAAAGCGTCGCAATCATAAAGTCCAGCCCCGGTTTCTCGGCAACCCACAGGGCGAAAAGAAAGGCGATAATGGCCATAATGGGGATAACCCACTGCCCCACCCTCAGCTCCCCCTTCTCCGAGACCTTGCGGTTAATCAGCCCTTTATGGATGTCGCGCGCCCACACCGAAGACAGGGTAAGCAGGATGGAATCGATGGTGGAAATAGCCGCCGCCGTGATGCCGATCATGACCACGATAGCCAGCCCCATCGGTATTATGGGCAGGGCGAGCAGGTTGGGCGTGGCCAGGTCGGCGTTCTCCAGGCCCGGCACCAGCAGCGTGGCGCCGAACCCCCACAACACCGAAATCAGCGTATAGATAAAGCCGAAGATGAGGAAACCGCCCAGCATCTGCTTCATGGCGGTCACCGATTTGGGGATAAAAAGCCGCTGGCTCACCTGCGGATTGGATATCAGGAAAAAGAGCCAGGGCAGAGCCAGCCCGATAAACATGTTAAGATTCCACGACCCCCCCGCCGTGGGCACGGTAAGCAGCCCCGGCACCGCCGACTCCAGCTTATCGAAAAAGGAGCCGAACCCGCCCAGGGCGTTAATCACCACCCCCAGCACCGCCGCCGAGACCCCAATCATAAGGAGAGCCTGGAAGGCGTCCGTCCAGGCAACCGAGCGCAGACCGGCAATGCTCGACCAGGCGATGGCGCAGACCACGGCGATGATAATGCCGGCCACCACCGGGATTGCCCCACCGCTGATGCCGTTCATCAGGAGGCCAACACCCATAAGTTGCACGGCACCATAAGGCACTAGAAAGACCAGGGCTAAGATGGCGGCGGTCGCCCCCACCCCCCGGTTCTGGTAGCGGTCGCTGAGCAGCTCCATGGGCGAGATGTAGCCGTACTTCTTACCCACCAGCCAGAAACGGGGCAGGAAGAAGACCATCATGAACATCCCGCAAAGGTAGGTCAGCTCAAAGCCCAGAGCGCCAACGCCGGTGAAATAGGTCAAACCGACCAGGCCAATCATCATAAAGGCGCTGTAGGTGGTGGCGCTGTAGCTCAACGCCGAAATAAAGCCGCCGAGCTTGCGGTTGGCCAGGAAAAAATCGCTTACCCCCGCCCCCAGCTGCCGCCGCGCCATCAGGGCGATGCCCAGCCCCGCGGCTATGTAGAGCCCGATGCCGAACCATACCCAGAAGGTGGTGCTCACGGCTTCACCTCCCGCCATTTGAGGAAGATGAAAAAGGCGCTGGCGATAGCCGCCAGGACCCATATCGTCCAGAACAAAAAGGCGGCGTTCACCTTCTCCACACTGGTGAGCACGTACCAGGGGATAGCGATATCCAGCGCCAGTAAAAAGCCGAACCAGACCCAGGCCCAGGCCGTCTTAGTCATTTCGGGCACCTCCTCGGGTGAATATTTAACCGCCATTTTCCACAAAAGAAACAGCACCGTCACCTCTTTTAAGGTGCCATGAGATAACCTGCCGTGAAACAGTGATAAAGAAATGTAAGCGAGGGTCAGAGAGGCTCTTACCCGCGACCAAAAACCAGGACCGCCGGCTGACTATGCTCCTCTAATGGCTACAACCATTGCCCCTGGACCACCGTGCACCCCAAGTCCTGGTCCTAGCCTGGCCATCCTTATCTTTTCCTTGTCAAATACGGAACCGATACGCTCAGCCAGAGCTTGCGCTTCGTCGGGGGTGGTGTTGTAGACAACAGCCAGATCCTGAATATCGGCTACCTCTTTGACAAATTCAAACAGCTTGTCCATACCCTTAGCCCGGGTGCGAACCTGACCCGCCGGCACCAGTTCTCCATCTTTCAGAGTAAGCACTGGCTTTACACTCAGTATTGAGCCCAGTAGTGCCTTCGCCTTACCAATACGCCCACCCTTTTTGAGGTATTCCAGGGTATCAAGAAGAAACAGCAAACGTATCTTAGGCATGGCCTGTTTTGCCGCTTCCACAATCTTGTCCATACTTTCCCCGGCTTTAGCCGCAGTGGCAGCAGCTATAACTACCAGGCCTAAAGCCATGCTCAGTGTCTCTGAATCAACCACTTCAATGGGGCACTCCTTGCCCACTGTTTCCCTGGCCATCAGCGCTGAATTACAGGTGCCGCTTAGTTTACCGGTGAGATGAATAGAAACAATGCCGTCGGCGTCTGCTGATAGCTTCTGGTAAACATCAACAAAATCCTGCGGAGTCGGCTGTGTGGTGTTGGGATGGACGGGGTCATGTGTCAACCTCTCATAAAACTCGTCCTCGCTGATGTCCACCCGGTCGCGTAAGACCTCCTCGCCAAAACGCACATATACGGGCACTACGGTAATCCCCATCTCCTTGACTAGCTCATCAGGCAGGTCGGCAGTGCTATCGGTAACTATTTTTACCGTCATAAATCCCTCCTTAAATTAATCGCCCCTTGCGGACTGATGCTGCATTATAATAGACCCCACCACCACCGTCAATTCCTATCCAGTCTAGGTATATGTTAAAATGTATTTCGAGGTATGAAATGACCGTCATTCTCTCCCGGCAGGAAATCAAGCGGCTGCTCAAGAAAAAGCCACCCCTCGTCGAAGGCTATATCGACCTCGAAGAGCAGGTTCAGCCCAACGGCGTTGACCTCACCCTGCGCGAGGTAGCCCTGCTCCAGTCGTCGGGCCGGATAACCGCCCGGAACGACCAGAGATTGGTCTCCGACCTCTCGCCGCTCGTCTTCGACGGGCTCGGCTATATCGACCTCGTCCCCGGCGCCTATATCATCACCTACAACGAGGTCGTCCACCTCCCCGAAAACATCATGGCTTTAGGCCGCCCCCGCTCCAGCCTCCTCCGCTGCGGCGTTACCGTGGGCACCGCCGCCTGGGATGCCGGCTACGAAGGCCGCTCCCAGTCACTGCTCGTGGTCTATAACCCCCAGGGTTTCCGGCTGCAAAAAAACGCCCGCGTAATACAGCTTATCTTTATGCGCTTGAGCCAGAAGACAGAGGGCTACAAAGGCGCTTACCAGGGTGAAAACATAGAATAACCTTTTCCCTAAACCATTAATGTCATTGCGAGGAAGTCCTGCGCAGGCAGGACGACGAAGCAATCTCAAGATAGCTCCCCACCCCGTTTAAATCTTTTCCCACCCGCCACCCTTTAAGGTAAAGAGGGGTTTCACCCCTCTTAAACACCCCAGAGAGTTGAGGACTTAAGAGGGACATTAGCCTGCATGTGTTTTGGGGGTTTTAAAGGGGGCTTCGCCCCCTTTTGAAAAGACCTTTGTGGGCGGGCTGGTGTGGGACGCAAAACTGGGGGGTGGGGCATATCCCCCCCCAATAAGAGGTATAAGAGGAGTCTAACTCCTATTGGGTGGGACGAAAAACGCATGCTTGATAATGCGGAGCGGGGAGAGAAGTCTATAGAGGTTACACCCTGCAAAGCAGGGGTGGGCTGGGTGGGAAAACAATACCTTCGCTAACAAGGTGGGGATGTGGGGACAAAAAGACTACCAGACCTCTACCTTAAACCACCAAACTCAACGCCGCCGGCACCACCCGGAAAGTCGCCGGGCACTCCCCCAGCAGCTCACCGTCGGCATAAACCAGCATCGGCTTGGCGGACTCGATACTAACATTAGCCGCCTTCTTCACGCTCACCTTGGGGTGATTGATGTGCGTCCCCTTATATATCGTGGGGAACTCCTTAAGAATCTCGAACTTGCTCATATCGCCGAAAACCACCACGTCCAGCAGCTTATCGTCAAGCTCGGCATCGGGGGCGATGCGCATCCCCCCGCCGCAGTAGTTACCGTTAGCCACGGCAACATTCAGCACGCGCTTACGCTCCTCTTCATCCCCCACCTTGAGCACAATATTCTTATTCCGGTAGCTGACCAGCGTCCGCAGCATCCCGGCAACGTAAGGTATGGTGCCGCCGAAAAACTTGGGCAGGCGCTCGGTCTCCTTGACCACGGCGGCGTCGAAGCCCACGCCCGCCGAATTAACGAAAAAGCGCTCATGTGTCTCCCCACCGCTCTGATACTCCACCACGCCCACGTCGATGGTCAACCTCTTGGAACTGGTCAGGGTGGAACAGGCGGTGGCATAGTCCCGCGCCAGACCCGCCGAACGGGCGAAATCGCTGCCCGTGCCCGTGCTCACCACGCCCAGCACCGTGGCGGCGGCATTGCGGGAAAGGAGTATGCCGTTGGCGACCTCGTTCACCGTCCCGTCCCCACCCACCGCCACCAGGTAGCGGT
>JABUBL010000367.1_pt1 | contig 13083 bp, 10 predicted proteins | sample 7240371 | NCBI WGS metagenome assembly JABUBL01 (sample SAMN07256343, study PRJNA390944) | subsurface metagenome | isolation source: Methane hydrate marine sediment | place: Pacific Ocean: Eastern North Pacific, ODP site 1244 | collected 2002
TAGATAGGACAATTCTTTGCAGGATCGCAGCTTCTTTACACTTACTGTAGGAAATTCACTAATGAAAATAGCGCCTAACACTGCATTCACCTGACGCTGCCGCGGTCAGTTTTGAAGGCTATCTAAGTGGGCGAAGCGGGGTCATGTCATACCTGCGCTGATCCACCTATACTAAAGCTCTGGTGGACAGGAGCTTCGGTAGATAAACTGAAAACTGAAAATTATCTTGACTAAAATAGATACAGTATAGTATAAGTAACTATAGCAGTAAAACCGAGGAGAGAATTTTCCTTCGATTTTTCCTTGACTTCATATAAATTTCTTTGTATATTTTATTATATCTAAAACAAAGCGAATGATTAGTACAGATAAACCTATGTTAGGACAAGGAGAAAAGATATGGATCAAGAGTTGATGACTTACTGTGGCGGGTTCTGTGGGACTTGTGCGAGATCATCCGCTTTCACAGCCTTCCGAGAGGCTGCCTCGCTTCTGGCGGAATTGACCGATGCGCACGGGTTCCACCATTGGATGCCTGATGCCATAAAGGAATTCGATTACAGCCAGTTCCGCAAGGGCTTGGATTTCTTTATGGATCCTGGTTCGTGGCTCATCTGCAAGAATGGTTGCAAAGGCGGCGACAGCGGACCACCGTTCTGCATTCGAGAATGCTGTAAGCAGTACAATGTAAACATCTGTTTTGATTGTGAAGAATTTCCCTGCGAGAAGACAAAACCGTTTAAGGGAATTGTCGAGAGAGCACAGAAATACAGAACACTTGGTCGAGCGGAGTGGATCCGTCGTCAGGTCGAAAAGGCGGGTCAAGGCTTTGAGAGTCACACTGGGAAGTATTATCGAGTTTCCCGAAGCGACACTCCGTCAGAATCCTGAAACTGGCTAAACAAGCGAATCTAGCGGACTTGTAGACTCTCCGCTGATTCATAACATTAGCTGAAATCTTGGTGATTTAAGGAGGAAAAATGAAGATAATTCGACATATTGGCTCGATTGCCTTCGTGTTGGGGCTCTTCACTGTAGTATTTGTTGGGATGCCTTGGCATGTGATCGTTTCCCAGGATCCAGTCGTGCCCTGGTGGCTCAGGATAGCGGTTTTCTGCCTTCTGGGGGGTATCCTTGTGGTTTTGCTGACAGTGGCTCTCGAACAACGGAGGAGCAAAACGAGAGGAAAGGAACCACTGCCTGCTGAGCCTGAACGTACGGTTTTGCTAATGAATTCCACAGCAGTACCTGGTCGGGAGATCACGGAGATTCTTGGTCTCGTCCAGGGGCATACGGTGTTTGCTATCTGGCTTGGCAAAGATCTGTCCGCCTTAGTCAGATTGATCCTTGGTGGTGAATTGACTGAATACACAGATATGATGGGCAGCGCTCGGGTAACAGCTACAAATAGGATGATTGCCAAGGCTGCAGATATGGGAGCGGATGCAATAATCAATATTCGCTATATGACTACGAGTGTTGTGGGCAGTGCAGCTGAACTTTTAGCTTACGGCACAGCTGTCAAGCTCAGCAAATAAGACCACCTTGCGGGAAGATATCGATATGGAATGCAACAATATGATTAAGTGATGAACCAAATTTTCATAATCTCAGATGGAACAGGTAGAACAGCAGAACAATCAGTTAAAGCTGCTTTAACTCAATTTGAAAAAACTGAAGTCCAACTTAATGTACGCCATCATGTTCGTACTGAAAATCAAGTTTTACAGATAATTAATGAAGCTCTTGCTGTCAAAGGCTTTATTGTTCATACGGTGGTCTCTAAGAAACTACGAGATAAAATTTTGAATCTTGGACGCCTTCATGATGTTGAAACAATAGACTTAATGGGCCCTCTCTTAGCCCAATTATCGCATCAGTTTGCTTATTCGCCATCTGAGAAACCAGGTATTTTTCATGAATTAAACAAAGCCTATTTTCAAAGGATCGAAGCATTAGAATTTGCCTTTCGTCATGATGATGGGCAAAAAATAGAAGAATTCAGAAAAGCTGAAATAGTGCTTTTAGGCGTCTCTCGAACCTTTAAAACACCATTAAGTATTTACTTTGCATTTAAAGGTTGGTTAGTGGCAAATATACCAATTATATTAGGAATAGAACTACCAGACATAGTATTTAAACTTCCCCCTGAACGCGTTTTTGGTTTGACAACATATCCACATCGTTTGGTTGTGTTACGAAGTGTTAGAGCGAAACATTTAGGGGGGTCTACTGGTAATTATGCAGATTTAGGTTATGTTCAGCGTGAGTTAAAATATGCTTCCCAAATATTTAATGAGCAACCGAAATGGTCTGTTATTGATGTTACAAACAAACCAATTGAAGAAATAGCTTTTGAAATTGTAAATATTATTAGGAAATGACAAAAAAGAAGAAAGCTCGCAATGACACCTTAAAAGGTCCGGCTACAGGACATCTCCAAGTTTATCCTTCTCTCTGTATTTTGTAAAGTAGCGTTCCTTAACACATTTATTTTCCAACTGAAGTAACTGTGGGTCGTTATCAATAACCTCAAAAGCCTTCGTGCGAGCCTTTTGTAAAATAATACCATCTGAAATAAGGTCTGCAAATCTCAAATCCGGAAGACCATGTTGTTTTGTTCCAAAAAATTCACCTGGTCCCCGTAATCGAAGGTCCTTCTCTGCGATTTTGAACCCATTCATTGTAGACTCAATTGTCTTTAACCGTTCTCGTGCTTCATCAGAGATGTGTCCAGGTGAAAGGAGTATACAATACGATTTTTTATCGCCTCTACCTACCCTTCCTCGCATCTGATGAAGTTGTGAGAGACCAAATCTTTCTGGATGCTCAATTACCATGATTGTTGCCTCTGGCATATCTATCCCTACCTCTATAACCGTTGTTGAGACGAGCACCATAATTTCTTTCTCTCTGAAAGCCTTCATAATTTCTTCCTTCTCTTCTGTTTTCATCCTTCCATGGAGAAGCCCAACACCTTCGGACGTAAAGACATTCTCTTTAAGGTAATTGTACATCTCGGTTGCTGCTTTTAAGTCCATTTTTTCAGATTCTTCAACTAACGGATAAATAATATAACACTGTTCACCCTTTTTTATTTTCTTTCTTATAAAGTCGTAAAGTTTGGTTCTGTTTTTTTCACCTGTCCACCTTGTTATGATGTCCTTTCTTCCCGGCGGCATCTCATTGATAACAGAAACATCTAAATCTCCGTAAAGCGTCATTGAGAGTGTTCTTGGTATTGGAGTTGCTGTCATTACAAGGAAATGTGGCGTTTCACCCTTTGCTAATAGTTTCGCCCTCTGAAGTACTCCAAACCTGTGCTGCTCATCAACTGTTACAAGGCCGAGATTCTTAAATCTTACAACATCCTCTATTAGAGCATGTGTCCCAAAGATTAGGTCAATTTCACCGTTTTCAAGTGATTTGTATATTTTTTTCTTCTCACGCGGTTTTACACTTCCAATTAGTAATGCATTATTGACACCAATCGATTTTAGAGTTTTCCCAACACCGAGATAGTGCTGTTCCGTGAGTATCTCTGTAGGTGCCATTATCGCAACCTGATATCCACTCTCTATAATAATGAGGGATGCAATGATGGCAACAACTGTCTTTCCTGAACCCACATCACCTTGAAGCATTCTATGCATTGGTTTTCCAGAGAGGAAATCATCCCGTATCTCCTTTATCACCTTTTTCTGGTCATTGGTCAAATCGTAGGGTAATAGTTTTATGAAGTCACACACAAGTTTTCCTTCTTTTTTTATCTGTACGTTCGTTTTTCTTATTTTTAACCGGTTTCTTCTGAGAGCCAGTAAAAGTTCAAGATAGAAAAGCTCTTCGAATATTAGTCTTTTCTTTGCGTGTTTAATATCATTGAATGTCATGGGTCTGTGAATTTTATATATAGCTTCTTTTATTGGTAGAAGTTTTTCCTCTTTTATTATCCAATCCGGAAGTGTCTCTTCCAAACAATCAAGGTAGAGAGTAATTCCGTTATCTATAATTTTTCTAACCCTTTTCTGAAACATTCCTTCAGTTAGGGGATAAAATGGAACAATCCTTCCTGTATGGAGCCTTTTTGATTCCTCGTCTGTTATGATTTCAAAATCTGGATGAACCATCTGCTTTCCTTTATAGAACGTTACCTCACCGCTCGCCATTATTTTTACACCCTTTTTTAAGACCTTTTTGAGATAGGGTTGTTTAAACCATTTAAGGAAGATAAGACCTCCTGGTTCATCCTTTAGAAGAGCAGTTTGCATTCCCATTCTTTTCCGTAATCGTCTTGATTCAAAGGAAATTACTTCACCAAGTATCGTTGCTGTTTCTCCGATTTTTATATTTTCAATCTTTGATATTGTTGATCTATCAATATAGAGCCTTGGAATATGAAAGAATATATCACCTATTTGTATTATATTAAATTTCTTAAGGAGCTTTTCCCAGTGCGGTCCAACACCCTTCAGGTACTTAACAGGGTTTTTCAGAGGATTTTTCGCTTCTTTTCTATCTTCCATATTTCTTTTTTCTCTTATATTCTCTTACAATCACTACTAATGTTATTTTTGTTTTCCTCACTGTTCACCCGTTAGATATGAAATTATCTAACGGGTTGAATATGTAGTTTTTCCCTTGACGAATGGTCGAATTCCTGATACTATGAATGGGTAGGAGAGGTGTCCGAGTTGGCCGAAGGAGCACGATTGGAAATCGTGTATCGCGAGAAATCGTGATCGCGGGTTCGAACCCCGCCCTCTCCGCCATTTGTGTAAAAAGCCATCTCGCCTTTTTGACAGGATAACAGGATGAACATGATTATAATACCCGGTCTATTTTGCCTGCCCCGTGCGAACGGAGTGAGTTTAGAGCATAAATCCTGTCTGAATTATTATTCACAAACAAAGCGATCCTATTCTTAAACCATGAGCTTTTCAAACCTTAACCCTTTTGACTTTTTCATTTTTCTCTGTGTCCTCTGAGGTTTAATTCTTGTTTATTGACTGAAAATTATCAGAAATCACCATATTTGTCAATAAAAAACATGGAAGTACATATAAAAAACTTGCAAAAACGGTTTCATTCTGGTAGAATTTGTTTATGGGAGCATTGTAATACGATAAGATAGTTGCACTTTTTTATAGAAGATGTCATACTTTTGGAGGATAAAATAGAATTGGACAAATATGGTTTTGTAGAAGTCTGGATAAGGAGGTTTTCATGTTTGCTATTCTTTTACTGTTAATCTTTAATATTTCACCTTATGGAACCTTTTCAATTGTTGCCATGGACCCTGAAACAGATGAATGGGGTGTTGCTGTAGCGTCAAGGGTTCCAGATGTAGGCTATGTTGTTCCATGGATTGAGCCAGGTGTTGGTGCTGTTGCAACTCAGGCTTATACTAATCCTTATTTTGGTCCATGGGCTTTGGAAGCTTTATCCAAAGGAAAATCTGCAGATGAGACTTTGAAAACAATTCTTCAAAGAGACAGTCTCCCTGAGCAACGGCAGGTTGGAATTGTTGATAAAAATGGTCAATCATCTGCTCATACCGGAAAAAGCACCTTAGAATGGGCAGGTCACAAGACTGCTCCCTGTATTTCTGTACAGGGTAATATTTTGACTGGACCTGAAGTTATCGATAGTATGTTAATAGTTTTTCAGAGAACAGAGGGACCACTTGCTGGAAAGCTACTTGCAGCACTTGAAGCAGGGGAAGATGCAGGTGGTGATAGTCGGGGTAAACAATCTGCTGCTCTTTATGTTGTGAGAAAAAGAGGAGGCTATCAGGGTGTTGATGATAGACTTGTTGATTTAAAAGTTGTTGATAATCCTGAACCTGTTAAGGAATTAAGGCGTCTGTATGAAATCTGGCAATATGTCTTTCTCGCTCCTGCATATCTTCGTCTTGCGGATGAAGAAAGTGACAAAGCAGATATTTTTCTCGAAATTACTTACTCACTTCTTCTAATTGCCCTTAAAAGTGATTTGAAAAATCCCGAAGTCTATAATAGCCTTGCCTGGCAGTTTGCTTTGAGAAGGATGTATCCAGAAGAAACTCTTGAGGCAGCGAAGAAAGCACATGCTCTTGCACCAGAGGAATCACATATTATGGATACTCTTGCCGAAGCTTATTATGTGGTAGGTAATTATGAAAAGGCTATTTACTACGAGAAAGAAGCGTTAAAGCGATCGCCTGAAGAAGAATTTTATAAAAAGCAGCTCAAAAAATTTGAGAGGGCTCTGAAGAATAAGTAAGTTTGGGGTCGGAACTAATGAAAAAACTACTGTTTATAATCATAATCTTTTTCTTTGTTTTATCCTGTTATGCAGAGGATGAAACGTTTGTATCTACACTTGAAAAGATTGAGGATACCCTTCGAATCACCATTGCTGCTGTTGGTGATATTATGATGGGCTCAGATTTTCCGAGCCCGATACTCCCACCCTCATCGGGAGAACACCTTTTTAGTGATGTTAAAAAACATCTTAAAGCTGAAATAGTTTTCTGCAACCTTGAGGGACCACTAGTACATGGGGGCACAACCTGTAAGAATATTAAAAGTGGAAGATCCTATGCCTTCAGAACACCACCGAAATATGCGAAGAATCTTGTGGATGCAGGTTTCAACTGTGTCAGTCTTGCAAACAATCACATTATGGATTTTGGAAGAAGGGGTATTACATCAACAATAAAAACACTTGATAGTCTAAATATTAAGCATTCCGGTCCAGTCGGAGATATTGCACGGTTCACTATCAAAGGTCTAAAAGTGGGGTTGGTTGCATTCTCCACATATAACAGTACATACAACATACTCAATGAAAACGTGGCTTTTTCAACAATTAGTTCCTTGAGTGACAGTTTTGATATTCTCATTGTTTCCATGCATGCAGGAAGTGAAGGGACTGGTGCGCTTCACACAAAAGATGCTTTCGAATATCTTTACGGAGAACCGAGGGGAAATGTTGTGAAATTTGCACATAAGGCGATTGAGAATGGAGCTGACCTCATTTTAGGACATGGACCGCATGTCCCAAGAGGGTTGGAGATTTATAGAGATAGACTCATTGCATACAGTCTGGGCAATTTCTGTGCCTATGGAAGGTTCAGCATTAAAGGAGCGACTGGGAAAAGCCTTATATTAAAGGTTAAATTGAAAAGCGACGGTTCGTTCGATGAAGGAAAGATCGTCTCTGTAAGTATAAAAAAACCTGGTCTCCCATACATTGATCCAGAGAATCATACACTACAACTCATCAGAGAACTATCCACTAAGGATTTCAAATCGAATGCACCAGAGATTGACGAGGAAGGAACTATTTCGAATTCCCAATTCCTAATTAACCAATAACTAAATATTGACTCTGTGGCTGAATTTTCTTAATAAAAATGGGTAAAAAGCTGCAACTCATAAATGGAAAAATTTTCCTTTCTGATAAAAGGATTGTAAAGGGAAGCATCCTGATTGATGGAGAAAAAATTAAAAGAGTTTATTTTAACGATAGCAGTCACAGGGGGGTTGATAGCATAGATCTTAAAGGGAGAATGGTTATCCCTGGTTTCATCGATGCACATACCCACCTTCTCCAGGAAGGTATTAAGATGATGAGACCAGACCTTTCCTCTGCAGAAAGCCCGGAAGACATACTTGAGATTGTGCGAGAAGCATTAAAGGAGTATAAAAAAGGGGATATTATTATTGCAAGCGATTTTGATGAGAGCAAATGGAAGAATAAAAGAATACTAGGTAAAAATAACCTGGATAGAGTCTCTCCTGATAATCCTCTTATTATCCGAAGGATATGTGGTCATATAGCTGTTGCAAACAGCCTTGCGCTTGAAAAAATTACCGATGCTTGGGAGGGGATTGACAGGAAGACAGGGATTATGAAAGAGGATGTTCCTTTAAATATCTCCAGGATTTTTCCACCAGAAGATTATGAAGTGAGGAAAGGTTTAAGGAAGGCTGTGAGTAAAGCTAACAGTCTTGGAATTACATCCATTCATGAAATTGTGAAATTGAGTCATATTTCTTTTTATGAAGAACTCGGAGAGGGGGGTGGGCTCACCCTGAATGTAAGGGTATACATCCCCATTGATGACCTTGGTGGGGTAAAAAAGCCGGATTTTGAGTTCAGGAAGACTATTTTTGGTGGTATAAAGATATTTGAAGATGGATCAATTGGTGCAAGAACAGCAGCAAATACCTTTTCTTACAAGGATAGTCCTGGAAATAAAGGAATCCTTATTTATTCGCAGAGGGAGGTTGAAAAGTTTATTCAGGATGCTGAGAAAATAGGTATCCAGCTCATGATTCATGCGATCGGAAACAAGGCAATTAAAGTTGTGCTTAATGCTTATGAAAAATATTTAAAAGACAAAAATCCTCTAAGGCATAGAATGGAGCACTGCGAACTAATTGATTCTAATGAAATTGAGAGAATGAGAAAACTTGAAATAATAGCTTCAATGCAGCCTAACTTTATTTATTTATGGTCGCAGCCACGTGGTATGTATGAGCAAGCATTTGGTAATAGATTCAAGACAAATAATCCTGTTGCTCTCTTAAAAAAGAAGGGAATAACCGTTGCCTTCGGGTCGGACTCAATGCCACTCTCTCCACTTTTAGGGATAGAAGGAACTGTTACTGCACCATTTGAATGTCAGAGAATGGTAATGAAAGAAGCAATTATGTGCTATACAATGAACAGCGCATTTGCAGGTTTCTCTCTTAAAAAAGAGGGTGAAATTAAAAATGGTAAAGAAGCAAATCTTGTTGTCCTTGATAGAGAGGTTAGAAAGATCTATCTAACATTCTACAAGGGAAGATGTGTATACTCTTTTTAATCACCTCCGCCAAACTTCTCCTTCAAAGTAATATAACTCAGATACTCTTCAAGGCTCCTCTGATTGTCTACATAAATTTTGTCACTCTTGATAATTATAAGGTTTGTTTTTAATAAATTATCTACAATGGATTTTGTCTTTTCTATTGTTGTTCCAACAAGGTCTGCGAGGTTTTCATAGGAGAATGAGAAATCGATAAGAATACCCTTATCCGTCTGTGTCCCTTCCCTTGCTTTTGTAAGAAGCATTGCAATAAGTCTTTTCTCTTCATTCTTGATAAGTAAGAATTTTATCTGCTCATCTGCATCCCGTAATCTCCTTATTAGGGTATGAAGAACATATTCAATGAGAGGATTCTCTCGGACTTGATTCATAAAAACTTCTCTGTCGAAAATCACAAGCTCTGCAGGCTCAATGGCGGTCGCTGTTGCAGATCTTGGACTTCCGTCAATTACAGACATCTCTCCAAAAAAGTCGCCTTCTTTCAAAACAGCAAGGGTTTTTTCAACCTCCCCAGCGGACTTAGAAATTCTTATCTTTCCTGATTTGATTAAATACATCTCATCCCCGCGGTCACCATCTTTGAAAAGAACTTCACCTGTATTTAGTTGTTTCTCGAATCCACTTTTTTCTTCTTCGCCCATTTTTCCTCCTTTTTAGTTATTCCTGGGGGCAAACCCCTAATGTATTATTACCAGGATTCCAATATGCTTCTGAGTATCTTATCAGAAAATTTTTTTGCAACTTTATCTATACCATCTTCCTCTACCTCTGTTAAGGGATAATATGTAGCCCACTCACTGAAATTATTCGCCTTAAAAATTTCTTCTTCTGATCCCCTTTTCTTTAAGAGAATACTTGCTGATATGTTTATTTTGTATTCCTTCACATTTTCTGATTCATCGTAAGAGTATGGTGTTCTCTCGAATGTTTTAATTGTAACTATGAGGATGGCATCGGCACTTTTCTCATCTGCAATTTTTAACCTGTTATCTTCTATAAAGGCATCTGTAACCGACCTTGTAAATGTATCTTCAAGACCATATCTCAGTGATTCATTTTCAAATACAGGGATTGATATACTTTTAATGCCTGAAGATATACCAGAGAAACTGTAAGTACAACAGGAATAAAGAAGTAACAAGACAACAGGAATAAAAAGATAGAAATATTTAATTTTCAACCTCCGTGTCCATTCTGATTAAATTCTATAAACTTTACGTGTGGATAGTAGCAAAAATTGATTTACTTGTCAAGTAAAAAAGGCAAAAGGAAAGCCTTCATGTAACAAGAAGGATAGTACTGCTACGATAACTCTTTTAATAGTTTTTTTATAGTTTTATAAACTCCATTTCTTGTTTTTTCAAAATCTCTGAAGAGGTTTTTTCGATTTGCATCTAAGCTGTCAAAATCAATGCTATCATTAGCTGCGACTGTCAACCTATATACATCTCTGAGATTCTTCAAATAATTAAAACCTTTTCTAAGAAATTCTATTTCCTTTTTGTGATTGGGTTCCAGTTTTATTAAGGTGTCAAATATTCTTGCATTTATAGGTTCACGTATCCCATATTTCGCTTTATATATAAGTATAAGCATTTCAATATCCCTTAATCCTCCGACCCCCTCTTTTATATTATTAGAAAGGTTAGTATCTTTTTGTGCCTCCTCCTGTCTTGAATGTATCTCGTTAATCATATCCTTTATATACATATCTCTTTTATCAAAGATATATGGATGGATAACCTTTTTTTCAAAGTTTTTCCTGAATTTCTCACTTCCTACTACCATTCTTGAACCAAGCACTTGAGATTTTTCTATAAAGCCAGATTCACGCTCCTTTTTGAAAAGCGTACAAATCTCTTTCATAAGCACAACATAATTACCAAAGTACTCTGCAAATCTGTAATGTGGAATTGTACCTCTCTTTGTAATCTCCGTATTCATCAATGCTATCACCCTCGTCGAGAGTTCTCTGATCTTTTCATCCTTTGAATCAAGAATAACGATAAGGTCATAATCATCATTAAATGCCTGTTCCCTTGCATGCCCACCAGCAGCAAAGATAGCTAAGAGGTCGCCTGTAAAGATCTTTTCCCCATATTCCTTTTCAATCTCATCCTTACAGATATCAACAAGGATGTTAATATAGTTGTCGCAAAATTCACTGAATGCCGCATTCGTCTTTTCAACACTGGCTCCTTCCAGGGTCTCCAAACCCACCCTTAGAAACTCAATATCGTAGTATTCTCCAAGTACCTTTTTCTTTGCCTTGAATCCCTCAAGGCTTTTGACCTCCCCAAGGATTCCCCTTGCAATTTCCTTTAATCTATGGGTTTCTTGTATATGCCTGATACTTTCAGGATATATATCCACTGCCCTGTCCATAAATCGCCTGAAATATGCACTCGTTTTTTTAAATAGTTTTGTCAGGTAACGAAGTGTTTGCCTTTCTTTTACAAGTTCCTTATCGAGGAATTTATCGCTTAGACAGGAGTTGAAATATTCAAGACCTTCATTATCTAAAATAGAAAGGTAATTATAGATTAACTTCCTATAACACAAAAATATATTGGTGAGTCTTTTAGTGATCTCTGAAGTCTCCATCATTGATTCAAGAAACATCCTGTTAAACAGACCAAATAGAGGAATGTTTTCATTGCCTGATTCTGCTATCATTATAATAAGTTTTATAAGTGAATAAAGGTCATAGTTAATCCAGTCAATATATCTTTTGATCACAGAATATTTTTGTTGTTCTGTAAGTGAATTAAGGTCTGAGGTATAGTTTTTAAGGAGAGTCCTGTCTGAATTGAGTGTGTCGAGTATATCTTCCCAGTATGTTGTCCCTTTGAAAAACCTAAAATTTTTCATAAATCTTAAAGCGAGGTTTTTCTCTGCTCGCTCGATGCTTGATCCTTCCTTCACCTGCGAAAAGATTTCAACAAAGACACTGTTTTTTCTCAAATGATACTCTATATCCTCTATCATCCCTGGTATAACTCTTCGTACCATCTTTACATATTCATAATAATGAACAAGAAGATGGTCAGATGCCCTTAGTACACCAACATCCTCATAGCCAAGAAATCTTGCAACGGTTGCAAGGTTATCAAACATTCCAGTCTCATTTATCCTGATTTCCTCCTCCTGGACCACAAGAAGTTGGTAAATGTATCTGAATATTTCAAAAAATGAGAGTGCTCTTTCAAGTTCCGAGTAATAGCTCAATCGAAAGTTGTCCTTTTCTTTTAGTTTATCAATTATATCCCAACTGTTTGTTTCATGAATGTTAAAGAGGGTTTTTTTTGCGGAGAGAATGCCTTTTATGATTCTTAATGCATCGTCCTTTGGATTTATCTTCTTTCGAGCCAGGGGTCGGATAATCAATGATTTCACCTCACCTGTAATACCCCTAATGAAACCTTCATTAAATTTGTTATATTCATTTTTTCTGAAAAAATATCTTTGGGAAATTTCTTTATAAAATTTGCCAAACAATTCAGAAGAACCGATAATCCTTTTTGCACCGAGTATTTCAGATATAATTATGAAATCACCTATTGCCTTATCAAGGACATATCTATATTCTGGTATGGAAGCGGAATAAGTGCTTTCACTTATATGTTCTGAGAGATGAAAGTGGATGGAGCAGGCAAATTTCATCATCTCTTTCGCCATTCTACCTATTGCGTAATTAAGATATTTCCTATTCTGAGAACCATCATCAACAATACCGATATCTATATCATCCTGGTCAGCTCTTGTGCCAACACTTGCAATGAAGAACTCCAATCTCTCATTTTCTGGCAGAAGAAGACGCAGAAGATTATCCATATATGATGCTGTTAAAGACCTGAAGTTATTTCCGATATTCTTCATAAAGACTTTATATATTTCCAGATTGTTCGGTGAGGAAACAAGTTTAAGTACATTTATAAAAGAAAGGTTCATATGGAGGTATTGAAGGGCATAATAGCACCCGAGAAAATTTAATTTTTCCCTTTCATCTCTCCCAACATCAAGAGCTGATGACATCTCACTCTTAGGATCTGTTGCATAGTGCCAGAAGTGGACCTGATCGACCTTACCCTTCTCTTCGAGACGAGCTTTCAAGCAATCGAGGTAGGAATCTATTGCAAGTAAATATTTTCTATTGTGATTTCCAAGTATTGAAGATTCTTCTTTTAATATATCAAGTGGTTTTCTCATAGTTCTTTGTAATTAGT
>JABUBL010000368.1_pt1 | contig 13052 bp, 20 predicted proteins | sample 7240371 | NCBI WGS metagenome assembly JABUBL01 (sample SAMN07256343, study PRJNA390944) | subsurface metagenome | isolation source: Methane hydrate marine sediment | place: Pacific Ocean: Eastern North Pacific, ODP site 1244 | collected 2002
GCTGATATGGATAGCTTTGGCTGCTTTCTGCACTGCTGCATACTTCAAAGTGAATGAGTACACTCGTATTAAGAACTACCACCCGACCACGAGGATGACCTGGCACTTTTTAATTGGAGCTGTCATTGTTCTTCTGCTGTATAGAAACTTTGACTTAATTGCTCTAGGTGGGGTCTCTGTTACTGGTTGGCTCTCGATATTCCTTCTGGCATTAGTACCAACATTGTGCGGTTACCTTTTCCTCCTCAGGAGCATAAAGAGGATAGGTGCAGTTGCTTCAGGGGCGTTGGATTTCCTTGAGCCTGTATTGGCTGTTGTCTTCGCTATCATCATATTTAGTGAGAGTCTGACAGGCCTGCAAATAGGGGGATGGGTGCTAATCTCGGTTTCTTTATTCAACATATCCAAGGTACGAAGAGGGATAGTATGGGGATGAACGACAGAGTTATTGTAAACCCTAAATTCAAGAATAATGGCGAGTTCCATAGAAGCCTCGTGGCTGGGGGCGTAGGGGCAAAAGATTTCCCGAACACCCATACCGAGGTCGTACACCTGGGCAATAGCAAGTTTGCTGCATCCGTCAGCGTAGGGCATCGGGTCTTCTTTGACAAAGCCGATGGAGACAAGCCTAAGAAGCACAAGCTGACCGATGCGCGCCCCGGCAAGGACTATGTCCTGATTCAGGCAGCTAAGTGCTGCGTTGAAGTCCATCCAGGTTACGCAAGATATTTTGATGTCCAGCATGAAGAGGCTAGGTGTACTGAAAGGTGGTTTGTTAGGAGACTGGTTGGTGGCATTTGGCAAGACCTCGAAAATCGCACTCCTATCCTGGCAGTAGAGGAGTACTCAGAGCGTGCTGGCGATGTGGTCAAGGTGACTGTGACCTATGATACCGACTACGGCACCTTAACAGTCGAATACTTCCAGAGGGATGGCAATGACCTTAAACATAACGTGACCTTCAAGAATACTTCAGATGAGGCAGGAACTTTCAGGGTTGTCCAGAGATGGGCGGAAATAACTTGTGATGGGGTAAAAATCCACGATAGGAGGTATTCTACCCCAGTTAAGGCTATCAGACCGAGTTTTATCTTCGGCTTAAATAATGACCCCTTCAAGATAAGGGAAAATCTGGGAGTTATATATGAGCAAGGTAAGGTTCTCCCCTGCCTGATAAACCCTCAGGAGGGCACGGCAGATTTTATCTACGGAGATTGGGAACTTGCTACCAACGAAGAATTATCGATTGACCCTGATACTGCAACTTTGGATGACCCCACTGTTGATGGCTATTGTACTTCAAGCGTAAAGGTGGATGACCAACCAATTCTTCAGATGGGTCTATACTTAAAGAATGTTTTTAGAGCATATGTTGAATGGGATGTAAGCGGTATAGGTGCTGGCTCAGAGGTCACAGACACGGTTTTTAAGTATCATGGCTCCGAAAATGGAGTTGATTGCCACATCCACGAGATGGTTGGAACTAGACCCTCCACAGGAGCAGCAGCAGATGTTTATGCTGAGTGTGGGGAGGGCACGGTTTATGCCGACCCTGTTGGCTTTCCTGTAGTTGATACAAACCAAAGTGTTGATTTAGGAGCTTCTGCTGATACTGACCTTGAGAACCAATTATCAGCTGGCTGGTTTGCTATTGGAATACAAGCTGATGCAGAAGATAGTAGTATATCATCCATTTGGGCTGAAGAAAAGACGGATGCTGCCACCCCGAAACCAACCCTCTATGTGGTGTATACACCAGCAGCTCCTACTTACAGAGATATAGTCACCCGCTTTAAGCTCGGGGTACAGGCTTTCACCGATGTTGCAACCAGGTTCAAGCTGGCCATCCTGAATTACAAGGACGCAGCCACCCGATTTAAGCTGGGCATCCAAGCCTACCAAGACATCCCTACCCGCTTTAAGCTCGGGGTACAGGCTTTCACCGACGTCACCACCCGGTTCAAGCTGTGGGCCTTGGGCTACAAGGATACTGCGACCCGGTTCTTACTCACGGTCGGTGTGCAGGCCTATAAGGACACTTCTACAAGATTCAAGCTATGGGTGCAGGGTTACCAAGATGTCGCTACACGCTTCAAGTTGGACGTCCAGGCCTACCAAGACATCACTGCGCGCTTCAGGCTCTGGGTACGGGATTTCACCGATGTCGCTACCCGCCTTAAGCTAATAGCTCCGGCCTATGGGGACGTCACTACCAGGTTCCGACTAACTGTCCGGGCTTTCATAGATACAGCTACTCGATACAGGTTAACAGTTCAGGCCTACCTAGACATCACCACCCTATTCAGGTTAGTCGTTGGGGCATACACAGACATTGTTGCTAGGTTCAGGCTTTCTGTCCAGACCCACCGAGATACGTCTACTAGGTTCTTTCTACACCAGCCGACCTGGGAGGAGTTCGAGATACAGAAGGCAGTAGCGGCGCTTAGGGTAAGGATAGAAGGGCTTGAACTTGAACCGAGAGCGCACTTTAGGATTTAAGATGAAAATGGGTACCGTCTTACACGAAACCTGTGAGCAATATGTTGCTCGAAGACTGTCTGAAGGCTGGAGAGTTGCCGGGCGATATAAGCACCTGGTTTTCCTTTCTCCCCCTGATGGCTCTTTCATAAGACCTGTCGACCTGCGGAATGATATTGAAACCCTGAGACCAAATGCTGCCGGCGATTACACCAACATTTCCTTCCAATACCCTAGCTCAACATACCACTGGGACAAAGTGGACGATGTAGCCCCAGATGATGATGGAACATATGTCTACAACCAAACTATTTACCCTGCTGCTCCTGTCCGGGAGAAGGATGTCTATGGCCTTGAGGGTAGCTCAATACCAGAGGGGGCGGCGATAAACTCAGTCACCGTCTATTTTAGGTTTGGCAGCGATATGGGTTTTGAAGTCCAGTGCAAGCCACTCCTAAGGCTTGGAACAGATGAGACTGTTGGGGCTCAGAGATCTCAAGGAGGGAGTATATACGGCACTTTTTCGCAGGCATTAACAAGACCTGGCGGTGGCGATTGGTCACCATCAGATATGGCCGATTTGCAGGTGGGAATAGATTTATACCCTTATTCGGTCTACCCTAACTTTGCCAAGGCGAAATGCACCCAGGTCTATGTTGAGATTGATTACACCCCGCCAACATTAGCCTATAAAGACATCGCCACCAGGTTTAAGCTCCGGGTGCAGGGCTTCGCTGACATTGCCACTCGGTTCAAGCTAGCTGTTCAAGCTCACCAAGACATCGGTGCCCGCTTCAAGCTGCAAGTACAAAGCCATAAAGACACCGCCACCCGCTTTATCCTCACCGTTCTGAATTACCAGGACATTGCTGCCAGATTTAAGCTGACTGTCCAGGCTTATCAAGATGTAGACACCCGATTCAAGCTAATCGTTGCGGCTTTCACGGACATCACTACCCGCTTCCGACTCCTGCCACCTCCCACCCATGAGGACGTATCCACCCGATTCTTCCTATATCAGCCATCTTGGAAATCACTCCAGATACTAGCAGACATAGCGGCACTCGAGGCGCATGTAGCGGGGCTCAAACCTAGTCGAAGGGCACACTTTGAGATATAGCCCGCTACTTTTTGCCTAAAAGCTTTTTGTGGTATGCTATTTAGAGAAGCTGGAGAAGAAGTAGGCTCAGTCCTCAAGGGGACTATGGAGGTTATGGTGATTGAGCTTCAACCAGGTGATATCTTCGCAACTAAGGGTAGCGGGTTTCTCGGCTGGCTATCTTTCAGCCTCATGGCTCCAGCGACCGACCGCTTCCACTATGGAATCATCCTTCGCAAGTGGCGGTATGAAGGTATCGATGACTACCTGATTCTGGAATCGATAAGCAAGGGGCTTTCTGTGGGAAGGCTCGCCTTCTACAAGGGTGCTGACATCAAGTTCTACCGGGTTGACTGTCCCCAGGGCTTGAGGAAGGCAGCACCCTTTGAGCTGACCAGGTGGGGGAGAAGCCTCTATGATTACCTGCTTGTCGCCAAGTTAGTGGTCCAGGGACTATGGCTGCTGCTCTGGCACAGGAGGAGGATAAGATCCGAGGAGCTCACCTGGTCTCAGGATAATGCCCTGATTTGTTCTGAGGCGGTGGACATAGCCTATGACGCGGTCGGGGTGAATATAATTCCACTTCATGTCTGTCCCACGCCCAGTGCTTTCAGGCAGGCTGAGATTGATGGTAGAATTGTAGAGATAAAGGAGGGATTCAGTGGCTAGCGAGAAGGAGCTTATCGCCGCAATCAAGAAGACCCTAATCGAGGTTTCCCACAATAATTCGACATGGCGGCTGGTGCGGGGGAGGGAGAGCCTGACTGCCACCGATGTAATTCAGAAGCTGGACAACGATAAAAAATTCAGGAAGTTTGTTGTCACTCATTACATGGAGCTGGCCGTGCTCATCGAAAACCGGGGAAGAGAGAAGAGGTTTGGGGAGGAGAAGTGATGAAAGCTATACTTTGCCGCCCAAGATTTGATGAGCCCACTCAGCATAGCTTCGCCTTCGCTGGTGAAATTCTCCAGTGGTGCCGGCAGGCTGGTATCGACATCATCGAGCTGGCCGAGGATGATGCCGTTCGTCTCGCAGTAGAGAACTCACTTCAAACATTTAATCCCGATATCTTTGTTTTCTATGACCATGGCTCGGAAGACGCCCTCATCGGCCAAGACGAAAAGGCCGTTATTGACCTCAAAAACTGTGACCGCCTTGCCGGTAAAGAGGTTTTCACTTTAGCCTGCTTTAGCGCCAAAGACCTCGGACCGGCAGTATGGCGCCAAGGCGGGACATACTGGGGCTATGTTGACGCCTTTTCATTTTCGACCGATAGTTTAGCTGAATTTCAGGAGGCCGCAAATTGCGGATTCAAGTTTCGCTTTATCGAGGGGGATACTCGTGAAAATAGCCTGAAACGGGCCAAGGAGACATTTACCCGCCTTGCTCTCGAGCTCGTAGATGTCGGGAACCCCTTTGCCGCCATCTGCATGCGGGGAGATGGCGATGCCCTGGTCTATTTGAACGCACATAAACCCGAGGAGAAAGAGGGGTGCCTACTGGCATTCTTCAAGCTCCCCATAAGAGTTTTTCGCTAGAGCAAACTAGGAGAAAGATGCCATGAACAATGATCGACCTAAACTCGAGCTAGAAGACTGGATGCCCATGGAACCAGCTAAAGGCCCGCCGCTGCCACGACTATTAAATGTCCTCTGGCCCTGGTGGAAGCCTGCTGAACCATTGGACCAGGCTGCAGCCGAAATTGAGGCTGCAGCAGCCGAAATTGAGGCTGCAGCCGAGCTTGAAGCGGAAGCGGCTCAAGCGGAAGCGGCTCAAATAGCAGCAGAAGCGGCAGCTTCTCCCTGGGCTCTCACAGCCGAGGAACTTGCTGCTTATAGAGAACATATAGGGGGAGTCCTAACCGCTGCTGGGATTTCTGTAATCCCAGGAATAGAAGGGGCTACAAGTAAGTCAGAAATTATAGCTTTAATCCAGACGACAACTGGATTGGAAAATATATGGGAGCAATATGCTGCCTATGAGAGCGCACCTCGCATAGACCCCACAGGCTTATCTGAGGAAGCGGCAGCTCGTGCTAGGATGTTAAATATGATGCGACAGGCAGCCTCAAGTAGAAGCATACTTGTTCGGGCAGCTTCAGCAATCTTTATAGCTCAACAGCAAGCAGGATTGCCTTTTGAAACAGTTAAACAAATAATAGACAGACTGAATGCGGAAGCTAAAGCCGACCCAGATTCCACCGCCGGCCAAGTTAGAAGAGACTATGTGGAACAAACAGCAGCACAACAAGCAGCATACTGGACGGCACAAAACCCGGCGCAAGCGGAATACCTCGCGAGGGTGCGAGGGATTACTGTAGCTGAGGTTACAGCTGCCTATGCAGCTAACGCTGCTCGCCACGGTGGCTACTATAAATACGAACCGTATGAAGCGCCTCTGTATATCCCACCGGAAGCGGCTCAAATAGCAGCGGAAGCGGAAGCGGCTCAAATAGCAGCGGAAGCGGAAGCGGCTCAAAGGGCAGCGGAAGCGGAAGCGGCTCAAGCAGAAGCGGCTAGGGCGGCTCAAGCAGAAGCGGCAGCAGCTAAAGCAACTCAAGAGGCGGCGGCAGCGGCGGCGGCGGCCTGGGCGGCTCAAATAGCAGCGGAAGCGGAAGCGGAAGCGGCTCAGGAAGCAGAAGCAAGAGCTACGAGAATAGCGGCGGAGATGGCAGCCGTAAGAGCAGCAGAGGCGGCTAGGAAAGCAGCCGAAGAGGCAGCCTGGGCAGCTCAAAGGGCAGTGGAAGAGGAAGCGGCTAGAGCGGCTCAGGAAGCAGAAGCAAGAGCTACGAGAATAGCGGCGGAGATGGCAGCCGTAAGAGCAGCAGAGGCGGCTAGGAAAGCAGCCGCAGAGGCAGCCGCACCCCCACCTCCAGCTTATGTCCCTCCCTCCTATAGGACACAGGCAGAAATCGAAGCAGCTATGGCAGAAATTTTAGAGAAATGGAAAGGTGTAAGGTGGTAAGAGGGCAGACATATTAACCTATTGTATTAGGAGGAGGTAGTGCTTTGCCGCCAGAGTTAAAACTTAGAGATTTGCTGCCACAAGAACCATGGCAGGGCCCGCCGTTTTTTGAATTCCTCAACATTTACTGGCCCTGGTATACCCCGCCAGGCGCCGAGTTCAGGGTGAGCAACCTGGTCATTTCTCCGACCGAGGTTAACCCGGGGCAACCGGTAACCATATCCTGCACTGTCACCAACATCGGCGCCGCGGCTGGTCCCTATACAGTCCATTTAGAAGGTGATTTCACGGCAGAGAAAACAGTTTCTCTCGAACCAGGCCAATCAGAGGCAGTGTCTTTTGAGGTGACCCCGGCCGAAGCTAAAACATTCCAGGTTTCCGTCAATGGGCTAACCGGGAGCTTCATCACTACCGAGGTGCCGGTGGCTGACATCAGGGTGGAGAATCTCGTTATTGAACCTGCAGAGTGCAACGTAGGCGATACCGTATCAATCTCGGTCACTGCGAAGAATTATGGCGGTGCGGTGGGAACCAAGACAATCGTCTGCACGGTGAGTTAGATGGCAGAGCAAAGCGTGACACTGCAGCCTGGCGAGAGCAAGGTAGTCTCCTTTGAGGCCACGCCGCATGAGGCCAGGAGTTATCAAGTGTCACCCGAGGAGGGCCCCCCGTTGCCGAGAGGTTTGGAGCTGAAGTGGCCACGGAAGAAGGACTAAGGCAGAAGAGTGGTTCGTAAACTTGGTTATACTCATTGGGAAACATTTATCTATCACGGAGACGAGATTGAGGTTAGCTCGGTATCGGCAACTTATGAGACCGGGAAAACTCTTAGCTGCCTCTCATCTCAACAGGTCGTTGTGCCTGAGAAGATTAAGTTTGCTGTCACTATCAAGACCAGTGATGCCAGCAAAAAAGCTAGTTTGGGGATTTATGTAGATGGTGAACTGGAGCTGGAATGGGAGACAAACAGCACCGATTATGCGCTAAAAACAGGAGCCATAGATGTTTCCTGGGCAGAGGGCCTGCATACAATGGAGGCGAAACTTAAGGTAGAGGCAGGTGGGACTGCCTATAACCAGCTATTCGAAATCTACTATAGCTTAAGGAAATAAGATGCCAAGTATCAATGTCAGGGGACTACTTCCTGCCACAGAAAGAGTCGAAGCTGAGGAGGTAACTGCACTACCCCCGCCGTCAGCAGAGCAGGTGGATAGAATTATCAAACTAAGAACTGGAGGGCAAGCAAAGATTTACATCTGCCTGCGCAACTCAGATGATAGCTACGCTTGGATTCAGATGGCAGTTTCAGAATAGGGAGGAGGGGAAAAGATGAGAAAATTTATCTAAGGCTATAAAGTAAAATTTTAACACAGGAGGAAAAAGATGAAATTTCCAAAAGGAACAGCATTAGATTGGCTCTGGGGAGTTTTACTTGAAGGGGATATACCGGCCGAGATAGCTAGGAACACTGAGGTTACCAGTGAAATAGCTACCCACGCTGGCATTCCTGACGCTCACCACACCAAATACACCGATACTGAAGCCCAGGACGCGGTTAAAGCCAATGTTGAGGTTGGCGACCTTAAAGCTCCGACCAAGCCGTTGGCCATGAACTCCCAGAAGATAAGCGGTTTGGCAACGCCTACTGCTGGCAGCGACGCCGCTACCAAAGACCATGTTGACAGCGTGGTTCAGGGGCTGGACTGGCAGCAGAGTGTTTTGGATGAGCTGGATACCCCGCCGGGAAGCCCAACCACCGGTGACAGATACCTGGTAATCGCTACGGCTACCGGGGACTGGGTAGGGCATGAGGATGATATAGCCGAGTGGGACGGTTTGGTATGGGTATTCACCACACCAAACAAGGGCTTCGCCGTCTGGATTGAGGACGTAGGCAGGCAGAAGAGCTTTAACGGCACAGTCTGGGTTTCATTTGGCACCACGGTTGACCACGGCAATCTTATCGGTCTTGGTGACGATGACCACGCCCAGTATCTCAATCAGACTAGGCATGATGTCACCGAGAGGCATACCTTAGGGACGGTGGTGCCCCATGATGCCCTGGCTGACCTTACCGAGAAGGCTCACAGTTCCCTGACCGGGGTTGGTCCAGATGACCACCACGTCAAGACAGGCGACTACGAGGTTTTTGGGCTAACTGAGGAGGTTACGAGCCTTCCCGCAGCGGCAGTTGGGGACCTTGGCAGGTTTATGAGGGAGAGGACAGGGGCATTGCAGGCCACCAAGGTTTTTATCTGTATGCAAAATTCAGCCGACGGCTATGAGTGGGTGCAATTAGGTATTTCTACATAATGCTGAGTGGTTGACTATGGGTGAAACCACATATAAAACTATGGTCGGCTTGCCAACAAGCTGGCTATGGGAGAAGTGCGACTACGATGGTGTAGAAAAGTGTCCAGTCGGGTCAGAGACAAGCTGGAATTGGAAGGCTCCGACATTGGATGGCCCAGACAAAACGCCACAGGGTTCACCAACATCATTTAGCTGGGGGAGTGAATAGGCATAAAAGGAGATTTATGGCAGAGCAAAGCGTGACATTGCAGCCTGGCGAATCCAAGGTAGTCTCCTTTGAGGCGACTCCTCAAGAGGCGAGGGCCTACCAGGTTTCGGTCAATGGCTTGACCGGTAGTTTTGTGGCTCGGGAAGTCCCTGAAGTCAAGCTTGTCTATGTATCAGATATAAGGCATCATAGGGAAAGAACTCCTTGTGGGGCTACATATACAATCTTTGAGGTCGACGTTCAGAATCAGGGCAATGTTAGTGGTCCTTGTTCTTGTATAGCTCGCCGCCGCGTCCTTACTCGTGATGGTTGGTCAGGCTGGATGAACTTCAACTATGACCCATATTGTGGTTCAGAAGCTTTAGTTTGGAAGATTGATCATGCCGTTATTAAGCCTGGTGAAACGGTAACTTTTAGTGAAGGTTTGGAAAAATGGCCTTATTTATACGAACCCTCATGGGACATTCTCCGCCTCGAAGTTAGGTTCAAAGGTGACGCTGGAGAAATTCTAACTGGTAGTATGCGTCCAAGGGACCTGTAGCTCCTCAAGTGCCCTCCACACTTACCAGACATAATTTATTATAGTGCGGTGCATAGTGACCACACGCCAAAGCTGGGCTTTGCTTCTGTAATCACCCAGACTTGTAGTGACCAGAACATCTATGCTACAATCCAGACACGGCGGAGTGCCCACATAATGGCTTTTGTGAGAGTAAAATACCATAACAAGCGACCTTATTACTACCTGGTTGAAACCTACCGGGAAGGTGGCAAGGTTAAGCAGAGAACCCTCAGATACATCGGCACCCGGCCCCCGAAAGGAAGGCAGAGAGGATTAAAGGGTAGTCGATAATAAAGGTTGGGGGCCTTCCCCGACAGCTAGCCGAGTATAGGTGCTATCGGTCGGACCACCCCCCTAAAGCCCTCAGATTTGGCTCTCTGGTTGGCAAAATACCCGCGGAGTCCCCACCGATGGGTTGCCAGGCGTAGATAGCGAAAATTTGAGTTGCAACTTATCGCAATAGCACGGTGCGCATGCGGACCATGGAGCGCTCCATGGTTCCCGCCGGCCTCGAGGGGCGCCACCGGTCCCTTGCCCTATGGCCGCTCTACTTTACCGACTTATGGCAGTGGATGCAGCGGGGGGCATCTTGGGGGGTTGTCTTCCCGCAGTGAGGGCAGAACATCTGGCCGGGGGGAGCAGGTCCCTCGGCCGCCGCCGCCGGCGCCTCCGCCCCGACCCTCAGAATTACCCCCTGGGTGTAACCGCACAGGTAACAGGTAATTTCCGCCCTAGTCGGCTTCCGGCCAAAGATTTCGTTAATCTCTGCCTTTATCGTTGCGATATCAAGCATGGCTGCCCCCTAAGGGTGCGCCGCTTGGAAAGTCTCAAGGGTAGTATTCACGTTCTTGACGTACGCCGCGATATACTCCTTAGACTTCTCCCGGAACTCGTTTTCGGCCTCGGTGCAGTCCTTGTCGAAGGACTCGTCGGCTTCCTTCTTTTTCACCCTATAAGCGTCATCGATAGAGTCGAGTTTCTGCTGGTGGGAATCGTAGCTAGGCGCGTCCGGTTTGCCTGACTCTCCCTTGTAGGCCGCTACCTCCGCGTCACGCTTCTTCTTCCGGTCGCTATCAGCCGCATCATACAGGTTGTCGCGGTTCTTCTTCGCGGCTTTCCTCGCCTCAGTAAGCCGATTCCAGGCGCTGTTGGTGCTGGCCTTGAGGCCAGCCAGGTTTTTATCGAGCCCACTAGTCAGATTGTTGAAGGCCAGGTCCACCAGTGACCTTTGGATTATCTCCGGCATTAGATCCTTCCTCCTTTCGGTTTGCATTACACTACTTTACATCATTTCACTTCAACTTGCATCACCCCCTTCCTGAACCTCAAAGCCCCACTCCCATCCGCAGTTCCAACATCGCCAGCCAACATCAGCTATGCTTTGCCCGCGTAACTTGTAGTTTCTAACCGCCGTCTCATGCTCACCGTGATACTTCCCTTCGGCACCGCACTTTGGACACTTCTCTCCAGGCTTACTCACCCTTACCTCCTTGATTCAGGTCGATTACAATTGTCCCGTCTTCTCTGGTTGACACCTTCCCGCCCATATCCTTCATAGCTTGGATAAAGCCAGCCACATCAGGCATCTTGTCGGTTTTGATTGTCCTGGATAAAACTGTTATCGTAGTACCCTTCTTACTCACCTTGCTCTCCCTCAATGCCAGACGCCTATAAAGAAGTGCTCTTCGTGGCCTCTACGCCCACGCAGGATTCCCACCAGCAGCGGGTCCCGTTGGCGCCGGGGATGAGTGTATTTATCCTGGACCACGCCGAAGTCATCAAAGATGCCGGCGTCCTTCGCTTCCTTGAGCCTCCTGAGCGTTTGGTAGTTCATCCGCTCCGAGCTCCACTCTATCGAGGCGTAATCAAAGCGGGGTACCGGGAGATAGCCTGACTCCAGGGCGACGAGTCTATTTTCCAGGAAGATTATCTCCTTTTCTACCTGGGTTTTTACCCTCTTGTGGCGGGAGATAAGAGCTTTTATCCCCAGCTCCTCGGCGGCGACTATGCACTCCTCGGTGGTCTGGAAGTCTTGCCTTGCTTGGTCCAGTTGCTGCTTTGTCTCGTCCTGGAGCCCCGAGTGGAATTGGACTAGCAGCAAAACAGACTCTATGATGGGCCCGGGGAAATCACGGACAAGTTTAACGATGGCCTCTTCCTCGACCGGGATTACTTCGGTGCCTGGTGATTTCGCTTTAGCCTCGTTTTCTTGAACCATTTTGCCCTCCTTTCGGTATATACTACCGGTATATACTGGTGCTCATTTCTTCACGGGCATCACCTCCTTTCACTTGGCGCCTCTACTCTTTAAAATCAACTCGTATGCGCTGGTAAGCCTCTTAAACTTCTCCTGTTCCCCACCATGGTCCGGATGGTAATACTGGCTTTTGCGTCTATAGACATCCTTAATCAAAGCTACCGGGTCATCCGGCGCCACCCCCAGGATATCATAGGCGTCCAGGAGGTCCTGCTTCCGGCTCGACTCTGCGCTTGTTGAGACAACTTCCTTGGTGAAAGTGAGCCCCTGGTACTGGACGCCATGCTGCTCCGCGATGCGTAATCTCTCCAGGAGCAAGAAGCACTGCCTCAGGTTCAATGCCCTGTTTGGGAAACCGTAGCAGGCTACCTCCTGCCACTGGTCATTCCTCATATACCGGACCTTAGCTCCAGGTCTGCGGAAGATTCTACCGCTCTTATCTCGCTCCTCTTCCCAAAGAATCTCGAATTCACTGGGGTCGATATCCCAGAGAGCAAAAGTGTGGCGGATCGCACTCCTTGTCTTATCTACATCAACAGCTCTGGCCATTGTTACCTCCTTTCACTTGGCGCCTCATAATCCTGAGCCAGATAAGGAATGCTCTACGCCTAAGCGGAGACAGTTTTCTTCTATTCTCCCAGAACCACCCCAGTACAGCTTCATAGTAGCTCACCCCCTTTCCCAGGGTTCTTGATAAGGCACCCCCAGGGCCTCATATATTGATTCCTCGCTATCGCCGGCAACCCTCTCCCCCCTCTCGTTTAAGAGCCCACCGCCACTGGCTGCGAGGCGCCATCCTCTTTTCTTAGCCAGGGTGGCCAGTCTTATGTTGCTCTCAACAGAGCCAGTCCTGATGAGCAGAAGGGTGACAAAGGTCTCAGGGGTGGCAAAGTAGATGTCCAGGGGGATGCTGTCCATCTCAATCCTGGCTATTTTCATCCCCGACATCTTGTAGTTGCCCATCCTCATCAGTGCCGAGTCCAGGTCCTGCCGGTCGCGGGCAACCAGCACCAGGTCAATGTCCCGGACTGCTGGCTTCTGACGCCTTATGCTGCCAGCCACCACGACTCTATCGCAGTATGGTTCCAGTGCCTTGACCACGGTATCAGCAATAACTTTAGCCTTCTCTAGTTCCATTATGCCTCCTTGGTGATGGTCCTCACCGGGTTC
>JABUBL010000369.1_pt1 | contig 13040 bp, 11 predicted proteins | sample 7240371 | NCBI WGS metagenome assembly JABUBL01 (sample SAMN07256343, study PRJNA390944) | subsurface metagenome | isolation source: Methane hydrate marine sediment | place: Pacific Ocean: Eastern North Pacific, ODP site 1244 | collected 2002
GTATTTGCAGGTAAACACGGTCCTAAAGGTAAATCAAATGTAAGTCATCTATATCTCTACGAGAAAGACCCCTCAGACTGGAGTATTGTCGATGGCGGCGCTTGGGGCAAGCTGAAGTACAACCTTGAAGGATCCGAATTCGAGTTCGTATTTAACGGACATGGACTTGAGCCAGAAACAGGGTACGAGCTTATCTACTACTGTGATCCGTGGCCGGGTACTGGCGGATTTTTAATCGTGGGATCACGAACACTAGCAGATACCTCGGGCTATGTTCATATGGAAGGATCTATGGATTTTGGCGCAGACCTTCCAATTGCAGCTGATGAAAACGAAGACGGCGCGAAGATATGGCTAGTAAGATGGGATCAGTACGACGAAGATTTAGGACAAATGGATCCTGAAGTTGGATGGCACCCTGAGGACATCCTCTTCGAGCACAATCTCATAACCTTCGACGATACGGATGACTAGTAGATAAAGAAATCTATCTATCTCCCCTCTTTATTTTCAAACCACGGCACGTAGTCGTGGAGGTGGGATCTGCCTTGCCCCTAGATAGGGAGTAAATTTTCGACATCCCTAATAGGCACGGCAATAATTTATGAGTTAGATTATTTTGCAGGTTGCAATAGATGGGACTTCGGGGGAGATGCGGACGGTCCCGGTCAGGGTACTCTTCTTCATACTTTTCACCGTTTCAACGTTCACCCTTATCGAAAGCGCGATTGCGCAGCCTCCAATCCCCACTCCACCGTTACCGCCCTTTTTCTCCGAACTCACAGTTATACCCTCGCAGGTCGAGATCGGGGATAACGTCACCATAAGCGTCGACATCAGGAACACCGACAGCCAATCCATCACCTATGGAGTCACCATGTGGATAGAAAACGCCGCTTTCCCGCCTCCATTCTGGCCGCCTTATGACGTCACCCTGAGGGTCTGGGTCGATCTGGAAGCCTACGAATCCAAGACTGTATCACAAAATATAACCTTGGACACAATTGGAGAGTACCATGTCTGGGTCGAAGGTCTTATTGGAATCTTCACGGTGGGCACATGGCCCCCGGAGCCCCCACTGAAACCAGCCGAGTTCGCTGTATCCGACCTCTCCATCAAGCCAGAAGAGGCTGAACTCTTTGAAGGGATCGATGTCTGGACATTCAAGATCACCGTCAATGTAACGAACATCGGAGAGCAGGAGGGCAGCCATACGGTCGACCTCAAGGTGGATGATTCTATCAATGAGTTCATCGCATCTGAAACGGTGACTCTAGAAGGAGGAGAAAAAGCCCTGGTCATATTCGATGTGACTCGGGGCGTGGGCTCCTACACCGTTGAGGTCGACGGCCTCACCGGAAGCTTCACGGTGAAGGCTCCTTTAAAGCCTGCCGAGTTCGAGTTCTCGAACCTCCGAATCTTCTATCCAGGGGTGATACCCCCGGAGGTGGAGAGGGATCAGACCGTGACCGTAACCGTGTCTATTGAGGTCGAGAACGTGGGAGGGCTGGAGGGAGGCCGCGCGGTTGAGCTTAGGGTGGACGGGGAGGTGGTTGACTCGAAGGGAGTGACCCTGGAGGGCGGGGCATCGGCGACGGTCCTCTTCGAGTTGACGAGGGGTGAGGGAACATACGAGGTGGAGGTGGAGGGATTCACGGACAGCTTCACGGTCAACCCTAAGCCTTCGTTCTGGGACAAGATCCCCGGGTTTCCCTATGAGTCGATCATACTCGGACTGGTAGTTGTGGTCATCATAATTTGGCGTTCTCATAAATCTTAAGCGGTGATGCCCCATGTCATGCATTATTTTCATTATATAGTAAGTGTTAAGCCGTGATGCGCCCCATGACTGGTGTAAAGGCGCGTGCAACCATGAGAGAAAGGATCACTGAGCAAATTAAACCCATGCCGTTCTGGCAGACTCTGGTCTTCTTCGGGGTACCGACACTGGTGGCAGCTGCAGGCCAATACGAGCTCTGGCCGTTCTTCATGAGTGCCGGTGTATCCGAGGAGACAGCGTATCATTACCAAGCGTTAGTCGTGTTTGCATTTCTATTGAGTGCGGCACTCGTGGCCTACGTGATCGAAGGGAATCCTCTCGATTGGTCATCGTTTAGACGTCGTCTTCGTCTCTTCGGATTAGATAGGAATGGATGGAAGTGGACTTTGGGGGGCCTTCTCGGAGGGCTCCCTCTGTATCTAGTGACCACGGTCCTCGCGACCCAAGTCTATGACCTCCTGAAATTCACGCCTCCAGACATATTTCCATCAGGTCCGATGACGAAGCTATCCTTGGGGGCGTTCAGTCTGTTCATGAATATCGTGAGTGAGGAGCTATGGTGGCGCGGATACATCCTCCCTCGGCAGGAGAAGCAGCACGGGCGATATACCTGGGCTGTTCATGGCGTGTTGTGGGCCTTCTTCCATGCGTTCAAGTGGTGGGCTGTTCCGTTCATGTTACTTACCACCTGGATCATCCCCTTCATCGCTCAGCGGACTGGGAGCACTACGCCTGGGATCATCATCCATCTGGTTACCAACGGCCTGGGGATTCTTCTCAGTATTTAGGCCTTCCCTTTGTTGCGTTCGTAAGTTTTAAGCGGTGATGCACCGTGCCATGTATTACTTTAATTATATGGTAAGTGTTAAGCGGTGATGCGCACCATTGAATGGTGGGGAGGGCTAGGGACCTAATGGAGTCTTTTGAACCTGGATATCGGGGAAATCGTCGCAGGGAGAGGTGTAAACATGGCCATGGACACCTCAAGGGGAGGGCTGCGAAGTGGTATTGGGCCTGTTCAGTTTGTGGATTGGGTTATATTACCCAGGGGTCTGCTAACGTTTGCTGTGCTGGTCATAAGGATCGTCCCTGGCTTAAGGCGGGTATGAAGCCTTCTCTAAACGCTATTGGTAGAATTGTTGATGATGAATTTATTCGCTTCAAGTAGGGATTTAAGATGGAGTCGGATGATAAGTCGAAAAACCTTGTGAATTTAATCGTGGCCATCTCCATTTTAATCTCCCTCCTCTCAGGTTTGAACCAAATCAAGGGATTCTTTTCCAAGATCTCTCTTCCCACGGCCATCCTGAGTGTGCTCATCGCCATAAGTGTGGCTGTTGCCTTACCCGCACAGCTCCGAAAGAAGATTCCCAAGGACGGAACTATACTGAGAATGTCCTTCAGAGTCTTTTCTATCTTATTCGCAATTTTAATACTTGTTGTAGGAGTCGGTCCTTTTCTGGTCAAGTATCAAATCGCGACACAAGCTAAGAGTGAAGGAATGGATCTTATCGATCTCCATCGGTGTGGCCCTGCACTTTACCGTTTAAATCTTGCCACAGCTTATTTTGGAGACTTGGGATTCGACAAGCGTGCGGTCGAGTCCAAATTAAACTTGATTCAGGCCTATGTTGGTCTCGGCGATTGGGCCAAGGCAGAGGATTTAATCAAAGAAGTCGAAATTTCCGTATTCTTGGATGCGCATCTACAGGGCAAACTCTATGGGATTCGCGGCAACATGGCATATGAGCGTGGCGAATTTGAACAAGCAGAACACCTCTATCAAATCGCCCTCCAAACCGTAGAACCGCGGTCCCAAGTCCATGCTTCCGTCCTACAGAATCAAGCAGTCCTGTGGGCAGGGAAAGGCTCACCCTACCGGGATCGCGTACTTGTAAACTATCAGCAGGCCTGGGATATCTTTCAAGAACTCGAGGATGAACTCGGATTAGCTCAATTGCTCGTAAACGAAGGTAACCTTTACGAAAATGATCCTCAGCAAGCCAGAGAGCTGTATGAGCGTGCCCTGAGTAAGGCGGAGAAGATACAAGATCCATATCTTTTGGGCTCCATTACCATGAATATCGGAGTGACATATTTTACTCAGGGAGACTTGGACCAAGCAGAGGAGTTATACAATCAGGCCCGTCTTAAATTTGAAGAAGCGGCTGACCTTCTGGGCCAGGCGGAGGTTCTTGTGAATCTGGCTACCGTGGAATATAATAAAGGCTATAGCGAGTTGGCTAGGCAGTATCTCCAGGCTTCAGAATCCTACCTGCGAAATATTGACCTAGAGAGCGAGCAGACACATGTTAGAAAAGTGGCTCAGATCCGTACCTTCCAGGCGGATATCTATGATTCTTTCGGTGAATCCGAGGACGCCGAGGACCTCTACATAGAGGCTCTAGCCCTTTATTCACAGCACCCCGATCCTCTGCGAGAGGCGACCGCACGGGTGAACTATGGGGGACTGCTCCTGCGACTGAATCGAGGTCAGGAAGCCTTCAACGAGATTGGGCGTGCCCGAGAGATTCTGGAAGCATATGGTGGCGAAGGCCCGCAACAATCCTTGGGGGTGCTCTATAACAACCTGGGTTATGCGTATCAGAACATCGGGGATCTCACAAATGCCCAGAAGTACTACGAGGAGGCATTGCAGGTCTTCGAGGCCCTAGAGGATCGCCTGAGTTGTGCTCGGGTAAGGGAGAACCTAGGGATCATTCAGATCTGGCAAGGTGGCAATGGGGAGGAGGATTTACTGTATGCTTTGCAGATCTATCGGGAACTGGGCAACCAAGACGACGAGGTAAAGTCCCTTTATAATCTCTATTGCGTCTACACCTCCTCGGGTGATCCCTCGGCGCCAAGTATGGTCGAGGAAATCCTGGAGCTACTGGAAAACTACAGCATCGATCAGGAGACTGAGGCGAGAATACTCTTCGGGATCTTAATCCCCGATATTGCCGACCAGGTAGACCTAATCGTGTATCGCGAGCGGCTGCTACAGCTGAAGCTGTTTTATGAGGAGCGTGATGAGCCTATCGGGCTGGGGCGCAGCCTCCTGAAACTAGCTAACGTGGAACAGATCCTCGGGAATTATCAAAGAATGCTGGAATATGCTAAAAATGCCGAAGCCTATGCTGACTACATCCCATTGCCCTTACGCTTCAGCTTTCACACCGATCTGGGATTCTTCCTCGTGTCAGACGATCCCGAGAACGGAATAGACCACTTCTTTGAAGCTTTCGACCTAGCTGGGAGCATCTCTGTCGAACAACAGCGTTATCTAGCTATCCTTATCGAGTGCTTTATCTCAATCAACAAGGACATCATTGACAGCGAGAAGTATCACATGAAAGCCCAACGAATACTCGATACAGCGGATGATGCCTACATACTGAGCATGTTTCAGATGATTGTTGACCATCTCAACTCCGCTGGTGGTTGAGGAACAGAGTCGCATCCAAACCCGGTTTGTCCATCAATGATAAGATCGTACGCGCGAACTCGAAATGGAATCTTCGCCCTATACCTTGGTGGGGAGAGCGAAGAGCACCCAGAGTTATAAAATAATCTACCTCATCATAATTATATCCTGAATTCAGATTATTACGTGTATGATGAAGCGATTTAGTCAATACTACACTAAAATAGTAAATGTCACACCACGCACCATTCTAATCACTGGTTTTCTCAGCGGTGTGGGCGTCGACCCAGAGGGAGCCAGATTATGGGCAGTGAAGAAAATTATCGAGTTTCTTCGGATAGATGTAAACACGGGAGCTTCGCGAATCCTAAATATAGCTCTCCTTCTACTGGAGGTTTTCTTTATTCTGGTTACTGTTGTTCAGGTAATCAAGGCAGAGCCGATAGGGTGGATCTGTGCGTTGATTGGGTTCTTCTCCGGGTTCACCAGCACCAACATTTATCTGGGGCTATCCTTTCTCGCTCTGGGAATATTTACAGTTAGACTCACACGAGATTCTCGTCCCGAAATGAGAGAGTAGATTGAACGTCTACTCGATTATCAACTACTTCATTATGAGGCGTCTATCTCGCTGTAGCTGAGGAGCTCCTCCATCAACCCCAGCTGGGCGGGGCTCGTGCTGATGACGTCGCTGGTCGAGATGATCCCCACCACCCTGCCGTCCTCGATGACGGTGAGCTTCTTGATGCCCTTGTCGGCCATTACCTTTGCTGCCTCATCCACGGCTGTGTAGGGATCCACGGATATGAGAGGTCTGGACATTATCTCCTTCGCCGACATGGTGTACGGATCCAGTCGCGGCTCCACCACCAGTTGGAGTATGTTCTTTGAGGTGATTATTCCCACGGGTCTCCCCCCGTTCGTCACCACGACGGAGGTGATGTAGAACTTGTTCATCTTCCTGACGGCGTCCAGCGCGGTGTCGTCGGTGCGCACGGTCTTGACGTTCCTCTTCATGATATCCCTGACTAGAATATTGCCGCTCATCGGATCAACTCGAAGGTATTAAGGAGCTTTTATCACACGGGATATTAGCCCGTGCATGCATGGATTCTCCACACACAAGTGCAGCAAACGTACCTAGACGATCATGTTTATTATCGTTGAATCCATCTGCTCTGCATCAACGGGGTCCAAAGGTGGTTCGCGACGGCGAGGGATGAGCGTAAGGCTGCTTCGATCTTCAGCTACAGCCTCCTCGTGATGTCCTTCACCCACACCCTGACCCACATCTTCGGGGGCGTCCACACATCCATCTTCTCGATCCTGAGGGCGGAGTTCGGCCTCTCACTGCAGCAGCTGGGGATCATAGCGGCGATACCTCCCCTCTGCCAGACGCTCCTCACCATACCGACGGGCCTCCTCTCCGACAGGTACGGGGCAAAGAAGATGATCCTCCTCAGCTTCAGCCTCGCCACCATAGGCGCGGTGCTGGCTAGCATGGCGTCCAGTCCAGCCATGTTCATCCTGGCCATCAGCATGGTCTACGTGAACACCACGATCTATCACCCGGCCTCGTACAGCTTCACCACCAAGTTGTTCAGGCCTCAGGATCGGCCTAAGGCCCTTGGCATCCACGGGGCGGGTGGGACCCTGGGGCATGCCTCCGGCCCACTGGCGGTGAGCGTCCTCATCGGGGTCCTGGCTTTCCAGTGGAGGCAGGTCTATCTCATCCTCGCCGTGCCCATGCTAGTGGGCATCCTGATGGTCTTCTTCATCCGGGAGGAGCCCGCGAGAGACGTGCTGGAGGATGAGGACCCTGTCGAGGAGTCCTCGAACGGCATCCGCTCCCTGCTCACGAGGAGCCTCGTGATGTTCCTGAGCTTCTCGGCCCTGAGGATGGTGGGCGCGGCCATGGTGAACACGTTCCTGGTCCTATACCTCATGGATGTCCGGAACGTGAGCCTCGCGTACGCCAGCTTCATCTTGAGCAGCACGATGCTCACGGGCTTCATCTCCGCCCCCCTGGGCGGCTACGTCGCGTCGAGGGTCGGCGAGAAGAAATGGCTCGTCGTCGCCCAGGCCCTCAGCTACGTCTGCCTCGCGTTGTCGCTGCTGGTGCCCAACGTCACCCTGTTCGCTGTCTTCCTCGTGGGCTACGGCTTCTGCAATACGCTGAGCATGGCCGCCAGGAACTCCATCATGGCGAGGCTCTCCCCGAGCAACCAGCGGGGCCTAGGGTTCGCGCTGCTGTTCCTGCCTCAGAGCATGATGAGTGCGATTGCACCTATCCTGGCCGGTTTCATAGCTGATGCATTCGGGTTCGTCACGATCTTCTACTCAGCTCTGATCGTCTACGTACTCGGTCTGGCGGTCCTGCAGTTTGCCGTGAAGATCTCGGAGCATTAGCGGCTCTATTCTTCCCTGCTCTTGGTGATGTGGAAGCCCCTCTTCTCCAGCTGCTCCAGGAGCCCCTTGGGGTCCGGGCTCCACTGCCCCAGCTTCCTGCAGATGTGCTCAGTCCAGCTGTAGTTCTTGAAAGTGTAGGTCTCCTCCCTGCCCCTTGTGAGGGGTATCTTGGCGTTCCTGGAGCTGTAGTAGTCCTGGGCCAGGTAGCCCTCGTCCATGACCTTCATCGCCTCCCTCACCGTCTTCCCGGCGCACCTGGGGTACTCGTCCTCGAAGAGGGTGTACTCCAGGGGGTAGCGGGGCCTCGGCGGGGGGTCCTCGTCGGGGTACCCCATGACCAGGCCAACGAGGGGAAACACCCTGGGCGGGAGGTTGAAGTCCTCGGCTATCTTATCAGCCCGCCCCATTGCGGCCCCGAGGAGGCAGCTGCCGAGGCCGAGACTCCTGCCGGCTATTATCATGTTCTCCGCCATGAGGGAGGCGTCCTGGATGCTCAGGAAGAGGAATGAGAGGTCGTTCATGTAGAACTCCCAGCCCCTCTCCTCCATTATGCGCTCGAACTTGTAGGAGTCGACGCAGACGGTGAAGCTCAGAGGGGCCTTGAAGGGGTTCCTCTCCCTCTTCCTCGAGAGGAGGACGCTGTAGGTCTGGGAGGCGAAGGGGGCCTGCTGGCCGGCCCTCACGACGGTCTCCAGTACCTCGTCTGTGGGCTCCTCCTCCGTGAACTTCCTTATCGATCTATGGTCGAGCAGGCACTCGATCACCGGATTGGTCTTCATGAATCTCAGTGCCTAGATTGTCCTGCAGCATATACAACGTTTTGGGGACGACGTAAGTTGAACAGCTCAATCTTTCAGGGCTTCTGCTACCTCGTCCCTGAACCTCTTACCCTGGGTGACGTAGCTCTTGATGGGCCTGGCGTTCACCACGAGCCAGTGGTTCCCCCTCTTCAGGTACTCCTCGGGGCGATCCCAGGGGTTGATGAGCTCCACGTCGACGTCCGGGGCGACCTCGTGGATCACCTGCTCCACCCTGGTGGCGTGAGAGAACCCATACTCGCACATCACGTCGTAGAAAACCACGGCCCTCCCCTCGTCCTCCATGATGGGCACGTACCTCCCAGGCTCCCTGGACTCGTAGGCCCCGGCGATCTCCAGGTACATCTCGAAGCTGCCCTCCCTGAACCCGAACCTCCTGTAAAAGTCCGCCATGGAGAGGCCCTCCCCCGCCTCGAAGGGCTTCGCGACGACGAAGTCGCAGGCACTCTCCTCAAGTATGGGGAGGCCCATCCTGCACTCGTCTATTAAAGCCTCCATGAGGGCGCTTGCGACCCCCTTCCGCTTGAACTCGGCGAAGGGGTTGTAGACGCAGTTGAGGAGGATCACCCTCTCCCTGGGCTGGGGGAGGAAGGGGACCGCCTCCTCAGGGAGGTAGAGGATCTGGGCCACGGGACGCCCCTCCACGTAGGCGATCTTGGTGCAGGACCCGTGGTCCTTGAGCATTCCCCGGAGCCACTCCTCCTTGAGCCTCATCCCCTCCTTCTGCGTAGGGTCGTCGAGCTTGTTGAACGAACAGACCCTGAAGGCGTCGCGGATCGTGTCCTCGGTTATGTCCCTGATACTCAGCACGCTGTAGAACCCGACGAGTAGATGTGCATGGAGGTTTTTCTGTCTGCCGATGGAGCCTTCAGATGTACGTTCATATATGAGATGCCCGCATAAGCAGTGTAATCATCGATTATACATAGTACAGGTGATGGATGCTGGACCTCTGGAGCTGGATGAGCACACTCGTCACGAACTACGGCTACGTCGGCGCGTTCTTCATCTCGCTCTTCGGAAACTTCACAATCTTCTTCCCCGTCCCCTTCGCCATCACCATCTACGCCTTCGGGGCGACCCTTAACCCCATAATCCTCGGCGTGGTCTGCGGCCTCGGCTCAACTTTAGGCGAGTTCTCGGCCTACCTAGTCGGTATGGGAGGCCGCAAGGTCCTCGAGGAGCGGTATGGTGACCGGCTCGAGATGGCCAAGCGCCTCATTCAGAAGCACGGGATGGCGGTGGTCTTCATCTTCGCCCTGCTGCCCCTCCCCGACGACCTCCTCCTCATCCCCCTGGGTATGCTCAGGTACGACATCCGGAAGGTGATGATAGCCGCCTTTTTCGGCAAGGTCGGTATGTGCCTCACCATCGCGTTCGCCGGGCGCTTCAGCTTCGCATTCGTTAAGGAGATATTCGAGTCAAGCGGCATCCTGGGTGGCGTCCTCTCCGTGGCCCTCCTCGCCATAATCGTTATCGGGATGCTGGTCATCGACTGGAGCAAGTTCATCAACCTGGACGACATAGAAGAGGAGTAGTCAGCGGCAGTTCGTTATGAGGAGGTCGCTCCCGGAGCCCCTGCTGGAGACCTTGCTGCTTATCATCCGCCTCGTCCTGAAAGACATCACTTCGAAACCTGTCTCTCCGAATATCTCCCTGATCTCACGGGTGTCAGAGTTGCTGAGAACGAGCCAGACACCCCTCCCGTCGAGCTCCACGCAGAGGTCCCTGAGGCGCTCGTGGCTCCCCAGGCCGAAGCCCTCCACGGAGTAGTCCGTGAAGTTCGCCGTCTCGCTGGCTGGGTGGTAAGGGGGGTCCATGTAGCAGAGGTCTCCCTCCTCGGCCACGTCGAGTATGTAGCCGAAGTCCTCGCAGCGTATCTCCACGTTCCCCAGGGCCCCACTGGTGGCGAGGACGCGCTTCCTGGGAACTATCGTGGGGTTCTTGTACGTCCCGAAGGGGACGTTGAACTCACCCTTGGAGTTCACCCTGTACAGCCCGTTGTAGGCCGTCCTGTTCAGGTAGAGGAAGAGGGCTGCGTCCTCGACGTCGGACAGGCCCGGGGAGTTGAACCTCTCCCTGCGCTCATAGTACTCCGCCTCATCGTACCTGTACCGGGATGCCTCCTCGATGAGCGCCTGGGGGCTGTCCCTGACGACCCTGTAGAAGTTGATGAGCCGGGGGTTGATGTCGTTGATGGTCCCTTCCCCGGGCGTGATGTGGAAGAAGACGGCGCCGCCTCCGAAGAAGAGCTCGTGGTAGTCGCCGTACCCCTCCGGGAAGAGCGAGACTATTCTCTCGACCTGGGTGCGCTTCCCGCCGGCCCACTTGAGGAGGGGTCTCATCTCTTACTCCTGAGAAAAGGGGATGGAGGCTATCTTTAAGTCTAGAGGGCGGTGAAGCCCTCGACTGTGCCTGCGTCCAGCCTCTTCAGCAGCTCGATGACGAGGCGCACGGCGTTGTCGACGTCCTCAAGGCTGAGGAGCCCCACGTGGCTGTGGATGTGCCTCGTGGGCACCGAGATGACCACGGAGGGGCAGCCCGCCCGGCTCACGTGGATCCTGCCGGCGTCCGTGCTTCCCCCGGAGACCTGGCTGAGCTGGAGGGGTATCTCGGCCTCCTTCGCTACCTTGATGACGAACTCCTTCAGCGGCTGGTTTGGGATCATGCTCCTGTCGTAGGTGAGGAGGCTCGGCCCCTCCCCCATCTTGGTGGGGGCCTCCTGGGGCTTGATCCCGGGGACGTCGCCGGCTATGTCAACCTCCAGAACTATGGCAACGTCCGGGTCAACGACGTGGCTGATGGTGGTGGCCCCCCTGAGCCCCACCTCCTCCTGGACGGTGGCTGCGCCGTAGACGGTGTTGGGGTGTTCGATCTTGCCCTCCTTGATGCGCCTGATGGCCTCCATGAAGATGAACGCCCCGATCCTGTCGTCGAAGGCCTTCCCCATGGCCACCTTCCCATCCCTGATTATCGAGAAGGGGCTCCACGGGACCACCGGGTCCCCCATCTTCACCCCCAGCTCCTCGACATCCTCCTTGCTGGAGGCGCCGACGTCGATGAACATCTGCTTCTTGGTCACCACCTTGTTCCTCTCGTCTTGGGGCAGGATGTGGGGAGGCTTGGCGGCGATGACGCCGGGGACGAGCCCCTTGCTGGTGCGGATGGTCACCCTCTGGCCGAGGAGGACCTGATCCCACCAGCCCCCAAGGGGGTTGAATGTGAGGTACCCCTCCTTGGTTACGGTTGATACTATGAACCCGATCTCGTCGGTGTGGCCCGCGAGGAGCACCCGGGGCCTCTCGGAGCCTCCCTTGGCGACGAAGGTGACGGTGCCCAGCTTGTCGACGACGACCTCGTCGGAGTAGGGCTCCATGTAGGCCTTCGCGAGGCCGTTGACCTCACGTTCGAAGCCGGAGGGCCCGAAGGCCTCCATCATCTCCTTCATGAGGTCAAGCGATTTCTTGTCCAACATAACGTTCGGAAAAAAGGAGGTCTTCAGGGGATTTAGGGGTTGCCCTCAGCGATGACCTTCCGGGCCGTGGTGATGTACCCCGAGTGGCCCAGCATCTGGGTGCGGGGGCGGGTTCTGTTCTGGGCGACGGTGTAGTTCCTGAGCAGGAGCTCTATGGTCTCCACCTCGATGAAGGGGTGCTCCTTGAGGGCGTAGACCGTCTTCATCACCTGCTCGATGGTGGGGCTGAAGGAGACGAAGACCCCACTCCCTGCGAGGGCCTCATAGGCATGCTGGACGACGAGCCATGGGGTGGCGAGGTCAAGGATGACCGCGTCGACTTCCGCCTCGTCAATCCCGACGGTGATATCCCCCTCCTTCAGCTCTACATATTCCATGAGTCCCGCCCTCTCGATGTTTCCCGCCGCCACACCCTGGAACTTGGGGTTGATGTCATAGCTGTAGATCCTGCCATCCGGCTTCACGGCCTCGGCGAGGGCCATGGTGAGGGCCCCGCTCCCCGTCCCCGCTTCGACTACGCGGCTCCCCGCCCCGACGCCGACGTGGAGGAGGATGAATCCGATGTCCTTGGGGTAGAGCACCTGGGTGCGGCGGTCCGTCTTCAGTACCCTGTCCCTGATGAGGGGCTTCAGGGCGTGGAAGCTGATGTTGAGGCTGCTCATGATGGTGGAGCCGTAGGGCCTCCCGATGAGCTCCCCGAGCTCCACGTAGCCCCTGTGGGTGTGGAACTGCTTCCCGGACTCGACCCTCACCATGTAGGTCCTCCTCCCGTCGAGGTAGAGGAGGACGTCGTCGCCCTCGCCTATGACGTTCATCATATTCCCTAGGAGGAGCACTCAGCCATATAATCTTCCCCCCGTGACCTCAGGGGATAAGCTTCAGGGCTCGGTCAGCCTCTCGTCCCACTCCACCCTTCTCCTATGCTTCTCCAGCCTCTCCTCCAGGGGCTCAAGCCTCTCCGGGTCGAAGGGGACCCAGGCGCTCTCCTCCGAGGGGAATCCGTGGAGCTCCTCGCTCCTGCAGATGGTGACTGTGCACTCCCTGACCCCGTCCACGGTGTCCCCCCAGTTGAGGCAGTCCATCGCCCTGGCCAGCCGGATGAGGGCCATCCTCTTGAAGGGGTCGTCAAGG
>JABUBL010000370.1_pt1 | contig 13036 bp, 12 predicted proteins | sample 7240371 | NCBI WGS metagenome assembly JABUBL01 (sample SAMN07256343, study PRJNA390944) | subsurface metagenome | isolation source: Methane hydrate marine sediment | place: Pacific Ocean: Eastern North Pacific, ODP site 1244 | collected 2002
CGTTAAGAGTCTTGTCAGCCAATAGCCATATAACTTTGCTGCTGCATAAGGGCTTGATGGTTGAAACGGTGTATTCTCTGTTAAACTTGAAGGATGACCTTTCCCATACAACTCGCTTGTCGAAGCTTGATAAAACTTTATTTCTGGATTAATCTGCCTAATCGCTTCTAACACTCTCGGCACGCCTAAACCTGTTATCTCTCCAGAGCCAATAGGCTGTTCAAAAGATGCGCCTACAAAGCTCTGCGCTGCTAAATGATAGATTTCATCTGGTTTAGAAATTTGAACTGCCTCCACCATCGATCCCGCATCGACTAAATCCGCGAGTATTAGATTGACCTTCTCAAAAATGTCTAAATATTGCAATCGCCAGAAATTAGGTGTAGATAGTCTTCTATATGTTCCATATACTTCATAACCCTTATCCAAAAGGAACTTCGATAAATATGCGCCATCCTGACTGGTTATGCCGGTTATTAAAGTTTTTTTCATTCAATCACCTTTGTATTTGCTAAACATTTGCATATCTATAAATCTTTTCCTTTACCCTCTTTATTTCTTCTAAATTTTCTTTATAGCTCTTGTCTATTTCTTCTTTTACCTTTTCGTCCAAATCCAACTGAACACAATTTTGATTTATTTTGGCAATATCAGGATGTTTGTCTAGATAATCGATTACATTATATAAGTTGAGAACCTTTTCAAAGGGCACATTGGAGTAAATATTGTTAATTAATTCATAATCTTCACCATAATCCAATGTAAATCTCAATTCCGGTCTATTAAGCTTGCCTTCAACTTTAATTGTCTTAACATCAAAAATTTCTGGTCGATCTATTAGATAACCCCATATCTCTGTATCCACTATAGTTTTTACTTTACAAACTGTTTCTAAAGCTTGAGGTCTCATTCCATAAGTAGCTGAACCAAATGGAAGCCCCACTAATTTTATGAAATCATACTTGTTTTTTTTGACTTCATCCACAATCATATTTGAGTAAGAAATAGTTATAAGAGGATTGTCTGCAGTGATTCCCAAAAAATAATCTAGGGCAAAAAATTTTGCAGCATCAGAAAGCCTCTTTAAAACATCTTCTTCATCACCATTGAAATAATAAATATCATTTTCTTTTGCAATATCAACAAGCGGTCTATCCTGAGGATTGGTTGATGTGCAAAGGACTATTTCAGAAATATCTTTTATCTCTTTTGCTCTATCGATTACTCTTTCAATAACGGTTTTACCATTTAAATCCTTGATTATTTTAAATGGCAGTCTTGATGATTTCAATCTTGCTGTGATTAGAAATCCTATTTTCATTGCTATCACCCTTTGGTTTCTTTCAAATGGGTAAAACTTTCTAAATTGGCTTTCTTAAATTCATATTTAATCTTGGCAAAATCTATTATTTCGTTCTCCTTTATATCTTCAGTGGCTTCTAAACCGATTAGCTGCATAAATTGATTCTGCTTTATAGGACTTTCTTCTACTGTCCTTTTAAACCAAAGATTATCCAAAGATAGCTTTTCACCTTTTTTAATATCATTTTTTGCGACTATTGCTTTTTTCATTGGTCCTATGTTACCATATTTTTTCTCTGGTCCACTCATTCCAATATCTTCATTACCATAGATTGTTAAAGCTAATTTCATCAACTTTTTAATTCTCTTCATCTTTTCCTTGCCTACAGCAGCATGATAATCAATCCTTTCTTTGCCATAATCAGGAGTATAATGCTTTTCTAAAATATTAAAACCCATCATAGCTGCCATAACACTGATAATTTCATTGTTTGGATCATCAAATGCTGTATGATCTGCATATCCTACCGGTAGATTGAATAGATCTCTGATTTTAATCATTTTGGATAAATTGATATCAGCATAACTAGTTGGATAACTTTGAAAGCCATATATTAGAATAATGTTATTTTTTCCTTCATTTTTTAAAAAGTTGACTGCATACTGAATTTCATCTAAAGTAGAGCCGCCTATACCCAAAACAATTTGTCCATTAAATTTCGACACTGATTCAAGTAAAAAGTAGTCATTCAATCCAATAGCATGAAGTTCTATTGCACGAACATTTTTATTGTTTTTTATAATATATTCAATACTTTCCATATCATCACATAGAGCTACAACATCCAATCTTTTTTTATTTGAATAATCTATAATTTTATCCCATTCATCTTCAGAAAAAATCCAATCTTTAATCTTTGAAAATAACGGATGTTTTTTCTGCATATAACTCTTAGGATTCAATAATAAGTGAAGTTTTACTGCATTTAATTTCAATTCAGCAATATCATCTATCATTTTATAGAGATATTCAATATTCCCTTCATGGTTGTATGCTGTCTCTCCGATGATATATGGTTTCTTGAAATTACCTATGTTCATATCCATTTTTACACTTCCAATTATATGTGCCAACTATATAATAAAACTTTTGCACTTTTCATCTTAACACCAACTGGACTACTTTATCCACGCTCCCCAATTCTTGGAATCCACGTATGATCCATCTGATGAACTCCTCGAGGAGCATCTCCTTGACCCTCCTGCAGATTTCACCCACGGTCTCCAGCCTCTCTCTGATCCATTGGGTGAGGGGGGACAAGCGGACACATTCTCTGTGATATACGGGAATTCTTTCAGCCCTATATTTTTATCCACTTTATTTATTACTTTATTCAGAGCTTCTCTTAGCTTCATACCTCTTTATCATCCCCCTCTTTTGAAACTCCAATAAGGTGAGTGCTCAACTTCGCAAACACTCACAACGGATTCACAATTCTTTTTTAGAAATAATTCTATAGCATTGTCTATATCCTGTCCATTGCGTAATGGAGAGGAGGGCTGTAAAAGAACAATAACCTCTGGTACATACTCATCTTTTCCAAGAAAATCTAATGCATGAAGTATAGAATCAATTGTTGGAGATTCGTCTCTTGCCAGATCTTTAGGTCTTTCTATAACTTCAGCGTTATGCTTTCTAAAGACTTCAGCAATTTCTTCGTCTTCTGTCGAGACAATTATTCTATCCAGATATCTTGATTTTAAGGCTTCTTTTAAAGTGTAATAAATTAAAGGTTTTCTATCCAATAGTTTTAGATTCTTTTTTGGAATTCTTTTTGAGCCGCCACGAGCTGGAATTATTAAAATTATTTTTTCCATTTCTTTGCCCTCTTTGATTCTCCAATCATCTGCATAATTAAATCTTCAACTCTCTTGGATGCTTTCCCATCTTGGATGTATGCATAGTTATAAATAAATTCCTTCTGCACCTCTGTGAATTTCTTCTGGGATTCTTTATTATATATAACTTTTACAATCTCTAAAAGATCTTCTTCTTTGTGAATGCTATCGGCAATACCGCTTTTTATATAATTTCCAAAATTGATGTTTCCGGAAAAATCAACTATGAATATCTTTTTTCCCAATATTGCTGCTTCGATGACGCTTGTTGAATTCTTTGTTATTAAAACATCGCATGAACTTAATAATTCATACAAATCACTTTTACCATCAAAAATTTCAACGTTTGAAAATTCACTTTTTAATTTTTTATACGATGTAGCAGTTTGATCTTCGTTAGGGTGAAGTTTGATAATCAATTTAATATCACTCATTTCTGAAAGAATCCTGTGCATCAATCTTATATTTTTTTTATTTTCATCTGCCGTGAGCCCGTGTGTTTGTGTGGCCCATAATAAAAATAATTTATTCTCTTGCGTTATTCCTCGTTTTTTATTCAGTTTCTGTGCGTTTTTTATATTGATAAGGTCATCAAATCTCGGTTGACCAACAACAACGATTCTTTTTGAGTCTGAACAAAATCTTTCTTTTATCGATTTGAAAAATGGACCACTTACACAGAATACATCAGACTTATAAGTCTCATTTACAAAAATCTGAAATAATTCTGAACGCCATTTTTCTATATCTTCTGAAATCGAGGCAGATTGAACAATGATCAATTTAGTATCAATGCCTATCGGTTTTATTTTAGTATGTAAATCATCATTTGAAACGATTACCTTCGGGGTTAGTTTCCTAAATAATCGTCCCAAACATAGATCTAGTAAACACCATCCTAAAAGGTTACCTATAGCGAATACATTATCAAAAATTTTTTTATCTACATCTTTAATATGGGATCGCATAATTTTGTATTTAATATATATTATACTTCCAGTAAAAAAAGCACGAGTCATGATTGGAAAAGATGTGCAATCGAATAAATTATAATTCGCAACTTTTTGGTGAGAATAATGGTTTTCCAAAAAATTAACAGTTGCCACAGCACACTTGTATTTATTAGATAAAGAACTTAATATTCGATCGAATAAATAATCCGATTCTGATGTTTTTTTTGGTCTATATCTTGAGAGAAATAATATATCTGCATGCTCAAGGTGTTTTTTAGTTGTGAATAAGTTTATTATATATCTACCGATATTTGAAATAGAGGAATGTTTTTCATTAGTTCCCATACATCGGGGTTTAGAATAATATTTATCTAATCGCTCACTAATAAAATAATTTACAAAATAAACGTACAACTCATATACGGACAGCCTTGTTTTTAAAAGCTTCTTTAATTTGGGGCTTATTAAGTTATTTGATCGATTCACGTTTGTTACTCCCTAAGTCCTATAAAACACATTAAAAAAGTAAGAATTGTAAATTCTATCGAAATTGTCATCAGACATGAAATTAGTTTGAAAACTTTTATTTGCTGGTTTTAAATGGCTGGATCTATCCGATAATGCAACCTCGGATTGGCGGTGTGAAGTCAATACAAAGTAGTGCGTAGTTCCAACTATTTTGTCTAGAACATCGTGTGGCAAAGTTGTATTATAATATATTCTCATCAAATCTTCAAAAATACCGGCATTGGATTGTTTAGGACTATCTATGGTGTATATCGAAGTTTTATCATAGTATATCAATGAGGTCCCGATTCTAAAATCTGAAAAAAATGGAGCATCATGATTGCTTTTTACCCCAATAAAATCGATTCCCACGAATTCTTCGTGAGATAAGTTAGTTTTTAGTTGCGCTGGTTTGTTGAAGAAACTAAAGACACACAAAACTATAATTATCAGTAATATAATTCTTGTCATGATATATTCGAATCGTTTTTTCTTCTTTTGTTGTGATATTATAAACGCCGCACATATTAAGAATACATTAACGCCAAATTCGAGAAAACGACTGAAAAACATTCCAATGCCACCCGCTAAAAATAATGATAAACCAACAACAGGCAACCCACAAATAAGAAAAAAAACAATCGTTTCTGCTTGAGAAACAGATTTTTTCAAAACCTGTCTGACTAAATATCCAATGGAGAAAAACAGAATAACGGACAAAACCAATGCGACATTTATCGCTTGTATGTAACTATATACATTTGATAAAGATTGGTATGCGTGAAATTCAATGCCAATTTGGTCGTGTCGACCAATATTAGTTAAAATATTAGTTAATATCGATAGAGGAATATAAAACAACTGATGGTAATTATAATATAGCGCTGCAATAGCATAAGCCAATAACGGAAAGAAAGCCAATAGAGCGAGTTGTTTTTTTCTAGTGATTAATGACAAAAAAAGAATTACGCCCATAACTAACATGAAATAATATGACCAAGTATGATAATAAGAATAGAATGGGAACAAAAAAAACATAAAAAGTGCGATTTTATATGGTTTTGTATTTTTTTCAGTTACATTGCATGAGGAAAGCAGTAGCAGTAACAGCACTAAAAACAAACCACGGGCCATAGGGGTTCCATTTGTACTTCCCGGAGTAACGGCAGATGAAAGGGGAAAAATACTGACCAAAAATATTAACAAACTATCAAAGATGTTAAATCTCTTAGCACCCGAAATATATATTGCTATTATAGAAAATGGTGTAAGTAACAAACCTGCAAAAGGGATAAATGAAAAAAAATCAACATCCTCAGGAAAAGACGTGATGCCGCATATAATATTGGTTGACGCAAAAAGGATTTTTGGTAAAATTTCTTGTGCACCATAATCTTTCAAATTGCTTTGCCAGGTTTGACATCGTTCAATCGAGGGGTCAAAAACTCTGCCTGTTCTTACGATATGTTCTCTACCATAGTCTATTGCGGAACCCCACCTCGTTGGTACATGATTATCTTTTAATGTGGGGACAACTAAGATACTATAACAGATAATAGAAAGCAAAAGAGTGGTCAGCATTAGATTTGTTTTACTCATTCGACAACCTCCCTCTTTTGTTTTTTGTATATTATCTGAAGGGTCTCAGCGGCCTTCTTCCAACTAAAGTTTTCTTTTACATAAATTCTATTTCTTGTTCCAACGCCTTCCGCTAACTTTTTGTCTTGTAAATAAATTGATAACGCCTCGGCTAATCCAATCGTTTTGTCGGATTTAATTAAAATCCCATTTTCTCCATTCGTTATTATTTCGGGTATAGCACCAACATTTGTTGCAACAATGGGCTTTCCTGCAGCCATAGCCTCCAAAATTGTTAATCCAAATCCCTCTAATCTAGAAGGGCACACATAGATATCACATAATACATAACATTTTTTTAAAGTTACTTCATCTACAAACCCTGTGAAAACTACATTTTTTGATATACCCAATGAATTTGCCAATCTTCTCGCTTTGCTTTGATCTTCTTTGCCAACAACAAGCAACTTAGCATCAAATTTTTTCAAGACTTTTTTTGAAGCTTTTAAAAGCAAGTCCAAACCCTTTCGGGGGTCATCAACCCTTCCGACAAAGAGAATTATAGGCTTTTCAGTTAGGTTAAATTGTTTTTTAGTTTCTTTCAATTCTTCTTTGGTAAAAGTGTATCCATTCAAATCAATTCCATTATAAACCACCTCGATTTTGTCAGATGGAACTTTGTAAGTTTCGATAATCCGCCTTTTTGTGAAATTGCTCACAGCAATGAATTTGTCTGCATATTTTATACATCTTTTCTCAACATAAGGAACAAAAAAACCGTTTTCACCACCTATATCCCGAATTCTTGAAATTAAACTTGGATTATTACTTCTTCTGGCATCTTTTACTGGGTGATGAACTGTAAGCACATGCGGTGCTTTTGAGATTCTCTTTTTTAAAAACCAGTAAGAAATACCGTTGAAGTGGATTATATCAAATTCTTTTTCATTTTCGGTTTTTTTGACTGCTTTTGGCAAACGTAGCCAAAATTGTAATGCTTTAAACGGCAATCTTTCATTTATTCTTATTCTTCTAATTTCAAGGTTATTAATATTACATTTTTCTTCTAAGTTGTTAATTTTTGGAGTAAACACAATTACTTGATGGCCCAACTCTGAAAGTTTACTAGTTATATTTATAGCGTATATCCCAGAACCTCCAGTGATGAATGGAGGATATTGAAATGTTATGAACGCAATCCTCATACACTCCCTCCTACCCTTTCTCACAATCTTACCCCACATCAAATTCTCCTTGATATACCTCTTTCCTCTCTCCACCATCTATCTTGAGCAAGAACTCCGTTTTGCCAAAAAAGGTCAAATAGAATAATATCTGCATTAATTTATTTCTAATCCCCTTTAAAACAACTTTAGGCTCATTATAGAAATATCTCAAGAATTTAACTATTTGTCGTATCATTTAGTGATGCTTCTCCTTATAATTGGCTAATGATTTATATACCATCTCATATTTTTGAATGATATTACCCCATGAAAATTTTCTTACAAACTTCTTAGCATATTTACTCATATGTTTTCTCTTATCTTCATCAGTTAATATTTTATAAAGGACATTATATATTTGTATCTTATTACATTCTACACATTCTACAAGATACCTTCCGCCATCATTGATCATCCACTCTGATACACCGCAATTATTAGTAACAATTACTGGCGTGTCGCAAGCACATGCTTCCAAAACAACATTCCCAAACGATTCATAACGATCTTTCGATGGTAATACAAAAACATCTGCATCTACATAAGCTTCTAGTTTATCTTTCTCATAGAGAGGACCGGGAAATATAACATCATCTTCAATATTTAGTTTATTCACAATTAGTTTTAATTTGTCTAAATAACCTACGTCAGGTCCAGCAATAACAAGTTTCACTCCTTCCAATTCATTTTTTAATTTATTAAAAGCCTCTATGAGAAAATCTGCTCCCTTTCTCTTATGTATGCGGCTCAAGAATAGTATTACTTTTTTATCTTCAGCAATTGAATATTTCCTCCTAAATTCTCCTTTTTTTGGTAAATTCTGATAAGTTTCTAAGTCGATGCCATTTGGTATATGAACAACTTTTTCAAGGTCTATATCATTAAATACATCCAAATATTGCTCAGATTCAATTTTTGATGATGCTATTATTTTACTTGCATCATTAATTATAGCCCAACCAAAAAGCGCATCAAAAAGTTGTTTTTGTTTACTCTTACTTATTCTAGGAAGTGAACCTCTGGGCTGTAAAACGTAAGGAATGTTATATTTTTTTGCGTAGTGATGAATAATGACTGCAAGCATTGTTCTATAATCGTGTATATGAATAACATCGAATTGCTTTATCTCTTTTCTCGCTATAAAAGGCAAATAGTAAGGGAGTGGTGGTGGCGGGTTCTTCGCTGGGAAATATTTTCTTAAATTCTCAAAATAGTAAACCTTCATCCCTTCCAAATAGAGAACTTTATTAGTTGGAAGATTTGTATTATAAAGACTTCTGTTGGTTGTATATACTGTCACATCATGACCTCGCTCCGCTAAACTCCTTGAGATTTCATAAGCTGCTCGGGCTATTCCTCCTGATTCCCATAATGGCTTAAAAACGGGGGTAACCTGTAAAATTTTCATCGCCTAACCCTCCTCATGTATGATATTAATTTTAGTTTTATACTTGACGCTCTTAATGATTTACTTCTCACGTAGTTTAACCTGAGTCGTTGCCGTCTCTCTTAAGAAACAGGGCAGGGTGTCCTGCCCTGCCAGTCATTATGGGCTCGTTAGCTAGAAGGTCATCCAGAGTCATCTCCCAAGCCCCGAATTTCATTTTAAGTTGATTCTTGTTCAGGAGGTCGACAAGTCGCCAGGCCAATGAGCTGAATGGCGGGTAGATATTCGGCTCAAGAATAAACTTTTTCAGTTGAAAACGGTGATGTTTGAGAATAGACAGAAAATCTGCTGCGCGCTGCGGCCCCATAATGCCCGGATGGAACTCAATAAATAGCGCTAGAGGCACGCCAGACTCAAGAAGGGTACGCATGCCATTGACTATTTCGTATTCGTAACCTTCTACATCCATTCTGATGATATTGGGACACCTTTTGTCCTTAAGAAAGCTGTCAAGACTATTAACGGTAACATCAATCTGCCCCACAACCTTGCCTGTAGGATAGAATGAACACCAGTTGGGATGATCCGATATGTATAGAGGCAACGTTCCATCATGCTGTCCAATGGCTTGCTGGAATATCTCGATATTGCCATAATTATTCAATTGAACGCTGTCCTGCAATAACTGTATGTTGTGGGGAACAGGCTCAATGGCATACACTTTGCCCTGAGGTCCTACCAGTCGCGCTTCCATGAGGGCATAGTAACCGATGTTGGCGCCGATATCTAGAACACAATCGCCCCCCCTCAGTTCACCTTGCAGCGTTTCTGTGAGAAGCTTTTCTCTAATGCTTACTAAAGCAAGCTCTCTGGAAACACCTTTATCTCTGATATTCAGGTACATCTTACTACCTTGAATATCTTTGACTATAAGAGGATCCTTTCGCCAAAGCTTGACGATGCCAACAATATACGCCCACCACTCTAGGGTGAGAAATATTAAGAACCTTCGACAGAAGTTAACCAGTCCCTCTTGCCTTAAGTACTTTAGTCCACGCTTAAATAGCATTATCAGTCCTCCAATTTAAAATCAGGCCGTGACTTCTATTTTATTACGGTTTTCCATAATCCAATCATAAGTTTTCTTAACACCATCCTTTATTTCTGTCCTGGGTTTGTAGCTCAGGACATTTCTTGCTTTCTGGATAGAGGCTCTACGGCGAGTGATTTTGTCCCAATCCCTGCAGGAAATAAATTCTACTCCCTTATTATTGCCGGTCAACTCGTTCACCATATTAGCAATGTCTATTACCTTAGTTTCGGTCTCTGAAGCAAGATTAAAGGCATCGCTCACATTTTTATGTCCATAATATCCAAAAATAAAAACTTGCTGTTCCATTTTTATGTCAATTCCTCTAAAAGCCTCTCAAACTCATCCACAATATCATCCCAGTCATATTTCTTAACAAATTTTCTCGCTTTTCTTCCTTCTTTCTCAATACTATTACTTTTTATTAACTCAATTGCTTTATTTAAAACATCTTCTGGTTTGTCCACGTAAACAACCCCGTGATCCTCGCCAAACTCTTTCATTATGCCGGAAAGTTTTGTTGTAATTATTGCCTTGTTGGCAGCCATATATTCATACATTTTTATAGGTACAATATTGCGCATTATTTTAGTGTTTTGTGCTGGAAGTAAACAGATATCAGAGGCTGCAATAAAATTAGGAATTTTTTTATAAGGTTGTTTACCTGTAAGTATAATTTTATCTTTTAACTTATATTTATCTTTGATTTCTTGAAGGTCATTATATATATCACCTTCTCCTACAATTAAGAGCTTAATATTCCTCTCCTTATCTTTTAACTTAGCTAATTCTAGGGCAACTTCTTTTAAACCTGAAAAATTATATAAATAACCCATAAAGAAAAGAACTATATCATCTTTTTTAATACCATATTCCTTTCTTATACTTCTATCATTGGAATTTAAAAAACGATCAAGATCTACTCCAGCACTAACAATATAAGTTTTTTGAGGGTTTGCTCCTAAGCTAATTACATAATCTCTTAGTTTTTCATTAATAACAATAACTTTATCTGAAAGTTTTAATGTTCTACTCTTTATTATTTCTCCTAAAGGTTGAAGTATTTTAAATGCAATAAACCTATGGAGTTCATCTATCAGATAATAAATAAATGGAATGTTATTTCTTCTTGCTAATATTGCAGCTATAAATGTATTTAAAATACCAAAACCAATAATAACATCAGGTTTGAAATTTTTTATTTGTTTTCTTATTTCAATTCCATGGGTAAGTATAATGGATATGTAATCTAAAATTGGAATTTTAATAATAGCGGGACGAATAACATATATATTAGCACCATCATAAAATTTTGAAACTTTATTAAAAACTTTTCTTTGTGAGTATATTTCTTTATTAATTTCATTTTTCCAGGAAACCTCATAATCAATTACATGAATATCATGTCCTTTAATTGAAAGTCTTTCCATTAAATGGTGCTGTTGATGAGGTCCCCTTTTTAGCCAATCTGATTCTTGAACTAATAATATTTTCATATTTTTTAAAATATAGCACTTTCTTCTATCTTTTCATTATTTCTTAAAAACCAATCAATAGTTTTTTTTATTCCTTCTTTTAGTTTAGTTTTAGGATTGTATCCAAGGATTTTTCTTGCCTTTTCAATAGATGCACATCTTCTTGTTATTTTGTCCCATTTTCTTTTCTCAATAAATTCAACTCCATTTGGATTTCCTAATAATTCATTGATTATATTTGCTAAATCTATTACCTTTGTTTCTGTTTGTGAAGCTATATTGAAAGCTTCTCCTACAGCCTCAGATATTACTCCTCCTCTTAAGATTCCATCGATTACATCCTCAACAAAGGTGAAATCTCTTGTTTCTTGTCCAGTTCCAGTTATAGGCAGTTTTTTCTTGTGCATTGCCCTATAAATAAAATTGGGTATTACATTTCTGTATTTTCCAGGAATTTCACCAGGCCCATATACATTAAAAAATCTTAATATTACTATTGGTAATCCGTAGTAGTTATAGAAGAAATTGCAATATAGTTCACCTAATAATTTGGTTATCTGATAAGGTGTATCAAGGTGAATTGAAACATAATCTTCTTTTAATGGAAGAGGGTTCTGACTTCCATAGACTGAGCATCCTGATGATGCAAATATGAATTTTGGAATCTTTGTCATTTGTGAATACTGTAATAATTTTAAAGTACCTAATCCGTTTACCAGTAAGTCAGTTTCAGGATGATCAACCGAATTTTGATTGGCAAAATGAGCTGCTAAGTGAAAAACGTAATCAATTTTCTCTGAAAAAACTCTTTTTACCTTTTTCTCATCAAGAATACTTCCCTCAATAAATACTACATTTGGTTTATCTGGTATATTCCACCTTTCTGAAGCTGAAAGATCATCAAGAATAATTATTTTTGATGCTTGTAATTTTGATAGCTTTTTGGTTAGATTACTACCAATGCAACCCGCTCCACCAGTTATTAATATGTTTTTATTCTTATATTCTTCAAAATAATTCATTTGTTATGCCTTCCTACAATAAATATTTTTCATCCATTCTATGGTTTTTGGTATTCCTTCTTCCAAAGGAACTTTTGGATCATGTTTTAAATCTCTCATTGCCTTGGAACAATCTATATGTTTTACCCTTGTTGTAAAAGGTTCTAATTTTTTATAAGTAACTATGGAGTCATCTTTTCCAAGATATTTTAGTATAAGGTCTGAGACATATTTTATCTCACATTCCCATTCTTTTTTTCCTCCAATATTGTAAACCTCTCCAGGTTTGAAATTCTCAATTATGTTAGCGAGTGTTCTACAAGTATCTTCTATATAATCAAATATTCGTTTATGACCCATATACACAGTATATGGCATATCTTTTAAAGCTCTATATATAAACATAGGAACCACACCTCTATATGAACAATAATATTCATGAGGTCCATAAGCATTAACAAGTCGAACTCTCACCGTTTCAGTTCCAAACATGGCTGCTGAATTTAATACCTGCATTTCTCCCACCCATTTAGTCATAGCATAATCATTCATCTGTTTTATGGGAACTTTATCCATAACTTCCTCTTTCATTAAACCATCATAATCTCCATATACTTC
>JABUBL010000372.1_pt1 | contig 12984 bp, 11 predicted proteins | sample 7240371 | NCBI WGS metagenome assembly JABUBL01 (sample SAMN07256343, study PRJNA390944) | subsurface metagenome | isolation source: Methane hydrate marine sediment | place: Pacific Ocean: Eastern North Pacific, ODP site 1244 | collected 2002
AAGGTCAGGTTGCGAGTAGAGATTGCCGCGCCCTGATGAATCAGGGCTCGCAATGACAATTAAAGATAAGACGGGTCGGATAAATCCGACCCCTACATTTCAGAAATAGACAGGCGAGACGCCTGTCCTACGGATGGGACGGGTTTGATAAATCAAACCCCTACATTTTATACAGGTTTGATTATAGAATTTATTTTTTGGGAAATAGCGGTCTTGACCAGGGAAAGTTTTTGTTGGGACTCTTTTCTGGTTTTGGCGTGAAAAGATAGATATATTTTTATCTTGGGTTCGGTCCCGGAAGGGCGCAAGACATACCAGGAGCCATCGGAGAATATAATCTTTAAGACATTAGAACGAGCCAAGGTGATCGGGCTGGTTTTTTTTAATTTTAAATCATAACTTTTACCAATCTCGTAATCCTCGATTCGGACCATCTCCATATCTTTCACTTCGGGGAGCTTTTTTCGGAAGGCTTCCATAATTTCAGTAATCTTCTTCTCCCCTTCTGCACCTTCCAGATAGATGGAGTGCTGGACTTCTTCATAGTAACCATATTTTTTATAGAGATCTTCTAACACCTGGAGCAGGTTAAACCCATTTTTAAGATAATAGGCGGTCATTTCGGCAATTAACATCGCGGAAATCACAGCATCTTTGTCACGCACAAAATCTCCGGTTAGGTAGCCGATACTCTCTTCATAGCCGAAGAGGAATTCTTTGCCTTCTTTTTCCTGTACATTTTTTTCCATATTACAGATAAATTTAAAACCGGTCAGGGTTTCATAGGTGTCTACCCCAAAGCTATCGGCAATTACTCTGGACATATCACTGGTTACTACGGTTTTTACGATAAAGCTGTTTGAGGGTAATTGCTTTAACTCTTTTTTACTACTCAGTATATAATGAAGTAACAATACTCCTACCTGGTTACCGTTTAGGACGGTAAAAGCGCCATCAGGGTTTCTTACCGCCATGCCAATACGGTCAGCGTCCGGGTCAGTGGCAATTAAAATCTCGGCATTTACCTTTTGGCCTAATTTAATAGCCAGCTCAAAGGAAGCAGGATATTCGGGATTAGGTGATTCCACAGTAGAAAAATCAGGGTCGGGCTGGATTTGTTCTTCTACCACAAATACATTGGTAAACCCTCTTTCTTTTAAAATCTTTCTTATAGGAATATTCCCCGCTCCGTGAAGTGGGGTATAGACTATCTTAATGTTTTTGTCTATCTCTATCCGGTCTTTATCTCTAATGGCAAGCTCTTTTACTTTGCGCAGGTAAACCTCATCCACCTCCGAGCCAATTATATTAAACAGGCCTTTTTGGACGGCAATGGGGCGGTCAAGTCTTTTAATCAGAGAATAGTCTTTTATCCGGTTGATGTGAGCGATTACTCTATCGGCAATCTCCGGAATTATCTGCCCGCCATCGGGTCCGTAAACTTTATAGCCATTGTATTCGGGCGGGTTGTGGCTGGCGGTAATTACCATGCCGGCTACGGCGTTAAGGTGGCGCACGGCAAAGGAAAGCTCAGGAGTGGGTCGGACATCCTCAAAGAGATAGACTTTAATATTGTTGGCGTTAAGGACTAAGGCGACGGTCTCGGAAAATTCGCGGGATTTGTGGCGGCAATCATAGGCAATGACCACACCGCGATTTAGATATTGTTGAGAATCTTTTTGCTCACGGGCTTTGTCGATAAGATAATCAGCCAGTCCCTGAGTGGCTTTGGAAACTGTGTATATATTCATTCGATTGGTGCCCATACCGATTTTACCGCGCAGGCCTCCGGTACCGAACTGCAGGTCTTTGTAGAAACGGTTTTTGATTTCTTCTTCGTTGCCTTCAAGGGCACGAAGCTCTTCTTTAGCTTGCTGGTCAAAGTATTCATTTTCTAACCAGAAATGGTATTTTTCTAAGTAATTCAATTTTCGCGCTCCTTTTTTTACTTTTTATTCTATATATAAGGCTTGGAGGATTTCTTTGGTTTCTGTGTTCTGGACAAATATTACAAGATACAGGGAGTCTTTTTCTTCATTAATTTCGGACTCCTGGATAAACGATATTTCGGGAACAAATTTAAAACTAAAGGTAGTCCCGGGTAAGAGTGTGGGCATATTTTGGAAGGGAAATATGCCTTGTATATAGTTATACAGGCCAGACTCATCTCCTTCTTTACCAACCATTCCGCAAACCGCTAAATCTTTTAAGGGAGTATCGCTTACATTTTTTATGGTACCTTCAATAATATATTTATATTCACTTATAGTCTTACTCGCAAAGATCTCAAGAAGAGATGGCCGGGTAAGTTCCTTCTCGATAGCGTCTTTATAGCATTCATAATTTCCCTCCACGCAATCGCAGGCCAGGCCTTGAAGCCTTTTAGTTAAGCCATTGATAAATACATCAGGAGTTCCTTTTTTTCCATCACCTACATACCAGTTATAGCGGGCATTGGTCTCCGGGGTATCATAACCATCTCCCCAGAGGTGTTCCTGCACCAGAATAAACTTGGAAGTGCCATATTCCCAGGCTAAATCTTCCAGACAGAATTCAGCAGTGGGACAGGTAAGACAGTCTTCCTGGACAAAAAGTTCTACCAGAACTACGCGGGGAACAGTTTTGGGTGTAGAATCGATATTTTGGGCAAAGACCCCCAGGGTTCCAAGAGTGAATATGCCATTACCGGCCAGGCCCAATAAAAATATTATTAAAATAATTGATATAGATATTTTTTGTGTTGTTTTCATTTATTGCTTTATTTTCCTTTTTGCCAGAATTCGAGGAAGAAGGCGACAAAGATGCCTACAAAGAGCCCGAGCACACCGGCGATTAATATGTTTAATTTTTTATTTGGTTTAACGGGTACAGCAGGCAATTGGGCATAATTTATGGCTTTAAAGTCCTCACAACTCTCTAAACTTGCCTGAAGACTATTGAATTGGTTGGTTAAACTATTATATAAATTTCTCTCGCTAATCGAAGAACTTAATAGAAGACTGGTCTGGAACTGTCTTTCAGCTTCTGATAATTCTACGGAGGTGGCGATTTTTTTCTTGGTTTCTTCGATTTCCTGAATATTGATTTCAAATTCGGCTACCTGTTCTTTTAATATTTTTAGTCTATCTTCTATAAGTTTTATTTTCCCCTGATATATGTCCTGATTTTGTTCTATAAAAATTTCAACTACTTTTTCTACAATATTTTTCGCTCTTTCCGGGGAATCAGCAATTACTGATACTCTAATAAAATTCGTCCCTTTTATACTCTTAGTATTAATTGAGGGCTTTAATTCCTTAGTCGATATTTCCTTTTCTAACCCCATCTTTTCAATCACATCATCTAATACAATATCACTTTTTATAATTTCTAAACTTTCAGTAATATTAACTGTAGGTTTATTATCTATTTGGGCGACGCTAAAAATTAGGGATGACTGATAAACCGGGGATATCACAAAATAACTTACCAGAGTGGTAGTGATTACAGCAATTAAGAAAATCAAGATCATAACACCTTTTCTTTTTATTAAGACATTGATATATTCGCGCAAATCAATTTCTTCTTCTTGTATTTCTGTCATTCAAAAAACCTCCTGTTTTTTACATTTTCTTTAAAATATATCCATATTCTATAACAATTATTATTAAAAAAGCAAGGAATAATATTTTCTGGATTCCCGACCCTGCTTCCACAGGGGGAACCTTGGCAAGAATCTATTTTTGGCAGGCGAGACGCCTGTCCTCATTAGAATCTTTAAAATTGATAGTTTAACTCCATTTGCAAGTAAGTATTTTTTTCGTCTACTCCAATATTATTATCTTTATTTTTTATATTCTCCCAGGTTATACCTGCTGAAATTTCCCATTGTGGTGAGATGGCATAAGATAGCTGTGCTTGATAAGCTTGCTGTTTCTCGATTATACCGGAAAGAAAAATATTTTCATTGGCAATTATCGGGTCAGAGGGTAAAGGTATTCCTATCTGCCCTTCACCATGACGTTCTTGATTATAACTCAGAGAAAGATTTAATCTATCTGATAGGTGATGAGTCAGTTCTAAATAGAGTTGATCAGCATCAGGTCCTAAGGAATGTCCAATATATTCCCCCTGATAGAGATAATCTTGCCAGCTATGTCTGGGGAAGTAAACATAATTGTTTATGTGGGCGTATTCAATTTGGAAGTCGGTATTACCACTGTCGAATGGGTCGGCAAAATAAGCACCAGCAAGGAAGCCGGTACGATTAGGATATGGATTTACATCGGGATGAAAAATAAAATCATCGGCCATCCACTCACCATATAGTTTAATCTTCTGGGTCAAATTGATTTCTGCATCCAAGGCAACGTTGCAATTAACCTCTTGCGGCTCAAACATACCTGCTATCCACCAAGTAGCATAATAAGGAGGAATAAAAGGAATGGGATTATAGAATAAGATACTGGAGTATTTAGATATTATTACTGTTTCGGATAAGCCTAAGGTAAGGGCATTAAAAGGCTTGTATTCTAATCTTTGACCTGAAAAATATCTATTTTGCCCATCTAAAGTATCAAGCAAGGAGAAAAATTTAGTAAAGTTAATTTTAGCCATGCTTTCTCCGGAATCATTTAGGTCAATAGTACCAGAATATCTAAGCATATCAAAGGCTGGAGAATTATCCGAAAGCATTAGGGACCCTTGATACCCTGGTCCCCATCTCATATAGTCTCTGCCCAACAGCAAATAAAAATCAGAAATTCCTATATTATCTGGTAAGAAAGAAACATTATCAGAAATAGCAATTTTGAAAGAAGGTAAGTTTAAATTGATATAAGCTTGTTTTATTTGTGCCTGAAATAAAATTTCCTCTTCCTGGATATTTGAAGTCCAATCATAATCGGTATGAGCAAGGGTATTAAGATAGAAAGCACTATTTTCAGAAATTGTGGCAGATATTTTAGCTCCTAACTCAGAAAGTAAGTTTAATTTTTCCAAATTAATATTTTCAGGATAAAATAAATTAATTTTCTGGGTAAAATAAGGTTCTATTTTTAAAGTCGATTTGGGGTTAAGATTATCTAAATCAAGGGTTGACAATTCTGTCTGGAATTCCTTTACTAATCTATCCATCAGTAACAAATCTGCTCCTTTAAATTCTACCTTTCTTTTTTGCAAATTGGATAATGCCGTATCTATCAGAGAAGCAACCTCAAATCTGGTTAGAGGTGTGGTGTTGAGTGCGATAGTGCTATTTCCTTCGAAGGCTTGAAGGGTTTCGAGTCGAGAAATTGCCGGATAGACCCAGCTATCCAGGGGAACATTGATTGAAGGGTTAGCTGAGGATATTTTTGTGGGAACAATAAAAAAGACGATAACAGCAATTAAAATTAATATAGTCTTAAAAGGATAAGGATTAAAAATAAATTTTTTATCGCATTTTTTCAAAATATTATATTCCTTCTTTAGATGGGGACATTATTCACTATTTACCCTATTTACCACATTAGTTGTATATTTGACATATATTTAAAAAATCCTGCTTTTTAAAATAAAAAACTTTATCAAAAAATCTCTAAAAATTTGTTTAATCCCCAGATGGAAAAAGCTGTGTCTATTATATCAAAAGGATGAAAACCTCCAGGCCAGGTGCCGCTACGGCGTTGGTTTGATAAAAACCATTGCACAGCTCTTTCCGCTGATGATCTATACTCTTCTGTTAAATCCGGATATTTAGATAGAGAAGAAAAAGCCAATAGTGCCAAACCTGTCTTTGAGGCATCTTTACGTCCAAATGAACCATTTTTATTCTGCTTGTTTTTCAGATATTTCAATCCTTTTATAATTGTCTCCCGGTGCTGGCCTGTTTGGGTTAAAGTAAATATCACCGGCGGGGTAGTCCATAAGGGTTCAAATTGCTTTAAATTTGGGAGATTTGTCTTCCAGGAACCGTCATCTCTCTGGTCATTTACCAACCACCGACAGGCGGATTTAATGATAGGATCGGAAGCTTGGTGATCACAGTAAAAAAGAAGATATAGTGCCCAGGAAGTATCCCAACAATCATCATTCCAGCTCCCGTTAGCTTTCTGATTTTTTATAAGCCAATCCATCCCCTTTTCTAATGCCTTTCCTCTATAACCAGCACCAATCAGACCATGTAAGGCGGCAGCGGTGGCTTCTACTTTATTCCAGGAAAAAGAAGAAGTAGCTTCCCAATATCCTTCATTATGTTGATGAGTCAGAAGAAAGGAAAAGGCTTTTTTTATATCTGGTGTGGGAAAGGATAAGTTATCTCCCCAATCTTTATCAAGGTCGCCAAAAGTCCCCAAACCAAAAAGACCAGTAGCTATCACGCTGGAATGTTTATCTTGAGTTACTATGGGCCAGCTTCCATCTGGACGCTGTTGTTCGGTGAGCCACCGGGTTGCGAGAGATATTTTGTTTAATATAATTTCCCCATTTATCTCTTCCTCATTATTGGCAGCGAATAGGACAAACGAAGAATTAATTAATCCTAATATTATAGTTATTATCATAAATGATAAAATTAATTTATATTTACACATTTTTTAAAAATTTCAATTCCTATTTATTTAACATTCTATCATGTTTTTTATTTTAAACTCAAGCGCGGAGAAAAGGGAAACAAAAGTGCCTGGCACTTTTGTTTCCCTTTTGTAATTTTTGAAAAAAATAAAAATATGGTATACTTAGAAAAATGTTTAGAGTGGGAGGGGAAATGACGATAGATATATCATTTAGTCGTAAGTTTCCTCGGCTTAAGATTTTAGACCGCTATATTATAAGTGAAGTATTGAGCTTTGTTGCCCTGACTGCTTCCGCTCTGACTATTATGCTAATCGTGAGAACCCTTTTCGAGTTAACGGATATGTTAATTAATGAGAGGGTAGCCTGGCCTTATGTTATTAAATTATTAGTCTACCGCCTCCCTGCATTTTTAGTACTAACCTTCCCCATGTCTTTGCTGGCCTCCAGTGAATTAGCTATCGGCCGTCTTTCTACTGATAGCGAAATAACCGCGATGAGAGCAGGCGGAATAAGTCTTCGACGAATGGTCATTCCTTTTGTGATAGCTGCTTTAGTTGTAAGTGTTTTATCTTTTGTAATTAATGATTACTTTGTTCCTGAGGCTAATTACCTCTCTCAGAATATTATCCGTGAGATTGTCCAAAAAAAGGGTCCGTCCTATATCAGGCGAAATGTTTTTTTTCGTGATGCTGAAAATCGTTATTTTTACGTTAACCAATTTAATGAAAAAAATATGATTATACAAGATATAATAGTCTATGAGTTTAATGGAGAAGGGTCTTTCAGAATGATAACCGCCAAGGAAGGTACGTGGGTGGCTGACACCTGGAAATTAGAAAATGGAACCATTTATAATAACCATGAAGGTGAGGAAGGTGCCTACGAAATAAGTTTTGCCACTTTAGATATTATTTTAAAAGAAGACCTTCAAAAATTTTTTAAAAAACAGAGGACACCCCAAGAGATGGGTAGCAAAGAATTAAAACAGCAGATAGATATTTTACAACAAGCAGGTGCAGATACTAAAAGCTTTGAAATAGATCTGCATATGAAATATTCTGTCCCTTTTAGCGGGCTAATCTTTGTGTTGCTGGGGGTGCCTTTAGGCCTACGGGTAAAACGGGGGAGTAAAGCTACCGGTATAATTATTAGTATTGTCCTGGTTTTTGTTTATTACATCTCCGTCTCCACTATCAGGTCATTTGGCAGAGGAGGAATAATAGTCCCGGTTTTAGCAGCCTGGCTGCCTAATATAATTTTTACTATTTTGGGGACAATTCTGATATTTGGGGCGGAGAAGAAGTGAATTAATTAACCGATTGACTAATCAGTTGTTGGGTTTTGTAGGTGAGACTTTTAGTTTTTCCTGGGTGATGTTTTGTATAACATTCCGGGCATAATTTGCTTCCTGGCTGTCCGGGGCAAGCTCGATAACCTTTTGTAATTCAACCAGTGCCTCATCGATCTTATTCTGATTTAAATAAGCTCCCGCTAAGCCATAATGAGCATTAATAAAATTTGGGTCTACTTTTAAAGCATTTTTCAGAACAATTTCTGCTGGTTTATATCTTTTTAACTGTAAATAGGTATTTCCTAATTCGGCATATAAAGGAAGCATCGATTTTTCATCAGGTTGATAGGAAATAGCCTGCTTTAGTTTAATTGCTGCCTCATCAAGCATTCCGCTTTTCAAATAAATAATAGCTAAATCCAAAGGTAAATCGGGATGGTCAATATATTTTGCAGCTCTCTCTAAATATTCTCTACTGATACCGTATAATTCTTTATCTTGCAATATTTTCCCTATATCATAATATATAGGACCTAAATAAGGGTCCCATCTTAAGGCTTCTTCATAAATTTTAATGGCTTTATCCCAATTTTCTTTTTTAATCTCTTTAAAACCTTTAAACCAATAAGTTTGAGCAATGAATGGGCGTGTTATAGCTACGCTTAAAATTGCAACCAGCAGGATAATAGATAAATATAAAAGAGGTTTAAATCGATAGATATTATCATTATCTTTATCTTCTGCTTTTTTCTGTTTTTTATTAAGATTAATATCTTCTGTTCCTTTTAATATTACATCGGAATCCTTCTGTTTTAAATTAGTTTTACCTGCGTTAACTTCTGCTTTAATTGTTACTATTGTAAGACCTAAAATCAACCAAAACATGGCAGTATTAGTTGTCAGGCGCAGGGGAAACCAGAATAAGCCATCTACTAAAAAAGCAACTATACTCCCCATTAGTCCAATTATAATCCCCTGTTTATATTTATTTTCTATGCCTTTTAACTTTTTTACTCCATAATTAAAATAGCTAATTATCAGCCATAAAAATATTCCTAATCCGATTATCCCCAATTCTGCTCCCAGTTGTAAATATTCGTTATGCGCTTTGTCTGCAACACCGTAGGGATAAAGGGCACGGTTTTGTCCCTTGTCGAAGAATTTTGCCTGATATCTCAAAGTATTGTATTTAAAAGTCCCCAGCCCTGAACCAAGAAAAAGATGGTCTCTAATCATAAGTGTGCTAAATCCCCATATTGCTTCTCTTCTTTTAAGAGAAGCATCTTTGGAAAGCTGAGTAACCGAAATTCTGCTCTTAATTTTGGAAATGACTGTACCTTGTTTATTTAAAGGATTAGGAACTACGAATAAGAAAGTTGCTATAAGTATTGCTATTAAGATAATAATAAAGATTTTTTTATTTTCTTTGATAAAAAAATTACCGCGAAATGATAGAAAAAGAAGAAACATAAAAATTGAAGAAATTCCTAAAGCCAGATAAGATCCTCGGGTAAGAGTCGCCAGTAGGGCTCCGCCCATAGCAAAAACCCCGATTAATAACAGGATTTTTTTAATTTTATTGTTGCAAACAAAAAAAAGAGCTATTGCTATTGGCAAAGGAAACATTAAATATCCGGCAAAATAACCAGCATTGCCAAAAAGCCCAAAGACTTTTCCCCTTCCATAATTTCCAATCCAGAAGGGAAAGTCAATACCATTGTATTGGAGTATACCGTATATGCCGAATAATCCACCCATGATAAGTATTGCACTGATGATACGACTAATTTGCTTTTCATTATGAACATTATTGACTACTATAAAATACAATAGAGATCCGGCCAAGAAAAGGAGTAATTCTTTTAAGCTTATAAAAGGACTGTCAGACCAAAGGAGAGAAAGGGTGTAAATCGCCATAAAAGCAATAACTGAAAAATCTAAAGGAGAGTGAATAAATTTAATTTTTTCCTGACTAACCATTTTAAGTGCCCAGAACATTAAACCAAGTATTACTAAAAATTCAAAAACCAGTTCTTTCGCTGGATCAAATATTTTGGTCAGATAAGGGTAAAAAGCTAAGGGTATTAGAATAGATAAAGCAATGATTGATGCTTCAATAGCGTTTGTCCAAAAAGATTGATTTTGACGAATCACATTTGTTTCTTTATATTCCATTGTTTTCCTCAAACTCCAATATTTACTAATCCCCTCTCCCCTGGAGGGAGAGGGTTAGGGTGAGGGGGGACATTTCACCCCCACCTTAATCCTCCCCCCTCAAGGGGGAGGAAATTCTGGGAATACAACTTGTTTCTACATTTCGATAAGTGAGATAATTTTCCACTCATCGTCTTCTTTTATAAAATCGACATTATAGTCCGTAGTTTCGTTATATAAATCTGTGCAAATAAACCACAGACAGGCTTTTAAAGAAATTATCATTTCCATTTTACCACTTGCATATGTGTCCGTTAATATTAGTTCGCTTTCAGGTATAGTAACTTTTACTTCAATTTTAAAAATAGAGAAGGCATCTACTAAATCTTCAGCATCTTCTATTTTGGAAAATATTTCCTCTGGCAGGTTATTAATATGATTATCGTAGGTTCCGCCCTCAGTGTCAGAATAATTATAGGAGATGCTTTCCATAAATAAATCCACGTCTTTTTCTTCTATAGCTTCTTCGATATTTTCAGCAATCTGCATAATCTGAATTTCATCCGTAGGGGAACCAATACAACCCGTTAATAACAAAAATAAAAATAAAGTACTCAAAATTATCAATATTTTTATTTTGTTTTTTATAAACATTTATATCTTCCTTAAATTAGTGGTTAGAGAGAGGCAGACTCTTTTGGATATCATGAATATGATTTTTTGAATCAGAGTATCATCATTTAATTTACTTAACTACTTTTACTTCCGTATAATCGGCAATATACTTATCTCCTATATTTTCTTGATAATAGGCAACTATATAAAATGTTCCTGCCTTACCAGAAGAAAATGTAGTAGTTAAAGAACCGCTTTTAGGGCTTAAATTTATAAATCCCTCGAAGCAATCAGGACAACCCAGGGTACTCCAATTCCATAATTTTATCTTAGACTTATCAAGAATCACCCATTCATCGTCTGAATTATAACCCTTCACTACAAACTGCAGTGATTGATTGATTTTTATAGTAGAGGAGGCAGCGCTAACTTTTACATAGCTAACTGTGCCATTGTCCGGATTGACCGATGGATTCGGGTTTATTATTGCCGGAGCTATATATTCACTAACACATCCAATTGTAAATAATATAGACCAACTGACCATTATAAGTAAAAGTGTTAATTTTTTTTGATATCTCATTTTCTTTATATTCTCCATCTTATTATTAGATTTTATTATTTTTGAAATCAGTAGACAGGCAAAACGCCTGTCCTACGGGTAGATACAAGGTCTGCGCCTACTAACTAACAATCTATACTGTTTTAACTGGTCAAACAGCAAATCGGGTAACAGATAACTTGTTTACTCTACATATAAAACTTGCAATACTTCTTTTTTGGATGTGGCTGTTTCCTGAACTAAGACCGCTCCGTGTAAACCATTAACAACCCAATAAGGTTCATCAACAGTAAAAGAAAAAGCATAAGTACCGGAAGAGGTTAAAGAACCAATTTCTTCGGTTACAATGTTAGTTACCGAATATTTAAAACCTTGCTGCCCTCTATATTTATAAGTCATAAGCGTGACAACTAAATTACTTAAATCTGAGGAGCTGATATTCGTTACAATTCCGCTAATCACTGAGGAAGTTGTGTCTGTATTTCTTGTTGCGGTAATTTTTATTTTAGCATCCAAATTACTTTGAGCGTCTATTTGAGACATTAAGACAGATTTAGTAACCCCTGAATATCCATGATATCTTTTGTTTAATCCATTAATCAATATATTAGGAGCGCTCTGATCACTAACGCTAGGCAGATACCACTTATAGCGAGCAACTGTTTCGGGAGTGGAATATGCACCCCAGGCGGCTTCTTCTACAAATACCATCTTATCGCGGTCATACTCCGGATCTGTAGCTATCTCTTCTAACATAGGTTCTACTAATGCACAAGCCGCACAACCATCAGTGTTAAATAATTCTACCAAGACTACTCGGGTAACTTCTTCTTCCCCTTCTCCTTCACCCTCACCCTCGGATGGGGTTGTTATATTACAACCGACAAGCAAACAAGCAACTAATCCCACTATCAATAAAATCAGTAAGAATTTCTTCATTTAATTATTCTCCTTTCAAAAGAATATTTTTTTATTTTACTCTACGTATGATGCCTGAAAAACCTCTTTAGTAGAGCTACTTTGTACAAAAATTACTCCATGCAGTTGATTGATTTCCCATTGAACATTTTCTAAAGTAAAGGTAAAACTCTGTTCAGCACCTGCTTCAAGGCTTTCACCAACTTCTTCCACTCCCTTAAAAATATCTTTCACTAAATATCTTTGTCCTGATTCAAAATAATCTCTAAAAGTCATTCCATTTATAACAAGGTTATCTAAAGTAGAATTGCTTATATTTTTTATTTTTCCGGTTAAGGTAGTGGTTCCATTATTTTCGCTTCTGGTGACAGTAATACTAATTTTAGAATCTTTTGCTAATTCATTAATAATTGGGCTTTTAAAAATATAGTAAGAGCTACCATGCCAGACTCTTTGGTTAGAGCCGTTATAAAAAGTATTGGGAGAGCTTCTGTCAACTGGATTTGGCAAGTACCATTCATACCTATCATTAGCTCCCGGTGTAATGGGAGTACCCCAAGGTCGTTCCTCTACCAATATCATTTCTGTTCGATCATATTCTTCAGCTAATCCTTCAATGATTGGTTCAGCTATTATAGAATTTGGACAACCGACAGTAAAAAACTCTACTAGCACTACTCTATCTACTGTTTCACTTTCACCCTCGCCTTCACCTACAGATGGGGTTGCTACATCACAACCAACAAACAAATAGATAGTTGGACAAATTAGTAATAGAATTATTAATAGTTTTTTCACTCAATTATTCTCCCTTCAAAGAATATTTTTTATTTATTTCTTATACTATTTCTCAAAATTTTACTAAAGTTCTTTATATTATAAAATTATAACAAAACAATATCAATAAAAC
>JABUBL010000373.1_pt1 | contig 12974 bp, 5 predicted proteins | sample 7240371 | NCBI WGS metagenome assembly JABUBL01 (sample SAMN07256343, study PRJNA390944) | subsurface metagenome | isolation source: Methane hydrate marine sediment | place: Pacific Ocean: Eastern North Pacific, ODP site 1244 | collected 2002
CCGGGTGTAAGCGTGTGCTATGGCGGGAAAGCATCTAACTATTCGTAGTGATGGTGCCTCGCTGGGCAACCCGGGGCCAGCTGCTATAGGGGTTGTGGTACAGGATGAGTTAGGGCGGGCGGTAGCTAAGATTTGGCGCCGGATCGGGGAGACGACAGGCAATCGAGCAGAGTACCTGGCCCTCATCGCTGGACTTGAGCAGGCGGCAAAGCTTGGTGCTGAGTCCGTGAACCTCAAGTTGGACTCCCAGTTGATCGTGAGGCAACTAAAGGGCAAATACAAGAGCAGAGAGCTCAAACCCCTATACGAGCAGACCCTACACCGCCTTAGGAGATTCAAATCCTTCACCATAGAGCATGTCCCCAGTCGGGATAACCGCATTGCTCACGCCCTGGCGAAGCGGGCGCTGCGCAGGGCCAGCAATTAACTCATAGATTTCCTGGGGCGGCATCGCCGCTCTGGATAAGCCTTTATTTGACTTGTAGCCCCCTCTATAGTAAATTGAAGGGGGGCCAAGTAAACCGGGTGGCCGCGGTCAGAGATGACCGAGGAAAGTCCGAGCTCCACCGGGCAGAAGGCTGGGTAACACCCAGGAGGGGCGACCCTACGGAAAGTGCCACAGAAACATACCGCCTTTTTCGTTCCGACTTCGCCAGAAAGCGATGCGCTTTGGCAGGCAACTATATAAGGTATCTCAGCTTTAAAGGTTAAATCCGAGGAGCTGAGGTCGTAATAGAGATAGCCTTTCGAAGAGGGCGAAAAGGGTAAGGGTGAAATGGCGAGGTAAGAGCTCACCAGCGGCTGGGAGACCAGCCGGCTGGGCAAACCCCCTTCGGAGCAAGACCAAATAGGAAGGGAGAGGACGCCCGGCCTCGTTATTACCTTCGGGTTGGTCGCTTGACGGTGGCGGGTAACTGTCACCCTAGATAGATGGCCACCACTCCGACGTTGTCGGAGTACAGAACTCGGCTTATAGGTTTGCTTGGCCCCTGAGACAGCATCATCTGGCTCTTGACAAAAAGCACTTTTTGTGGTATTATAGCAATTTGGCGAATGAGAGCCTCACTTTCTCTTTTAATTCCCCAAGCATTAATTTTGCGCCTGAAATAATCGCATGCCCAGAATCTTTGGCTTTTTCTAGGAGATGGGACTATGATTTTGGCATTGCCAATTGAACAAGTGGCAGCGCTCACTCCAAGGAAATCCTATGCCAGAACCTCCCATGTCTTGGATGTCCCCCACCTTCTCCAGATTCAGTTGAACTCCTTTCGCTGGTTTCAACAGGAGGGACTAACGGGGCTATTCCGAGAGGTCTCTCCTATCCAGGATTTCACTGGTACCAGGTTTGAACTCGCCTTCATCAACCCAAAACCGGACGCATCAGACTTTGGCCAGCCGCGGTACGAATTCCGTCAACCGAAGTACTCAGAGGCACAATGCCGTGAGCGTGACGTAACTTACGCCGCGCCGTTATACGTGACCGTCTGGTTGCGCACTAAGGAAACTGGCGAGATTAAAGAGCAATACATCTTCATGGGCGATTTCCCTTTGATGACACTGCGGGGAACCTTCGTGATTAATGGGGCAGAAAGGGTGGTAGTAAGCCAGTTGATCCGTTCCCCCGGGGTTTACTTTACCCTGGAAGAGGATGTCGCCACGGGACGTCAGCTCTGCTTTGCCAAGCTGATTCCGGAGCGGGGAGCTTGGCTGGAGTTCGAGACCAGCAGCAAGGATGTGATCACGGTAAAGGTCGATGGCAAGCACAAGATCCCTGTCACCACCCTACTTCGCGCTGTTGGCTATGCTAGCGATGAGGAGCTCCTTGCGCTGTTTAAGGGTGAGGACTTCTCTAACGAGCACTCCTTCATTCAGGCGACCATGGAGCGTGACCCCGCAGTTCACAACGAGAAAGAGGCGCTTATCGAGTTCTATCGGCGGCTGAGGCCGGGCGATCCCCCCAACTTAGAAAATGCCCGCAGCCTGATTAATAACCTCCTGTTTAACCCTCGCCGCTATAACCTAGGCAAGGTTGGTCGCTACAAGCTGAACAAGAGGCTGGGATTAGATGTACCGCTAACAGAGGGGGTGCTGACTAAAGACGACCTGGTGGGAATCGTGAGGCACCTCATCATGGTGAACAATGGCAAGGATTCTCCAGATGACATCGACCATCTAGGCAACCGGCGGGTGCGCACCGTAGGGGAGCTGATCCAGAACCAGTTCAGAATCGGGCTACTGCGCATGGAAAGGGTGATCAAGGAGCGTATGAGCATCATCGATCCCGAATCGGTGACCCCCAGCGCGCTGATTAACGTTCGCCCTGTGGTGGCAGCGATGAGGGAATTCTTTGGTGCCTCCCAGCTTTCCCAATTTATGGATCAGACTAACACCCTGGCGGAGCTAACCCATAAGCGGCGTGTCTCCGCCTTAGGACCTGGAGGCCTGTCTCGCGAGCGTGCTGGCTTTGAAGTGCGCGACGTTCATTATTCCCATTATGGCAGGATTTGCCCCATCGAGACCCCAGAGGGGCCTAACATCGGTCTTATCGGCTCTCTGGCCACCTACAGCAAGATCAACGAATATGGTCTTATTGAGACCCCCTACCGCAGGGTTATCAGGGAAGTGTCAAGTAGGTCGCAGGATTTAGTGGGCAGGACTGCAGCAGAGGCGGTTGGCGACGACAAAGGGCACCCCACTATTGAGTCCGGAACTGTGGTCACCCCAGAAATTGCCCAACATCTTGCCAGCCTCCCAAAAAGGAGGAAGATAAAGGTTACGCCTTTCGTCTCCAACGAGATCGTCTATCTCTCTGCGGATGAAGAGGAGCAATATGCTGTGGCCCAAGCTAGCGAGCCCCTTGATGAGAGGAATCAGTTTATCAACGATAAGATAGAGGTGAGGAGGGGGAACAGGTTTGTCGAGGAATCGCCGCAGAAGATAGATTTCATGGATGTTTCTCCGATGCAGATAGTGAGCGTGTCCACCTCTTTGATCCCCTTCCTTGAGCACAACGATGCAAACCGTGCCCTTATGGGTTCCAATATGCAGCGCCAGGCGGTGCCCTTGCTCTGCCCTGATGCTCCCCTCATCGGCACCGGGATGGAGAGGCAGGCAGCTTACGATAGCGGGCAGATGATCTTGGCCGAAAATGATGGCGAGGTAATTTCGGTAACGGCAAGGCAAATAGTGGTGCGGGAGGAGAATGGAGAGGAGCATAGCTATCCCCTGACAAAATTTGCCCGCTCCAATCAGGGGACGTGCATCAACCAACATCCCTTAGTGAACAAGGGCCAGCGGGTAAAGCGAGGTCAGATATTGGCTGACAGCTCCTGTACCGACCACGGGGAGCTAGCCTTGGGCCATAACGTCCTTTGTGTCTTCATGAGCTGGGGAGGCTATAACTTTGAGGATGCGTTGATTATCAGCGAGAGCCTGGTAAAGGATGATAAGTTCGACTCAATCCATGTGGAGAAATATGAGACTGAAGCCAGAGACACCAAACTGGGATCGGAGGAGATCACCAGGGATATACCTAACGTCGGCGAGGAAAGCCTGCGCAATCTGGATGAGTTTGGCGTTGTCCAGGTGGGCGCTGAGGTAGAGGCCGGGGATGTATTGGTGGGGAAGATCACCCCTAAGGGAGAAACGGAGCTCACAGCGGAGGAGAAGCTGTTACGCGCCATCTTCGGGGAGAAGGCCAGGGAGGTAAAGGACACCTCGCTTAGGGTGAAACACGGGGAATGGGGCAAGGTCATCGATGTTAAGATTTTCTCGCGGGCGGATTATGCTGAGCTGCCTCCAGGGGTTAACCAACTAGTGCGGGTTTGGGTGGCGCAGAGGAGGAAGGTATCTGAGGGCGATAAGCTAGCGGGACGACATGGGAATAAGGGGGTCATCGCCCGCATCTTGCCCGTTGAAGATATGCCTTTCCTTCCCGATGGCAGGCCGGTGGAGCTTATTCTCAATCCCATCGGCGTCCCATCGAGGATGAATCTGGGGCCAGTCCTGGAGACCCATCTGGGATGGGCAGCCAACACCCTGGGGTTTAAGGTTCTGTCCCCGGTCTTCGATGGAGCAGACAACGATGCTATCGAGGATGCCCTTTGCCAGGCATGGATCGCTCAGCGCTCAGGAGCAGTAAGCGTGGATCCGGAAACGAATAGCACTTCCTTTGACTTGGAGCAGGTAAAGGCGTGGCTGGGTGAGCGAGGCTACGATGGGGAGCGAATCTTCAGTGATGAGTGTCGTGGGGAGGCAAAAAAGGCATGCCTCAGGTTGTGGCTGGAAGACGTTGGGCTCTCAAGCCAAGGACTCAGCGATGAGGAGATAGCGAAGGAAGCGCAGCGCGTTTCCGAGGAGAGGGTGCTTCCCATTCCTACCTCAGGGAAGACTATTCTCTACGACGGACGCAGCGGAGAGTCCTTCGATCAACCGGTGAACGTGGGCTATGTCTATATTATGAAGCTAATCCACCTCGTTGAGGACAAGATCCATGCTCGTTCCACAGGCCCCTACTCGCTGATCACCCAGCAGCCATTGGGGGGTAAGGCCCAGTTCGGTGGGCAACGCTTCGGCGAAATGGAGGTTTGGGCTCTGGAGGCTTACGGTGCCGCTCACATACTGCAGGAACTGTTAACCGTAAAGTCAGACGATGTGGCTGGTCGAGCCAGAACCTATGAGTCCATCCTCAAGGGAGAGGATGTCTTGGAACCAGGGGTGCCAGAATCGTTTAAGGTGCTGGTGAAAGAACTTCAAAGTTTAGGGCTTGCAGTGGAGGTACTCAATGAGGAGGAGGAGAAGATGACCCTGGTTGAAGATGCAGCTATGGATTTTCCACGGTTGAGGATGGGCTGGCCCAGCTTTGAGGAGGAGTGAGAGTGCTTGAGGTTAACGATTTTAGTGCAGTGCGCATTTCTCTAGCCTCGCCGGAACAGATCAGAAGCTGGTCATATGGTGAGGTAACCAAGCCTGAGACCATAAACTATCGCACCCTTAAGCCGGAGAAGGATGGGCTTTTCTGTGAGAGGATCTTCGGCCCGACCAAGGATTTTGAATGCTACTGTGGTAAGTATAAAAAGATCCGTTATCGGGGTATTGTCTGCGATAAATGCGGCGTGGAGGTGGCACGTTCCAGAGTACGTCGGGAACGCATGGCGCACATTGAGCTGGCCTCGCCGGTAAGCCATATATGGTTTGCAAAGGGGACACCGAGCAGGCTCGGGCTGCTTCTAGATATCTCGCCGCGAAATCTGGAGAGGGTGCTGTACTTTGCCCAGTTCATAGTAATCCATGTCGATGAGACGGCGCGCCTTGAGGCTGCAGAGCGGATGAGGGTGGAGGCTGAGCGCCAGGTCAACAGCACCATGCATGAGATGATGAGTGAGGCTCGCGTCCTCGAGGAGAGGCTGAGGGAGCAGGAGGGCAAGGAGGCAGAGGAAGAGATCAGCTTTGGTGATGTCGCCATAGTGCCCCAGGGCACTTCGGTCTCCTCTTCTCATATCGAGTTCCTTCGTGAGCTGGCGCAGCGAAGTTTTGCCGGAGAGGAACGGCGACTGCATGATGAACTCAGCGCCCAGATTGCCGAGCTCGAGGAGCTTCAGCCATTGATGCTGCTCACCGAGAGCAGGTATCGAGAGCTCAAAGACAGGTATCCCGGTGTATTTGAGGCGGGTATGGGGGCTGAATCCATCTTTGATATCCTCGGCGCTCTCGACCTCGAGGCGCTTCGCGATAATCTCTATCAAGAGATCTATTCCAGCACCGGGCAGCGAAGGAAAAAGGCAACCAAAAGGCTACGTGTTGTCGAGGCGCTGCGACGGAGCGGCAATAAGCCGGAATGGATGGTCTTGACCGTCCTTCCCGTTTTGCCCCCCGACCTTCGCCCTATGGTTCAGCTAGATGGTGGCCGATTCGCCACCAGTGATCTCAATGACCTATATCGTCGGGTGATCAATCGCAACAACAGGCTGCGGCGGCTTTTGGAACTTGGTGCCCCGGAGATCATTATCCGCAATGAGAAGCGCATGCTTCAGGAGGCTGTTGATTCCCTTATCGATAATGGCAGGAGGGGTCGTGCCATAACCACTGCCGGCAACCACAAGCTGAAGTCGCTATCGGATATGCTCAGGGGCAAGCAAGGGCGATTCCGCCAGAACCTCCTCGGCAAGAGGGTGGACTATAGCGGACGCTCGGTGATCGTGGTTGGTCCTGAGCTCAAGTTACACCAATGTGGATTGCCTAAGAGAATGGCTCTGGAGCTGTTTAAGCCCTTTGTCATGCATCGTCTCATTCTCCGCGGCTATGCCCATAGTATCAAAAGCGCAAAACGGCTCGTGGAGCGGAAGAGGCCTGAGGTTTGGGAGGTGCTGGAGGACGTAGTAAAGGAGCGGCCGGTTCTGCTCAATCGCGCCCCAACTCTCCATCGCCTTGGTATTCAAGCCTTTGAGCCCATTCTTGTTGCAGGTAGCGCCATCCAGATCCATCCTCTGGTTTGTGCCGCCTTTAATGCTGACTTCGACGGAGACCAAATGGCAGTCCATGTGCCCCTTTCCCGGGCAGCGGTTAAAGAGGCACGGGAGGTACTGCTCGCTACCTATAATATGCTCCTGCCCAGCTCAGGGGAGCCGGTGGTAGCACCTACCCTGGACATAGTTTTAGGCTGTTATTACCTCACTATGCTCAAGCCTGGGACTAAGGGGGAAGGGACACGTTTTGGTAGCTTTGAGGAGGCAAGGCTGGCCCATGACCTGGGCATTATCGATGTTGGGGCTGAGATCGAGATTAGAGATGGCGACGGGCAATGGCTCAAGACCAGCGTCGGGCGCGTCATCTTCAATGAAGTGCTGCCCGAGGAGTTGGGCTTCATTAATCAGGTGATGGAGAAGGAGGCGTTAAAGCAGCTAATTGCCGACTGCTACAGGCTCTTGGATAATGAGGGGACTGCTGCCGTTGCCGACGGTATCAAAAGGCTAGGATTTCATTATGCGACCAAATCGGGCGTCACCATCGCCATGAACGATATACAGGTCCCCGAGAGCAAGGGTAGACTGCTGGAGGAAGCGGAAGAAAGGGTCACGGAGGTGGAAAAGCAGTTCGAGCGAGGGTTGATCACTGAGGAGGAGCGCTATGCTAGCACCGTGGAGATCTGGTCAGAGACCACGGATAAGATTCAGGATGCCATCGCCAAGTCCCTGTACCGCTACGGCTCCATCTATCTGATGGCTATCTCCGGGGCGAAGGGGAATATCGCTCAGATCAGGCAGATGGCCGGTATGCGGGGTCTGATGACCGACCCCTCAGGACGGATCATCGACCTCCCCATCAGGTCCAGCTTTCGCGAGGGGTTGAGCGTGCTGGAGTACTTCATCTCCACTCATGGCGCGAGGAAAGGGCTGGCGGATACAGCCCTTAGGACTGCGGATAGCGGCTATCTCACCAGGCGGCTTATCGATGTCTCCCAAGATGTTATCGTCTTCGAGGAGGACTGCGGCACCACAAGCGGGATTTGGATTGCAGAGGCAGCGGAGAAGAGCATCCTGGCACCCTTAGCCGAGCGCCTGGTCGGGCGACTGGCGGCAGCAAAGGTGGTCCATGGTAGACACACCATCGTGCAGCGAAACGAGGAGATCGACGAGGAGAAGGCAAAGAGGATTGTCGCTGCGGGGATCAAGAAGGTATATGTCCGTTCTCCCTTGAGCTGCCAGTCCAGGCGCGGTGTTTGCCAGCGCTGCTATGGCAGGAGCTTGGGTCGGGGGCGATTGGCAGACAAAAGTGAAGCAGTAGGTATCATCGCTGCCCAGAGCATTGGGGAGCCAGGAACTCAGCTAACCATGCGTACCTTCCATACGGGAGGGGTTGCTGGATTGGACATCACCAGTGGACTTCCCCGTGTGGAGGAGCTTTTCGAGGCCAGGACACCAAAGGTTCTAGCTATTATTTCTGAGATCGATGGCGTGGTGGAGATTATCGAGAGCGAAGGCGAGAGAAGGATCAAGGTCTCCAGTTCTGAGTTCTACCGCGATGAGTACTCACTACCTCCAGGATGGAAGGCTAAGGTAAGCGATGGCGAATGGGTGGATGTGGGGGCAGTGCTCGCCGAGCCTCAGCCCTCCCGAGCCAAGGCCAAGGTTATTCCTGCGGAGGCGGCCCCGATCGTCGCCAGGGTTGCGGGGGGGGTGATCGTGGAGAAGGGCCAGATATCCATCCCCTATGAGGAGAGGGAGGAACGGGAATATCCCGTCCCGGCAGCATCGCGCATTATTGTGGAGCAAAACGCTGAGGTGAAGGCTGGCGATCAGCTTACCGAGGGGCTGATCAATCCCCAGGATGTGCTGCGCATTATGGGCAAGGATGTGGTGCAGCAATATCTGGTGGATGAGGTGCAGAAGGTCTATCGTTCCCAAGGGGTAAACATCAATGACAAGCATATCGAGGTCATTGCCCGCCAGATGCTACGCAAGGTTCAGGTAGACTCCCCCGGTGACACCGAGCTATTGCCTGGCGAGCTGGTGGATCGCTTCGTCTATGAGGATATAAATGCCAAGGTTCTGGCTGAGGGCGGGGAGCCGGCAACAGCCCAGCCCGTGCTCCTGGGGATTACCAAGGCCTCGCTCAACACCGATAGCTTCCTCTCGGCAGCCTCCTTCCAAGAGACCACCAGGGTGCTCACCGAGGCAGCGGTGGCAGGGAAGGTGGATAAGCTCCGCGGGCTAAAGGAGAATGTGATCATCGGCAAATTGATCCCGGCACACTGCACTGTCTCCCCAGAGCCCGAACTCCTTCTTGATATTGCAGAAGAGCTAGCCCTGGAAGAGTTTGGTGAGCTTGGTGAGCTTGGTGAGTCTGGTGAGCCTAGCGAGCCAAGCGATTGATCACGGCGGCGAGGTAGCCGGCGCCAAAACCGTTATCGATGTTAACCACTGATACCCCTGCGGCGCAGCTATTAAGCATGGTTAAAAGAGGTGCCAAGCCACCAAAGCTCACCCCATAGCCTATGCTGGTAGGAACAGCAATCACGGGAACCGCTACCAGCCCGCTCACGACACTAGGGAGTGCTCCCTCCATACCAGCCACCGCCACCACCACCCTGGCCTGGCGTAGCTGAGGTAGATGATCTAACAGCCGATGAACACCAGCTACGCCGACATCGTAGGCGCGCTCAACGGAATTGCCTATAAGCTCTGCGGTGAGTGCCGCCTCCTCGGCGATGGGTATGTCTGCGGTGCCACCACAGACCACCATGATCCCGGTGAGAGAGGGGGCATCCTTTGTCCGATTTACGGTAATCACCCGGGCAACAGGGTGATAGTCGGCATCGGGAACGTGCTCCCTTACTGCCTCAAAGCACTCGGGCTCAACCTTGGTCACCAGCACCCGGTCGGCGGCAGATGCCAGCCGCTCGGTGATGACCGCCACCTGCTCTGGTGATTTCCCCTGTCCATAGACCACCTCAGGGAAACCACGGCGCAGGGCGCGATGATGGTCGATCTTGGCAAAGCCCAGGTCCTCGTAGGGGAGGTTTATTAGCTGAGCCAGGGCGTCCTCAACGCTTACCTCCTCCGACCTCACCCGCGACAATAGCTGGTGTAGGCGCTCGCTATCGATTTCTCTCCTCCAATCTTGAGGTGTGCAAATTATAGCCCCTCTGCTGCCTGGGCACAACCCTATCTTGGTGCACAAGATGAGGAATCCCTTGCTTCACGTTGGAGGAGCTATGGGGGCTAGAGCGGGCCAATCAATAATAATACTTGTAGCGACTCCAGAGCCATATTGCTACCGCGATGACAATTACCAGCCCAACAGCGATGGGCGTTATGTGCCACCAAACAGTCCACCAATCGGCGCTGAAGAATCCAGGAGGGCCGGGACCAGCGAGGATGGCGAAGTCGCTGAGGTGTTTCACACGGGCACAGGCGGTTCGCGTGCGCTCATCTATACTGGTGGACAGCACATCCCACTCGCCCTCAGTCTCATCATAGACTGCCAGCCTCAGCTTGCCTGGGTCGCCATCAGCAGCAGCAACATCAGCATCAGTATATCTGACGCAGACGTCAATTGACCTTAGCAGTTCCGCCTCTGCGGTTATGGAAAAGCAGGTTTCACCCAGGGTGAAGTCCTCAGGAGCTTCGCCGTGGATTGTCTTGAGCGCAATGCTAATGTTTGTCTCGCTGGCGAAGGACCCGGCGCGGAAGTGAAGGATGATCTTGCCATCCAGTCCCTCCACCCAGCTCTCCGCTGTCCCCACGGTGTTGGTTGGCGTCTGTGGCGTAAGTATGGTGAGAGTCACTGTCACAGTCCGTGGGGTATTGGTAGCGCCTGAAGCTGAGATGGTGATGGTGGCACTGTTACTGCCAGCGCTCATCCCGGAAATATCCACTGAGAGGGTGACGCTATCCTTATCTGCCACCCCGGTGGAGTTGCCGCCGGTGGGGGTGAGGGTAAGCCAGTCAGCGTTATCGGTCAACAACCAATTTATGGTCCCAGTGCCGGAGTTCCATATGGTCAAGGTCTTGTTCGCCGGGTTGTCTCCCCCTTCAGTGGCCATGAAAGTGAAGCTGGACGGGATAAAGGCTATGGTGGGTCCTTCCTCTTCCTCTTCTTCATCCTCACCGTTCCCCCCGTTTCCGTTCTCATCCCCATCGGCGGTGCTGATGATATAAAGGTCGCTAGTGCCGGTTTCAGTGCCACCTTCGGTGGTGGCGGTGATGGTCACCCCGGTGTATGTGGAGATGGCCTTGGCCGGAATATTGAAGGTGCCTTCGCTCAGATTGTCGCATATGTCAGTGCTCGTGGTGTCGCTAAAGTCTTCGTCTCCCTCGGCGTTGAAGACGATGATAGCTGGACTCGAAGACATACATACCCGGACAAGGCCGGCATTGGTGGCTACGTTGTCGTATTCATCATAGGCAGTGACGGAGACGGTGAAGGCAACGTCCACCGTCTGGGTAGTGGAAGCGGAGGTCACCGTGTAGTGGTCAATGGCTGCCGGGTTGACGGTCAAAGCATCGGTAGCATCATCAATTCCAGTGACACCATCGGGAGAGGGGGCATCCGAAGCGGTAATGGTCCAATCACCAGCCTTCTCATCATAATACCAGAAGTCAGCTGAAGATAAACCGTCAGCAATAGTCACTTGCGTAATAATAGCACCAGCGGCGGCTGCATCGTAGAAGTTGGCGTTAGCCCCGTTCGAATTAGTGAATAAGTAGACTGTCTGAGCACCGGAGGTAAACGGGTTATCGAATTGGTCATAGCGGGTAACTATGTACGGTGCTCTGGCTCCAGCGGTAATATCTGCCGGTGCATTGAGAGTAAAGTGATCGACCACCGACGGGATGACGTTTACTGTTGGCGATGCGAGGATGGGCAGAACACCCTCATCAACAGTATCGCCGTCCGGGTCTGATGCTACAATGAAAGTTGCGGTGCCCGCGGTTGTTTGCGCCGTAGCACCAGGCTCCCCGCTGCCGTAGGTAATGGTCAACGTGGTTATGCCGGTTAGCCCGTCGACTCTAATCATCTGACCGGATACCGCTAGGCTCCCACTGGTCACGGTAACATATCCCGCTCCTGGCGTAGTGCGGGGCGGGCTCCAGCCTGCGGGGACTGTTACCTCCAGCCTGCCGTTGCTCCATGTGGTGGTTCCAGCGGTATAAGTGATGGTCATGGTGTAGCCTGTGCTCCCAGCGGTCACTGTGCCGGGAACTATGGAGGCTGTGCCCTCGCCCTCGCCTGCGGCGAATACCATATCGCTCGCTGGGGCAAGAGTTGCCACAACGAGGCTGCTGGCTATGAGGGGAATTATCGCCAGCAATATGAAGAGAACTTTAGCCCTGTTCTTCATGCCTGTTTCCCTGAGAAGGGGAGAGGAGAAACCCCCGCTCCGCGTATTGAAATAGTATACCAAAGTCCGTATCTGGCAGTCAAGTTCTGGATAGGGGGAGGTCATCGAAAAGGGGTTTGACCCGGGAGGCAGTAAATTGTTATAATGAAAGATGGCTCGTGAAATTTCCCACGAATTATACAGAGGGAAGGAAAATGGCAGATAAGAAAACCGTCGACCCGGCAATAATTGAGATTCTGGAAAAGGCTGAGGCGGATGGGGTTTCCACCGCCTTTGATCGTGCTGAGACCACCAAGCCATGCCCTATAGGGCATGAGGGGAATTGCTGCAAGAATTGTTTTATGGGACCGTGTCGCCTCACCGGCAAGACAACGGTTGGAGTCTGCGGAGCAACGAAGGAGACTGTTGCGGCAAGGAACTTAGCCCGAGAGATCGCTGGCGGGGCTGCCGCCCATTCCGACCACGGTCGCGACATGGCTCACACCCTGCTCGCCGCCGCCCAGGGGGAGGCACCCGATTACCGGATAAAGGATGAAAAGAAGCTGAGAGTGGTGGCCAGGTACCTGGATGTGGAAACCGATGGGCGGACCAAGGAGGAGGTCGCCATCGATGTCGCCACCAAAGCCCTGGGCGAGTTCGGTCGCCAGCAGGGGGAGCTCTACTATCCTAAGCGTGCCCCGTTAAAGCGTCAGCAGGTATGGCATAATCTGGGCGTTACACCAAGGGGAATCGACCGCGAGATCGTGGAGACATTGCACCGCACCCACGTCGGGAATGACCAGGACGCAGAGCATATCCTCGACCATGCGCTGAGAACTTGCCTCGGAGATGGCTGGGGGGGCTCCATGCTGTCAACCGATATCAGCGACATCCTCTTTGGCACCCCGGCTCCGGTGGCGGCAAGGAGCAACTTCGGAATCCTGAAGGAGGACGAGGTCAATGTGGTGGTGCACGGTCATGAGCCCACACTTTCCGAGATGATTGTGGTCGCCGCCAGCGACCCCGAGCTCATCGAGTATGCCAAATCAAAAGGGGCGAAGGGGATAAACCTGACTGGTATCTGCTGCACCGCTAACGAGATCCTGATGCGCCAGGGGATTCCAGTGGTGGGCAATTTCCTCTCCCAGGAACT
>JABUBL010000375.1_pt1 | contig 12961 bp, 10 predicted proteins | sample 7240371 | NCBI WGS metagenome assembly JABUBL01 (sample SAMN07256343, study PRJNA390944) | subsurface metagenome | isolation source: Methane hydrate marine sediment | place: Pacific Ocean: Eastern North Pacific, ODP site 1244 | collected 2002
ATATCACAGATTGAATAACATCGGTGCTAATTACAGCTCGCATACCGCCAAAAAGCATATATACTGAGACCACTAAAAATCCAAAGATAATCCCTATCTGCATATTGGTTCCGAAGAAGGTGGCAAATATCGTACCAATACCTATGAATTGAATCGCCAGGAGAGGAATCGCATATAAGAATGTCTGGATAATAGTTGGTGTTAAAGCCGCATTCTTGCCAAAACGTAGAGCAAAGGCATCAGGAAACGTATATAATCCAGCTTTCCATAAAACGCGGCTAAAAAAAATGGCGAGGAGGAGGCCAAAGAACACGGCTGGAATAATCCAGAAAAATATACCACTGATACCACTGGTATAGCCCAGACCAACAAAACCAATAAACGTTGTAGCTCCACATGTAGTAGCCACTATAGTGCCTGTAATGAACCAGAAACCTTGGCTTCGGCCAGCGACAAGGTAATCATCGATGGACTTACTTTTTGTTGCATAATATAGGCCGATACCCATCATTATTAGGATGTAGACAACTAAATAGATTGCATAGATGAGGACATTTGAATCTTGCATAGTAGAATTTACCTTTTCGTAAGAGCGAATTGTCTCCTTCTCTTTTACTGATGCGGGATACTATAAAGGGCACCGACAACCGCCACCACAATTATGGCTACTGTAACGACTGCGGATATCGTTTTTTTCATCGGTGATACGGCGCCCCCTTTTGTTGCCCTTTTGTCTTATCTTTATCCTTCATCTTAGGTATCCCGAAAGCTAAAAGCTGCCTAGTTATGTCACCTGTCCATATTATGCGCACAATAGATGACAATTGTCAATGCACTATGGCGCTATTTTAGCTTGTTCTGCTTGGTAGCTTGGAATAATGATGGCAAGCCTGATGGAGATTGAGCCGGCATGAGTAGCCAGACTGATAAATACAGTAACGACTCTTGGAAGCCCGTGATTCAAATGATGGGGCAGTTTGCTTCCCCAGCATTGGTTAGGTGCGAATCATTACTGAGAACCCTATCGGAACCAGATATTGCCATTGAGGGCCAACCACCCCTAGCGGTCCCAGCACTGCCCCGGCGAAAATAAGCAGCAGCGCCAACCAGGCGGTAGCCTCAGCTGGTTTCTGTTTCCACCCGAAGCTATTCTGGAGTAGCGGTGAGACAATAGCCAGGGCAAGCCCCAGGAGCACCAGGTTAAGGGAGTAGATAGCCCCGCCCATTAAGAGCAGTGCAAGGATAATGGAGGCGGATACCATAGGCTTGTTATTTGGGTTTAAGCGAGCTACAGTTTCCCTGAATCCTCGCCTCCTTCTGTCCTTCTCTTTGACTTTTGCCCCGGTGACAATAAAATGGGCTCTCCGGGCGACGATAAAGGCCAGGATGGCTATAGTGGTATGCAGATAAAACGAAACATAGGCACAGGTCACCTGGCTCAGATGTCGGAACATCTTTATTGGTGTGCGGTATCGGCCAACCACTACCCGGACTAAGGGGCTTACTGCAGCCAGCCAGCCGAAAGCCACCAGCCCCCAGGCAGTGGTAGTCATAGCATTGACGGAAACAAAGGAGATGGCCAGTAAAAGCAATAGGTAAGGCAGAAATAGGGAAGTAGCCGTCCTTCTCAAGGTATGCGCTATAATGTCCCATTTTTCGGCAAAAGAAGCTGAGGCGGACTTAATAAAGGGCACAGTATGCTGGGCGAAGGTCTCAGTATCAGCCATGGTCATGCGGTAGGTGCGTTTTCTCAGCTGCCCCAAATTCTCCGGGACACCTTCACTGCAGACTATGTCTTCGGCGAAAAATCCGGTATATCCGGCACCACGCAAAGCAATGGTAAAAGCTACATCCTCGGCGACAACTTCGGGGAATCCTCCTGCCTTGGAGCAGGCTTCAGTGCGAACAAGTACCCCGTGCCCCAACATAAGGGGGAAACCATAGTGATTCCGGGGGACATTGTTATGCTCCCAGCGGATTTGAGTTTCGGGAAGGAAATGTTCAGTAAATGCATTCCTGGTGCTGGAACCACTATCATGGTTCCCCTGCACAAATCCGATTAGCTTATCCTGCTGAATGTAAAAAGAGGTCTTCTTCAGAAAGTCCTTGTGGAGTATACCGTCAGCGTCGCAAAGAGCAAAGAATTCATATCCCTTAGCTTGGTTGGCTAAAGCCAGGTTGAGGCTACGGGCCTTGAACCCCTCCAGCTTTTCTCGTCTGACGATGGTGGTCTTTTGGGGGAATTCTTTGTGGAATTCATCTACCTGGTCTCTTCCTTGTTGACTCTGGCTTACGTCGACAAGGAAAACATGAAAGTTTGGGTAGTTTTGAGTGACACAACTCAAGGCAGCGTCATACGTGAAATCGTCTACCGTTGTATAAAGAACAGCTATATGGGGGAAACTGGCTTCGCTCTTTTCTGCTATCTTTACCTTGGGCTTTATCTTGCCTATCTGTCGGAAGACCACCAGTCCGTAATGGTAGAGAGCGTAGAACCAAAAGATGGCGAGGCAGATTGCCGCCAGCACAACCAAAATCCAAAGACCGGCAGATTTTGGCGTGCCGTAGGTGGAAGCAGCATTTATCGCCAGTAAGACCAGGGAGACTAGCCAGACCACCAGGATTATTAGATACATTGTGTTTTTCTTGGAGACCAGGTCAGGAGCCGAGCTGGATTTTCTACTCCGTTTCTGCTGCTGGGCATTCTTCATGGACAACCTCCCCAAAAAGCTCTTTTAAGAGCGGATTATACCAGATAAGTATTGCCTTGGCAAGGAAACCTTCAGTTAGCAAAGCCTTAGACGAACTTTTAGCAGATTGACACTTCCTCTTGGCCAAGTTATCCTAGTAATGAAGCGAGGTGAACCTAAAATGAATTATCTGTTTTCAAATCTGGAGCAAGTAAAAAAGGTGGTGTTTACCCAGCCTTTTGGCCTAATTTTCGATGTCGATGGAACCGTAGCCGAAATTGCCCCTACTGCTGAGGCGGTGAAGGTTACCCCCGGGTGCAAAAAGCACCTCAGGTCTTTAGTCAAGCGTCTGCCTGTTGTGGCGGCTACTTCCGGGAGATTAACCGAGGTATTGAGACGCCTGGTGGGTGTAGACGGGGTGGTCTACTATGGCAATCATGGCTTGGAACGATGGTTTAAGGGGCAGGTCGAAATTAGGCCAGAGGCACAAAGCTATGTGGGGAAAACTGCCGTTGCCATCAAGGAGCTGGGTCCAATCCTCCACCCTCTGGGGGTTGTCTTCGAGGATAAAGGTGCCGGGCTCGTTTTCCACTACCGGACATTGCCTCATCGGGAAAAGGTGAGGGAGACCATCTTGGAAGAAATAAGCCGTTCCTCCACTGCCCGATCGTTTAATATTGATAAGGCTAGAACCGTTATTGAGCTTCGTCCTCCGATTGAGATAACTAAAGGGTCAGTATTGAAGGAAATCATTGAGAGCTATCGTCTTGGGGCTGCTGTCTATATGGGAGATGACGTTTCTGATATAGATGCCTTCGATACTATGCATGCCTTATCGCGTAGCACTGCATTTCAGGGTTTGGCCCTCGGGGTGGTTGGGGAAGAAACACCACCAAATGTTGCCGAAAGAGCCGATTTACTCCTCAGGGGGGTGGATGAGGTGGAGGCTTTTCTAAAGTGGCTGGACGAAACCATACCCCCCAAGTCACACTGAGGCTGCTTTACTATTCAAGAGTCAAATGCTGATTATTTTTTAGATTCTACCTCAGAAGTGGTGACTTTCCTGTCTCGGCTGCTTGAGTTGGAAAAAAGGCTTAGAGAGGCGGCACATTCTCTCATATGGCTTGCGGTATGTTCTGGCAGTGCCGTACTTATATAGATACCCGAGCCCATTTCAAACCCGGCAATAGTAGTTAGCCTCGGTACTATCCTGATGTGCCAGTGGTAATACGGGTCCTCTTCATCTGCTGTAGTTGAGGTTTCAATCATATAGTTGAAGGCGGGGTCATCAAGCCCCTGGTATAAGCAAAGGAGAGTATCCTTTAGCACTCTGGCCAGTTCGGCAAGACGCGACGTTGGATAAAGTCCAAAGGAGGCATAATGCCTTTTGGGGACAATCCATGTCTCATATGATACACGTGAGGCGTAAGGATGCAAGACAACGAACTCCTTGGTCTCGGCAATGATTCTTTCTCCCTTCCCTAGCTCCTCACTGAGCAAATCACAGTAAAGGCACCTGCCGATATCAGCATAGTAATCATGGGCGACATCAAATTTTCGGCGGTAGTAAATAGCCATGACGGGTGTCGCCACTAACTGGGAGTGAGAGTGAACCAGAGATGTCCCTGATGCCCAGCCCTGATTCTTGAAAATAGTAATGAACTTGAGTTGCCGATTTTTCTTCAACGCATTGTATCTTTCCTGGTAGGCTATCAGCACCTTTTCCACCTGTTCATATGTCATCAACGCCATTGGTGTGTTGTGAGAAGGGGTTTCTATGATTACCTCGTGTATCCCGAAGCCTTGCATTTTGCGGAAAAAAGGTCCGTCGTCTATCCTGGCATTATTCTCTCCGGGCGATAGCGTTGCGAAACGATTGGGTACTACTCTTACCTCCCAGTCTGAGACCTGGTTCGATACGGGGAGCCTGAAGACTTCTTCCGGTGTTTGGCCTTCGTTACCTGGGCAAAAAGGACAGGACGCATCCCAACCGGGTAACTTGTTGGCACGCCTTTTTTTCAGCTCTGGCTGGGGGCGTTTAGCCCTCTCCGGGGCTATTATCACCCATGTTTTGGTGGTAGGGTCTTGTCTTAGTTCCGACATTTTGTCTTCTGCCTTTCACTTTGCGCTAATTAGCCGACTTAATATTTACTACTTTCGGCTGGAGCGACGCCGCCTTGTGGTGATTGTTTCGCCACTTTGAATTTCAAGGCTGGGAAAATTATCTTCCGTGACATTACAGGCGATTTCACAATTACGGCCTATCCTAATCCCTTCCGGAATCTTAGCTCCCTTACCGACAACGGTTATCCCGGTATTCAGCATGTCAGGTTCTTTGTGGTTAACCTGGAAATCGTCACCAAAGCCAATGCGAGAGCCGGCTCCGACTACTACTTCCTTGTCCAGGATTGAATAGTCAATGACACTATCCCGACCAATAACGCTATCGGACAAGATAATTGAGTGCTTGATTACAGCATTTTTAGCTACCTTGACTCCTGGTGAGAGGATTGAATTCTCCACACGCCCATCAATCACACAGCCGTTGGATATCATACTGTTAATAATGTCGCCTCGCTGGGAAATGATAGCCGGTGGTCTTTGCTCTTCCTGGGTGCGGACAGGCCAATCATCACTGAATTTGATGGAGGGTGGGTCATCGAGTAGCTTCATATTAGCCTGCCAATAGCTTCGCACAGTACCGACATCACGCCAGTAGCCCTCAAAAATATAGGCGAAAATATTGCTAATGCCCACCATTCGGGGGAAGATATTCCGACCAAAATCATGTTTGGAGGACCTACGCTGGGCATCTTCCTCTAACCATCTTTGCAGGACATCCTTTTGGAAAAGGTAAACACCCATGGAGGCAAGGTCACTCTTTGCTTCTTTAACTTTTTCCTGGAAGCCGGTCAATCGTCCCTCTTCGTCCACTGTTACCGTGCCAAACTCGTGTAACTCCTCTTTGGGCATGCGAGTAACGGCGAGAGTAACTTCCGCACCGGTCTTTTCATGAAGGTTGAGCATACCAGAGTAGTCCATTTTGTAAACATGGTCACCGCTAAGGATTAGCACCAGCTCAGCATTCTCCTCCTCAATAAACTGTAAGTTTTGATATATAGCGTCGGCGGTTCCCTTATACCAGTCACGGCTCCCTTCACGCTCCAAATAAGGGTGCAGTAACTGTATTTTACTGTCTGGACGGGCTAAGCCCCATGGCATACCAACACCTATGTGGTCAACAAGAGAGCGAGGCTGATATTGGGTCAGGACAGCCAGTTTGTAAATCCCTGAATTGACGCAATTGCTTAAGGTAAAATCTATGATACGGTACTTACCGGCAAAAGGAATCGCTGGTTTGGTTCGTTCTAGTGCCAAGATGCCTAGCCGCTTGCCTGCGCCTCCAGCCATGATAATAGCCACGATGTTTTCCATCGCGATCACCACCTCCCCTGCGTTTTTCAGTCAACGTAACTATCTCGTATGGAAACACTGTATTATCAACGGTCGCTCTTATTCACCGGGCTATACTTATATAGATTTGTGCGTTCATATTATATCGGTTTCATATCTATGTCAAGAGAACCCTCGTAAGACGGTGAAATTCGGTAAGCCGGAGCCGGTTTTCAGAATGTATAATTATATTAGGGGGAAGAGACCCCCCCCTTTCCCTCTATCTTGCCAAAAAACGGGTAAAAATAGATTCTGTGCGCTTGGGTAGGGGTTTGACTGACTGATTCAAGCCCCAAATGCCTTCTTTTCCCTCTGGCTATATTCCCGGCAAAGTTGTAATATAAAAACCGAAGAGGAAGGAGGTTTAGGACATGGCTGTTGAGAAAGTTGGTGAAAAATACAGATGCAATGTCTGTGGCAATGAGGTGGTTGTGACCGTGGTTGGCGGTGGCACCCTTGTTTGCTGCGGGGAGGATATGGAAAAAACCGAATAGATTGACAGAATAAAGGGAGTTGGCGAATGCGTATCGTCTTGATAGGCCAGGCAGCCTTTGGCGAGAAAGTCCTCCAGACGTTGGCCGACAGAGGAGAAGAGGTTGTCGGAATCTATACCTCTCCTGATATTCCGGGGAAGACAAACCCGCTTAAGCAATTGGCTCTTCAATCAGGTATACCAACCTTTCAGCCAGAAAGTATGCGAGCCCCGGAAGTTTATAACGATTATGTAAAGCTCAAACCAGAGCTAAACGTTATGGCTTTTGTAACCGACATAATACCTGAGTCTATCTTAAATTACCCCAGGTTGGGGACAATTCAGTACCATCCCTCATTACTTCCCAAGCACCGGGGGGGTAGCGCTATCAACTGGGCTATAATCAACGGGGAGACTAAGACAGGTATTACCATTTTCTGGCCGGATAAAGGGATAGATACCGGCCCCATCCTGTTGCAGAAGGAGACGGAGATTTCCCCTGATGATACAGTAGGGTCGCTCTACTTTAACAAACTTTTCCCCTTAGGCATAGAAGCAATAGCCGGGGGCATCGAGTTAATTAAAAAGGGCATAGCGCCGCGAATCCCTCAGGATGAATCACAGGCTACTTACGAGGGACTGTGCACCGAAAAGGAAGCTGTAATTAGCTGGCTCCAGCCCGTAAACAAAATCCATAATCTTATTCGAGGCACTAATCCTCAACCGGGGGCAGCAACCCATTTTCAGGGCAAGCGGTTCAAAGTCTTCGACTCAGAATTACTTGCCGGTGTTGGTGGCGGCTTACCTGGTGGCATCATTGACATTACCGGACAGGGATTTGTGGTGGCAGCCGCAGACGGGGCTATACTTATTAAACGCGTGCAGGCAAAAGGCTTCCCTAAGATAGGAGCTGTCGAGTTTGCTGAGCAACTAGGCTTGAAAGCAGGAGATAAACTTGGTGACTAGGCGGCAATGCCGAGAGGAGGAACTATCATGAACAAGGCAATCAAGGTTCTCGCCCCCGGATATGAGTCCAGTCGCCTATCCGCTGACTTTGTGTTTGGCAAGCGTTTCCAGTGCCAGCACCATGGCGGAATGGTCTAGGTCACTACCACCCTGGGCGGCAACTGCATTAAATAGTTCCTGGGCGGTGGCGGTGTTAGGCAAGCTCAACCCCAGGCTGCGCGCTGCCTGCAGGGCCAGGTTCAGGTCTTTTTGGTGTAATCGGATGCGGAAACCGGGGTCAAAGCTACGCCCAATCATTCTTTCCCCATGCACTTCCAGAATCCGACTTTGAGCAAACCCGCCGAGCAGTGCTTCCCTTACTTTTTTCGGATCGGCCCCCGCCTTAGAGGCAAATAAAAGAGCTTCTCCAATCGCCTCAATTGTCAGGGCAACTACAATCTGGTTGGCTACCTTGCAGGTCTGCCCATCCCCGTTCTCACCAATATGAACTATGTTCTTACCCATAAGTTCAAAGTAGGGTTTAATTTGCGCAAACACATCGGGCTCGCCACCTACCATAATCGAAAGAGTGGCTTTTTCCGCCCCCACCTGACCACCGGAAACAGGGGCATCGAGCATCTTTACCCCCAGAGCCGCCAGCTTTTTGGCAAACTCTTTGGTGGCAATCGGAGATATAGAACTCATATCTACCACGATAGAGCCTGACCTTACACCTTCCGCCACACCATCCTTGCCGAACAGAACGGCTTCCACATCAGGCGTGTCCGGCACCATGATGAAGATTATATCGGATTTTTGTGCCACTTCCTTGCTATGGCTACAAACCACCGCTCCCTTTGAAGCCAGTTCCTTGACTGGCTCCGGGCTTACATCATAAATATGAACTGTGTGGCCAGCAGATAGCAGATGACCAGCCATCGGCTTACCCATTATCCCCAGCCCGATAAATCCAAGTTTTGCCATTATTTGTTTCCTCCTTCAAGATAAGGTTTGACCCAATCAAGACCATCTTCGGTCACGCCAGCCGGCTTGTACTCACACCCAATCCAGCCATCGTATCCCGCCTCATCAATGAAACGAAGCAGGTTGGTGAAGTTAATCTCGCCGGTTCCTGGCTCATGTCGTCCCGGGTTATCCCCGAGCTGAATATGTCTGATACGAGCCAGATTATCTAAAATGGTTCTCGTCAGGTTGCCTTCCATGATTTGCATATGATAGATGTCATATTGAAGCCAGAGGTTGGGGTGATTTACTTCCTCAATCAACCGGAGCACATCCTGCGTATGTGTTAGATAAAATCCGGGAATATCGTGGTTATTTAGCGCCTCGACCAGAAAGGTAATGCCTTCTTTTTCCAGAGCAGTTGCGGCAAACCGAAGGTTATCCACCAGTGTCTGGCGGACTTTCTCTGCGGGCACATCCTCAGGAATTAATCCGGCAATGCAGTTCAGGCGAGGACATCGCAAAGCTTTAGCATACTTGATAGCTAACCCCACACCCTCTTGAAATTCTCCCGCTCGGTCTGGCAGGCAGGCGATGCCACGCTCTCCGCCAGCCCAATCACCAGCCGGCAGATTGTGCAATACCATTTCAAGACCATACTGTTCCACCTTCTCCGCCAGCTCCTCCTTGTCCCGTGCATAAGGAAACAGGAATTCGACTCCCTTGAAACCGGCTCTAGATGCCCGCTCAAAACGGTCTGGAAAATCAACCTCATTGAACATCATTGTTAAATTAGCATTGAATCTGAGCATAAACATTCCTCCTCAAGGGCAGAAATACAATCGCTGAATTCCAAAGTAGTTCATATTCTTTGGCTCATTTAGCATAAAGATTGTCCCAAATTCTATATTGGCTGCCAACAAGCAGTTCCTTAGCTAATCACGCTGCCGTTGCCGATACTTAAATATAACTATAATAGCTGTACCACCCAATACGACCGCAGCTAAAACAAATAATAAATCCGGCCAGATTCCCCTCGCCGGTGGAGGGGTAGGTGTTGGCTGTCCTGCCGGAGACTCTGGGGGTTTTGTGTCAGGGGCAGGTGCGGGAGTGGGTGCTGATGGGAGAGAGACTGAGAGGGTTACCGTCTTCTCATTATTGGTCTCATCACTCTCAGTAAGCGTGTCGTTGGAATCGGCAACTGCCTTGATGTCATGTGAGTCTGCCTCAGCAGTCCAGGTGAAAGTCTTTCTCGCTGTAGCGCCGGCATCTATTTCCTGGACAGCCTGGTAACCTTTGAAAGAGCCATCAATGTAGAGGTGGACACGGAAGGAGCCAGCATTACCACTGCCCTGGTTCTTTATGGTTACGGTGAAAGTTATGTTGTCCCCTATTGATGGGCCTGCCGGCGACCAGTTTATTGTCTCGATGATTAGGTCAGGAGCAATTGTGGAGAAGGTTACCGTCTTCTCATTGTTGGCCTCATCACTCTCAGTAACCGTATCGTTGGAGTCGGCAACTGCCTTGATGTCGTGTGAGCCGGCCTCAGCAATCCAGGTGAAAGTCTTTGTCGCTGTAGCGCCGGCATCTATCTCTTGGACATCCTGGTAACCTCTGGAAGAGTCGTCAATGTAGAGGTGGACACGGGAAGGACCAGCCTTACCAATGCCCTGGTTCTTTATAGTTACGGTGAAAGTTACCGTTTCCCCTATTGATGGGCCTGCCGGCGACCAGGTTATTGTCTCAATGATTAGGTCGGGGCTAGGGAAGGTTACCGTCTTCGCATTGTTGGTCTCATCACTCTCAGTAAGCGTGTCGTTGGAATCGGCAACTGCCTTGATGGCATGTGAGCCTGCCTGGGCAATCCAGGTGAAGGTCTTTGTTGCTGTAGCGCCAGCATCTATTTCCTGAACATCCTGGTAACCTCTGGAGGAGTCATCAATGTAGAAGTGGACACGGGAAGGACTGGCTATATCACTGCCCTGGTTCTTTATAGTCACGGTGAAAGTTACCGTTTCCCCTATTGGTGGGCTCGCTGGCACCCCAGTTATTGTCTCGATGATTAGGTCAGGAGCAACTGTTGAGAAGGTTACCGTCTTCTCATTATTGGTCTCGTTGCTCTCAGCAACCTCATTTTCGGGATCGGCAACTGCCTTGATGGCATGTGAACCTGCCTCAGCAGTCCAGGTGAAGGTCTCGTTGGCCGAGGCACCGGCGTCTATAGGATTAACGTAGTCCGAAGCCAGGTAGTTATCATCAATATAGTATGCAAAGTAGGAGTAGTCGGACTTGCCGCTGCCCTGATTCTTTATAGTCACGGTGAAAGTTACCGTGTCTCCCATTAAGGCGCTTTCCGGCGACCAGGTTATCGTCTCGATGATAAAATCAGGAGGAAGAGTTGATATAGCTATCCTCTTTGCATTGTTGGTCTCATCGCTCTCGGTAACCTGATTAACCTCGTCGGCAATCACCTTGATGCTATGTGAGCCGGTACGGGCAATCCAGTCGAAGGTCTTTGTCACTGTAGCGTCAGCATTTATCTCTTCAACATCCTGATAACCTTTGAAAGAGTCATCAATGTAGAGGTGAACACGGAAGGAGCCAGCCTTACTAACGCCCTGGTTCTTTATAGTCACGGTGAAGGTTACGTTGTCGCTTTTTTGCAGGCTTTCCGGCTCCCAGGTTATCGTCTCAATGATGAGGTCAGGAAGAGTTGAGAGGGTTACCGTTTTCTCATTGTTGGTCTCATTACTCTCCAGAACCTTATCTCTGGAATCAGCAATCGCTTTGATGGTATATGACCCGGCACGAGCCGACCAGATAATGGTCGCGTTGTCCGTGGCACCGGCTTCTATTGGACTGACTGTGTCGGAAAACTGATAGCTACCAATGTAGAAGGCGACATGGAAGGAGCCAGCTCTACCGCTGCCCTGGTTCTTTACGATAACATTGAAGGTTACGCTATCACCTTTTGCCGGGATTTCCGGTGTCCAGGTTATCGACTCGATGATGAGGTCAGGAGGAGCGGGTGAGAAGGTTATTGTCTTCTCATTATTGGTCTCGTCGCTCTCAGTAATGTAATTAGCCCCGTCGGCAACCGCCTTGATGGCATGTGCGCCGGCCTGGGCAACCCAGGTGAAGGTCTTCGTCGCTGTAGCGCCGGCAACTATTTCTTGAACATCCTGGTAACCTCTGGAAGAACCATCAATGTAGAAGTAGACGCGAGAGGAATCAGCTTTACCATTGCCCTGGTTCTTTACGGTAACACTGAAGGTTACCGTATCGCCTTTTGACGGGATTTCCGGTGACGAGGTTATCGCCTCGATGATGAGGTCAGGGGCAAGGGTTGAGAGGGAATACATTTTTACGTTGTTGGTCTCGTTGCTCTCGGTAATCTCATTGTCGGAGTCAGCGACTGCCTTGATGGTATGTGAACCTGCCTCAGCAGTCCAGGTGAAGGTTTCAGTGGCTGAGTCACCGGGGTCTATTGGATTAACATAGTCCAAACTTAGGTAGGTGTCATCAATATAGTAAGCGACTTGGGAGTAGTCGGACTCGCCGCTGCCTTGATTCTTTATGGTCACAGTGAAGGTTACCGTGTTCCCTATTGATGGGTATTCCGGTGACCAAACGATGTCCTCAATAATGAGGTCAGGAAAGCTTGGGGAGGATACCGTCGGCTCATTATAGTAAGCAACTTGGGAGTAGCCATCTACTTTGGCCCCATCGACCAGATTAAGGGTAAATAGTAGTGATAATACTATAGTGGTGGTAAGAATCCTCTTGGTCATCGCGGAGCCCTTACTTGATGTAGATAAATAGAAAAAGCATTTGTAGGCAAGCGACTATTCAACCTCACTTGGTACCTGATATTTCACAAACTTACATTTTTGGTAGCTTCTATTCATAAGAATACATCTAGCTTGGAGGTTAGTCAATGAGGAATAGGTGTAACACTCCTGATTGCAGGTCTGGAATGTTAAAGCTGATTTTGGTAGACTGGAGGAGAGGCATTGTTCGTAAGGAATATTGAGAGAAGGGGGAGGCTATGCAGGACCTGATTAAAGAATTTATTGCCCAAAAGAGGTTTGCCATAGTTGGCGCCACTGATGACATCAAGAAGTATGGGTATGAGATATTTAAGAACTTAAAAAAGCGAGGCTACGAAGTCTATCCGGTAAATCTCAGACTCAAGGAGCTCGAGGGGACTAAGTGTTATCCTAGCCTTACGGACATTCCGGTTAAGGTAGATGTAGTGGACTTTGTGGTGCCACCGAAGGTGACTGAGGAGATTCTCAAGGAATGTAAAGGGTTAGGGCTTGACCGCATATGGCTCCAACCGGGTTCAGAAAGTGAAACTGCCATAGCCTTCTGCCGTAAAAATAACCTGAAGGTGGTCCATGACGTCTGCGTGATGTTGAGCTAAATAAACCGGAAT
>JABUBL010000376.1_pt1 | contig 12954 bp, 7 predicted proteins | sample 7240371 | NCBI WGS metagenome assembly JABUBL01 (sample SAMN07256343, study PRJNA390944) | subsurface metagenome | isolation source: Methane hydrate marine sediment | place: Pacific Ocean: Eastern North Pacific, ODP site 1244 | collected 2002
AGGACGACACCTATGTTGTCGAGTTGCGCGGAGTGGACATCTACGATCCCATCAAGGGCGAGGTGAAATCTACTAGTGGCGAGAACGTTGCAGCAATCTCGTCAATCTCGGTATTGTGGGCTATGCTCTTGAGCGTGACGTGTGGCACGGTTTCGTAGTTGAAGCCGCCTGCCGGGCCGCGATCGGGGTCGGCAAGCTCGTAGTAGTTGAACTTAGCGGTCATGATGCGCTCGCGGGCCAGGGCCAGCGCGACGCGAGAGGTATCGCAGGTAATCCAGCGGCGGCCCCACCGCTCGGCGCAGTACGCAGCGGTTCCCGAACCGCAGGTAGGGTCAAAAACCAGGTCGCCTGGATCGGTAGTCATCAGTATGCACCGCTCGATGACCTTATAAGCAGTTTGAACCGCATAGACCTTATCTTCTGTAAATCCGGCTGCCCAAGTATCCTCCCACACATTTGACAACTCAACCACAGGATAGTCATCCATGAAGCGTATGAATTTAAGTGTTCGCCCGTGTGCCAGAAGTCTGCCCGCTTTCATCAGTCTTACCATCCCATCAGGATCTGTTTTCCATTGTTGACCACTCCCCGGCGTATAAGCCTTCCCTTGGAATTCAATTGCCTTGCGTCGCTCTTCATCCGCTCCTTGAGTCAAAACAGCTGTAACACTTGCCATACGCGAACTGGGAGCTAAGCTAGTCTCACCCTTTGTTTCTTGAGAAGAAAGTCTTCTGAAATTCCCATCTGTCTCCAATACATGATCGTACCACACAGCACCTGTCTCACCAACTCTTTTCCCAAGAAGAAGTTGCCGATACTTCCGCTTGGCGTCAGAAATATCTTTGCAATAGCAAAGTAAATAGTCGTAAGTTGTCGGGAGAAATCCGCTTCTTTTTCCGGATGTCTTTCGAAACGCAATCACAACTACAAAATTCTCGCGACCGAACACTTCCTCCATAAGGGTATGCGCGAAGTGTACATTTTCTTCCCCTATCTGCAGAAAGACGAAGCCGGTGTCGGCTAAGAGTTCCTTGGCCAGAAGCAATCTATCCCTCAGATAGGTCAAATACGAATGGATGCCCAACTGCCAGGTGTCTCTATACGCCTTTATCTGCTCAGGCTCGTGGGTCAAATCCTCATCGGCGTCCTTCACGTCCCGCTTGTCTATCCTTGGCTGAAAGTTGGACGCGTACTTGATGCCGTAAGGCGGATCAACGTAAATCATCTGCACCTTACCCGCCATGCCCTCTTTGACCAGAAGCGAGTTCATTACCAATAACGAGTCGCCAAGCACCAGCCGGTTGGCCCAGTTGACGTCGTGCTGGTAGAACTCGATCTGCTGATCTGCCGGAAGATCGGTCTCACCAAAAAGTGAAAGCTGAGGCTCAGGCTTGCGAACAGCCTCCAGAATAGCCCTGGTGGAGATGCGCTCGTGTATGTGCAGAGGCAAAACGTCTACCTCGAAGGCGGTGTGCTCTGCCTTGCCTGACCACTGAAGCTGAGGATCAAGATGAGGATCGTAGGAGTAGGTTTGCTTCTCGCGCTTGTGCTTCTCGTAGGTAGGAGCTATCCCTGCCGGTGGATTGTTCTTTCGCCTTGCCTCGTCGTAACGATAATCGTTGACCTCCCCCTTACTTTTCTTGCGTTTCCTGGGCATGTTTCTTTACTCCTCCTCGGTTGTGGCCTCCCTAAAGCGGAGGTGTAATGTTAGGATTTATCACAAGCGTCATTGTATTTATTAAGAAGATTGTCCTCAAAATCGTGAGCATGTCAAGTATGCAGGAATCTGAATACCGCAACTGCGCGCTGGAATTTGGCACCGGCTTACAGGCGCGGGGCGGTATTCCCTCTAATGCAGAAGAATCACTCGCGAGACCTTACTCCCGCTGCCTCTCTTAATCTCTTGGATAAAGTAGACTCCTCGCGACATACCATTACCCCAGGTGATTGTGCCGGATGCGCTTGCGGAATGCAACTCTCCTACTTTTTGACCTGCGGCATTGAACACTGAGGCGTGGAAGCCTTGGGGTTGATCCGTGTAACGCAGGGTGATTTGTTGGCCGACAGGATTTAAGACCTCCCAATTGAATCCTTGGGGAGTAATAGGCTCCTCGGCAATACTCAGGGTGTCACCGTTTGCGTCGGTTTTAAGCAAGTAAAGATCGCCGTTATGGTTCCCTGTGACGATGTAGCCACCGTCCGAAGTCTCCTGAACGTAGCGGGCCTCGCCGCCGAACTCACGCGACCACATGACATGTCCCCAACGGTCAAGTTCCATAAGCGTCCAGGGATCACCTGCAAGGATGTATTTGGAACTACCCGCCTTCTGAACGCAATAGCCACACTCGTTTGAGACAGGTTGGCCTATGACTAGTTCCCACACGTCGTATCCATCTAACTTCAACCACTCGGCGATCCGCATATCCATATTGGGTGCAGTGTCTGAACCCGCTCCCCATGTAGCGCCCATGTAAACATAGCCTTGGTATCCTTCGGCAACGTAGGTAACAAAGTTCATCGCCGGAAAGAAACTGCTATCGCACCACATGACGTTGCCTAAGCTATCCAGCTTAACCAGCACGTCCCACCCACAAATGATGTAGCCTTCGTCATCGGTTGCATTGGCACATTGATAGTCGTGTTTATCATAATACTCATCGTAGTTGCGTGTTGAGATTACGTTACCCAAGCTGTCGAGCTGAAGGAATCCTACGCTTAAAATGTTGTACCCGCCACCCGCCGTCTGGGTTATGTATCCTTTGCCGTATGGGTAGACGTCTTCACCATAAGTACGTGCCCAGACGCTGTCACCATCGGCATCGGTTTTAAGCAACCAAACTCTTCCTTCCTTGGCACCGACTATTATATACCCTTCATCTTCGGTCTGCTGGATACATAAACCAGAGTATTCACGAGTCCACATAATGTCGCCATCCTCATTGGTCTTGATCAGTCGAGAACCAACCACGATATAGCCGCCGTCCGATGTCTGCTGGACACAACTACCTACGCCTTCTCCGTAGCTGCACATCCAGCCTGCGAGGAGAAGCTGAGGCATTGCCATAAAAAACGCTACGCAAGCACCACCCCCAAGCCTCAATCTAAGCATCTTAATTCTCCAGTTAATCTTTCCACTTATATCTAAGATATAATAACTCGGATACGAAGGATGTCAAGGGCTTGACAAACTAACTTTTTTGAGTATATTTTTGGTAGAAGAGAATGAGGTGTCGCGATTCTTGGGAAAGGGCACCGTTAAGTCTCCAAATAACATAAACATAGGAAGAGGAGGATGACATGAAGCCCTTTGCAAGGTTGAGTGTGCTGCTCGCCAGAGCTCCTTTCGGAGCACTCTTAGGCTCACTCTCTAAAAACTATACCTTCAGCACCTCGGATATTCACATTGATACGGTGGAGATAGAGGGGAGAACCTATCACGAGGTATTCCTCGAAGACTGCATCAACGATGCTAACTTCCTTGGTGATCCTTCGCTGCCGGTAATGGATGTGGTTTTTATCATCACCGCAGGGCTTGACAAATCTAAAAAAGAGATTATAATTAGGTATATACAAAGTGGAGGAAATAATGAGACGGGTTTTTATCCTAATCCTTAGTTTGGCTTTCACTACCTTTGCCTCTTGGCCAGGAGGCGGGGTGAAGGTGGTGCAGACGCCTGAGAGTATAAGCAACCCGCAGATGGTTTACATTAACGACGGTTCGGTAGTCATCTCGTGGGAGGAGTGGGGACCACAAATACATATCTACTGCCAGAAGCTGGATACAACCGGTGTGATTCACTGGGACGCTGAGGGCATCAGTGTATGCCTGAGCGATTCAAACCAGCTAGACCATCACATGGTAACCGACGGCCAGGATGCTTACTTTGTCTGGCAAGACGAACGCTCGGACGACGGCGACATATACGCGCAGAAGCTCTCCGGCTCCACCGGCCAGCGGCTGTGGGGGAACGAAGGCAGGGTGGTAAGCTTACAATCAGGAGAGCAAGGACTGCCTCTTGCCGATATGCTTGTGAACAACCAACTAGGAATTATTTGGCAAGACTATGGTCCTACAGAACCTGGGCTAGATTACGACGCTCGCACGCAGTGGATGAATCTAAATGGTCAACCTTCGTGGGGTGCAAACGGTATTTCAGTTCCGAGAGATTTAACCAGAAGGGGACGACAAGGCTGTTTTCGTTCTGGTAATAATATATTAGCTCTCTTTAGTGGCCGACGTGAAAGCGACACTACAGCAATGTTCGCTCAACGCATTGATTCGGAAGGCAACTTCCTTTGGGATACGTTGGGGGTGCTGATTGAATATGCAACTGGTTTTTACGGAGTTACTACTGACAACGCTGGTGGAGCAATCGTTCTTTTCAAAAAGGGACCTGGGCCCGTTTACGTCCAGCGCGTTGATAGTCTAGGGCAAATCCGTTGGCAGCTAGGCGGAGTGATTGTTGGAGAACAAGCACTGGATTTAAAAACCAACTTGCAGCATATGTATCTTCTTGATGAGTACACAGGGGTATCCTCTGATACTGCGGGTGGCTGTATTGTTTGGTATGGTGTAGGAGGTAACACGCTTCGTGTCCAACATGTAGATTCATCAGGCAACCTGTTGTGGAATAGTTCGGGAGTAATTTACTGGAAGGAAGAAATCGCGGATGACCCCCTACAACCAACAAAACTGAGCTCAGATGGTAATGAAGGGGTTTTGGCCGTTTTTGACAATATGGGATGGGAAAGTCCTGATTGGCCACCTCCGGTGGAACAAGGAGTACGTGTTCAACGGATAAATGCCGACGGTGAAATAGTCTTCGACACCAATGGTGTGATGGTGCGTTTGTGGGAACCGGAAGAATTGCCAGAGGAGTTTCTATCAGCTGCTTCTGCCGTGCCTGGAGGTATTATTCTTACATGGCTGGATAATCGGTACAATCCCAACAATAGTCTCCATGCCCAACTCGTCGACACTACTGGCAAGATTGGAAGCGGAATCGAGGAAGAAGTAACCTCTTCTTTCAAACCAACCCTTGATGTAATCACAACACTGAGTTCAAACCTAATCTCACTTCGATATTCTATGTCCCGTGGAGAAAACGGCATAATTAAGTTGTTTGACGTCTCGGGTAGTTTAACCCGTTCACAGAAGGTTACACGTGCAGAAGGTGTCATAACATGGGATGCTGCAAGTATTCCATCGGGCGTGTACTTCGCTCAGTTAGCAACAACAAACAATGCAAGGGTTAGCCGGAAACTGCTAATCCTGAGGTAAGGAGGTTTTAATGAAAACAAGAATAATCTTGGTTGGTCTTCTGGCCGCCACATTTCTTCTCGCATGGTCAAGTGCGGCACCTGTTTCGAATGGTTCTGGAAAAAACTTCTTCCCGCAGATCGCGTCAGACGGTGACGGTGGTGCAGGGGGCTTGACAAGCTCAAAAAAGAGATTATAATTAGGTATATACAAAGTGGAGGAAATAATGAGACGGGTTTTTATCCCAATCCTCAGCTGGGTCTTTGCCGCCTCTGCCTTTTGGCCTGCGGGCGGGGTGAAGGTGGTCGAGACGCCGGAGGCTATTAGCAACCCGCAGATGGTCTATCTGAACGATGGCTCGGTAGTTATCTCGTGGGAGACATGGCTTACTGGAAGAAGACAAATCTACTGCAAGAAGCTTGATACCACAGGTGTGCTTCACTGGGATGCTGAAGGCATACGCGTATGTCTGAGCGATTCAGCCCAACGCGACCACCACATGGTGACCGACGGCCAGGACGTGTGGTTCGTGTGGCAGGATGAACGCTCAGATGACGGCGACATCTACACGCAGAAGCTCTCCGGCTCCACCGGCCAAAGGCTGTGGGGAGATCTGGGTAAAGCGGTGTGCGTGAAGGAAGGAACGCAACGCCGTCAAGCATGTACCGTACTTTCTGGTGAAAGGTTTATTGCCTCATGGACTGACTATAGCGTTGATCCCCGCGATGTTGCAGCGCAACGTTTCGACGCCAACGGCCAAGCTTTATGGGCACCTGAAGGAATATACATTACACGTAAAACAGGAGGGGGAAATTATCCGGCTGTTTTACCTTCTGGTGAAGCTATGGTGGATGTGTGGCACGGTATAAGAGAAGGTGAAACTGAAGGAGCCTATTTCGCTCAACGCATTGATTCGGAAGGCAACTTCCTTTGGGATACGCTGGGGGTGCTGATTGAATATGCAGGTGCTTTTTTCGATGTCTGTAGCGATAACTTCAGTGGAGCCATAGTCTTTTTTGGAACCCCAGTGGATTACGAGTTAAGCGTGCAACGTGTAGACAGTCTGGGGCAGATTGTTTGGAACCCTGGTGGAGTAAAAGTTTTACCTCAAGACTTGTTTAGCTTTCACTACCTGCAACCTCCAATTCATGAAGGTTTGATCTCGGATAATATGGGCGGGTGTTTTATTTGGTTTGTCGTTCGGGTTCAGCATGTAGATTCATCCGGTGGTTTGCTTTGGGGTATTGACGGAGTGAATTGTTGGATAAGGAATGCATCAGCAAGTGTACCTGAAACTCTAACCGAAATATGCTCAGATGGAGACAACGGTTTATTTGTGGTATTTGATAATCTCGGTTGGGACAGCCCTGATTGGCCACCTGATGTTGATCAAGGAGTTATTGTGCAACGCGTAAACTCTGAAGGTGCAACAGTCTTTGATTCAAATGGGGTCATGATCCGACAATGGAACCCAGATTCGCTACCTTGGGGCAATTTTAAGACCAAAGCATCTGCTGTTCCAGGCGGCGTTATTACCGTGTGGTGGGATAATCGGAATGCACCTAACAATAGTTTGTACGCTCAAATAGTGGATACAACTGGTAAGGTTGGCAGTGGAATTGAGGAAGAATCTACGCCTGTTATTAATTATCCGATTTTGGAAACGAATCAAAACATTGTTTTGAGCAACCTATCTTTGAGGTTCTCACTGCCTCAAGGTGAGAGTGGGGTGTTAAAGCTTTTTGACACCTCCGGCAGACTCATCAGGACTCAAACTCTTCAACAAAAGGAAGGAGTGATAAACTGGAATACGAAAGACTTCCCAAGAGGGGTTTATTTCGTGCAACTAGAAACAAAGAAAAACAAATCGATCAGCAAAAAGATGCTGATCCTCCATTAAGGAGGGAGATAATGAAGATCAAAACCCTCTGGCTTGGTTTATTATTGGCAAGCCAACTTTTAGCAACCTGGCCAGCTACGATCACGACAACTGCTGGCAAGGATTTCTTCCCCCAGATAGTCTCAGATGGTAGTGGTGGAGCCATAATATCATGGCTCCATAAGAACAGTTACGATTGCTATGAAGTATACGGGGCCAGGGTGGAAAGCGACGGCGACGTAGCATGGCGAAGAGAAAATATCTCTCACATGAATCTGGCAGGAACCAATGTAGGCCACCGATTAAATCACCATGTCATACCTTCGACTTCGAACAGCGCCATCTACTTCTGGGCTAACCATTTTCAGTTGGATAACTACGCTCGAGGTTACTACCTTCAGAAAACCAATGGTAGCGGTGTACCGCAATGGCCGGAAGAACCCCCAGACGACGATCCCGTGCAGGTTTTGCCAACGTGGCCGGTGCCTGCGCCTAACGATGGGGAGCCAATCTCCATCTGCCCGGACGGCGAAGGCGGCTGCGTGGTAGCGATGAAGGCCGCAACCACTTCCGGTGGAAGTCCACACTGGAAATCATGGAAGATTTGGGTTACCCGGTATGATGCTAGTGGCATATCACAGTGGCCTGAGCAAGGTGGAAAGGGCATAGTAATAGACGAACCGCAAGTAAATTATTATTATCAGGATGATGATACGATACTTGTTTGTGAGTATCTCGGCTGCCCCAAGGTGGTTCGTTGGGGGGAAGACGAATTCATGGTTCTTTGGACAAGCGTTACCGAAGCATCTGCCACTGATACTTGTGCTGGGACTTTTCGTATTAATTCCAAGACAACACTTCATATCTACAGGATAGACGAAGATGGCGTGGAACAAGCACATGATGAGAGTGTTAATTTTGAAGCTGATGAAGTTGAACAGGTTTACGGTAGCCCGGATCCCTATGGTTATTGTAGATGGTATTGGTGGATACCTGATTTCCAAATCACAACTAATTCATCACGAGACAAGCTTTTTGTGGCTTTCTTGAAAAGATTTAAGCACAGACGGGCTACTTCTGATTCACGCAGTTGGTCCTTTCGTGAAGACTACTTATACGTACTTGAATACTCCTCTCCTAGCTCATGGGACACAACGAGAGTGGAGGGGTTTTCGTGGATAGGAGAAGCAGCTCACAACTTCAATGGTGATTGGTGCCCCCTGCGTTCGCCGTCAATAATATGTGTGAACGACGCTGCTGTGGTGTGCGTCCCACGTTCAACTGATAATCCCCCATATTTAACTAATAACGAGTGGGTGAAAAATTATCCCCTCTATCGGACTTTTCACTTGAAGGTCTGGAAGGTTTTAGATGGTACACCAACCCATCTTTGGGACAAGACTGGCTATAGCTTCCATACACCTCAGCTCATCGGTGATCCCAGCGGCGGGTTACTTTTGGCATACTCCAGGCATACATTTCAAGACTACAACAGCAATTCGTCGTATCTTTCTCATGTAATTATCGAACGTCATAACCCGATCACACAGACAAGCCCTAATTCTGGTTGGCCTCAAACCCCTGGAAATCAGGGAACTAATACCAGCCCTCGGATTATCTTGTCCGACGCTAACCATGTAATCGTTACATGGGCGGCGTCAGACGACGGCAAAGATTCCTGGCGCATCATGGCGCAACGCTATGATATGAGTGGGAATCCTTGATTAAGAGGAGGTTGAGATGAAAAGAACGTTTTTATTCTTTGCAAGCCTAGTGCTTGCGATCACAGTTGGAGAAGTTCAAGCAGAGGAAACTCACTTTCTGGGATGGTACGGGTATAACATTGAAGGGAGTGATGACCTTGCCTACTTAGTGGAGAAAAGCGGCATCAAGATACTATTGTGGTGGGACGACAAGGATATATCTGCAATAAGGTCCACGTCCGGCTCTGTAGTTACGAATATTTTCGAGCCCCATTCAACTGAATACGTAGGAGCTGGGTATCTGACCAGCTGTGAAGTGTTTGTGGATAATTATCCAGTTTCATGGGACTATGACAGCATCTCCTTCTGGAATAGCTTGGCAGATCAATTAGCGGATAGTTTAAAGCAGAGCGCTCCGTACCTTAAGGGTTACAGCTTTTGTCCCACTTTCTATGACCTCACAACTGCACAAGGAAGGCTTAGAATGTATCCTGGGATCCGTTACCTCAATGAAAAACTGAAGCAGCCATGGTCTTCAATGAGAACGTTTACGTATACTTACAGCGTAGAGGCTTTGAGTGACACCCTTGATAATCGTGACGGGTATGGGTTAGACATTGTGAGCGGTATCTACAGCAGCAACATAATCCCGGCTAATTTTTCTCAAACCAAGTTGAATACTTTAGTGTCGAGTGTTAGGGCAAATGTTGCAGTTGCGAACCCACACAACGTAGAAGTCTGGCCGCAGATAACAACTACAAGCAAAACAGGTGATTATTTAACACAAGCCCAATTACGGTGTATCACCAATCTCTGTTTGCTTGCTGGGGCAAAAGGCTTTGCATTCTTTTACTTCAATTCCGGGAGTCCTAAAGGTGATGGAGCAGGTTACGGAGTGGTATCGGTCAATAACAAACCCTACATAGATACCGACGAACACTATGAGGAGATATTTGGGAGTCCTCCTAATCCTGGGGACTACGACCCTACATACTCAATCTATTACGACGTCTGGGAAGTCGCCCAAGAGCTAAACGAAGTAGGGCCAGTATTTCGCAAGCTAGAGCCTTTGGATGCCAAGTCTGTTTGTCAAAAGCAAAAGCTTGGCAATTTCCACTACATTCGAGAAATCTCCTCTAGCAAGCCGGATAATGATTCCTACTATGAGGTTGGAGTATTCCATGATCCTCAGGAAGGGCATAGGCATTTCATGATCGTTAATCGGTTGTGCAGGCCTAGCGACAACGTAACCTACACCATCAAACTACTCCTTCCTAGTGGAACGTACGACATCTACGACATCTACACGAATAAAACAAGTCCTATCGTTCCAAACGGCTCAACCGTGAATAACATTTTGACTTTCAACGATGTCCTAGCGCCTGGCCACGCCGCGTTGTATAAAGTGGTATGGAAGAGCGGTCATCTAACAACCATACCCACCGAAGATGGCCACGCTACCCAGTATAACACGGGCAGGAAGTTAATTGGTGATAGAACAGGCGGTCTACACTTATGCTACGGGAAAAAAGACTATGTTCTCTTCCAAGGTTGGTCTGTATGTTATGCTTACTCTGGAGATAACGGACAATCCTGGTCTGAGATGATTTTGGACGACCAAAATGGTGGTGTCATTCAGGAATCAGAAGACAATGCACAATATGCTACAACTCCTGCCCTTGCTCTTGATAAGAACGACAACCCTTACGTCATTTACAAGGATCAACTGTGCAGTGGCATTAGAATGGTCGATATAGCCGGGTGTCGCAAACAGCAGTTAATCAATGATATCAACGCGAAAGAATGTCCTTCTCTGGCAATAGATACCTCAACCAATATGGCCTGCATAGCTTTCAAGAAATTATATAGGCTTAGAGTAATGCGCTTCAATGTTGATCAATCCTCCTGGCCTACTTCTTTTTCCACAATATCGTCCATGAATATCCGTGAACCATGCGTTGTTTCGGTAGGCTCTGACAAATTCGTCATTTCCGCTCGTGAGCACAAAGATAATCGAGAGAAGAATACCCACATCTGGGCTGGACTTTACCCCGGCTATTTAAAGAATCTGGGCTTTAAGGGTAAATACCCTTCGTTGGGATACGGAAACGATGGGTACGTTTATCTGGTATACGTTGGCGGACCTGGTGGTGAGACAGACAGCAGATTTTTATATCTCAGAAAAGCACCAGTATATCGCAACAGCTCAGGAGCAGTAACGGGTATAGGAAGCTTTTCTTCACCTGAGGTAATACACTACGAATCGAACGGCGATTTTGGCCACCCTGAAATAGTGGACGGGATGACCATCGTTTGGCACAAGAATGACTACGACCATGGGATGATCATGGCCTCCTACCGAACCTCTAGTGGTGGCTGGTCTTCTCCTGAGATACTTTCTGGTCAAGGTAACTGTTATGCACATTCAGGTTTCTCCTACGACAACCTCAAGGGCTTCCACTGCTGGACAAAACACTATACCAATCCGAAACAGGTCGTAGTAACCGACTTCAACTTCTCAAACAAAAGCTGGAACGTTAGAGTAGTATATCCTAATGGCGGCGAGGTTTTGACTCAAACTCAGAAAGTAGATATCGTATGGGAAGGCTGGGCAGGTGGAACCCGGAACTGGAAGATAGAATTCTGCACAGACTATCCTCCTGAGACTTGGCATACGATCACTCCTTCTGTCCAGACAGAAGGTTTTGGTCCTCACAAGTTCTCCTGGTATGTAGGCCAATACAGAGATCCTTTCGGATGGGACCACGGAGACCATTGCCGAGTTAGAATTACGGAGGTGAACAATCCCACATACACCGACATCTCGGATGAGGATTTCGTTATCAAAGAGAGCATGTGGCTTTGGTGGCCTGTACTACCTCCAGGAGGAGATCCAATGGGCCATCACCCTCCAGGTGAAGACCATCAGATTCCCTGGAAGGCCCGCAGTTCTACCGGCTTAATCGGGGTCGATCTTGAGTTCTCTCGAGATGGTGGTAACACTTGGGTACCTCAAGAACCAGGAGATTACACCCCCTATGATTCCACTTTGGTTGATACATTAATCTACGCAAGCGGGGATACAACATACCTGTGGGAATACGAGGGAGTCATTCCATGGACGGTTCCCAATCAGCCTACCTCTGAAGGCTACTTGCGGCTGATGGGTGTTGACACAACCTACGACACGGTCTACTCCACTCCATCAGGGCCGTTCATAATCCCGCCGCCGGGTGGGTTTAAGTATAACACCTACTCGAACCAGGGGATTATGAGCCTCAACGACAACAGAGACAAGATAGGCCTGGTCTACACCGCGCAAGACCCGGACGACGCGACCAGGCTCTCGGTGATCTACATGGAATCTGACGAGGGGCTTGGTTTCTCCGCGCCGGACACCGTAGGCCCGGGCTGCTGGCCCTCGTTCTCTGAAGGAGCCTGCTTCTGGCGGAGTGCCCATGACCCCGCCGTCCACATCCCCGATGCCCTCTTCTACGCCTACCAGCTCAACGATACCTTCGCTACCCCGTATCCTTTCATGGTTATACCGCTTGACGCCGACTCAGGCGGGTTCGCACCCGTAGGCTTCACCAGCGTAAACGACACCGTACACGCCATAATAAGAACAGCTATAGCTACCCCCGGTTCTCCACCAGATTATCTATCTATTTATAGTCTGGTAACCCTCTATGCCAAATTCCCTGAGGCCTTGCCGGGCATTTGTTTGATGGATACGCTTCAGCAGACGACCAGCACCAGCGCTGCGGATTACAACATCGGTGACTACGCCACCTCAGTGGTCAAACGCGATTCTGTGGTCTACGGCGCATACGATGACACCGTCGCCTGCTGCTTTGCCACCATCACGCCTTCAGGCAACACAACAACCACCATCGGCCAGGGCTCGCAGCCTTCTGTGAGCTGCTCAGAAGGTAACATCACCTACACCTACCTTGGCTCAGGCGACACGAGCCTGATCCGCCTCTGGCGCTACCTTGACGACACAACCTGGATTGAACGCGACACCTTCTATCTGAACGATGACGCCGAGATCCTCTGCGGCGAAGAAGGTCTCATGTATGGAGTCCAGCGTTCCGATACCTCCCTGGCAG
>JABUBL010000377.1_pt1 | contig 12951 bp, 13 predicted proteins | sample 7240371 | NCBI WGS metagenome assembly JABUBL01 (sample SAMN07256343, study PRJNA390944) | subsurface metagenome | isolation source: Methane hydrate marine sediment | place: Pacific Ocean: Eastern North Pacific, ODP site 1244 | collected 2002
AGCTCTGGATATTGCTGAGGAAATGTTAAGGAAAGCCCGAGCCAAGGGCTTTGGCGGAAATATTGAATACCTTCAGGCTGATATAACCGAGATTCCCTTGGGCGATGAAATTTTTGATAGCGTAGTCTGCTATTCCAGCTTCCCCCACTTTCAGGATAAGCTAAGAGCCCTCACCGAGATACACCGGGTAATGAAAGGTGGCGGCAGTTTGTTAGTTTGCCATACCTCAAGCCGGAGGCATATTAATGAGATTCACAGCCAAATTCCGGTGGTGGAAAATGATGTCCTTCCTGATGGGAATGAGATGCAATTACTGCTGTCAGCGGCTGGGTTTAGTGAGATAAAGATAGCGGATGATAGCGAGAGCTATCTGGCTAGTGCCGAGAGACCTCTGTAAACCAGCAAGATTTGACATTGTGATGGATGTGCCTCTACTTGCTGCTTATGGACTGGCCCCCACTGAAAGCAACCTAGAGTAATTTCAGCGTTTGTGGCTCAAGCTCAAGGCTGATGTCCAGGGCTTTCGTGGAATGGGTAAGGGCACCAATGGAGATAATATCTACCCCGGTCATGGCTACCTCCCGGACGTTCTCCAGGTTAATACCTCCCGAAGCTTCAGTCTGGACCTGCCCTTGCAGTGAACTCACTACGCGTTGCATTTCATCGGGACTCATATTATCCAGCATAATTATGTCAGCCCCAGCCTCGGCTGCTTCCAAGGCTTCTTGAGCAGTGGTAACTTCTACCTCGACGGTTAAGCCCCGGGGGGCATTCCGTTTAGCCTTAATTACAATATCTTTCAGGCTCATACCCAGAGCACGCAGCGCCGCTAGATGGGTATCCTTAATCAGGACGGCGTCACCAAGGTGAAGGCGGTGATTTTGCCCGCCACCCATACGCACGGCGTACTTTTCCAGTAACCTGAGACCGGGGGTGGTTTTGCGGGTATCAACAATCCTGGCTGTGCAGCCACTGGTTTTGGCTATATACTGGGCTGTCTGGGAAGCGATGCCGCTTAGCCTCTGCAGGAAATTGAGGGCTACCCGCTCGGCTTTGAGGATGCTGATTACACTGCCAGAAACGGTGGTGATTATGTCTCCCGTTTTTACCTTCGCCCCGTCTTCGATGAGCAGTTTAATTTCGAGGGAAGGGTCAACCCTGAGGAATATGCCCCTGGCTACCTCACCGCCGGCCAGTATCCCCTCGGCTTTAACCAGTATGGATGCTTTCCCCTGGAGTTTGGGGGGTATCAGTGTCTCACTGGTCACGTCACCGTGGCTGGTATCCTCAGCCAGGGCAAGGTCTATAATTGCATTAACTTGTTCTTCTGATAACCCGACTTTATTCACCTACATCACCCTATTAGTGCCTTTGTATCTTGAGTGTCCTCTTCTCTCTTGACTACGCCACCTTTGGTCACCCTTACTAAAGCTCCCGATTCTACTTTCAGAACTATGCTATCCTCATAAATGTTTTCAATCTTTCCGTACATGCCACCGGCAGTAATTACTGTATCTCCCTTCTGCAGTTCGTCTACAAGATGGTCGTGTTGCTTCTCCCGCTGGCGCACCGGTCTAATCATGAGAAAATATATCATGGCACTAAACAGCACCATAAAACCAATTAAAGGTAAATAGCCACCCATTTTTTCTCCTTGTTTTATGTACTTAATTCAATCCTACCCTGCAGTGACCAGGGGCTTGTCTTCTCAATCCTGATATTTACCAGTTGCCCCAGGCAGTTACCGTTATCACTGAAGAATACCAGTTTACCACTTCTGGTGCGCCCTTGCCACTTGCCCTTCTTCCTTCCTTCTACCAGAACTTCAACTGTCTTGCCCAGTAGCTGGGCATTGATTTCGGTGGCGATGCTCTCCTGGAGTTGCTCGATGGTATTTAGCCACCTCTTTTTCTCAATGGTCGGGATATTATCATCAAGTTCCCTGGCAGCAGTAGTCCCTGGTCTTGGTGAATAGGCAGCTACATGGACAGTATCAAATCTTAGCTCGGAGAGCAAGTTAAATGTCTGCCGGAACTGCTCTTCACTTTCTGAGGGGAAACCGACAATTACATCGGTGCTAATGGCTACCCCTGGTATTTGGCGGCTTGTTTCAGCAATAAGCTGGCGGTAGTGCTCTACAGTATAGTCACGTCTCATTAGTTTCAAAATGTCGTTGTCGCCTGACTGGACAGGGAGACTTATCTGCTCGCAGACCTTGTCCAGAGAGGCGACGGCTCCGATGAGCCTGGTAGTCATGTCTTTGGGGTGATTGGTCAGGAAGCGTAGGCGGGCTAATCCATCTATATCATTCAGCTCGTTGAGCAGGTCGGCCAGGTCTGGTTTATCAGGCAGGTCGTGCCCGTAGGAATCCACATTTTGTCCCAGCAAGGTAACCTCTTTGGCGCCGCGGCGCACCAGCTCTCTAACTTCATTGCTCACTTCGGCTACCGGGCGGCTCCTTTCCCGGCCACGGCGGTAGGGGACGATACAGTAGGAGCAGAAGTTATCACAACCCTGAATGATGGGAACATATACGCTGGGTAGGACCTTCTGAGGTAACATTTGACCCCCTTCGGCTTTCTCAAGCCACTGTGGGTGGTCGCCGGGCTTAAAAAAATAGTCCACATGGGGGAAGTCCTTCTTGAGCCGGTCAGTATCAGAATTTACCAGACAGCCGGTCAGGGCGAGGGTTCGACCCGGGTTTGACTTTTTCAGTGATTTAAGGGCATTGAGCTTGTTAATGGCACGGTTTTCAGCGCTCTGGCGCACCACACAGCTATTGAGCACGATAATATCGGCTTCCTCAGCGGTGGCTGTGGCCTGGTAGCCATGTTGCTCCAAGAGGCTGCCGAGCCGCTCCGATTCTGCCTTGTTCATCTGACACCCGATAGTCCAGATATGGTACTTAGGTTTTTCTTGTAATTCTGACATTTAACTCCCAAAGTGCAACCTTATTACTATCCCATTTTAACATTGCAACCGCATCTTCATAACTTACCCATCTATGTTCTGTATGCTCCTTCGACAGGGTTATAATATCACTATCGGATTTTACGCCAAATGTATACTCTGGTATTACATATACATCTTTTCCCCAGGTAAACTCTCCAGTCACACCTACAACGGGCACGGTATTGCAGGAGTCCAGTGAAATGTATTCTGAGTCAGGTGAGATTCCCGCTTCCTCAAATGCTTCCCGCTTGGCGGATTCGATGGGCTTTTCAGTGTTTTCTCCGCCGCCACCGATGAACTGCCAGTATTCACCGTCTCTTCGTTTGAAAATGGCATAATCAGGATGTCCGCCTTCACTGTGGCGAAATGGTAAAACAAGCACTTGAAAAGGAGCTCTGCTCATAATAAACCTAAAGTATTCCGTGGGTATAATGCTGCATTGTCTGGCGGAGGGAGTGGGATTCGAACCCACGACCCCAGTTTCCCAGGGTAAGCGCTTAGCAGGCGCCCGCACTAGACCACTATGCGATCCCTCCTCAACCAAGTAGCGCCAAGCGCATCACAATTTTATATATACTCTAGCACAATCCTCTCTTTTGCTCAATGGCGCCAATAACTGTCGAGTTGCAAATAGCGGTCAAATTATGTTGCGGTGTTACAAAGTCAGGGAGAGCAATCTGCACCTGATTGCACCTCGGATTATCAGATTTGAGAGGCGACTTCTTGGCGGTAAAATTATATCAACGGAAAATGATTTTGCCCAGTAGTGTGTTCTGTACGACAATTGCTCCTGAGGGGCAGGATTCCTGACAGCAATAACAGCGAATGCAACGGCCGTATTTGAATGTGGGTGGCTTGGATTTATCGTCTGTGTGCCAGTTGACGGCTTTAGGGTTGGTGGGGCACATCTCGACACATTCGCCGCAGTTGGTACATATTGCTTTGTCGATAGTCGGTCTCGGGCAGATTCGATTCCTGGTGAACGTCCTCAGACGCCCGCTGGTGGCTGGGAAGGGGGGCTTTCGTATTACCTCAAAATCCTTATCAACAAACGATTCCACATCCTCGCCGATTACTTCAATGTTCTCGTAGTGGTATGTGCCTAGTCCTGACCTTTCTCCCGGTCTTGACGTTGGCACGAAGGTGGGGTCCAGGTCAATGATTTGGCAGGCTATAGAGTCCAGCGCGATAGGGTCGCTGGAGAATAGTAGCACTCTCAGGTTCTTGGGGGTTCCGTTTCTTGGACCGTTACCCTCCATGGCCATAATGCCGTCCATAATATAGAGCCGCGGTCGTATAAGTGTATTTAAATCAACAAGCATTGTGGCAAAATCGTATGGGTCAGGCATCTTGACATGATATTCGCTTTTCAAAATACCCGGCACGCATCCAAATTGATTCTTGATGGCTCCAGTCAGCCTGGTGAACGCGTGTGTTTTTAGTTTTGGCAGACTTACCAGTCCGTCTGATTCCAGGACCCCGTTGGCAATAACAAACCTCTTGTTTAAGAGTGCTTCCTTATGACTAACATTCTTGCCGTTATCGAAGTCAGCCAATTTTATCCCCAACTCGTCGGCGACTTGCTTCAAGTCGGCTTTTTTCATATGTCCTTCGCATTTCCCGAAACCTGGAGAATCGCCGTAGTATACGTCAGTGCCGGCTTCCCTGAGCAGTCTTCCTACCGCCTTAAACACGGAGGGATGCGTGGTCACGCACTTCTGGGGACTGGTGCCAACCAGTACGTTGGGTTTGATTACTATTCTTTCCCCTGGTTTTACGAAATGGGAGATGCCACCGAGAAAGTCAAGCCCTGCCTTGATTGCGTTGTATACCCGCTCGTCATCATATGTATCGCATTTTACCAAGGCTACTGTTGATTTGTTCATGGTTTTTCCGCCTCAACTCCTTGCCTACATCTTGTGGACGTTATCTCTATCCCGTGATGACTTGCGATGATGCAAGGTAAGGCAACAGCCCCAGTTTTATTAGTGAGCTAGCGCCGGGCGGCGCCGATAATCTCGGTTATCTTGGTTATCCCCGCTCCTGTCATGAACTGCTCAATTCCTTCCAGGACATCGAGCGGGGCGTGGGGATTGGTAAAGCTGGCCGTGCCGACCTGTACCGCGCTGGCTCCAGCCATAATAAACTCGATGGCGTCACTGCCGGTAGTGATACCGCCGCAGCCGATGATGGGCAAGTCTACGGCACCGGCGACCTCGTATACCATCGCCAGCGCTATCGGTTTTATGGCCGGCCCGGACAGGCCCCCGGTGGTATTGCCCAGCAGGGGGCGCCGTTTAGAAATATCTATCGCCATACCCTTCAGGGTATTAATCAGGCAGATGGCATCAGCGCCGGCTTCCGCCACCGCGATAGCTATCCGGACGATATCACTGGTGTTGGGGGTCATCTTGACCACCACCGGCAGGGAAGTGGCGGCGGTGACGGCGGCGGTGACACTGGCGGCGGACTCGGGATCGGTGCCAAACTCGGCACCACCAGCCTTAACGTTGGGGCAGCTGATGTTGACCTCAATACCGCTGATTCCAGCCACCCCGTCCAGCTCGGCAGCCAGTCGGGCGTAGTCGGCCACCGTTTCGCCGGCAATATTAACTATCACCGGCACGTGCCAGCCTGCCCAGATTGGCGCCTTTTCCTTGATTAGGGCTTTCACCCCGATATTCTGTAGCCCGATTGAGTTGAGCACGCCAGAGGCGGTCTCGGCCAGCCGTGGTTGTGGGTTTCCCTCTCTGGGAGTGAGAGTAGTCCCCTTGCAGACGATAGCCCCCAGCCTTTGAATATCAAACAGGTGGCAGTACTCCGTCCCGTAACCGAAGGTGCCGGAGGCGGTCATCACCGGGTTGGCCAGCAACAAGCCTGGCTGGCGCCCGGGGGCTAACTGGACGGATAGGTCTAAGGGTTGCTCCATTTTTTCACCAATCTGGCTTCTGGCTGACAGCTTACCAGACTATTCACTGCCATTGCAAATATCGCTAAGGCAGCATTGGCGGCAGAGGGGGTGGGGGCGGCAGACGTCCTTGGCCAGACAGACCAGCAGGGCATGGTATTCGTTAAAGAGGTTGGCATCAGCCGGCAGATTGTGCATAAACAGGGCTTGATACGCCTCGTAGCTATTATTAATCGGTGCCAGGCCGAGGCGACTGATGATACGGCGGGTATAGGCGTCAATGACGAAAACCGGCTTGTTGGCGGCATACAGTATTATCGAGTCGGCAGTCTCCGCCCCGACGCCATAGATGGCGAGAAGCTGCTGGCGAAGATGGTCAGTATCACCGCCAAATAGCTTATCGAGGTCGTCATTATGGTATTCGCCAAGCCAGTGGGCGAAGGACCTGAGCTTGGCTGCCTTGACGTTGTAGTAGCCGCTGGGGCGGATAAGTCGGGCAAGCTCAGGCTGGGGCAGCCGACGTAGTGCTGCCGGGGATAATGCCCTGGCTGCCTTCAGGTTGGCTATCGCCTTCTCGACATTAACCCAGGCGGCGGACTGGGTAAGGATAGCCCCGACTATCATCTCGAAAGGCTCCTGGGCTGGCCACCAGTGCTGGTGCCCGTAGTGAGCCAGCAGGCGGTGGTAGATGTTGTTTAGTGCCTGGTCTATCGTTTGGTTATCCATTTCGGCGCTCTGGCATCAGTGACCGAATCATATCCGGGGATGTAGGGTTTGATATCAATTACCGGCGTGCCGTCAATGGCGTCAAGCCCTTGAACCTTGAGCACGTTGCCCTGTCGCTGGAGCAATCTCACCGTGGCTTTTCCTACCGGGTTCGGTCTGTTTGGGGAACGGGTGGCGAAGAGTCCGACCAGGGGGAGTTCATGCCGGCACTTGGGGTGCATTTTGTGGGGTGGTTGGCGGGAAGTCCGGTGCATCCAGTAGAGAACGATGATGTGGGAGAATTCATCCAGGTTATCCAGAGCCTCGGTAAGGCTGCGGTCAATCACAACTTCGGAGACTACATCCTGCCAGTCATAGCCACCTGTCGTTACCTGGTTGACTTCATTCCTGACAATGCCGATGGCTTTCAGGTTCATGCCGGGTAGTTCATTAGCCATTGTCGTACCTGTGAGTTGTCACTACGAGGGTGTTTTTGGTCATATCAGTGGCTGGAGGGTTAACAGCTTCCTGGTTATCTCCGGGTACTTGGCGATAAACAGCAGTTCGTCCTTAACGAGGGGCCGCTGTGATTCCACGTTGGCATATCTGGCCAGTTCCAGAATCTTTCTCGCCTCTTCGTCGTTGGCGAAGGACACCTCTATTTTCCCCATCACGTGGCTGAAGCCGGAAATACCGCTGTACTGCCCGGCGATAATTTCCCGACCAGTTTCGACGAACTCCGGTTCGCCTCTGCCCAGCTCTTCGTAGCTGAATAGCTCGTAGTTTTCCGGGTCTTTGAGCACGCCGTCAGCGTGTATCCCCGAGGCGTGAGCGAAGGCATTAATGCCGACACCCGTCTGGTTTATCGGAATCGGCACCCCGAAGGCATAGCTGGCGAAGTTGGCTATCTTCCATGCCTTGGATAAATCAATGGCTCCTCCGAGTTGATACTGCTCGGCGAACCCCTTTGATTTGGTAACACCCAGAATTACGGCTACCAGGTCGGCATTCCCCGCCCTTTCCCCGATACCGTTGATGGTGGTATTGATATAGGCATCCTGACCACCGTCTATGGCCCCTTTAGCCCCGGCGACGGAGTTGGCGTTAGCCATCCCCAGGTCACCGTGGCAGTGAAGCTCGATGGCCATGCCGGTATTTTCCGCCAGTGCTTTGCAACTTTGGTAGATGGTGAACGGGTTGTCATAACCCACGGTGTCACAGTACCTCAGCCTGTCCGCCCCGTGTTCCTTGGCCGCCAGCCCGAATTTGACCAGGAAATCCTGGTCGGTCCGTGAGGCGTCTTCGGCATTCACCCCGATGGTCTCGGCGCCTTGGGCACGGGCAGCATCGACCGCCTCGGTCATTTCTCTGATGACGTCGTCCCGCGTCTTTTGTCCCCGGAACTTGCCGTTAATCATCTGGTCGGACGTGGAAATGGAGAGATTGAGGTGGCGGATACCGGGCACCTGCCGGAAAGCGGTCTCGACATCACCGATAATAGCCCTTATCCAGCCTTCCAGGCGGATGGGTTGCAGGACTCCCATCTCAGCCAGTTCCAGGTTAGCCTTCAGGTAGTTGGCTTCATGTTTGGTGGTGGGGAAGCCGAACTCGGACTGGAAAATGCCCATCTCGTTCAGGTACATGTTTATCAGGGTCTTTTCCAGCTTGGATAAACCGAGCTTCGCAGTCTGCACCCCGTCCCGGTTGGTCACATCGATAAAGTAAATGCTGGGCATCTAGCCATTCTCCCGTCTGGATTTGGTGAGGGCCGGTTATCTTTGGAGAGATAAATCACCCTGTATAATGATAGCATTTGTTGCTTCCCTGGGCAAATATTTAGTCTTGGGACAGCTTGCTCTGGTTTGACACCCGTGGGGAGGGATGATAGATTAGAGCTATATACCATGAATGTTGGTGTGTGTAAAATCAAGCTTCGCCTGCCGGAAAATTCCTCTCTTAAGAGCAAGCGGCAGGTGTTGAAGTCCATTACCAGTCGCATCCGCAACAAGTTTAACGTAGCCGTGGCTGAAATTGATGACCACGAGATGTGGCAGCTGGCTACTATAGGGATTTGCTGCGTCAGTAACGATAGGCGGTACACCAATCGGGTCCTGTCCAAGGTGGTGGATTTTGTGGTGGGCAGCCGCTTTGAGGTCGAGATACTCGACTACGAAATCGAGATTCTAGCTGTTTAGTGAAGAGGTCATAGTGGATACCACCGCCTTTCTCCATCATCTACAGGGTCAAGACAGTTATCAGGGTCAGATTGTCCATTGCGAGCATATTTCTCAGCGTGACACCAGCTATGCTGAACTGGACGAGCCACTGGCCGCGGAGTTGGAGGCTTGCCTGGCTAGGCAGGGTTTATCACGCCTCTATGCCCACCAGGCGGAGGCAGTGAATTACGCCCGTCAGGGCAGTAACGTGATGGTGGCGACCTCCAGTGCCAGTGGCAAGACCCTGTGCTATAACATTGCGGTAATGGAAGCGATTCTAACGGAGCGGGGCAGTCGTGCCCTTTACCTCTTCCCGACCAAGGCTCTGGCTCAGGACCAGCTGCGCAGTCTGCACCAGCTATTTTGTCCCGGTCTGTGCCGGGGGGAGGACTTCGCTACCTTCGATGGTGATACCCCCCGGGCGGAGCGGGCGGAGATAAGGAGACGAGCCAGAATAGTCCTTACCAACCCCGACATGCTGCACGTTGGCATCTTGCCCAATCACCAGTCGTGGGCGGGGTTCCTGCGCCACCTGAGGTACGTGGTGATTGATGAAGCCCACGCCTACCGCGGCGTTTTCGGCTCTCACGTTGCCTGTGTGCTGCGCCGCCTGCGCCGTCTGTGCCGTCTCTATGGCTCGGAGCCGCAATTTATCTGCTGCTCGGCGACTATCGCCAATCCCGGCGAGCATGCCGAGAAACTGGTGGGGCTGCCTATTGCGGTGGTGGATGATGACGGCTCTCCCCGCGGCGGGAAGGACTTTGTCTTCTGGAATCCCCCGATTATCGACGAAGCCAGGAGTATCCGGCGCAGCGCCAACAGTGAAGCCACCTACCTGTTCACCGAGCTGGTGAGTAATCACGTCCGCACCCTCACCTTTGCCCGCACCCGCCGTTTGACCGAGCTTATTTACCTCTACTCGCAGCAGCGTCTGGCTGAAGTAAGCACGGAACTGTCAGGGCAAATCAAGCCTTACCGGGCGGGTTATCTCCCTGAGGACAGGCGCCGGATAGAGCGGGAACTGTTTGGTGGCGAGCTGCTGGGGGTGGTGGCGACCAACGCCCTGGAACTGGGCATAGATGTTGGCGACCTTGAGGCTACGGTGCTTGCCGGTTACCCGGGGAGTATCTCCAGCACCTGGCAGCAGGCAGGCAGGAGCGGACGCAGCCAGGGTGAATCATTGAGTTTCCTGGTGGCTCTGGACAATCCCCTGGACCAGTATCTGATGCGCCACCCCGACTTCTTTTTCCAGAAGAGCTTTGAGAACGCGCTGGTCAACCCGGCTAACCCTTATATCCTGAGAGCCCACCTGCTCTGCGCCGCCTGGGAATGGCCGCTAAGCGGTACTGATGAGGCAATCTTCGGCTCTGCTTTTAGTCAGGAAAGGCGGGTGCTTGAGGAGCAGGGGATGCTCCGGGAACGCAGACGGCGGTGGTATCCGTCGACGGCTGTCACCTACCCGGCTCAGGGGGTTAATACCCGTGCCACCACCGGGGAGAACTTTGCCGTTATTGATACCTCTACCGGTGCCCTGCTGGAAACCGTGGAAAGCACCACCGCCTTTTTCCAGATACATCCGGGCGCTATCTATCTTCACCAGGGAGAGTCCTATTTAATCAACGAGCTTGACCTGGCGGGACGTACCGCTTACACGGTACCTATCCGGGCTGATTACTATACCCAGAGCCAGGACTTTACCGATTTGCACATCGTTAAGTTAATCCGCAGTAAGAAGCTGGCTGGGGCGAAGGTATATCTGGGCGAAGTGGAGGTTACCACCAGCGTGGTCGGCTTCAAGAAGAAGGCGCAGTTCACCGAGGAGGTAATCGGAGAGGAGCTGCTTGATTTGCCACCCCAGACCTTCCCTACCGTGGCGTTGTGGTTTGACCTGCCGCCTCAGGTGGTCGCCCGGGTAGCTGAAGCTCAGCTTGACTTTGCCGGGGGACTGCATGCCGTGGAACACGCCGCTATCGGCATCCTGCCCCTGTTTGCCCTGTGTGACCGCAATGATATTGGCGGCGTATCTTCCCCCCTCCACCCCGATACCGGCCGCGCCCAGATATTTATTTATGATGCCTATCCCGGCGGGGTCGGCATCGCCGAGAGGGGCTTTGACCTGATAATGGAATTGTGGCGGGCGGTTCTCAAGCTGGTTGCCGAGTGCCCCTGTCGGGATGGCTGCCCGAGTTGCATACAGTCGCCCAAATGTGGCAATAATAATAAGCCCCTGGATAAAGAGGCGGCGAAGGTAATACTGGAGGGGCTGGTGGGGGAGTCAAAGAGAAGCGAAGCCCCTCTAACCAATCTTCCCCCTCTCTTTCCAAGGGAGGGGGACACAGGGGGTGGGTTGTAAATATTAAGGGGGTGAGGTAGATAAATAACCTCGTTAAGCGAGCCCTACAGCGCAGCCACGATACCTTTGCCCGGGCGATGAGCCTCTTTGACCGCGCTACCATCGACGATGAAGTCTGGGACGAGCTCGAGGAGCTGCTTATTTTAGCGGATGTGGGGGTCAGTACCGCCGGAAAGCTCATTGCCGGGGTAAAGCAGCGGGTGTCCGATAATAAGCTAAACGAGGGTCCGCAGGTGCGCGCTGCCCTGGAAGCGGAGATGGTCAATATGCTGAATATACCGCCGCCGGAAACACCAGACCATCTATCATCGCCCAGGGTGACGCTGGTGGTGGGTGTCAACGGCAGCGGCAAGACGACATCCATTGCCAAGCTTGCTTATAATCTACAGGAAGAAGGGAAGAGCGTGCTGCTGGCGGCGGCGGACACCTTCAGGGCGGCGGCGATTGACCAGCTCCAGCGCTGGAGTGAGCGGCTGGGGGTGGACATGGTGGCTCACCAGCCCGGGGCCGACCCCGGGGCGGTAGTCTTTGATGCCCTGCAGGCAGCCAGCAGTCGGCAGGTTGACGAAGTGATTATTGATACTGCCGGCAGGCTGCACACCAAATATAATTTAATGGAGGAGCTCAAAAAGATAAGGCGGGTAGCCGCCAAGGCTGATGCCACCGCCCCGCACCAGGTGATTCTGGTGCTTGATGCCACCACCGGCCAGAACGGGCTCACCCAGGCAAGGTACTTTACCGAGGCGGTCGGCGTAACCGGTATCTTTCTGGCCAAGCTGGACGGCACCGCCAAGGGGGGTATCGTGCTGGCTATCTGTGATGAGTTAGCCATCCCCATCCAGTTCATCGGGGTTGGTGAAAAGTTAGCGGATATGGCACCTTTTGATGCCGAGGCATTTGTCGCGGCATTGTGTTCCTGATTCTCTGGAGGGAAAAATGATTGAAATAGGTATAAGCCCGGTAGCCTTTACCATCGGCCCGATTAGCGTGGCGTGGTACGGAATTATGGTTGCCCTGGCGGTGCTGGTGCTGGTTTTGTGGATGCTGCGCGAGGTGAGGCAGAGGGCTAATCTTACTAACGATACCGTGCTCAGTGTGGCACTGGTGGGCATTCCCTCCGGGGTAATCTTTGCCCGACTGCTCCACGTCGCTGACCGCTGGGACTATTACAGCCAACATCTAGGGCAGATAGTCGGCGGTTCGGGACTGACTATTTATGGTGCCGTACTGGGTGCCGCCCTGGGTGTCTGGATTTACAGTTGGGTAAGGCGAATCTCCTTTGGTTATCTGGCGGATGTGCTGGCACCGGGGATTATCCTGGCTCAGGCGATTGGCAGGGTGGGCTGCACCCTAAACGGCTGTTGCTATGGAATAGAGAGTCGCCTGCCCTGGGCTGTTGTCTATACTCATCCGGAGAGCCTGGGGCCGATAGGAGTCCCCGTCCACCCCACCCAGTTTTACGAGCTTATCTACAACCTGATAGTTTTTGCCGTCTTGTTCAAGCTGAGGGGACGGTTTAAGCCTGACGGCTCGCTGTTCCTTATTTACCTTAGCCTCTACTCGCTGTGGCGCTTCAGCGTCGGTTTCCTCAGGGAGGGGACACCATTTCTTTTCTTCGGCTTTCACCAGGCACAGGTCATCGCCCTAATCATGCTGGTCATCGCCATTCCCATACTGGCGGTGAAGGCACGGTGGGTGAGGGGAGATACAGAGGCTCCATCTGCGGCGGATTAATTTAGCTAGCTCTTAATTCTTATTTTGGCTTGATTTTATTGCCAATGCTAAAGGCTTTGCCTATGACTTCTCCAAGAGCCTGA
>JABUBL010000378.1_pt1 | contig 12906 bp, 7 predicted proteins | sample 7240371 | NCBI WGS metagenome assembly JABUBL01 (sample SAMN07256343, study PRJNA390944) | subsurface metagenome | isolation source: Methane hydrate marine sediment | place: Pacific Ocean: Eastern North Pacific, ODP site 1244 | collected 2002
AGGTTTCAGCACCGTAACTTTTCCTTGTGGGTCGATGGACACTAATTGGCGTCCTACGCCTTCACAGGCCAGTAGATCGCCTTTTTTGTCGAAGAAAAGGCCGTTGGCCCCGCCGGAGTTTTCGCGAAAGGTTGACAGCTTGCCGTCCAGAGACCACTTATGAATCCGATTATTGGGGATATCCGTAAAGAAGATATTGCCCTTAGCGTCAGCGGCAGGTCCTTCTGTGAACCTAAAACCACCGGCAAGTTTTTCGGCCTTTGCACCCGGTGCGACAATGCTTGCTGTTTCGGCCTTAAAACCTCTGGGGAAATAGACCCTCACGTCCGGATGCATGGTGTAAAGCCGGTATCTGGCCCCATCGTGCACCAGGATACCGCTGGACTTGTCGCCGGTTACGATGGGGTTTTTCGGGTACTTTTTCCAATGCACCAGGTCCGTAGAAACCGCCACGTTTGTCGTCCAGTCACGCCAGGGCCGGTGGGCAGTTGCATGGTAGTAGGCGTAATACCTGCCTTTGTATTTGATTACCTGATTCAAGGCCACAGCGTGTCGGTCGTAGAGTTCTGGCCCCATGGCAATGACCGGCTCGTCCTGGACGTTGGTCCAGACCTTTCGGTCGGTGGAGCTGGCCAGCCAGATGCCCTCATCCTTGCGCTCGTAGAAGAGGTACCATGTTTGCTCTTCAATCCAGGTGGTAGGGGTGCCGTAGGGTCCAGGACTAAGAGGTTTGCCCGTGGTATAGCGGATGTCGAGGCTGCCGTGGTCGCGCCAGCGGACTTTATTGGTGCTGGTCAACATATGAGCGATGTCGTTGCGCCCTTCGGCGAACATATAATAGGTATTGCCGTGCTTGACGACACACATATCCTCGACCCAGGACTTTTCGAAGATCGGATTGCCAGGATAGCGGGTCCATTTGAGTCCATCTGGCGAGGTGGCATAGCCCAGGTACTTGGTCCTTGTGCGGTCTTTGTTATACCCTGTGTACCAAAGGTGGTAGCCATCTTCTTCCCGCAGAATATATCCTCGCTCGCGTATATTTCGGTCCCAGGTGTCTTTGCCTGTTCCAGCAAAAAGCGGATTGCCCTCATAAGCGACTAAGTCCACCAATTCGGATGGGAAGTCCGCCGCAGAGAGTTCTTCTCCTGCTGTTTTCTCACCGCTGGCTAATTCTTTTGGGTAGACCGGAACCGCTACTATTAGCAACAATACAACTAAACCGCACCATTTCCTGTTCATCTGTAACTCCTTTCAATCGCTTCGCTAAAGATTTATAAAAATTTTACCCTCTTTACGATAATACGGCACGGGCTACACGAAGTACGTTGCCGCCAAGAATCTTTTGAATGTCCGAGTCGGAAAACCCGAGCTGGACAAGACCAACGGTAAAGAGCGGCCAATTTGTCCACGCCATGCTGAGTCTACTTTCTCGTGGCTTGTTGACGCGTGAACCGGCCGGCCAGAACTGTTCCCATGCGCTGCGGGTCTTCCTGCGCTTCGGGATTTTTTTATTCTGCTCGGCTGCCATTCGTGATCTATAGCCGACATCCGTGGCAATAGCGACGTGGTCTGGACCGAAAGTTTTGACTGCGTAGGCAATATGCTCCATCATTTTGGCAATGTCACCTTTTCCGCCCAGAAAACCCGGAATACAGCAAATTCCGATTAGCCCTGCCTTATCCGCAATGGCACGGATGACATTGTCCGGCTTGCTTCGAATATGCTCGTTGACCGCACCGCAGACAGTATGACTGGCGACTATAGGCTGTTCAGAAACCTTGGCGGCTTCAAGGCTGGTTTGCCAGCCGCAATGCGCCACGTCAACAATCACCCCGAGGCGATTCATCTGGGTGACCACTGCCCGCCCAAAATCGCTTAACCCCCCATCGGATGGCTCTCCACATCCGTCACCAATCACGTTGCGTCTATTGTAAGTTAAGTGCATCATCCGGATACCTAACTGGAAAAACACGCGAATGTAGCGTAATTCTTCTTCGACCGAGACCCAGTCCTGAGGAATCGGCACACCGTTGCCGCTAAAATAAAGACAGTGCTTATTTTGCTCCTTGGCGGCAACAATATCATCAGGTGTCACCGCCTTGGAAACAAAGCCGGGCATCATATCTGTAACGTACGTAAATCGCGCCAGCCGTTTCAATAGCCTACTTATAGCAATCCCTTCCTCTCCGGCGTTTTGAAAGATACAGGTAACGCCGGCTGCTTCCCAGGCGTCCATATATTCCTGGCGCTCAGCCGGGTCGGTTACAGAGCGGGTCCTCTGCATATCTTCGGTCATATCGTGAAGTTCGAGCTCCGAAGCGCCGGACTCGACTGCTGCTCGCACTTTGTCGCCATCTACGGCCGCGTAGGGCGAGAAACCATAGGGCTCGATGACGAGCGAATTTGTATGAAGCTCCAGGCCGTGCTCCAATTCTTTGCTGCTTGGTTTTAAGATATTCAAAGCTACCTGGCGAGCTCTCTGAATTTGCTCATTGGCCTCAATCCTCTTCTTCCTCTCCAATTCATCTTCCTGCGAGTTCGCAGACACCAAAGGGCTTGGCCCTGCCGGCGTTGCCATTCCCGCAACTATTGGCATCCCGGCCGAGGCCTTCAAGAAATGCCGGCGGTTCATTGAGCGTTGCTTCATGATTAAACCTCCTTTCGGTTTTCAAGCTGCAAACTATACCGGGATTCGGCTTTTTCAATGTACTGCGGTGAATCCTTAATCAGGTAGCCCGCAATGGCCGTTGCCTCGGCACTGTTTAGGGCAGCTGGGCATTTTGGTACAGTTGTTCTAAATGTTAAATCTTTGTCCCTTGCTATACGCCTTTAAACCGCATCCGGACCGAGTACAGCGAGGTTCGAGCTGTGATAAAGAGCGTCTGTCTATCCTTGCCGCCGAAACAAACATTGGCCGGCCGCTCAGGAACTTTGATCCTTTCAATATTTTTGCCCTGCGGGTCGTAAACCGACACGTCCTTTGTCGTTAGATAAACATTGCCTTCGTTGTCAATTGTCATTCCATCAGAGCCTTCCGGTGCAAAAAGTTTTTTGTTCGAGAGTGTCCCGTCGTTGTTAGTCGTATAGACAAAGGTCCTTTTCGCCCTGATGTCGGCCACGTAAAGAAGTTTGCCGTCAGGAGTGCCTATTATCCCGTTGGGCTGGACGAGCCTATCAGCCACGCGTGTCAGTTTTTTGCGGTCGGGCGTGAGGTAGTAAACGTGTTGGCCGTCCTGCTCCATAGGCCCTCTGCTCCAGTATGACCTGCGGTAAAACGGGTCCGTAAAGTAAATACCGCCTTTCGGGTCCACCCAGAGGTCGTTGGGGGCGTTTAACCTTTTGCCCCGGTACCCCTTGACCAGCACCGTCACTTCACCGTTCATATTGATTGACCATAACTCGTTATTAAGGTCGGCACAGGCCAGGAGGTTACCGTTTTTGTCGAAGTAAAGACCGTTGGCCCTTCCTGGATTTTGGTGAAAGATTGACAGCCTGCCGTCCACCGACCACCTGTGAATCCGGTTGTTTGGCTGGTCGGTAAAGAAGACATTGCCTTTGGCGTCGGAGGCCGGGCCTTCGGTAAACTTAAAACCGCCGGCAAGCCTTACCACCCTTGCCCCTGGCGCGATGATACTTCGTTTTGCAGCCGTGCCTGCTGCTGTCACCGCTACCAGCTCAATGCCGAGGGCGCGTCCCAAATTGCGAGAGTATTTCTTTTCCTTCGGATTGTTCCAGTGCTCGTGCACCCCAAGACTGGCAAGTCTTATGATATTGCCGGCATGGTCAGGGTCATAAAATGTCCCCGAGGGTGGATTATTCGCCAGTGCGGCCTCGTGGAGATAATCGTCAACTCCACTGGCGCGTGGATAGTCGTCGTATTCGGCATGGAGAAAATCGAAGCCGACCGAATCGATAGCCACCGGGTCCTGCGAAGCCAAAAGACTCAACGTCCACTGGCCATTGAAAGGATGCGATTTCCACTTTCTTGGCCCTCTATCCATATCAATGGGGTGCTTACCGGAGTATAGTCCGTCAACCAGGTACAGCACAGTCTTGCCGCCGATGTGCGCATGACCCATCAGGTCTACCAGGGCCCTATAGACCCCGGTCTCCTTGGAAAAAGCGCTGTGATGCATATCGTAATAGCCCTTCTGCACAGGCGACCTGATCAGCGAGCCGTAGTGGTTCTTGGCGCAGAGCGTCACGCCGGCTCCTATGTGGGCCTTGAGGTTCGCAAAGTTGATTAAGTAATCGGCCCCGGCAAATGATACGGGGACATAGTCCGGCTTGCATCCTACCGGACGGCAGCTCCAGTGAAATGGAACTGAAGATTGTCTCATCTTGATTCGGCCGAATTTGCCTCCGTAGTCCAGGTACCGTACATTCGGAAACTCTCTGCGGAAAATGTTATAGTACTCGTTGGCAAAATACGCCAAACTGTCACCAATCGAAATATCGAATTCTCTGACACCAACTGTGTTTACAAGCTGCCGCAGCAGAGCTATAAGCATTTGCGGCGACGTATTCATATAATCCCTTTTGCTTTCCAAATTGTAATTGTCCGGGTTGACCCCTCCATGAGTCCGGATAAAGCCAACAAAATTGACCTTGATAACGACCTTTTCGCCCCGCTTATACCCGACGTCGCCTTTGCCGCGCGTTTTATTGAAGTGTCTGAACAATTTGTCCCACGCTGCGGCGTCACTGGCTTCACCGGCCAGGTTACGGATTGCCAGCGCCATCATTTGACTCACCCGCTCTTGATTTGTATGGCTGCTCTGCCACCAGTGTCCGTCCCCAGGCCCTTGCCAGTCGGCTGCATTAGGGTCATGTACCCACGCGACGCGCCCGGGATAAATTCCCTTTGCAGCTCCTATTGGCTTATTGGCAGGTTGCTCTTTGGCTAAAACTAACTTCTCGCCGGTGGCGCTGACAGTTACCCAAATGGCCCCGACACTGAGGGTTATGCATATTAGACCGACCACGTAGCGCCTCCGTGCAAAGTTGAGTTTTGCCTTTCTAAATGCTGCCCCACAGGCACCCAGGCCCAAAAGCCAAGCCACAAAACCCGAGGCCAATGGGAAAGCCACCCGCTGGCATGGATACGCTGCCCGTGAAGGCTTCGGCACCACGCGTATCAAAAACCATATCAGCGATACCAGCCCGGCTATGGGAAGTGTCCACATCAACCAGCGATATTTCCTTTTGCGCCTGGGATATTTACCTGTCTTCGGACGAGCTGAGGGTGTGTGTCTTCTTAAGAGCTGCATTTTTTTTACCTCCATAACACTTGGCCGTGTTTCTTATCTCGCACGATCTAACTCGATCGAGGAGACAAATACCGGGATTTCCCAAAAACCGGTTCCAGGGTAAACTGCCATCGTAAGTTGATGCAAATATAACCGAGTCGGTCGAAGATTTCAATCTAAAATCCCCATCGCTGGCGCAGCTAAGAATCCAGTCTTCTTTTCCAATATTCTCATTGTGAGCAGCACAGCACTGAAAGTCTGCCCCGGGCGAAACGCGACAATCTAAAATAATCAATTAAAGGGGCCTATACCGATTGATTCGGTATAGGCCCCTAATTGATGCAAATCCATCCCGATGTATCGGGATCGTCTGTCATTACGGCTATGGCCACAGTCCCGATGTATCGGGGGCCACTTTAATTGGCTTGTGGCTCGGGAGCCGACACATACAGCCGAATATCGTCTAAGTACAATTTACCAGTGGCACCATTGCCATCAATCCCAATACCAAGCTTCGTGACATTTTGCAGACCTGCGCCAAGCGATGCAAGGTCGATATTCCACTGATTCCATTGTGGTTTCGCTATGTCACCCGCATCACCGTCATAGACCACCTTGGAGCCGTCGACCTTCACATACAACTGACCGGTGTTGCCCTCAGCGCCGTGGAAGTACAGCACAAATGTCGCAGCGCCGGCTTGCGTCCAATTCTGCCCAACAGCAAAAGTGCGTTCGGCCTCTGAATATGCTGCGCCACCGGTGTTGTTGTAAGATAGTGGCATTGACTGCCTGCCACTGTGAACGATATTTTGCTCGGCAAAAGGAGGAACATCATAACCAACGATAGAGCCGTTTGTCGGCTGCTCGAATCCGTCTATCCACGTATTAAATATCCTGTTGCTCTCGGGGTCTTCGGGGTTAAGGTCATTGTAGGCCTCAAAATCGTCCACGGCAAAATATTCTTGTGTCGTAAAGTCCCAGAGGTCGCCTTGCCACGTTGCAGGGGTCTCGGCTTCATTGACTTCATCGACCCGCCAGTAGTAAGTCTTGCCTAAATCGAGCGATAAGGGGACATAGCTGGTCTCGGTCACGGTAGTGACTCCGGCAGTACCGTCGGCCACAGCCTGCTCGTCGGTGCTGAAGTACACGTCGTGCTTAGCTGCCTCTCTTCCCGCTCTGAAGCCAAGGGTCACATCCACGTCCACATCTGTCGCCCCGGAATCCGGGTTGGGCTCTCTTGCATGGATGGGTATATGGAAGAAGCGGACCTCACTGAGACCATATTGGGGCAGCATGCCTCCCCAGTTGCTGTTAGCTGTGAGCCTGACGTACTTTGCAGCCAGTCCACTCAAATCGACAGTGGTGTTGTGTGGATAGTCGTCGGCACCAGGCGCCTGGGCAAACTCGTGAGTAGTACCTAATGTCGTATAGTCGTTGCCGTCGACCGAATATTCAATGGAAGCATCTTTTATCCCTAAACCGAGCACTGATTCCAAACTCTGATTCGAGTTCCATACCCACATCTCATGGAGTTTGTAAACCTTGTCGAACTCATATTCGATCCAGTTCGGCTGCGGCCCCGTAGTACTGCTCAGCCACATATTCATCTCTCCTGTCGAGTGCAGGTCATTAGCATCCAGTCCCGAGCCGTTGATGGTATTTTCCGGGCTCATATCTGCGTTGTGCGTGCTGGAAGCTGTGGCGGTTATATTCTCGATGGCATAAGCAACCGGCTCGGTCGTAAAACTCCAGACTTTGCCTTCGTATACCGTATAGTCCGGTGGGCCGTTGACCTCATCGACGCGCCAGTAGTAAGTCGTGCCGAAATCGAGGCGTCCAGGATCATAGCTGTTGGCATCCTGAGCGACGCCGCCAATGCCGTCGTTGACATCATTGAAGCTCTCACTAATGTAAACTTTGTGCCCGTTGATTGGGGGCGCATAAATTCCCGGCGTCCAGCTAAGAACCACATGACGAGACACATCTGTTGCCCCCTTAGAAGGCCTGGGATTGGAAACCTTTGCGAAGGGTACTCCGGCAGAGGATACTGTGGTTTTGCCAGGATTGGTGACGTTGTAGTCCATACGCACCGCTGCTATTGTGCCATTGCCGGATGTGATTTTGCCTTGTTTGACATAGCCATCAATTTCCGCCGTGACATCGCCTTCTACTACCAGTGTCCCGCCGTTAAGATCTACAGTGCCCTCATTGCCAATAACAAAGCCGCCCGTGGTCATCAGACCGCCGTCCAACTGGATGTGGCCCTGGGAACCGGGATCAACGCTGAGCGTTAACGTATTAGGAACGCTGAATTCGCCGCCATTCATCTGGATGACATGCATACCCGTTTGATGGTAGCCAATCCTGGCCTCTGCGCCGTCATTTGTTACACCGGCGGTTAGCTTGCCACCTTCATTAATAGTAAGCAGAGAATCGCCCGTTGTGCCGCTGGTATCTCGGCCCTGAAAGTACCAATTATTGGACTGGACGTTACCACCGTTATTAATGGTCAAGCTGCCATTGTTGGAGATATCCACACGCTGGCCCCCGGTGGTGGTTCTGTCAACAACCGGATCGAAGTTGCCGGCCTGACGGATGAGGATTGGCAAACCTGGCGCCTCTTCCGGGTTATCCGGCGCCCAGTTGCTGGCATCGAACCAATCACTGCTGGTGGCCCCTAACCAATTAGAGTCGGCGGAGGCATTATTGGCAAATGCCAGCAATAAGATAAGACAACCCAAATAGCTCAATTTCCTACACATGATAATCCTCCTTCAAAAAGTTAATATAGGATGTTAATTGAAGTATGAAAAATCTTCACTCTGCGGCACAGAATCCCTAAACATCTCTGCGCCTCGCATAACGAATCCTCCTCTATCGAAAAGCTGCAAAGATTCGACAGGTCCGAAGACCAAAACCCAGAGATACCCGCCCATTCGGCTGCGCTTGAGGGCAGACTCTACGCGGGCACAAGCTCAATCAATCTTAATTTATACCAAATTAGCCGGTTTACTTCAAGGTCAAATTCCCAATGTTTTTGAAAGAAATCAGGCACATTTCTCATTAATGAGAGTGTGCAAAAATGAGCATTTTTGAAATCACCCCCAAATCATTATAACCATCTGCGCAACCAGGCCTGATAAAGATTTTCCTTCAAAATCTTGAAAAGTAAATGTCTGAAGCTGTGGCGCAGCGGAGTCACAGGATCTGCTAAGACTCAAAATTCGAGATTATATCGGCCACCGGTTGGGTGCCAAATCTCCGGCTCAAACCATTTCAATATTGGAAGTTCCTGGTCTGTTTAATCCTGGTTGCCGGGAGTGTTTTCGAGGCTGCCTTTTCCCCGATAGCGCTCCAGCAGCCGGACTAATTTGCCAAGACCGATCAGGACAAGAATTGCAACAAGTGCTGCAACAATGGCCAGCCGGTAAAAGCACGCGCCGCAGGCCATTCCGATACTTGCAACGAGCCATATCGTTGCGGCGGTGGTCAAGCCGTGCACCCCGCCTCTATCCTGGATGATGGCACCGGCACCCAAAAAACCTACGCCGGTAACGATTTGCGCTGCTATTCTTGCAACGGAGCCATCGGCAGATACCATTTCTTTGGAAATTATGGTAAAGACCGCTGCGCCGAGGCATATCAAGACATTTGTCCGCAGCCCGGCGGACTTACCGCTGATTTCTCTCTCCAGCCCGATTACTGCTCCGAGAACAATAGCCAAGATTATGCTGAGTAAATCGTTCGGCCAAACCATAGCTCTACCTTTCTATTAGCGTCTCATCGACCTGCATACCGAAGTGTCTGCCGGCCTTTTCGATGTGGCCCAGAACCTTATCGCCGGGCTTTAAGGCCGTAACCGAAACGGCCTTGCCCTCCGGGCCGACCAATCGAATCGTCTCGGCATTCTGCATGACCAGACTTATCGGCTCACCTTGGGCCTCAGCGGCGATTAGCATCATAGGCCTTTTTTCGATCTTGTTTCTGCCGAGATAAGCGATTTGACTTTTGCCTTGAAAATCAACCAGCAGCACTTCGTCGCCGGCTTTGAGGTCTGCCAGGTATTTCGTTTTACCACCCGGCGTCAAGGTATATGCGTGCACGGCCCCGGCATTGACGCGGAACGGTCGAGATGCCACGTAAGGATTATCGATGGATTCGGAATGCACTAAAAAGAAACCCGCAGCGGTGTTGCCGACGAGTATCCCTTCGCCAAGAGTCATTTGCGTACAGGTATCGAGGCAGGCACGGTCGCCCATGCCGAGCTGCTTTGTGTCTGTGATAGTGGCTGCTACAAGAGTGATTTTTTCGCTTATGCCGTGGATGATTTCAGCAGTTTTTTTGATTTCGTTTACATCACTGGTATTGAGCACGACGCCGTCGACGCCTTTTTCGAGTATCTCGACCATAAGCTTGGCCTGCTCGTTATTTTCGACCTGGACCATAATATTTTTGCCTCGGCGAGCGAGCAGGTTCTCAATGGGGATAATCGTCCAGTCAAGCATTCTAAGGACGAGGATTTTGTCATTCGGTACTGCTGCGGCTTTGTCTTCATCGGCCTTGCCGGCTATGTCTATGAACTCGATGTCCATGCCGGGTTTAATGTCGCCGTTTTTTTCGACTGTTTTGATTTTGCCGAACTGCCGAACCTTGTTACTCTCACCATCGGGCAGCACAACCGCCTCAGCCCCGCTCTCCAGCGCAGCTATGGCGATTTCTTTTTTATATGGAACAACATTTACCCACAGTTTCTTCATTTTTCAGGTTACCTTTATCTCTTTTCATAGGATTATTTCTTGTTCTTTCAAAATGCTTTCTCGAAGCAAAGGTTTGATTGTTTCATATTCTCCCAAATCAACATTTCTATTTAGTGCTTCTTCCAGTTCGATTTTCAGGCCCACAAATTCGAGCAGGCTGATATCGCTGTCAATCTGGACCAATATGTCGATGTCACTGTCGGCCCGCATCTGGTCTGTGACGGTTGAGCCGAACAGTGCCGCCTTACTGACGTCATAGCGCTCAAGAATCGGCAGTATTGATCGCTTTATCTGTGCAATGTATGTATTCATGTGCCTACGCCAGTTTGATAAGCATTGCTCAATTACTTTGAATAAGCAACCTCTTGTCGCTTTAATCTTTGAGCGTTTCAATTGCCTCCTGGACGGTTGCACCTTCGTGGACCATTTTGCTTAGTGCCGCGACCATTTTGTCCGGCTTTTTGTGCTGGAAGGCGTTTCGGCCGATCGAGACACCGGCGGCACCGGCTTTAAGGGCATCTTCGACCATTTTGAAAATATCCTCGTCACTGTCCATTTTCTCTCCGCCTGCAATCACTACCGGTACGGTACAGCCCTGGACTACTTCGGTGAAACTATCGACGCTGCCGGTATAGGGTACTTTAACAATATCTGCGCCTAATTCGGCTCCGACTCTGGCGGCGTGCTTGACATTGTTGACGTCAAATTCATTTTTGATTTTTGGGCCGCGGGTGTACATCATTGCGACCAGCGGCATTTGCCATTCGAGGCATCGCTCGCTGACCTGTCCTAATTGGGCCAGCATTTCTTTGTCGGTCTCGGCACCGAGATTTATGTGGACAGAGACCGCGTCGGCACCGAGCTTGATTGCTTCGGCGACGCTGCAGACCAGCTCCTTTGCGTTCGGGTCGGGACTTATCGATGTCCCTGCTGAAAGGTGGATAATCAGCCCTACGTCCTTGCCTGTGCCTCTATGGCCGGCGCGTACGATTCCTTTGTGTATCAGGATAGCATTTGCCCCGCCGGCCACAACCTTGCTCACCGCCGTCCGCATGTCAGCCAGGCCCTCAATAGGTCCGACCGTAACGCCGTGATCCATCGGAATAATTACCGTCTTGCGGGAATTGCGGTCGATTATTCTTTCGAGTCTTATCTCTTTGCCTATCATTGCCAAATCTCCAACCACGAAAGTCTAAAGCGTAAAGCGAAAAATGCAAAACTACAGCCCAAAAATCAAAAGTTTTGAATCTTCAATTGCGATTCTTACCTCTCAGATTTCAGTTTTTATTTTAATTTGCCATAATCTACCTAAAGCCATTCAAAAGGCAAGAAAAAAACAGCGAATCCGGCATTTTGGAGTTTGAGACGGCTGTTGCGGGGATTTCGAACTGCGGCCGGAGTTGCACTGGGGTCAGAACGGAGGCGAGCGCGACGCGGAGCGGGCATGAGCCAGGAGCAGGCAGTCTTTGGAATTCTGAAGCCCGAATTCCTCGGCGCTGTTGTGCGATACTTTAGTTTTTGCTCTTGCCTTCGGGACAGCTCGCTGCTATATGTTTGAATTACTATGACGTATTTAGCCGTTCCCATAGCAGCGCGAAATTTGGACCAGGCAAGGCAGCAAATCAAGGCTGCTCTGGCCGCAGGTGCCGAGATGCTCGAGCTGCGGACCGATTATCTCGAAAACCTCAGCGTAGATCTGGTCAAAAATTTAATTGCCGGCGTAAAAAGTGCCGACGATAGACGGCTGCCCGTAATCGTAACCTGTCGGGACGAGCAGCAGGGCGGAGCGATAGGCTATCGGCAGCAGTTGCGAGTTGACGTATTGACCGGCGCCCTGAAAGCGGGCGGCGAATTTATCGATTTCTCGGCACACAATTTCGAAACAAAATTCGCTGATATCGACAAACTGTACCGTAACATTTTAGATGTTTGTCCGGCGGCGATACCCAAGCTTGTCTATACCGCAAATCATATTAACGATTGCTTTGAGGCCTTTGATTTGCTGCATCGAACCAGCGGCGAGCGAATCGTTTTCTGTATGGGCGCCGCCGGCCTTGTCAGCAGAATCATTGCAAAGAAGCTGGGCTGTTTTGTGACTTTCGCGAGTGTCGATGAGAAAAGCGCGACCGCACCAGGCCAGCTGACCATTGAGCAGTTTAAAAACTTATACCGCTATGACGACATAAAAGGCGATACCGAACTCTTCGGCGTGATTGCCGACCCGGTCGGCCATTCGCTAAGTCCTGCGATTCACAATGCCGGCTTTGCCGAGAAGCGTATGAACAAATTATATTTGCCGCTGCTGGTAGAAGGCCGGCAGCGCGAGTTCGACTTGTTTTTGCGTAATGTGCTTTTGAGAAAATGGCTGAACTTCGGCGGCTTTAGCGTAACAATCCCGCATAAACAAAATGCGCTCAACTATGTCCGAGCGAACCAGGGCTTTATTGAGCCGTTAGCGGAGAAAATTGGAGCCGTTAATACTCTGGTCATTCGTGCGGACGGTAAACTTAGCGCTTACAATACCGATTATGCTGCTGCATTAGATGCGATTACTTCGACTCTGAGAATTAGCAGAGACGATTTGAATGAGCTGCCGGTCGCAATTGTAGGCGCAGGTGGCGTTGCAAGGGCGATTGTGGCCGGCTTAGGCGACGCCGGCGCCAAAATCAAGATTTACAACCGCACTGTCGAAAGGGCGGAGAAACTTGCAGCCGAGTTTGATTGTGAGTTCGCTGGCCTGGATGATTTGCCAAACGTCGAGGCAAAATTGCTCATAAACTGCACCAGTATTGGGATGTGTCCAAACGTTGATGCGACGCCTATATATCAAGAATGCCTGAAAAAAGGTATGGCCGTTTTCGATACGGTTTATAATCCTGCCGAGACTTTGCTGTTAA
>JABUBL010000380.1_pt1 | contig 12897 bp, 13 predicted proteins | sample 7240371 | NCBI WGS metagenome assembly JABUBL01 (sample SAMN07256343, study PRJNA390944) | subsurface metagenome | isolation source: Methane hydrate marine sediment | place: Pacific Ocean: Eastern North Pacific, ODP site 1244 | collected 2002
CTATTTCTGATATTGCTCTTATCAAAGAGCTTCCTAAAAAAACTAAGGGAAGTATTGAAGCATATGTTAGTTGTGTTGGAGGAGCTATACTAATTGACAAATACAGAAGGATTATTGAAACCTCTGGGTTGAAAGATATAATAATTACAGTCAAGAACACATCTGCCTGCATTAATACTGACACAAAAGACCCAATAGGTAGGGATATTCTAAATGGTTTGGTTGAGAATGAATCCCTTAGAGGGTATGTGATTAGTATTTATATAGAGGGACGAAAAGAGAACAATAAGTAACTCTATTCTTTCACTTTTCTCTATAAGAATTGTCCACCTGTCTGTTAACAGGTGGCAATATTTTTAATATATTTCTCAAATTTGATAAAATTTTTAAAAAGTAAAATATGGTTGATTTCTTTTATATAAAAAAGTTATGGGAGCATTTTTAAAACATAAACCTAAATAATAAATTTCACATATTTATTAAGATAAAATGAATATAAAAAAAGCCACTAGAAAAGACATACCTTTGATAGAAAAGCTTCTTAGTGCTAATAATTTTCCTTATGGGGATATTCATTCAAAAGTAAATTGTTTTTTCATAGGATATAAAAAATATGAAGTTGTTGGTATTGGTGGAGTAGAAATTTTTAAGGATTATGGTTTAATCCGTTCCTTAGCTATAAAAAAATCATTTAGAGGAAAAGGATTTGGGAAAAAATTATGTTTTAAATTAGTAGAGTATTCAAAGGCAAATAAAGTGAAGGAATTATATCTTTTAACAATAACTGCTAAGAAATTCTTTAAGAAAGTTGGTTTTGATGAAATTAAGCGTACTCTAGTACCATCTGTAATTCAAAATACTACTGAATTTAAGGATTTATGTCCATCAACTGCAACATGTATGAGAATAATAATAAATTAAAGAATGTTAATATTGTTGAATTTGGAGACAGAATTCATGAGTTACAAGCCTAAAAATCAAAAGAAGTAGCATATTTAATTTTGAACCTTTTTTAAAATAAATGGAGATATAAATGCATGAACTACCAGTTACTCAAGAGATGTTTTCCTTAGTTATAAAATATGCGAAGAGTAACAATGCTAAAAAGATAAACTCAATTAAACTTAAAATAGGTGCTTTATCAACAATTATTCCAGAAAATGTAAAATTTTATTTTGAAATTTTATCAAAAAATACAATAGCGGAAGGTGCAGAACTTTTTTTTGAAAAGGAAAAATCGGAAGCTTATTGTATAAATTGTAATAAAAATTTTAAAATTGAAAATTTGAATTTAATTTGTCCTGAGTGTGGGGGAGAAAATGTTTTTATAAAGTCAGATACTGAGTTTATTATTAAAAGTATAACTATAGATTGATATTATAAAAAATTTGTCATTCTGAACGAAACGAAGTGGAGTGAAGAATCTAATTAAATGTAGAAAAATTTTTTTATTAATTTTTTAAAATTGTTATTATTAATTAAAAATAATTTTAATTGAAAAATGGTTATATAAAAATGGGAGGTTTTCTATATGGAGATTAAGGTTTTAGAAAATGTATTAAAGGTGAATGAGGAGTTGGCAAGGAGGAACAGAGATTTTTTTAAGGAGAAGAATATATACTCATTAAATATTATGTCTTCACCTGGATCTGGTAAAACAAGTCTGATACTTGAAACGCTAAAAAGAATTAAGAAAGATACTAAAGCAGCAGTGATAGTTGGAGACTATACTGGAAAAATTGATGCAAAAAGAATAGGAAAATTTAAAATACCAACGCTTCAAATAGAAACAGCATCATGCCATTTAGATGCTAACATGCTTTCACAAGCACTTAAAAATATAAATTTAGAAAATATCAACCTGCTTTTTATAGAAAATGTCGGAAATTTAATATGTCCAGCAGAATATAAGTTGGGAGTAAATAAGAATATTGTGATATTAAGCACACCAGAAGGAAGTGATAAACCTATTAAATATCCACTTATGTTTTCCATAGCTGATGTTCTTATTGTAAATAAGATAGATCTCCTTGAATCAGTGGATTTCGACATAGAGAAAGTAAAATCAACCGCATTAAAATTAAATCCAAAAATTAAAAATTTCTCTTTATCCTGTAAAACAGGCGAAGGAATTGATAATTGGACAATATGGCTAAAGTCTCAAATCAAAGTATAAATTAAAATATAAATATTAATGGAAAAGATTGAGAAATTATATTGAATTACCTAATTAAAATTATTTTAAATATCTAACCGTAATTAAATGTTAAATAAAAACAATATTTTAAGACACAGGATAAACATAAAAGGTGTTGTTCAGGGAGTTGGTTTCAGACCATTTATCTATAGGTTAGCAAAAGAAAATAGATTATATGGTTGGGTTCTAAACTCAAGTGAAGGGGTTATTATAGAAGTAGAGGGAGAAAGTAAAAATCTAAAGCTCTTTATAAAAAATATTAAAGAGAAAGCTCCTCCTATGGCAAAGATTGATAAATTGAGCTTGATAGAATTGGAGCCCGTTTATTATAAGAAATTTGAGATAAAAAGAAGTGTAAAGGAGAAGGGAAAGTATCAGCTTGTATCTCCCGATGTTGCCACTTGTGAGGACTGTCTGAATGAGCTATTTGATAAAAATGATAGGAGATATCTCTATCCATTTATAAATTGTACTAACTGTGGACCAAGATTCACTATAATAAAGGATATGCCATATGATAGACCAAATACTACAATGAGTAAATTTACTATGTGTGAGATTTGTCAGAAAGAATATGATGACCCACTATCAAGAAGATTTCATGCACAACCGAATGCGTGTCCTGTATGTGGTCCACATATTTGGCTTACTAATAATAAGGGCAAATTAGTAAATAATAAAAATCCTATTGGGGAAACATCAAATCTTCTAAAAAACAAAATGATAATTGGAGTAAAAGGTCTTGGGGGATTTCAGCTTGCTTGTGATGCGACCTCTAATGATGTTGTAAAAAGAATGAGGATGAGAAAGAACAGACCAGCAAAACCTTTTGCAATTATGGTTAAGGATGTAGATCAAGTTAAAGAAATCTGTTATCTAAATAAAGAGGAGGAAAAACTTCTAACAGGAAGTCAAAAACCGATAGTTCTATTAAAAAGAAGGAAGGAATTTATAAGAAATAGTAAAGATATAAATGTTCTTTTAAAAAAGAAGAAAGAACCTTTCATAGATAATAAGAATAGAATATTAGTTTGTGAGCAGGTTGCCCCAAATAATAATTATTTAGGAGTTATGATTCCATATACTCCACTTCACCATCTTTTACTTAGAAGTTTTGATAAACCTTTAGTGATGACAAGTGGAAATATAAGTGAAGAACCAATTGCAATTGATAATAATGAAGTAATTAAGAGATTAGGACATATAGCTGATTTCTTTTTGTTTCACGATAGGGATATATATGCTCGTTATGACGACTCAGTTACTAAAATATTTGATAATAGAGCTCAGATGGTAAGAAGAGCAAGAGGTTACTGTCCTTATCCTGTAAAACTTGATTATCATTCTAAAAAAATACTGGCAGTTGGACCACATTTAAAAAATACATACTGTTTAGCTGATGGAGAAAATGCGTTTGTAAGCCAACATATTGGTGATTTAGAAAATTTAGAGACAATGAACCACTTTACAAACTCACTGTCAACTTATAAAAATCTTTTTAAAATAGAACCCGAGATTGTTGCATATGATATGCATCCAGGATATCTTTCAACTCAGTTTGCTGATGAGATTGATGCTGAATTTAAAATTGCAGTGCAGCATCACCATGCTCATATAGCGAGTGTGATGGCTGAGAATCATTTAAAGGGAAAAGTAATTGGTGTAGCTTTTGACGGTACAGGGTATGGAACTGATGAGACTATTTGGGGAGGTGAATTTTTGATAGCAGATGAATTTGGTTTTGAAAGAGTAGCACATTTTCGAAAAGTTTTAATGCCAGGCTCAGAGAAAGCAGTTGAAAGACCTTACAGGATGGCAATTAGCTATCTATTTGAAGTTTATAAAAATAAAATATTTAAATGTAAAGATAAAGAGACTGATGATATTATTAAAAAATCTGGGAAAAATAAGTTAAATAATAAAATAACCAGAGATAATTTAAATAATTCAGAAAAAGATAAGTTAGAAAATAAAAAATTATATAAAGAGGATATAAAAAATAAAAAAAGTGAAATTTATAATTTATTTAAGAATGATTTAAATAAGTTTTTTAAAGGAATAAGAAAGGCTTGTAGAGATACAGAATTAAAAGTAATTATAAATCAATTAATATCCGGATTTAATTCACCACTTACCTCAAGTTGTGGAAGACTCTTTGATGCAGTAAGTTCTCTACTTTCAATTTCACAGCATAATTATTATGAAGGTCAAGCAGCAGTTGAGTTAGAGATGGTAAACAACGAATCTACTTTAGAAAGCTATCCTTTTATTATAAGAAAAGAAAATTACAATCAATCAGTTAACAATTTGAACAAATATTCTATAAAAAAAGATTTTAAAGCAAATATGATTAGTGAGAATAGAACTATTAAAAATGAAAAAATTATTGTATCTCCAAATAAGATTATGATTATAGATACTTTACCAATAATAGAGGGAATAATTGCTGATATTAAGAGAGGATATAAGTCTTCTTATATATCAGCTAAATTTCATAATACAATAACTGCTATAATTTCAAAAATCTGTGAAATAATTCATAAAAAATTTAATATTAAAAAAGTTGCACTAAGCGGTGGGGTTTTTCAGAACAATATAATCTTAAATAAATCATTTAGAATTTTAAGAGAAAAAGGTTTTGATGTTTTCACTAACTTTAAAGTTCCTGTAAACGATGGAGGAATATCTCTTGGTCAAGCATTTGTTGCTCATCATATTGCAGACAATTCAACAAAATAAATTATTTTTGACATTTATTAATAGGTAAAAAATACAGATCATTCACACTTTGTCATTCTGAAGGAGCAAAAGCGACTGAAGAATCCCATTAAATATATTAAAGAATTTAATGGATTCTAAATTTTCATGAATATTGATTAGAGATTCTCCGCGAAGTTTATACTGAGCAAATGCGAAGTGATCAGAGTGACAAGGTTATTTAAAATATAAACAATTAAAAAACCTATACTATTTTTTAAATTAATATGTGTTTAGCTATTCCAACAAAGATAGTAAAAATTGAAAATAATCAAATAGCTGAGGTTGATCTCTCAGGAGTAAGAATGAAGATCAGCTTAGTTTTATTGCCTGAGGCCAAAATTGGAGATTATGTTTTGGTCCATGCAGGATTTGCTATAAATGTTTTAAGTGATGAAGAGGCAAAAGAGACTTTAAAAGTCCTCTCAGCATTAGATAAACAATAACCTAAAATTTTAGAGGAGACACTTCTATAAAAAGCAGGAGTTTTATTTGAAATATATTGATGAATTTAGGGACCCCAGTTTAGCTAAAAAGATAATTTCAAGATTAAAAAAGCTTAAAATTAATAAAGCAAACTACATGGAGGTTTGTGGAACTCATACAGTAAATGCCTCCAAATTTGGAATAAGACAGGCTTTGCCCGAAGGTTTAAGACTTATATCTGGTCCAGGTTGTCCAGTTTGTGTAACAGACAACAGGGAGCTCGATATTGCAATTGAAATGCTAAAAAAATATGAGATTACATTAACAACATTTGGAGACATGGTGAGAGTTCCATCATCATATTCTTCATTAGAGAAGGAAAAAGCAGATGGAAAAGACATAAGAGTAGTCTATTCACCAATTGATGCTCTAAAGTTAGCACAAAAAAAACCAGAAAAAAATATTGTGTTTTTTGGTGTAGGATTTGAAACAACCGCCCCCATGATAGCATATACTATTAAATATGCTAATGAAAAAAAGATTCAAAATTTTTTTGTATATAGTGTTCATAAACTAATTCCTCCAGCATTAAAGGTTCTTGTAAAAGATAAAAATACAGGGATTGATGGTTTTTTATGTCCTGGACATGTGAGTGTTATTATTGGTTCTAATCCATATAAGTTTATAGCAAGAGATTATAAAATTCCCTGTGTTATAACAGGATTTGAACTGGTTGATATCTTACAAGGAATATTAATGTTAGCTAAACAAACTAAGGAAAAAGAAGCAAAAGTAGAAATTCAATATAAAAGGGGAGTTAACAAAGAGGGTAATAGAGTAGCTTTAAAGTTAATAGATGAGGTTTTCAATAAAGTTGATAGCTCGTGGAGAGGGTTAGGATTAATTCCCCAGAGCGGTCTTACCATAAAAAGTAAGTATTTTCAGTTTGATGCATTGAAGAAATTTCCAGTGAAACCTCCACCAGTTAAAAAACATAAAGGTTGTAAGTGTGGAGATGTTTTAAAAGGGACAATTTTGCCTTATGATTGCCCACTTTTTAGAAAAGTGTGTAATCCCCAAAATCCAGTTGGACCTTGCATGGTTTCTAGCGAAGGTAGCTGCGCAGCATACTATCACTATGAATTATAATTTTTCAAATTTAACTTTCATGCTGGAAAGTCTCCTTGCGAAAGCTGGGGTAGCTCACAACAATATGTAATTATTAACCTTTTACCTTGGTCATATAATATATATAGTCTGAGTAATGATTATACCAGGAGAAATTTATGAAAAATATAAGAGATGTTTTATTAATTTTTTTAATAGTAATTTTGATAATAAATATTATTACCCATTGGAGAGGAATAGGAACAGAGGGATTTTTTAACTTTATTAAGAATGTTATTTATAATCAAATAATATTTATTTTATCAACAATAATAATAGCATTAAGCATGCTGATTAAATTAATGGAGTATCGTTATAAAACTAAAAAATAAAATTCGAAAAATTATTAAATACATAATTGTCATTCTAAAAGAGCATTTCGCATCATATAGGGAATGAAAAATTTATATTTAAATATAAGAATAACAAGTTAGAATAATATATTAATTATAGATTAAAAATCTTTAGGAAATTTAAAGTAGGTGGAAAAATTTATGGGTGAAGATAGAATAATGATGGCTCATGGAAGTGGTGGAAAAATTTCTCATGAATTGATTTCTAATCTTTTTCTACCAAGATTTAACAATGATATTTTAAAAAAATTAGATGATTCTGCTGTTTTTAAAATTAAAGATAATAGATTAGCATTTTCAACAGACTCTTATGTTATAAATCCAATATTTTTCCCAGGAGGAGATATTGGTAAATTAGCAATATATGGAACGGTTAATGATATCTCAATGAGTGGTGCTATTCCTTTATATATTAGTGTCGGCTTTGTTCTGGAAGAAGGTTTTTTAATGAGCGATTTGGAGGAGATATTGAAATCCATGAAAGAAGCAGCGAAAAAAGCGAATGTATTAATTATATGCGGAGATACAAAAGTTGTTGAGAGAGGTAGTGCTGACAAACTTTTCATAAACACATCAGGTTTAGGAGTAATAGAAGAAGGGATTGATATATCTGGTAAAAATGCAAAAGTAGGTGATTTAATTATTTTAAGTGGTAGTGTAGGTGATCATGGAATTGCAGTAATAAGCAAAAGAGGTCAATTTGAATTCGAAGTAGAAATTGAAAGTGACTGTGCACCACTTTCTAATTTAGTTCAACACATGCTTTCTTGTACAAAAAATATAAATGTTCTAAGAGACCCTACAAGGGGTGGTATTGCAACTACATTAAATGAGATAGCCGATAAATCCAAGGTATCTATAAAAATTTATGAAGGTAAGATTCCTATAAAAAAATCCGTTTTAGGAGCATGTGAGATGTTAGGCTTTGATCCTCTTTATATAGCTAATGAGGGAAAATTAGTAGCAATAGTTTCAAAAAAAGATGCATCTGGTTTGTTAAATCATATGAGAAAACATTCTTTAGCTAAAGATTCAGAGATAATAGGTGAAGTCACAGAGGGTAAAGCCGGAAGAGTAACCATGAAAACATTAATAGGTTCAACACGGATTCTAGATATGATGGTTGGAGAACTTCTCCCCCGCATCTGCTGACAAATATATTTTAATTTGATTACCGTCACTCAAAGAAATAATTAATTGTAGAGCTCCTTATATAAATATACCTATAGTTTTAAGATATAACCTTTTTTATCTTTTAGATTTGAAAACAATTATAGTGTGAAAATTTCTTTTCGAAATATACTTAAAAAAATCCAATGCAAATATACATTAATCGATACACATTTTTTATGATTAAATTATGAAAATTTACACTGTTGGACATTCAAACAGAAGTTTAGAAGAATTAATTAATATATTAAAAAAATTATGTGAAATTGGTCATAAAGTGTTTCATATCTATGATGAAGATAGATTAAATGAACATAAATTTATTATAGGATAATTAATAAACTGGTAAAAAAGAGTGTAGCGTAAATAGTATTTATTGGGAAATTATAAATTAAATATAAAAAATAAGGTTAAGAATGGATGAGAAAATTAGAAGTAAGACCAGAATTAAAGTTATTATTGACTTTGATGGGACATTAACGCAGGAAGAAAAACAGGTTAATCAATTAGCCGAACTGGCTTTTGATACTCTCTCTAAAGAAATTTTAAAAATCCCTAAAGAAAAAATTAGAAAAGATTATCAAAATACAAAGCAAAAAATCTTAGCTAAACCCTACAAATACACATGGAAAGTTAATGGTATTTCTGCTTGTTACAGTAATGAAGGGGCTTTTGTTTTAAATACAGTAACAATACAGGAAATGCTAAGTAAGAATAAATTTTATAAAAAATGTGTTGAAAATTTCTTTGATAAATTAGATTATGATTCAATAACTGAGTGTACCAATTATCTATTTCATAAGAACAGCGCTCTTTTAAAACCTATATTCAGAAACAGAGTTAAAGAAACCCTAATTGAGTTAATTAAACATCCCCATATTCAACCAATTGTTATGACTAATTCAAAAACGGATAAAGTTAAGCAAAATTTAGAAACTATAGGAATTACTCAAAAAGGAACTAAGAATCGTGAATTTGAGTATGAAATTGATATTTTAGGTGATACACGTCAATATCATATGGATCCAGAATGGGACCATTATTTTAATCATCCAGAACTAGGAAAAATTCAAATCTTACCAATTTATGAAAAATTTAAAGTTGATCTTAGAAGACCAATTTATTATAAAGCGATTCTGGATCAAGCTAAAGATGGGTCAAAATTAATTGCCTTTGGGGACATATTTTCTTTAGTTGGATCTGTTCCATTGATGATGGAGTTAGATTTTATTTTACTTAAAGCTCCCTATGTTCCTGAATGGAGTGAAAAATTTGTAAGAAAACACCCAAAAGGTAGAGTAATTAAAAATATTAGCCAATTAATTATAAAGATTGAATAGATATTAAACCATTAAATCATAGTATTAATTAAATTAAACAATTTTAAATTAAAAAATTCATTTCTTTTATAGGATTTTAATAGAAATAAATGAAATAAATAATCGAACTTATGTTTGACTTTTTAAGGAATCTATAATATATTTTTATTATATTGGTAGGAAATCTTTTTTATAAAGAGATAGTTTTAAAAAATTTAGAGATTATAGGAAGGATTAAATATGTTTATTACAAGATTAAACCGTGGAAAAGATTTAATTTCAGAAATAGAGAGAGTTTGTGAAGATAAAAGAATAAAAACTGGCTGGTTCATTGTAATTGGAGCTTTAAGGAATATTACTTATGGTTTTTATGACCAAAGTTCAAAGCAATATATTAAAAAATCATTTGATAAAGAGTGTGAGATTACCTCCTGCACAGGAAATGTTTCAGTTCTTGATAATAAAATTTTTGTTCATGCTCATATAAATTTCGCTGATAAAGACGGAAATGTAAAGGGCGGACATCTTTTTAGTGGAGAGATTTTTGCTGCTGAAATTTTAATTTTTGATTATAAAGAAATTTTAATAAGAGAATTTGAAGAAGAAACTAATCTGAGATTATGGAAAAAATAAATTTATTTGAACAAAAAATAAAAAATGAAAAAGCTTCTAAGGTAACTACTCCTCTTGCAGATAGGATGAGACCTAAAGACTTGAATGAGCTATTAGGACAGGATCATATAATCGGAGAAGGAAAATCCCTAAGGAGTGCAATATTATCTGGAGAAGTTGGTTCCATAATATTTTGGGGTCCTCCAGGGTCAGGAAAAACAAGTTTAGCAAAGATAATTGCTAGACATACAAATGCTAAATTTATTTCTTTTAGTGCTGTATCATCTGGAGTTAAACAAGTTAGGGAAGTTATAGAACAAGCTAAATATCTAAGAAAAATTCATAATAGAAAAACTATACTTTTTGTCGATGAGATACACAGGTTTAATAAGGCGCAGCAGGATACATTTCTACCATATGTTGAAGATGGAACAATTGTATTAATAGCAGCAACAACAGAAAATCCTTCATTTGAAATTATTTCCCCACTACTTTCAAGATCAAGAGTTTATACCTTAAAATCTCTATCTCAAGATGACTTAAAACTCATAATGGAAAGAGCTCTTAAAGATAAGAAAAGAGGTCTTGGGGATTTAAATATTGAAATTAAACCAGAAGTAATTGATTTTATTGCACAATTTTCTGATGGAGATGCAAGGGTAGCATTAAATGCTATTGAGTTATCTGTTCAAACAACAAAACCTGTTGATAAAGAGAAAATGATAAAAATAGATATGAAAAAATTGATAGATGTAATGCAACATAAACCTCTCAGATATGATAAAGCTGGTGAAGAACATTATAATTTAATATCAGCACTTCATAAAAGTTTAAGGGGTAGCGACCCAGACGCATCCTTATATTGGCTTGCAAGGATGTTAGAGGGTGGTGAGGATCCATTATATATTGCAAGAAGGTTAGTTAGATTTGCATCAGAGGATGTAGGAAACTCCGATCCTCAAGCGCTACAAGTAGCAATTGCAGCAAAACAAGCTATAGAATTTGTTGGAATGCCAGAGGCAGATTTAGCTTTAGCTCAAGCTGTAACATACCTGGCAACAGCCCCCAAGAGTAACTCATTATATAGAGCATATAGTTTAGTTAAAGAGGATGTTAAAAATAGTATGACACTGCCAGTACCACTTTCTATAAGAAATGCACCCACAAGATTAATGAAAGAGTTAGGTTATGGTAAAGGCTATAAATATCCCCACATAGTACCAGAGGCAATTGTTGATCAACAGTATATGCCATCAAAGTTAGAAGGAAGAAAATACTATTTTCCAAGTGATAGAGGATTTGAAAGAGAAATTAAAAAAAGAATGAAATACTGGGAGAAAATAAAAGAAAATCTAAGGAAGATTAAGGAACAGAATAAAAAGAAATCCTAAAATAAAAATAAACAAAATAAAAATATACAACAACATGTGGATTTAATTTCAAAAAACAGAGAAGAAGAAACCCTTAACAATCTTTTAGATCTAAAAATATTACAGAAATCAAAAATTATACATTATAACTCTTTATTTAAGAAGTATCATGTTAACAGGAATTCATTTTCTTCTAACTTATATGTGCAATTTAGAATGTGATCATTGTTTTGTATACAGTGGACCCGATGCAAAAGGTACTTTGACTTTGGACCAAATACGGAAGGTTCTTAATGAAGCAACTAAGATTGGAACAATAAATTGGATATACTTTGAAGGTGGTGCTATGTTTAGAGGACGAGCAGTTGAGAAGTTGGTAGAAGGGCTTCCGCAAAGACGGTGGGAAGAATTGACAGAATGCCCTATTTATTAGTCGATTATTCCTCCACCCATTAAGGTACCATCTTCATAAAATACTACTGATTGACCAGGTGTTATAGCCCATTTTGATTTATCAAAAATTACTTTTACTCTATCTTCATTAATTGGAATGACTAAAGCAGGTTCTAATTTATCTCTGTATCTGATTTTGGCTTTTACTTTCATCTCAGATTCTAATTTATCAAAAAAAATAAAGTTTACAGATGATGCTGTTAACTCTTTTCTCATAACTTGTTTTGAAGTTCCTACAACTAATTTGTTAGTTTCTGGAATAATTTCTTTTACATAAAGTGGTTCCTTATAAGATATCCCCAATCCCTTTCTCTGCCCAATTGTATAAAATGGAAATCCCTTGTGTTTTCCTAATAAATTATTATTTGAATCAACAATTGGACCACTCTGAATTTTTATATTAAGATTTTCTTCAATAAAATCACCATAATTGCCATCAGGAACAAAGCATATATCCTGACTTTCAATTGTTCTTGCTACTTTCAAATTATTTTTCTGTGCAATATCTCTTATTTCACTTTTTTTATAATTTCCTAAAGGAGTGATAATCTTTGATAATTGTTCCTGGGTCAATTTCCAAAAAACATAGGATTGGTCTTTATTTTTATCTTTAGCCCTTTTAATAATGAATTTTTTAGAGTTTAAATCTTTTTCTATTGATACATAATGACCAGTAGCAATTTTTGGAGCTCCTAATTTTTCTGCAATTCTTGTCAAAGCTCCAAATTTTATATATTTATTGCACATGATACAAGGATTTGGAGTTTTACCTAATAGATATTGGTTACAGAAATAATCAACAACTTTCTGTTTAAAATTGTTTCGTAAATCTAATGTGAAATGTGCTAAATTTAATTTTCTGCAAATATCCCTGGCATTCCAAATTCCTATAATTGAACAACATGATTTTAAATAATTCTCATATAAAGGGAATTCCCAGAGTCTCATTGTTGAACCAATAACATCATATCCCTGCTTTGAAAGAAGTAGTGCTGTAACTGAGCTATCTACTCCTCCGCTCATGGCAACCAACACTTTTTTATTACTTTTAGGAAATATATTTTTTATTTTAT
>JABUBL010000381.1_pt1 | contig 12869 bp, 17 predicted proteins | sample 7240371 | NCBI WGS metagenome assembly JABUBL01 (sample SAMN07256343, study PRJNA390944) | subsurface metagenome | isolation source: Methane hydrate marine sediment | place: Pacific Ocean: Eastern North Pacific, ODP site 1244 | collected 2002
TGGCCGGCCCGAAAGGACGCACAATTTAGCCAACCGCCACCTCAACCGGGGTTACATAGACTACTCCGTGTAGCCGCCGGGCTACGCACCCGTTGCCCTCACGCTTAATGATTGTGGTAAGCTTTTTGCTCATCGACGGCTCCTCCAACTTCACATTAAGTTTACTGCCGCTTGTTAATATTGTACGCATCTATGCAGCATACCTGCAATATGTTTATGTGGCGGGCAAGGCCAGGCCCCGAACCCGCACCGGGCGGGAGACGCCAACGGACCAAGAAGTAGCCCACGGATCGCCGTGGCCTGCTTATTCCAGCAGGTTTTGTATATCCATCAGGTAAATAGCCATCCGGCGGCTGCCTTCCGGCTGGTCGCGGCTGGAAGAGAAGCTGATGGTGTGGCCGTCGGGGGAGAAGGAGGGAAAAGCGTCGAAGGCGTCGTTGTAGGTCAGACGGGTCTGCCCCCCCGTGTCCATGTTCATGAGGAAGACCTCGAAGTTGTGGGGCGGCAGCAGCTTCACGAAAACGAAATGCACGCTGTCGGGTGAGGGGTGGGGCGACCAGTTGACGCCTTCCTCGTAAGTGATTCTCTTCAGGTCGTCGCCATCGTGGTTGATGGTATAGATGGTCATGGGCATACCTTGCTGGCCCTGATCATTGATGTCCCACGCCCGGAAGATGATGTGCCGGCTGTCGGGCAGGTAGAAGGCCCCACCCTCCTGCAGGTCCGGCGTATTGGTGATCTGGAACTCCTCGGTACCATCGGGCCGCATGCGCCACAGGTCCATCCGGCCTTCGGCCATCCGCCCGAACAGGACCCATTGCCCATCCGGTGAAATGGACACCTCAGCTTCGTAGAGCTTATTCCTGGTAAGACGCTTAAGGTCTGAGCCGTTAGGGCGGCAGGTATAGAGCTCGGCTCCGGCGGGATAGTTGGCCGGGTCGGAGAAATCACCCCCGGGCAGTCTGGGGTTGTCGCGGGTGGAAGTGAAGATCAATCGCTGGCCGTCGGGAAAGTAGTAGGAGCAGGCATCGGCTCCCAGGCTGTTGATGCGCCGGATATCGGTGCCGTCCAGACGCACGGTGTATACGTGGTATTCGACTTCCTGCTCAATAAGCCGGGCGTTGAGGATCAGGCGTTGGCCGTCCGGGGAGAAGTAAGACTCCGCCGCCGAGTGAAAACCGGGCACTACCCGTACCGGCAACTCTACCGCTTTAGTAGAAATAACCGGGGTCTCCTGGTTTCCGCCGCAGCCCAGACAGGCCAACAGCAGGAACAGCAGGCCTTGAATTCCTGTCCCGGCAAAGGTCTTGTTCCGCCTTGAATAATAAACCACGTTCAACATTCCCTGTTTAATAGAATAGCTGAAGTTAATAAAAGAAAACCCATTGCGGCGGTGAAATGGCTGCACCTTACTGGAATTGCGGCTGTAAATTTGACGTTCTGAGTAAGAAAGACGTTACTATACCGACTGCTTTTCTATTATCCGTGTCGACGAGTAAACATAACGACAGGAAAAATAAATGAGTCCGACTACGCCCCATAATCAGGATCTTGATCGGAAGATCGATGCCATTCTAAACGAGGCCGACCGCATGTTCATCGCCTCATCAGTGGACGGCAATAGTTCCGGAGCAGCGGTCTTTTTCGCCAGAGATGGTCACGATATCGTATTCTTTACCTTCCATCCTACGCGTAAGGCTGAGCAAATCAGGGCCAATCCTCGCGTTCAACTGGTGATCTGGCCCAAGGGTCAGGAGGGTATCCGCGGCTTGCAGATTGACGGCCTGTGCTACAAAATCAAGGACGAAGAGGAGCAGCGTAAAGCCCGCGAGTTGGTGCTTGAAACCACTACCGCCTTCCAGGATATGATGGACGATGAGTTCCTGCTGAAGAATAAGGTAGTGGGGTTTTACCGGGTCAAGCCCACGGTTACCAAATACGTGGACTTTTTTGCTGAGAAGAAATTCGAGTGGCGTGAATATACGGAGAACCAGGTTGGTGTCTTCAGAGACATGGCACTGTCCCTGCTGCGGCGTCTTGGGTTATGGGTCCGGGCCGTGCGCGCGCCCTTCTTCACCGCTACTATTGTTCCGGTATTACTGGGCGGCGTCATCGCTTATAGCAGCCTGTCCTCCACTGGAGCACCGGATATCTGGAGCTGGTCCACCTTCTGGTGGGTTCTGGCGGGTGCGCTGCTGGCCCAGGCCGGTACTAACATGGCAAATGATTACTTCGACCATACCACCCGCAACGATGAGATCAATAAGCTATTCAGCCCCTTCACCGGCGGCAGCCGCATGATCCAGGCCGGGCTTCTGCCCCCCTGGAAGGTACTCTTCGCAGCGCTGGCAAGTTTTGCTGGTGCCATCGCCGTCGGCCTGAAATTGAACGCTGCCATCACCGGTGCTCCCTTCGGCGTTAGTCCCCTGTTGTGGATCGGGATAGTCGGCGTAGCCCTGGGGCTGCTCTATACCATGGGTCCCGTTCGACTGGGTTACCGCGGCTTAGGCGAGCCGGCCATTGCCCTGGGCTTCGGTCCGGTCATGGTATTGGGCACGCATTATGTCCTGACTGCTCCCTACCTCCAGGCCGCCGGAAATACATGGGCCTGGCAGACACCGCTGCTGGCCTCACTACCCGTGGGCATCCTTATTATGCTGGTGGTATGGATCAACCAGTTCCAGGATATCCCGGCGGATGAAGCCGTCGGCAAAAATACATGGGTGGTGCGTCTGGCTGATACTGGTCCGAATCTGATACACTACGAACGCCCACTGCGGTATTATGCCATATTCAATATTATCAGCTTCAGCCTGATCCTGGCCCTGGGGATTATCGGCTTCGTCAAGCCTACTCTGGCCACGCCCTTCGTCCTGATATCACTCCTGCCGGCTATCCTGGTGGCCTATGCTATCAAATGGGGCCGGGAGTGGATCAGCCGATGGAACCAACCCGGCGCGGACCGGCAGCGGCTCCCCTATGAGCTGTTAAAGGTGAATGTGTCCGCCGTCGGGATACATTTTTTCACCGGAGTACTACTCGTGGCGGGCTATTGGCTTGATGCGGCACTCTAAGCCTTTTTTGATTTTGTAGGTCAGTTTACCGCCTGTTACGGCTCTTTTCCGCCGAATCAACCATGACGCGCTTTGTCCACTACGGCGGGGACAAACGCCGCTTTGTCCGGCGCATGTTTGGCGAGATCGCCCACCGGTACGATCTGACAAACCGGGTGCTTACGCTGGGAATGGATACCAGGTGGCGGCGGCGGCTCGCGGCAATCCTCGGTGTGCAGGCGGGTAATCGGGTACTGGACCTGGCGTGCGGTACTGGTGATGTGGCCCTGCAAATCGGTCGCTGCCAGCCTCATTGCCGGGTAGTAGGCGCTGATCCGGTGCCGTGTATGTTGTCCCGGGCTGCGGAAAAGTTCCCGCCACTGGTTGCTGTCTGCTGCGAGGGTGAAGCCCTCCCCTTCCGGGAAAATGCCTTCCAGGCGGTCACTATTGCCTTTGGCGTGCGCAATTTCGGTTACCTTGAAAAAGGACTGCAACAGATCTACCGGGTACTGGCACCCGGTGGACGGCTCGGAATCCTGGAATTCGCCCTGCCTGACCGGGGCCGTTGCCAGGGATTCTACCGCTGGTACCTGACCCGGGTGCTACCCCGCCTGGGTGCCCTGTTCAGCCGGGGCTATGCCTATCAGTACCTGACGGAGTCCATCCGGCACTTCCCGGCCCCGGCGGACTTTCTGGACCTCCTGGCCTCAGTCGGCTTTACCAGGATGAACACCAGACGGTTCCTGGGAGGTGCCGTCTGGATTTACTACGGGCGGAAGTGACGGGATTGAAAGCTGCGGGTGGAGGAAGACGTTAATCGCCTACTTCCGGCGGTCCTTCCGGCAGGATTATCCATGCTATCAGGTAGGTCACCACCGCCGGCACGATCTGGGTTACCAGGCCGATGAACACCAGCCCGAGACGAATCAGGTTCGAGTCAAAGTGATAGATTTCACCCAGACCGCCGCAGATGCCGGCGATTTTCTGATCAGTTCGAGACCGGTAAAACTTCTGCATGGACGCTCCTTCCTGGAATATTAATGAGCCCAACAGACATTCTCGCTGCCGCCAGCCAACTTCCATACAAGTTTAACACTCGCCGGGGAACAATTCCACCCACACCAGCACGAATTCGGCAACGTTATTCTTTCGCTCGATGCAAGTAATTGGATGTGGACAATTGCGAAAGAGGACTTAACTGCGTAAGTTGGCACTGATGCGACGGAAAGCTGATCTGGCTGCTATTCGGCGTCGTATGGTCGAGGAGCAAATTCGCGGACGGGGGATCAGGGACCCGCGTATCCTCCAGGCTATGGAGGAAATCCCCCGGCACGTTTTCGTTCCCTACACCAAGCCACGAGCCACCTACTGCGACGGGCCGCTGCCCATTGGACAGGGGCAGACCATCTCCCAGCCCTATATCACAGCCTATATGACCAAGCTGCTCCAGGTGAAACCCTCCGACCGGATCCTCGAAATCGGCACCGGCTCCGGCTACCAGGCGGCCCTGCTGAGCTTCCTGTGCGCCGAGGTCTTCTCCGTCGAGATTATCGCTTCCCACCATGTTCGGGCCCGGAAGATCCTGGACCGCCTGCATTACACCAACGTCCACCTGAGGCTGGGCGACGGCTGCGAAGGCTGGCCCGAGGAGGCGCCCTTTAACGGCATCATAGTGACGGCCGCCGCCAAAGGCCAGACTCCCACAACCCTGCTGGAGCAGCTCTCAGACGGTGGGCGCCTGGTTATCCCCATCGGACAGAGCCTCTACGACCAGCAGCTGGTGGTCTATACCCGGAAAAAGGACAAGACGACCGCTAAGGAAGACCTGGCGGTGCGGTTCGTGCCCCTGGTTCAGGGGGGCTAGGGGCTATTAGCCCATGTTGAGCAGTAAGTTCAGAGTGAGGCTAGGAGGGGATACTTAATCAAAGCTCTACCCCTCAGAAACAAACTATTTTCTATTTCCGGGATTGTCTATAGAAAGTTAACCTGAGAAATTGCCACAATCAGTTGGTAGTGATCTGAGGTCGGCTATGATTTGGTGCTAGGTCTGTACTCGATATCCAATGGCCAGTACGCGTAACATCTTGCCCATTTCCTGTTGCCCTTTTTCCGCCATTCAACTTCTAACCTAAATTGGCTAGTCAAAAAAACAGGCAATCCACGTAAACGAAATCGATGACGTGCCTTATCGGTCTTTAGCTGAAAATTTTTATCTCCTGGAAATTCACCATCTGGTGTTACGGCAACTAACCTCCACTCATATTCTATTCCGCGCTCCTCCGGAGCTACATACCAGTACACATGAACCTCAAATGGAGCTTGAACAATAGTCTTTTCCTCAAGCGTCTGGTCAGTCTCAATGTGAACCGACTCAATCAGTTCGTATAGAGAAAAGTTGTTTGAAGAGCTATCAATCGTAGAGCTCTTAGCCACCGCAAGTAAATAGCAATCTGGCATCATAATTCCTAGTTAATTCGATTAATGGATTGTTTTCTGAATTGCGATTATAAGAGCCAAGGCGCGCCTGTTCAGTAATTGTCCAGTTTCTAATTCCAAGGGTTTTTCTGCTGGATCGCCCCCTAGTGCTTGTGTTAATGGAACTCTCATCCACTCGCACAGCGCCACGCAGTTCAAGCGGGCTTTCCGCATGATCGGGGCGATCTTGGTTGAGCCTGCGTGCAAGCGAACTTACCCAGGTCACAGGTGGACGGTCAGCTAGTGATATCTCCACCAGAATTTGCGATACTTCATCAGCAGACTTCTCTGCAACAGCGGCTAAAATCGTAGCAAGCTCTATCTCCTCGAGTCCTCTTCCATCTTTACTCTGCATATCATGCCAGAGACTCAACGCTCGATCTAAGACTTCCTTTATACTCAATTCTCTTGAATAAATCCGTTCCCGCAAACCTGAAGTATGGGCCAATAATTTTGCCATTCTCATATACCTTGCGGAGGAGCTACATGTAAACAATTTGAAAGCTCCTTCGCTCAGGTGTTCTTCGTTCAATACAGAATCTTCAATATTCACTGGACAAGTCTCCAATATTCGATTGTGCAATCTTCATAGGGGGAAGTATTTGCTGGGTGCACACATTCTTCAAGTGCACCCCATTTGCTCCATACCCACACAGTTTCTAAGCCTCCCAGACTCTCAACATTGACGACATACCCCGTGTGTTCAATCTCTCTGTTGCCGCGGTATACTACAACATCACCCACCTGTGGTTGTGAATTTACTCTCTCATAGAGGTCTTCCTGAAGCAAATCGTCAATGTTGACGCTATCTAGCATGTTTGATGGTGGAATACAGGTTCTCCGACTCGCAAAGACGAGACCGTGGCAGTTAAACCTTCCAGTTGGGGGCCCAAGATGCTTGACTCCAATGAGACCCTTCTTCTTAATTTCCCTCTTATTGAATTCAACTGCCTGTGCCTCAAGTTCAGGGTCTATACAATTGGGTACAGTATCAGCCCCACTATAGGTCTGTACCAAGATTTCCCTGCCTGGGCGCGGATTCATACGTATATGAATCCGTCTTTCTTTTTGTCCAGTTGCCATTGATTTAAAAAATTACTTTACTAAAACAAAGTAAAGTATAGCCATAATTTAAAAGAATATCAATGGATAACTATTAGGGCTTTTGCGAACTGTGACCAGTGGTCTGCCCTGATTATTTCCATTCGGTTGGTTCCCTCCTTTAAGCGTTCCATGTCACTTTTCCTTATTCCTCGACGGGACAGCAGTAGCTTCCTTATCCACACCGCCCCAGCGCCCCACCTTTCCACCACGGGCCACGGACAGCTAACGGCTGACGGCTGACCGCTGATGGCTGAGTGCTGATTGCCTCACGCCTCTCCGCCGAAGCCGTAGAACTGGGAAATCTCAATGCCGAACTGCCGGGCCGCTTCGGACCATTTGGCGTGATCGGCCTTTTCGAAGATAAACTCGCCACTGGCAGGAATGACCAGCCAGTCCCCGTTGGCTATCTCCCGTTCCAGCTGATCGGAACCCCATCCGGCATACCCCATGGTAAGGCGGTAATGCTCCGGGCCCTTCCCGGCCTTGATATCTCCCATAATCTTTGAATTGGTAGTCAGGGAGATTTCCTCGGAAATAGGCAAGGTGCCCTCTATCTCATAATCCGGCGTATGCAGGACGAATCCCACGCTCGGTTGTACCGGCCCGCCGTAGTAGATATCCTTGATGACATCGGGGTCTTCGCTGGAGTCTAACTCCAGGGCCTGGAGTATTATCGCCACTTTGGCCGACGGCAGCGGCCGGTTGATCACCAGGCCCATGGAACCCTGGGGGTCGTGATCGCAGATGTAGATCACCGTCTTCTCGAAAAAGCCGTCCATCAGATGAGGCATAGAGATAAGGAAATGATCACGCAGAGAATCCATCAGCACATCCGTTTACGGTTCATATTTATCACGCAGTCAGCGGAAATCCCCGTTGACAACAGGTACACATGGCAACATTCAATCATAATAGTACGCTACTCCCTTGCTAAACTACTTTCCGCACAGAATTGAACTTGTGTCGGCTTAAGTGAAAAAGCGAATAAAGTTACATTGGTCGGACATGGCCTGACTAGTAAATGAATCGCTGAAAGCTGTACGGCGCAACTTTGGCACCGGTCTGGCCAACGGCCCTTCCCAGGACTGTCTTCCACCGGCGCGTCTCCTCGTCGATCTCTTCGGCGGTCATCGGCCTGATGCCAGCCTGCTTGGCGATGGAAAGGTACGGGGCTCGCGGACCGGCAGTGAATTGGGAGAGGTAAATAATATCTCCCCTAGACAGCGGCAGCATCCGCACCAGTGAGGCCGACTCGGCCAGGTGTTCCTCCCGGTAACGATGCCCGCCCAGGCCTATCATAAAGATTATGACCACTGCCACGCCGCCATATTCAGCAGGTCCTGGATTTTCCTGTATATCCTGGCGGGTTCCCGGCTTCCGGACAAATGCCAGCAGATCCTCACTGCCGCTCTCCACCCCCAGGGAGACCCGCCGCAGCCCCTTGTCCTTGAGCGTGCGGTAGTCCTGGCCGGACTTGCCGGTGCCAGTATAGATATCCAGGAAAGCGTGCACGCCACCCCGGTTGAAGAGGGGTTTCAGGGCCGTCGCACCTCGCAGGACATCCATGAGCTCCGCCAACCTGGTGGTGGTGATGGCGATGGCGTTGGCATCCCCCAGGAACAGGGAGTTGCGGTACGACAGGCCCGCTTCCATGAAATCCAGGACCTGCTGAATATGGCGGCGAAAGTCCTCGGGACTACGAACACGGAAGGGTTTATCCCGGTAAAGGGTGCAGAAGGTGCATCGGTTGTAAGTACAGCCGTCAGTGGCCTGTACCACCAGGGCCCGGTACTGGTCGGGAGGCAGAATGGGAATGTGGCCATACAAGCTGGCGAAGGTCCGGGCGCTCTCCGCCAGCCGGTCATAAGTATAAGCAGCAGTCCGCCGCAGTGCTTCAGCGGTTGTGGAGTGTGCCCTGGCGGTGGCCTTATCATCAAGCAGCTGAGAGAACTGGCTGCGGAGACCTTCCAGGTGAGCCCGGGCTTCCAGGTCCGGGAGAATACGGTGACGCAGACGGTCGCCGTTATCTCTTTTCAGTCGCCACCGCTGCTGGAAGGTGTTGTCCAGACCGCGGCGGATATTGGTGCCGTGGTCGTAGGATCCCAGGAAGCGGCCCGCCAGGTCGTACGAAACCAGTTCCTTATCGGTGAGGGAGACGGTGATAGCTTCTTCCTTGTGGCTTACCACCACCTGGCGTTCTCCCAGCTGCCAGTGCGTCAGGGCCATGGGTCAAATTTACCACTTTTCGGTGATATGAACCCGCCTGGATCGGTAAAGATGACTTCTCTTTAGGGTATTACGTTAATACTTGCAATACGTGTATTACACTTGCTAAATTGTAAGAGCTTCGAATTGTCTTTAACAAAATACGTGGAGCAATGTGGATATGAACACAGTTAGCGTAAGAATGAACGACGAATTAAATTCCGAGTTAGAGGCCGTCGCCAGGGAGACGCATCAGAGTAAAAGCGCTGTCATAAGAAAAGCCCTTGAGTTCTACATTGATCATATTGATGGCGTCATTGCGGAAGAACGGCTGAAACATCCGATAGCGCCCCTGATAGCACACGAAGACCTCCTCCGGGAGCATGGCCTCCTATAATATACAATGGGAGGCGCGGGCCGCCAGGGAACTGCGTTCTATTGACCGTGTCCAGGCGCAGCGAATACTCAAGGCTATTACCAGATTGAAAGATAACCCTGACCTTGGTAAGCGCTTGAAGGGGCGATTCAAGAGTTTCCGGAGGCTGCGTGTTGGCGATTACCGCGTAATATATTACCCGAAAAAGCGCGAGTTGATCATACTCGTTCTCCGCGTCGCAAAGCGGGCCGAGGTATATCATAACTACACCTGAGATCCCGTTCGGACAGCCACATCATCGTTGCTCGGGGGATCAGCTTTCGTGAACTGCTTGGGATATGACTTATGATTAACGACTTCCTGCAAAAGAGACCTGTTATGCTCCTTGACGGTGCCATGGGCAGCGAGCTACACCGCCGGGGGGTGGATATATCTCTCCCTTTGTGGTCCGCCCGGGCCCTGGAGACCGCCCCGGAGGTGGTACAGGCCATTCACCAGGACTATCTCGCCGCCGGCGCGCAGCTGCTCACGGCCAACACTTTTCGCACTACCACCTTTACCTACCAGCGGGCCGGACTGGATGAAAGCCCAGCCCGAAAAGCCGCCCGGCGAGCTACTAAACGGGCGGTCTCCCTGGCCAGGGAAGCCGCCCGGGATTATCCCCAATCCCGCGTGCTTGTGGCAGGGTCAGTGGCGCCGGTAGGTGACTGTTACACACCGGGAGACTATCCCGGCGCGGATATTGCCCGAAAGACATACCGTGAACTGGCGGAATGGCTGGTCGCCGCCGGAGCAGACCTGCTGCTGCTGGAGACTCATATCACGCTGGAAGAAGCGCTGATCGCACTGGAGGCGGCCACTGACACGGGCCTGCCGGTGTTGGTATCCTACCTGATCAACGATGATTTGAAGCTGTGGGGCGGCGTGTCCCTGTCTGAGGCGGTCAGGGCTGCCGAAGGGAAGGGCGCCCGGGGCATAATGGTTAACTGCGTTACTCTGCCTGTGGCCCAAAAGGGAGTCGAGGCGCTGTCGAACCTGACGGCACTGCCGTACGGGGTATACGCCAACGCCGGCCGCAGTCAGCCAGCTGCTGAGGGAATCATCGAGGAATTTGTTACCGACGAAGAATATGCGACCGCCGCCCGGGGCTGGCTTGACCTCGGCGCCCGCATGATTGGCGGCTGCTGCGGCACCACACCCCATACTATCGTAAAACTTCACCGGTTTTTACACACTTGCGAATCGCCCCGACAGTTTGTAACCTAGAGCTGTGAACGTCGCCAAGGCTCTGCGGGTTCTGATCTGCCGGCTCCGGGTCCTTTTACGACATGTCCCCTGGTAGTGCAGCATGAAACTGGCAATTATCACATTCTACCGATCAGTGTTAGGGTATCTTACTCTCATTATCGGGGGCATTATCTTTCTGATCATTACTTTCCTGCCCCCGGAGCGTCTGCGTTTCAGGGCTGCCACGCTTTACTGTCGTGCCATTCTCTGGTCCATAGGTGTGCGTTTGCAGATCATCGGCACTTATCCCACCGACCAGACCTATATCTATATGGCCAATCACTCCAGTTTCATCGACCAGTTCGTTCTCGGCGCGATCATGAAGGGCAAGTTCACCGCGGTCATAGCTGAGAAGCAGGCGAAATATCCCTTCTGGGGCACGGTACTCAAAAGGTTTCGGGCGGTTTTCATCCGCCGGGGGGACCGGGCCGCCGCCATAGCTTCCATAAAGCAGGCCGAAGAGCGCCTTAAGCAGGGCTTCCAGGTGGGTTTCATGCCCGAGGGCACTCGCACCCTCGATGGCAAACTGGGTCGTTTAAAAAAGGGCGGCTTCCATATGGCGATTAGCACCGGTGCCCCGATTCTGCCCATCGGCATCGAAGGCGCTTTCCGCTTCAAACCCAAGGGAAGACTACTTGTGCGTCCCGGCCCCGTCATCGTGCGCATCGGTGAACCTATTACCGCCGAGCGTTACCGGCAGATGACCATGGAAGAGGTCATGGATGAGGTGCGGCGGCAGCTGCTGGTACTATCAGGGGAGGTCCCCGCCGCCTGAGAACATGGCCGGGAAAATTCTGATCATTCTGGGAGCTGTCCTGGTGGTCATCGGGGCGCTGGCTCAGTGGGGGCCATCCCTTCCGCTTCTGCGCTGTCTGGGGCGGTGAGGGGGGGACATCGTGATCGAGCGCCCCGGCTTCCGGTTCTACTTCCCCCTGACCACCATGATCCTGGTGAGCCTGGTCCTCACATTGCTGATGCGGCTGCTGGGGCGGCGGTGAGATGGCTGGTTCAATAGGTGATTACTTCGATGGACGAAATGTGGACCCGAAACCGGATACGCCCGCGAAACACTGCTCACATCTTCGAGGCGGAATTGCTGGATCTCCAACAGTAATAGTCAGCGGCGATTTCGACGGGCGCTGGAAAAAATGAGGGCTCAGGAAACTCCCCGAGCCCTCCCAGGCTGTTGATTTCCGGTCTGCTCAGAACTTGCCGAATTTGAGTGTCAGCTCGGCGCCGAAGCCGCACAGATCGTCAGCGGTTATATCGGCCAGATCAGCGCCAATCACATAACGATAGCTGCCGCCAGCTGCAATCCTGAAAAACCTGGTGACGTTCAGTTCCACGCCCAACGTTGGCTGGACAATGAAAACCAGGTCCTGGACTGAATCCTCGCTCCAATCCTCCTCCATCATATGATGGCGATATCCTACGCTACCTGGACCGATAAGTGAATGGGCGGTCAGATGGACCATCCGATCGGATCCGAGGATAAAGCCCAGAATCATGCCCCCATAGCCGAAGTTCAGGTACCGATCCTCGCCGGTTGCGGTCTGGCCTGCCGGCAGGTCATTGACCAGGCCGTAGCCGCCCCCGCCGATTATAAGGGTATGATTTATCAACCAGGCTCCCCAGCCGCCCGTGAGGACAGCGATTTCACCCTTTACCTGGCCCAACGTCAACTGGGGGCCGCCGAACCCGCCGTGAGCAACGGGACCACTGATGAGGGTCCGCTCCTGCCCGAAGGAGGGAACGGCTGCCAGGGCTAGCAATATCATGATGGCTGCTTTATTCATGATTTTTCTCCTTTTCTGTTTTTATGTTTGTGTTTCAGCCTTGCAGATTTGTCCATGTGTTTGATTTTTCGTATCGGTGCTATGGACGAGTTACCTATCTGCTTTTCTGTTTTCCCTTTGACCACCGGGTGCAGCCGTTGGTTGTCCTCTTTTCCAGAGTGCTTTGTATTGTGTGACATTACGCACAAAACCGAGGGTAAAACTGGCGGGATAGTTCAATAATGACAACGCCAATGGGCGCGATGCGGTCCTAAAACCAGATACGCCCGCCGTCCGGCAGGCGCATCCACACCGGTCAACTCTACGGGGCAGGGCTAAGGCCCCACCCCATCATCCAGCTTAGATATTCAACAGGTAGCTCGCCTTGATCAGGAAGAAGTTCTCCGCGTCGGCCTTGAAGAGCTGCCGCAGGTCCTGACCCAGCTCAAAGCCTCCAATATCAAGGGATTCGGATATATTCTGCGACCAGACAAAATAAACGGCCGATCCGGTCTGGTACTCCCAGCGCACCACCAGGTTGGAGTTGAACTGCTTGTAATTGAAGTCCCGGTTCTCGAGCTCGAAGTTGGTAAC
>JABUBL010000382.1_pt1 | contig 12862 bp, 19 predicted proteins | sample 7240371 | NCBI WGS metagenome assembly JABUBL01 (sample SAMN07256343, study PRJNA390944) | subsurface metagenome | isolation source: Methane hydrate marine sediment | place: Pacific Ocean: Eastern North Pacific, ODP site 1244 | collected 2002
CAAGTGATGGTCGCTGAATTGCCCGTTATGGATGAAGAAGCAACGTTCGATATTACTGGCGGCGTATTGTCTTCTCCCGGAGATGGAAACACATCCCTCAAGGTGAAATCTACCCAGAACAGTCCCAGGTCCTGATCGACTACCGCTGCTATCGCGTCCCCGATATCCTTCGGCGGGTTACTTAGTCTTTGCCACCATTTCTTGTCGGCTGGGTACCCGTATTGGTACATTACGACGTTGGGATAGTATCTATCGGCCCAGTCCTCGAACTCTCCAACCATGCGACTGAGGTTTCCAAAACCTTGACTGTCATTGACAAAAATTATACTCCCTCTGTATGTCGGCGGCATCCATGTCCACCAAAAGTGCTTGAGGAACAACGTGTAATCGCTGTTGTGAGACTTTACCCTGCTTTCCCATGCTTGCGCTTGTTCGTCAGTTACCGGTATACCCCAGTCATGTTCGGTTTGCTTGTGCCACTCCACATCTATTCCGAATCCTATTACACAATCGTGGTGTCCGTACCTGTTCAAAACGAGGTCGATCAGAGTAGGAACGTCTGCAAGCCCTGGTTCGACCTGTAGCCACACGTCTATCCCGTGGGTATCGAAGTAGTCAAGGTATGGCTCGTGAAAGTCCGTGTTGTCGAATATTACGTGCTCGTAGCTACCCCCGTCCGATGGGAATTGTAGGTTACACTCGGTCCATAGCATATAATCCTCGCCCTCCCCGGCAAGTATTCCAACTATCCAGATTCCAGACGGTTGAGAGCCGGGCCAATTGCTCGCCATTATTTTCATGTCTTGTTCCCACTCTTCTGGTTCTGGGAATGGGTCTATACCGTAGGTGGATTCCCTGCATCCGGCGTTTATGACAGCTCCAGGAGAAGCCTTCACTAGCGGGATATTGCTGAGACAAATGCTTGAGAGCATTCCAACGACTAATAAACAAACGACGATGCTAGCATACGCTCTATGTTTCAGGCGTCTTGCCATTTTTTCATCCTCCTTTCAAGTTGGTTAAAGACTCCACAAGGTGAGGTTATCCATCCTACCTTGCGTCATCGTCCTAATGTATAATAAAATAATCATGATATTTAAGATGTTAAGAACTTTGAATTCTTGCTTTAGGTTCCGCCTTCCATCGGACGAAAGGTGTCGATGTCCTGTCGTGAAGCAGAAAAAAATATTTGGTGAGGGTAAAAACATCTGCGAATTGTCAAACTCAAAAAAAGATGGTAGTGGGGGCGGATTGCGTTTTGCCTCCATGCCGTGTTTTTATGCCGCTATGGTACTGCTATGTTATCGCTCGTCTCAACGTTTGCCTCGGGGTCGTATGTGGTGGCCCAAAGTCCCCACTTTATTATGATCCTGTCAAATGTCGTAACTTCTCCCAGGTCGCGACAAAAAATTCATGAAATTGAAGAAGAATAATCGAAATTTTATCTGCGTTTTCAAATCAAGTCCTCGCCGGCCCCTCCCATATCTTGGCGGGGGGCCGTTTGGAGAACTCGAGCACCGTGACGCCGATTATCCTGCCTTTTCTGTACCTGACCACCACATCGTTGTCGGTCAGCTCGGAGTCGTCTGCCTCTTGGACCTTTCCAAAACTGATGTAAAGGGCATCGTGGTCTCTATCGCAGAAGATGTCGATGTCCCGCGCGTCCTTTATCACCGCTTCCATAGCACGACCTTCTTGACCTTCTCGACATTCGAAACTATAAATGCCGTCTTCACCCTGCCACCTTCTTCGTAGGGTACCATCATCCACCTGCCCTCGAAGGCTCCAGATTCAATTTTCCTCGCGGCGATGTTTTCCCCGTACCTCCCCCTGAAGACGAAGTCAGGACAGGCAACCGCGAGCGAGATACTCTCCTTCAGGTCCCGCAGTTTCGCCATTTCTGGGTGCCCTCTCAAAATCTGTTTGACGGTCGATGAATCCAGGACGACATCTTTCCCAAATACAGATTTTATCGACTTCAAGTCACCCGCCTAGGCTTTGCGTGGAGGTTGTTTATAATGGGGAAATTTTGACGCCCCCAACCGGATCAAACATCCCGCTCGACTAAACAATTTTCAGCTCCTCCACCGGCAGTTCAAACATCCCGCACTTCATGCAGTGCACCTCGGCCCGCTTTCCCTTCGTCGCCACCACCCACGCCTTCTGGCCACAGTGGGGGCAGCGCACGAGCCTGCGCAGCAGTTTTGAAATTCTCCTGATGTCCCGGACAGACCTAGAAATCATACTCTCAACCTCCTTGAAGGACGCAGGTCACTACGCAAACGCCAGTATCTTCATCCTCCAGATTCAGTTCACGATTTTACTCACTTTTTCTTGACTTGGACCCTCGTTCACTCTTGACTGCTTCGAGGCGGCGGCGAACAGAATCCTCAACGAACTCATCTATGCCGGTGTATCCCAGCTCCTTGTTGTTGGAAATGACTTGTTCGACCCGTTTCACCATTTCTTCCGGAAGCTGGACCCCCCCATATCTCATGTATATCTCTCCTATGTACAACCCCATCTCTCAATATCTATATAAGTATATCTCATGGATAGCCTATGAAGTCCTATACGGGGGTCGAGAATGGTTGGAAGCTCCAAGCGCCGGTGGAAAACAATCCAGCTACCAGAGGATCTGCTGCTCCGGGTAGATAAGGTGGTCGAGCACTCAGAGCTCGGATACACCTCTAGAGCGGAGTTCATCAAAGAAGCGGTGCGTTTAAGAGTAGAGGCTGTTGAAGAACTGCGTAGGAAAGCCAAGAGATAGCGCGCAGGCTCATCCTGATCGGGCTGAAGCACGTTCGGGAACCCGGGGACTTGCTCAAAGCCTGGCCGATGCAACTTGATCACCTCCAATTCCGGGAAATCTCCTTGAAATCTGGCGGGGCCAAACTTAAATAGTTTGTGATACCAATTTAGTTTACCTATGTGGTATTCGGAAAATGAGTTTAGTCCAAATGGTTGTGATGCCAATGAGGGACGGCAAATTGGTGTTAAAAGGTGAGGGTAGGCTAATCAACCGCCCGACCAAGACGGGGAAGCAGGTTTATGACAAGTTCTTCATCTATGTGCCAACTGAGGTCGCCAGGGATTCGGCGTTTCCCTTCAAGTCAGGAGATTTGTTGAGAATAGATGTGGATTCAAAGCGAAAAGAGATTAGGATAACACAAGCATCGAAATGAATAAAATTGGGAAACAATGATGAAACCAGTGATTAGCGAAAAGCCAAATTTAACAAAAACAAGGAGAAGCCAACAATGATTCCAGCCAGAACACCAACGAAGAGTTCTTCCTCGGCGGTCGACCTGAATTCATAAAGGGTGTGATGGCGGGCTTCGTGTGTAACGATCCTTTTCCCTTGCTTCAAAGGCATCCATTCGATTGGTGCTGCGCATAAAGCCGTATTCCCTATTGGGCTGATGAGTCTATTACCTATCTCAAAAATTTTTTCTTCCTCAAGGTTGAGATTGGGGACATTAACCTCAGTACCTACATCAGGACCAGTTACGCGCCCATCTGGAAGCCAGAGCCACCAGTATAGCTTGTTGGTCTGATTGGGCTCGGGCAACCTTTTCACGTGAAGTTTCCACTTAGGTTTCGTGAAGTGGAAACGAGGGAAGGGGAAATGTATCTTATCAAGAAGTTTTCTCAATGAGGATGTAGGCTCAACCCAAACTTCAAGTCCGTCCATACTCACCCTCTGTTTAGCTACCATTTGCACGCACACCTTTTGAAAGACTTACTACGCAACGTATTCTCCTTGGGAGAGTTTCTTGATCTCATCTGGTTTCAAAGCAAACACATTCGTACCCTTTCTGATATAATATCTGCCATCTAGGGTGTATTGATAAATTGTCCTTTTGTCCCATGGTGGAATAATGATTATAACAATTTTGGATCCCATCACATTCTTTTCTTTGATTTCCACATTTGGCTGAGGAGATATGGTATTCCTAATCGAGTTTTGTATTCTTTGATCAAATTCTTGCCTTTTATTATCGCTACCGATAATGGTTCCATCGTCGTCGACTCCATAAAAAATTATACCCCCAATTCTTGTATGCAAAAAGGCTGCAATTTCTTTGGTTATTTTATGTGTTTCTGTTCCGGGAGCTTTAAATTCATATAACTGGTCTTCGCCATATTTACAAATATCTAGAATTTCATTTTCTTGCGGTATATGGATGCTTATTGGTTTGGGTTTTCCAAATTTTTTGGAAGGAACTTTCTTCACAAGCTTACTTGTTTTGGCGACATCTTGAAAATAAGAAGGGGAAACGTGCTTTATTAAAGGTACTTTTTCGTAGACTCCCGCATCTTCTTTTTTAATAATCTCTCCTTTTTTATCCTTTTTCTCTCTTACTAATTCCATATCTCGAAGCTTTTCAATATCTCTTAAAACAGATGAAAGACGCCTGCCAACCTTTCTTGCTATTTCTTTTGTTGATCTTTTTCCATTAATTAGTCTAAATACTTCAAATCTGCTAGGGGCTCCCGAGAGTATGAGTCTGCCACGTGATATAAGTTCTTGAAGTTCCATCTTTCTCGCGCCCAGTCGACCTATCCTGAAATTTTCTTGTAAAGCTTTCCATCCTTTTTAAGAATCCCTTTTCTTTCCCAGTTTTTCCATATCCCAGAAATTTTTCCAATCGAAAAGCTAGTTGCTTTTTTTATTTCTCTTATTTTTGCCTTGCCTGTTAAATCATACAATTTCTTTACTTTGGGGTCTTGGAGTTCTGTTTTTAGTACTTCGTCTATTTTCATTTTCATTAAAGCTTCCAATATTGTAGCTATGTGTTTTAAAACCTTTAATTTTTCATTTTCTTTATTCTTCATCTTTTCATCCTCACATAGCAAGTTCTTTTTCCGAGTTTTACCGTCTTTATCAGTCCCTTTTTTCTAAGTCCCGTTAGAGTTTTGCTTATGTGGCTAGATTTTTTCGCCAACTTGGTCTTCATATCTTGTTGCGTATATCTAAGATTGCATAAAGTCAAAACATCTTTTTCTGTTTTTCCTAACCTAAGTCTTTCGATATTTAATGGAGGAACGGATAACTCAACCAGCAAATTCATTAGCCCAGATATTTCATCTAATTTTTCTAACAATTCGATTTCAAACTTTGAAAATTTATTTTCAGTAATTTGATCACCTTCACCAGTTTTTCTTCTCGTCTTATTATCAGTCGAGAAATATAAAAATGTTACTTTTTATGTAACAATCTTTAAAAGGATGGTGCTGTATTAAGACTTATGAACCCAGATTTGTACCCAAATCTTCCTAAAAAAGTCCGGTATTTAAATACTATTGAACAATTTGATTTGTGGTAATATGTCAAAACCAGAACAAATAGTTGAGGTAAGTCAAAAGTTAGATCAAGTCATAGCCCTACTCAGAATAATCGCACGTAAAGAAATTAAGAATGCAAAAACGTCCATATTATCTACTCGCAAAAAAGAGCAGATTTACAATTTATGCAATGGTTCTACTGAGATGGGTGAAATTGCTAAAAGAGTCGGGATTTCTGGTGAGTACTTGAGGCTTACAATAAGGGAGTTAGAGGATGCAGGATTTGTGATGGTTAAAGAAGAAGGGAAAAAAAGGTTTCCAAAAAAGGTGATATAAAATGAAAAGGTTAACCTCTGAAGAGGATAAAAAAGATAGAATAATTCAAATACTAGAAGAAATAGCGAGATGGACCAGGCTACAAGGTAGACAACTGGCTAAAAGGATATTAGAGTCCGTACTAAACGACGAAAAAAAGCGGCTCATTTATCATCTCAGTGACGGGAGGAGTAGCCCAGAAATAGCAAAGATAGCAAAAGTCGACCCATCGACTGTAAGAGATTACTGGAAAATATGGACAGCCGAGGGATTTGTCGAAATTCATCCTGAATACAAAAGACGCTGTAGAAAGGTTTTCTCGTTAGAAGAACTGGGTTTGGAGCCACCCGAGGTTTTAACGGAAAAATTAATGTCTGAACAGCAGGAGGCACAGGAGGAGGCATGATATGAAAGAAGGGTCAAAGTTTAACAGTATCTTACTGGATGAAGGTCAATTTAAAGAATTGAAAAGAAAACTCGATCTAATAGTTAGACTACTGTCTCTTAGTATAGTTAGGGACAAAGAAGCAGATGAGCAGGTTCTAATATTGTCATCATTCGGGTTTCAACCCAAGGCTATAGCTGAGCTACTCGGCAAAACTCCTAATGCTGTGAGGATAGCTTTGCATAGGGCGAGGAAAAAATCCAAGCAACCAAAAGTGAAGAGGGAAGTTCGTGATAAATAGAAAAATAATGTGGATTTTACGTAAAAAAACGGGTAAATCACTCACACAAATTTATAGAATGATAGAGGAACGCCAAAAAGTCCATGCGGTAAAGGAAGAGACCGCCGCTTACATACTGGCCATGGAATATGATATTAACATCGCCAAATTTCTAGGTAACGATGAGTTACGAGAAGTTAGAGAGGTAAAGGCTCCGATAATAGTAAGGGAAAGAGTCCCTGCTCAGAAGACCAAACGTATTTTAGCCCCCATACGTATCGAGCTTGATGTAGAAGTCAAAGTGCCAAATCTTTCGTCAAAGATTGTAAATGAGGCCAAAAAAATGTCGAGAGTATATCCTTACATCTATCTTTTCGAGAACTCTGTAAGATATCTCATAATAGAAATTTTGGGTGATAAGTATGGAGACGATTGGTGGGAAGGGAAAGTACCAGCAGCTACTAAAAGAGAAGTCAAAAAGCGAATTGATAAAGAGGATGTTAATCGGTGGCATGCTAAGAGGGGTGCACATCCTATTTTCTATTCAGATATGCGTGACCTTTATTTAATCATTGTGAATAATTGGGATGATTTCAAGGATCTCTTTCCTGATCAAGCTTGGATAAAGTCGAGAGTAGAGGAAATAGAACTTTCGCGAAATATTGTTGCCCACAATAATCCCCTTCCAGATGATGAAATAACAAGATTGAAGCTAGATCTTAAAGCTTGGGTCAAACAGATTTCTAAATGAGCGGAGCCAGAAGTCTATGCTGAGCGAAACAAAGCGTTATGAAAAGAGAGTAAAGGCTTCTTTAGAAGAATATTTTCAAAATTTTGGAGGCAATAGTTGAAACGGTACAAAGGTAAGGTGATAATATTTGAAACTGTCCCAAATTCGCGAACATCTTGAAAAGAAGTACACAAAGATAGAACCTTTTCCTTCCATGTTCATATTGGATAATTACAATGGTTTTGAAACAATCAAGCAAATATGTGATGAACTCATAACGGATATGTATGTAGTCAAAGGATTAACGTATATAACTCTTGAAAAGGAAGATCCAACTTTAGAAAATCCAAATATTTTGAGGGTTTTTAGTTATACAAGAGGTCTCGATTTTTCCTCACCCGAACTAATAGATGATTTAATAGAAGCAAAGTATGGAAAAAGGTCGCGATTTTTTGGGGAAAAGGACGACTTGAATACCATTCTTGCTTGGCAGTCGCCAGGAATCTGGAAAACAGGAGTTCAATTCTTGGAATATGAATTAAAACATGATATGGTAGATGAAGTTGTGATCGAAGCAGCAATAGAGTTTAGTGAAAAATTTGCTATAGTGGTTTCCTCCATAACGATACAAGACCTTTGGTTATTGAAATCAGGTTTGAAAAGAGTGACAATCAACGGAGCTATGAAGGCTTTTGAAAATTTACAGGCCAAGCATTTCGAAACATGCGTGCAAGAATTGTTACGATCAAAATACGGTTATACAGATGTAATTGCTCGATATAGACCTCCCTATTTGGAAGGAAAGGAAATCGACGTTTACGCAAGAAAAGGCATAATAGGAGAACGAAAAGCTGTCACCATTTGTGAGTGCAAGCTGAGATTTGAAAAGAGAGACATACAATTAGAAGAGATTGCTAATTTTCTTGAAGTTGCCTTGAAAGTTAGACAGCATGAGTCAGAACTAATAGCTAAAGAGGGAGGTAGTACAAAAATCGAAGCATGGTTAATTACCAATTCGATCGTGTCTCCCGGTGCTCTTGAAACTCTCCGCAAAAATGATATTCGGGTCATGATTGCTAAATTACCTCTTTATTGGCACAAAAGGGGAGATTGGAAGATTATCGAAATTAAAGAATGTTGATGGAGTATTGTAATATTTTGCTTTGAAGCGATACCTGCCCTTCCAAAATCATGCAAAAATAAGAAGGTTCTCCTCTGAGGCCTTATGCAGCATCACAAACTATCGAGATATCACTTAACCGTGTTTCGAAATTGAAACCGCACACTTCACAAGTATAATCGGAATTGAATTTTTTCTGTCTATTATAGATTTGTTTCTACTTCGCCAAATAACCTCACGTAATTCTTTTTTACCTCCAGAACCCTAGGTCGTTTGACTCGATTTTTTCCCGACCGTTTTAGAATAAGCCATCAAATGCGCCAGTCATTTTTGATGTGTAGTGCGGTATTAGGAGTTTAAACCCAGACTTGTACCTCTATTGTAAATACATCTACCATCTGCTGAATTCAAGCGTCCTGAATTTCAGTTATTTTCACACCCGTTGCGAAAAGTTTATCCATTTGCGTGAAATCGTAATCAATGAGTGTCGAAATGTACGTGATAAAGGCATCGGGCGAAAAAGAAGAACTCGATGTCGAAAAGGTCAGGAAAACCTGCCTGAGGGCGGGGGCATCAAAAGAGCTGGCCGATAGGATCGCGAAAGAAGTTGAAAAGAGGGCCTACGACGGGATAGCCACCAGAGAAGTCCTAAACCTCACCCTCAAACTGCTCAAAGAGGAACCGAAAGCTGCCATCAGATACGACTTGAAGAGGGCAATCATGTCCCTCGGCCCCACCGGTTTCCCCTTTGAAAAGTTCGTCGCTGGGTTGCTTCAAAATTACGGCTACAAAACCAAGGTGGGGAAGGTCATCCGGGGCAAATGTGTCGATCACGAGATTGACATCGTCGCGGAAAAGGATGACAAACGTTGTATGGTGGAGTGCAAGTACCACAACGCCCTTGGGATATACACTGATTTGAAAGTTGCCCTGTACACCCACGCGAGATTCTTGGATTTAGGCGATGATTTTGACCAAGCCTGGCTGGTCTGCAATACCAAATTAACGATTGCGGCAAGGAAGTATGCAAAATGCGCCGGCTTGAAAATCATGAGCTGGAGATACCCACGAAAGGAGAGCTTGGAGAGGATGATAGAGGAAAAGAAACTTTATCCTATTACAATTTTGAGATCTGTCAAGGGATTCGCGAAGGATCGATTGTTTCAAGTCGGGATAGTGTTGGCAAAGGACCTGCTCGACTACGGATTTGAGCGCCTGAAAAAAATGACAGAATTGCCTCGAGACAAGTTGAATAAAATTATGGAAGAAGCCAAGGTGGTGCGGTATTAGGTGTTCGAACCCAGATTTGTACCCACCAGGACTTGAAAATCTCCCTCTTTGAGAACTTTTAGCGCAAGATGGCCCATAAAACCAAATTTAGATCTTCTCATAAAAGCAACGTCAGCCTTAGTCCTCTAGTCGATCGTCATCCTAACTCAGTCTCCGCCCATTCTCACTGCGAGAGGGGGTCCTAACTGCGCCAAAAAGAGCGCTAAGCATGTCTTTAAATAGGGGAGTAGCTTTTTCTATGGGCGAGACAACGAACAAAAAAGAAATTACACGGCTTGTTCGAAGTAGGATCGGTCTGACATCCACAACACGGATACATTATGCATCACGTGAGGGTAAACTAATTATCAATGGTGAAGAAAACGAGATTGGACGGTTTACTCCGAGTACTATCGAAAAACTCGTGCGGAAAGTTGTCGAGTCTGTTGTCGGGAAACTGAAAAGAGCTGGAAGCACTCATGGGTTTAACAGGTACGCAAACGAAATGGTAGAACACCTTGTGCGTGTGAGTCCTGATGCACTGGACATAGAAGTAAAATCGTTGCGCAGAGGGGCTCCACCGGAAGGAGTAGCGGAGGAAGAAAAGGAGACCGCAGGTGTAAGAGAAAAAATGGCAGCAGTGGGTGGTAGAGTAATAAAACCATCGGAGGAAACCTACGCGAAGGCAGGTCGTGAACCGGAGAAGGTCGGTGCGTCAGAAGAGACGGGCAAAACAAAAGTGGGAGCCCCCGAAGGGAGGAAACCAAAAAGGCCCCTTACCCTCAAAGAGAAAGTTCAAGTAGCGGTGGCGCTCGCTGTCGGCCTTCCTCTCGCATTTTTTGCCATTTCCTTTCTCGTTACTGGGAGTTTTCCAATCTCGTTTGACGGTATACCTGGCGGTACCAGCGGTGGACCCTTCTCTGGCGAGTGGAGTTCCCCATATCCTTGCACATATTATGCACTTGATTCTACGGGAGAAAGATATACTGAATATACAGCGAACTTTTATGTGAAAATAGAACAGGATGGCGATACCGCTTGGACTGTCGATGATTGGGTGGAAATTGTGAGTTACCGAACGGTTCCAGAGTACAGCCTAGGTCCGGATTATCCGCCCCTTTCACCAGTGCCCCACCCCTTACACTCGGGTTATTATTCCTCGCCGCTTACTTTCGACTCAAGGAACCCCGCTAACCTACCTTTACCTTACCCCGGAATATACCAGGTGACGATCAGCGGAAATACCCTCACGGCTGAGACGCCATCAGGTTTTGGGGGTGTAACCGTGAGGAAAGTTTTCAAGCTCTCCCCAAAAGATGAAAGATTTGATTCTAGGGATACGCTTTACGTCACTCTTACAACTATTGGTACTGGTTATGTAGGGGATGAATCGGACCAAGATGCAATCGTGCTTGTGAAACAATAGTTTTTGAGACTTGATTTTTATCGAGACGACATGAACTAAAAAAACCGTGTTTTAAAGCACCGATTTCGGCAATTTAAGTGCGCCAGCGACTTTTGTGACATGGTGCGGGGGAGGGGATTCGAACCAAGACTTGTACCCTCCACAAGATTCCCGGAAAATTCCCTCTGAAAATGCCCAGACTGCTTCGTGAAACCTATGGTGCGGGGGATAGCCCACGAACTACCTTTAGAACCCCCTGCACCTCACCATGAGACTCGAATTCTCCCCTATAAACAACCTCCACCCAAAGCATCGGCGGGGGAATCGATGCGAAAGGATCGACATATCCGTATCGAATCTGGAGTGGATAGACATTTATACACTAATCTACCAATAGAAAATGGTGATACTCTGAAATATCAGGCAGCGGTAAAGTTGACCCTCAGAGAATACGAAGGAGTGGAGCGCCTCGTGAAAGCTGGCTACTTTCTGAATGTTTCAGATTTTGTTCGTTTTGCTGTACGCGGCAAGCTAGAAGCACTGAAACCCACTTTTGTACGCAGAATTTCTGCCCAGAAAGCTATGCGGGAGGTTTATCAATATATCAAATCTCACCCATTTGTCTACCCGGACGAGATCGCAGACGTTTTGAGCATGGATCTCGAGACAGTCATGGACGCTGTCTCGGCGCTGATTTCTAAAAAGAAGGTGAAGGAATCTGCATGATTGGGCGACAGATAGGCGATGGCATCGAGGGTGAGCGGTTAGGATGTAAATTTAGAAGGACCAAACGAGAGCGTGTTGTAATGGGCAGCGGAAGGCACAGGGCTGTAGAGGTTGTTATCGAGGGAACACCCGCAAAGGCGTGGGTGCTCAAGCCGCTGCGTGCGCTGTGATCTAAATCGAGCCTCATTTTTTAGACCTATTGTTGTTCTTTATTTAACAATTGGTGAGGGGGATAGCCCATGAACCACTTTTAGAACCCCGACCCGCGTTTGTGGGGAGTTTCTAACAGGTGGTGTGCTGTGCTTTAGATATATTGTGCGTAAACTTTGAAAAAGTTTCTGAAGGTTTTTTTGTATTTGTCTAAAAAGAAGCGCTCCAGATTGATTTGGGCGCCGGTGTCTGAAGACTCTAGAACTTTGAGGTAGGATTCGCGCTGGGACTTCCTTATGATGAGTGGGGGGTAGCCGTCATTGATCAAAATCGCATTAGACAAAACGCGCCCCACTCTCCCGTTTCCGTCTTCAAATGGGTGTATCTTCTCGAATTTCCCATGAAACAATGCAGAGATCTTCAAAGGGTGCTCTGATTTCCGGTTTTCTTTGTACCACTCTATCAGTTTTGTAATCTCGCCCTCAACTCTCTCTGGAGGAGTAGTCTCAACATTTCGCCCAAGCAGATAATTGGGGAGTTTCTTGTAACCAAGTGTCGTATCTATGTCCTGCATCAAAAGCTTGTGCACTTTTTTTATATCGTTGTGGGTTATATCAAATTTTTTCTTGAGCATGAGATCAATTACCTCCCTAGAGTTTCTTGTCTCGTAGATTTCTCGCAGGTCCTTGCCCTCCACGGTGGCATTGTCGAACATTACAATGCTCACGTCTTTGAGGGTGAGCGAATTGCCTTCAATAGCGTTCGATTCATACGTGAAGTTTGCGGTAAACCTGTCGAAAAGATCCTTCAGCTGGCTCTTTGTTAGTCTTTTATTAACATATCTGTAATCGACTTTCATCGACTCGACTTCCCTCATCTGTTCTTGGTTGATTACGGAATCAGTCTCGTAGACGGACCGGGCGTAATCGGAATACAAGCGCTTTTCCTGCTTGATAAAATAATCCTGAAATTCCTCCTCAAGTTCGGCAAGCGGCTTTTCTCTGTCTTTTATCAGCTTCTGTATAGTCTTTACCTTTCCATCCGGCAACCTGATCGATTTAGCAATATACCTATATTTTCTGCCTTTGATTTTCTTGGAGGTTATGTACATGTAGAAAAGTTAACCTTACAAATATATAAATATTTCCATTTTGTAGGGTTAACAACGTGGTATCGGGATGGTGCGGGATGGA
>JABUBL010000383.1_pt1 | contig 12846 bp, 14 predicted proteins | sample 7240371 | NCBI WGS metagenome assembly JABUBL01 (sample SAMN07256343, study PRJNA390944) | subsurface metagenome | isolation source: Methane hydrate marine sediment | place: Pacific Ocean: Eastern North Pacific, ODP site 1244 | collected 2002
ATCCGGGGAGACGGGAAAATCGACCGAGTCGGTGCTTCCGACGATGACCATGTTCCCAATCGGGTCTATTACCAGATCGCCTAGTGACTCTAAGCTTGAGCCCCCAAGGTATGTGGAGTATACAAGCGCCCCCTCGGATGAGAGAACTGTGAGGAAGCCGTCAGCATCCCCTCCACCGTATATGGGTTGAACGGCATCATCCGTTATGGGAAAATCTACGGACTGAGTGTCGCCGATCAGGATAACCTCATCGTCGTCGCCGACCAGCATCCTCCGGGGGCTATCAAGTTCACTTCCCCCGAGGTAGGACGCCCACAGAAGCTCCCCGCTATCGGAGAACTTAGCGACGTTGCAATCGCCCATCCCGTAAAGATGCTCGGGAACAGCGCCTCCCCCGTACGCGCCTTGGTATGCGTTCAGCGTCGGGAGGTCCGTGGAGAATGTCCCGCCAAAGACCAAGATGTTGCCCTCAGAGTCGACGGCCACATCCACAAGCCGGTCCACATTGCTTCCCCCAAAGTACGTGCTATACGTGTAGTCCTCCAGCGACTCCTGAACCTGACCAGAGAGGTTCAACGCTATACGCGGAGGATCGCCTCTCACCGGGGTCACCCGAATCGGGAGGGCTGCAGCCAGCAGTCCAAGGATGACGTACGCGGTAAGCCACCTGAACTTGACACGTTCATTCGAGTTTTTTCTCATTTCATGATCACCTCAAAAATACCTGAGCATGGAGCCCGGGTGATCTCTCTTCACCCTGTAGTACTTCTTGCAGAGCCATGAGAGAACCACGAGACCTGCCACCCAGAGGAGAAAGGTCTGGTACATCTCCAGGTAGAAGAGGCGCTCTGTGACTCCCGGAAGCCTCAGCCTGTAGAGCCAGAGGTGGGCGACGTAGAAGAACAGCGGGGTCTTACCGATGTCATGGATGGCTTTCGTGACAACGTTATGCTTGAGGCTTCGTTGGAGAAACAGGCCTATTGCCATGAAGACGCACATCCCCCCGAGCCCCCAAAGCAGGAAGGCAACGCTGGGAGGATACTTGGCGACGTAGAGCCAGTCGATGACGGTTCCTCCCCGGCGTACGAGCAGGTTCCCGTAGGAGTTCAGCCATCTGACCACGAAGAACAGGGCGATGGAGGCGATGCCGGTGGCCAGGATGGCGTTCCTCACCTTCTCAGAGGACGCATCCACCTTCCTGAGCACCGATCCGAAGCACCAGCCAAGCCCCATGACGCCGATCCACGGGATTATCGGGTACAGCCCCACGTAAGGCCATGACTCGAAGTTGGGCTCATGGATGATGACCCTGAGGTACCTCCCAACAACTGTCTCGGGCGAGATCCAGCTCAGGTCGAGGAACGAGTGGTTCAACACTATGAATAGGCTGATTACCAGGATAACTGAGGCTGGGAGACGCCTGTAGACGCTGAAGATCAGGAAGCACGCGCCTATGCACGCGATTACACCGAAGTAGTAGACCGGGACGTCGAAGGCCGGGGAGACGAGCAAGGCCTCAAGCAACAGCAGAATGATTCCACGAGTGATGATATGGACTGAGATCTCCCGCTGAGACTCTCCCCTCTCCAGGCGACTCAATGTGCTGAGGGCCAGGACGGTCCCTGCCAGGAAGATGAACGAGGGAGCGCACCAGTGGCTCACGAACCTCTCGAGGAACCAGACGATGCTCGCATAGGGGGGCGCTGCCCCAAGCACCCCCTCCCCGCCGTGGTGTAGCTCGTGCCAGAAGCTTGAGACGTGGTCCCAGGACATCACTATCATCACGAAGCCTCGGGTGAAGTCGATGAAGCTCAGCCGGCCTGCAGTACTGGCGAGACTCGCCGTGTTAACCTTCGTTTCCTGCATCCACACACCTCCAACGGACTGTGAGGATGTGCAGTGGAGAGCATATTACTCCTGTATCTGAAACTAGTTTCCAAAAGGGGGTTCACTTGAGCAGGATGGTGTTACCCATCCCCCTACGCTTCCGCTCCACCAGCCCCCTGCTCTCAAGGAGATCGAGGGCCCTGCTGACATTCGACTTGGACACCCCCGTCATCTCGGAGAGCTCGCTCTGGGCTATGATGCCCTGGGAGTCGATTATCGCATGGAATATCTTCTGCTCGTCGTCCTTCAACGTGGGGATCAGGCGCTCGTACCTTGACAGCCTGCTCTCGAGCAGCATCTCAGCCGTGGGCCTCTGGACGTCATCGAAGAGCATGAGGTAGACGACGCTCATCCCCGCCACGATGGAGGACGCCACCAGCAGCACGACGTCGAAGAAGGTATAGTTCTTCATTATCTGGCTAAGCACGGTCTCCTCGCCCTCTAGGTAGATGTGGATCTCCGTAGGGTTCATGAGCTTCAGCATTACGAGGAAGACGGAAACTATGAAGACGCAGGCCACCAGGATGGAGCGCCCACGTAGGTTGAGCCTCCGCATCATCACTGCGTTTCAGCCTCCATTTCGTCCCCCTCATCAAGTTGTGTCGAACGAGATCTCCCTGAACTCCTTAACGGAATAGAAGCTGGAGTCAAACCTGACAAGGAAGTATCGGTCCTTCACCAGCAATACGAATCCTATTTTTCCGGGTTGGGACTCGCTGTGAACCTTAGCAACTACACCATTGATACTAAACTCTTCGTCGCTGATCAGCTCCCGGACGCGGTTGTCTCTGAAAGCGTACTCCAGCAGATCGTATACCTCATTCAGCTCCGTGTTCTGACCATGCTGCCAGTAAGCTGTGTCTATGCCCTCGAAAGGTACGGTTTCCTCGAACTCCGGGATGTGGACCAAGTATGAGGTTTCATCGGTACCATCAGGAACCAGTATGAAGTTCTGGGTATAATCGGGCACCGATATGATGAAGACGTTCTCTTTTATGATGAGCTGGCTGTGGACGGAGCCATAGGGCAATGTGTAGTTCAGGACCTTCTTATCCTTGATGAACTCGGCTATCCAGACAGTGCCATCCGGGTTCATACCGACCTTGCCCGTTGAGACGTGGTGCTTGACATCGGCGTGATCCTCGAGGTACCTAGTGACCGCATAGGCTAGCATTGAGCCCACTAAGACCAGAGTTATTATCAGCAGAGTTCTGTTCCTTCCGCGAAACTCCATACTACCCACTCAGCATCCTTGCAGTACCTGATAGGGTTACTAGCTTATCAGTTATAATTATGAAACTAGTTTACAATTAGAATATTGGCGTCATACGCTCATGCGTTCAACAAAAAGGTGTGCATCATATTCCACACTTTTTTAAAGAAGAATCGATTAAACACCACACATATTTTATAATATTTACTGAATTGTTCGAAGCAGATCTATATGCCTAACGAACAACCTTACGAGGTACTGCAGAGGAGTATCCCTCCGCTTCCCGCACACAACGACCCAGATTACTGGGGGAAGTTGAGGGAGCAGTTCCCGATGCCCCCCGATGAGGCGTTCTGCAACACCGGGACGATCGGTGCCTCCCCCCTCCGGGTGCTCCACGCCGTAGTCGACTACATGGTCAAATCCATGGAAGAGGTGGCCCACGTGGACTGGCACGGGGGAGGGATGAGCCTCCTTTCCGGGTATGGGGCGTACAGGGACCTGAGGGCGAAGGTGGGGAAGCTCATCAACGCGGACCACACGCTCGTCGCCCTCACCCAGAACGCCACGATGGGGATGAACCTCCTATCAAACGGCCTGGACCTCCCCAAGGGGGCAGGAGTGGTGACCACCGACATCGAGCACCCCGGAGGCCGATGCGGCTGGGAGCTCCTCGCCAAGCGGAGGGGGACGACGCTGCACAGGGCTGAGATCCGGTTCCCGGTGGAGGGCCCCGAGCAGGTAGTGCAGGCTTTCGAGGACGCCATAAAACCAAAGACGCGGGTCATCTCCTTCCCCCACATCTCCTCGGAGCAGGGGATGATCCTCCCAGTGAGACAGCTCTGCACCCTCGCCCGGGAGAACGGCATACTCTCCATCATCGACGGCGCCCAGGCCACGGGCCACACCCCCATAGACGTTGAGGAGATCGGCTGCGACGCCTACTACTCGAGCCCCCACAAATGGCTCATGGCACCCGCGGGGAACGGATTCCTCTACGTCAAGGAGACCATAATCGACGACGTCTGGACGACCCTGGCAAGCTCCCAGTGGGACAACCACGAGGACAACGGGTTCCGGCTCGGGCAGCGGGGGACCGGGAACCCCGCCCTCCTCAAGGGGCTCGAAGCGGCCCTGGACCTCCACTTCGAGATCGGTCCGGGGAGGGTGTATAGGAGAATAAAGGAGCTGGGGGACCGCCTGCGCCAAGGCCTGATCCGGATGGATGGCACCGAGATAGTCACCCCGGTCCACCCTGAGATGTGCGCCGGCCTCACCACGTTCAAGGTGGGAGGCGTCGAGGACAGGGAGCTCCAGGATGAGCTGTGGAGGAGGGGCAGGATCCAGCCCCGTGCGCTCCGAGGAGGCAGAGGCGTCAGATACAGCACCCACATCTACAACAGCGAGGACGAGATCGACCGGACGCTGCATATCATAGAGGAACTGAAGAAGGGGAGATGAGTGACGACGGAGAAGGAGGAGATCAGAATACTCAAGGGAGGCAACATGGACATAGACCTGCTGCCGAACCCCGACGTCTCATGGCACATCGAACCATGCCCTTGGAACGAGGACGAGGGGACCCAAGATCACAAATGCGCCGTCAAGAGCACCTCGATCTGCAAACACTTCAGGGGGATAGAGCCCCTCGACAGCGTCCGATGCGCCTACCCGGGAAAACAATAGATGCAATGCACGCAACGCGCATCGGGGAAAACATTTATCGCCTTAACCGGGGACCAACAAAGTATGAAGCTGACGATAATCGTTAACGATGCGCCCTACGGGATTGAGAAGCCCTGGAACGCGTTGAGGCTGGCCTCCACGAGCGTCTCGGACGAGATAGGTATGACGGTTAAGGTGTTCCTCATGGGCGACTCGACGGTCTCCGCCAAGAAGGGGCAGAGGACCCCCGACGGCTATTACAACATGGAGAAGATGCTCCGTTCCCTCGTCGACAGGGGGGTCGAGGTCCAGTGCTGCGGATCATGCCTCGACGCGAGGGGGATGAAGGAGTCGGAGCTCGTGGACGGCGTCAAGAGGGGATCCATGAAGCTCCTGGCCACCTGGGTAAAGGAGAGCGACAAGGTCCTCAGCTTCTAAAGGCATACCTTAATTCACCCCATCTCCTTGAGCACCGTGCTACCGTGAGATAGACCCGCTTAAGAACAGGATAACCTGACCCCTATCTCCACGCATTATGGAGGAGAGCGTCCCCGCCTACATGGGGAGCCGGGATACGTCTAGCTGGTCGAAGTGCCTGTCGAAGGAGTAGACCTCGTCCAGACCACGCTTCTTCATCAACAGGTAGGCTAGGGCGTCGTTGGCGCTCACGCCTCTATCCCTCGCTATGGAGAGGGCGCTCCCATAGTCCCCAACATCAGTGGGGTAGATCTCTATGTTGGCACTCGATATCGCCCACGCTAGGAAACCAAGAGACCTCTGGAGGCCGAGGCCTGACTCGATGATGTTGACGACCTCCGATAGGTGGACCGTGGACATGGCCACCCCCTCGCCGCCTTCGATCCCCCTGACGATCTCCTTAGCCGCCTCCTTGACGCGCCCCTCCTCCTCGGATAGCTCCCTGCGGGGCCTCAGGAAGGCGTGGAGGAAGATGTTGGAGTCGACGAACCTCATCGCTCCTCCGGCTCCAGGAGGGCTCTCCTCAGCGAGTGGGGGTCCGTGAAGTCAACGTCTCCTCCGACCTCTATGGAGTCGAAGAGGCTGGAGGGGAGGATGGGGTCGATGGGGGCCACCTCGATCCTGTCTCCGTGCCTCCTCAGGATGACCCGGTCTGACTTCCAGCTCCTCCTCCATTCGACGGGAATGGAGATGCGCCCCTGAGGGTCCACCTTCTTCACCACACTCTCCTTCATCTGGGATATCCCACCAAAATAGGGGTAATCCCCATTTTTAAGCATTTCACCAATTTTTTATTAAATGGGTTTTACAAAATTCTACAACGCCAGGAGTGCACGACCCAAAGGCCCGGAAGAGCATCAAGCTGGCCATCAGAGGCTAGCCATTCCTCCCTTTTTCATCGAGTTTGGAAATACATGTTCTTCTCTCAGAGCGAATCCTTGTAAGTGTTATATCGGTAATGGTGCACTCTCCCTGTGACCTAACTTGAATCTTCCATTCCACATCGTGGACGTCTTCGCCGAGGAGAAGTACGCCGGCAACCAGCTCGCCGTGTTCAGGGACGACGAGGGGCTGCCTGGGGAACTAATGCAGCGCATCGCTAAGGAGATGAACTTCCAGGAGTCCACCTTCATAACAGGCGTCGACCTGGACAGCCTGGTCTTCAAGGTCCGCATATTCACCAAGGAGAAGGAGCTCCCCTTCGCCGGCCACCCGACCCTGGGCACCGCCTACGTCATCCAGAAGGCCATCGTCGGGAGGCAGGTGGAGAAGGTCACCCTCGACCTCAAGGCGGGGATGATACCCGTCACCTTCAGCTACTTGGACGGCGAGGCTGACGTCCTCTGGATGAAGCAGCTCAACCCCGTCTTCGGGGAGATCCACCCACCGGAGCCCGTAGCAGAGTTCCTGGGGCTGGAGCCCGGGGACATCGACGCCGACTGGCCCATCCAGGAGGTCTCCACGGGGGTGCCCTTCTTCATGATACCCCTCAAATCGAGGGACGCCGTCGTGAGGACCCGTATAAACCGGGAGAAGCTGGCCGCCTACACCCCAAAAACAGAGGCCAAGTCTCCCCTGGTGTTCTGCCGCGAGCCCGTATACCCGGAGAACCACCTCAAGGTCCGGATGATCGGGTCGACGGGGGAGGACCCGGCCACGGGGAGCGCAAACGGCTGCCTGGCGGGATACCTGGCGAAGCACAGGTACTTCGGGGGTCCCAAGGTGGATGTCAGGGTCGAGCAGGGAGTCGAGATCGGGCGCCCCAGCCTCCTCTACCTGAGGTCGGAAGACAAGGGAGAGGAGATCGACGTCTACGTCGGCGGCAAGAACGTCATGGTCGCCAAGGGAGAGTTCATCTGATCTCCTGGCTTAGAGGCTCGCCTGTGACACCCGGGGCTTATCTGGTCCTGTTCAGGTAGGCCTTGAGGCGTCCCAGGCCCTCGCTCATCACGTCCAAGTTGTTCCCATATCCTATGCGGATGTGGTCGCTCATCTCGAAGCAGTCCCCGGGGACCAGGAAGGTGCTCTCCTGCTCGATGAGATCCTTGCAGAGCTCCTCCGCCTTGACGTTTAGGTGGTGCCTCATGAAGCCTACGCTCCCTGCCTTCGGGGGAACCCAGTCTAGAAGGGGCTCCTCCGTGATCCACCTGTCCAGGAGCCTGTGGTTCTCCTGCACTATGGCGTTGTTCCTCTTGAGTATCGCGGCGATGTGCTCCATGGCCAGGGCGGCCAGGGCCTCGTCGATCATCCCCTTGCTGATGGTGGTGTAGTCCCTGTGGAGCTTGCACTCGTGGATGACCTCGCTTCCGGCGGTGATCCATCCCAGCCTGAGGCCCGTGAGGCTGATGGGCTTGCTGAAGCTCCCCGTGGCGATCCCCCGATCATAGATGTCCACGACGGAGGGCGTCCAGTCCCCCTCCTTGATGTAGAGCCCCCTGTAGGCCTCGTCGCTGAGAACGTAGGCCCCGGCGTCCTCGGCGACCTCGCAGATCGCCTTTAGGAGCTTCTCGTCGATGAGGCTCCCCGTGGGGTTGTTGGGGTTGTTGATCACTATCATCTTGGTCTTGCCGTCGACGAGCGTCTTGAGCTCCTCAAGGTCCGGCAGCCACCCGCTCTCGGGCCTCAGGTACAGTCGCTTCACCTCGGCCCCGAAGCCCTTCGCCACGCTGAGGAGCTGCTGGTATGTGGGGAAGACGGAGATGACGGTGTCCCCGGGCTCTACCAGGCTGTAGAAGGCGTTGAAGTTGGCCTCGATGGCGCCCCCGGTGACCAGGACGTCCTCGGAGTCCACGTTTTTGTATAGGTGGGATATCCGGTCCCGGAGCTCGGGATTGCCCTCGATGTGGCCGTAGGTGAGGGGGATGTCCATTAGCTCCTCGAGGAAGTCCTCCCGCCCGACGAACTCCAGGAACCCCCTCAGTGTGAAGGGCTCCACGCAGGTCTCGGCCAGGTTGACCTCGACGTCGTGCTCGTACTCGTTCATCCACCTCTCGACTAGGAACTCATCGACCCTCAAATACACACACCTCGACACAACGTATTACATCAATGAGCTAACTAAGTTTTCTTATTAACTCCACAAATACTTCACACTGCATCCCCGAGGGCTGATGACCCCCGGCTCAGCGACCTCAAGCTACTCCACGGCCACAAGGTTGGGATTTGGTACCTCTGGGGACTCTCTGTACAAGCTCTCATCGTCAGGGGAGGCCAAGTTACGCTCAAGGAAGTCCCTTATGGGCCTCAGCTTCGAGATCTCGACTGGCTCCTCCCTGCAGGGCGTGATGTGGCACCCCCCAGGGATGACCTGGAACTCGATGTTCCCCATCCTCTCGGTACCCCTGTAACGATGTCTGGAGGACCTCACGACCGAGTCGTTCTCCCCGAATGAGACCAGTGCAGGCCGGTTCCAGGCCCTAAATCGGTCCAGGTAGCTTATCAAGAAGTCAATCGAGTCCAGGAGGTAGCTGAACTCGTACTCGAGGCTGTAGTGGCTCCCGCCGTACTCGTCGCGCTTCATCATGACGTTGAAGAAGTATTCACGGGTCTCCTCGTCGAAGAGCTTGGAGAAATCGTGGACGGCGACCTTCATGTTCCTCAGGAAGCCGACCTTCAGGATCCCGCTCATGTACTTCAGATATCGACCCATGTTCCCCGGTGCTGTCGGACCCCCGTACGTCGAGGCCGCGACGACCTTCCGACGGGACCCCACGGCGTTGGCGAGGACATGGCTCCCCAGGCTGTGGCCGAAGCCCACGATCCTCTCGACGCCGAGGACGTCGGAGAGATAGTCGATGCTGATGCCCAGGATGTTCACCGAGTCCTCGAAGTTCAACCCCCGGGACTTGTGGGCCCGCGTCTCACCCATCATGTCCGGGGTCAGCACGTAGGCGCCCAGCTCACGACAGAGATACTCAGCCAAGCAGAAGCCTGTCCTGGACAGGGACTTCCTGTTCACGATCCCCCCATGCGCCAAGATAACCCCCCAGTCGCCACCGTTCACGGGCGACTTCAGGTCGGCCCTTATTTCATACACGCCTTCGTCGATGGTTATCTCAGCGTGGTGCATGACCCTTCAGGGATTTGCGATATGAAAAAAGGTGATGGACCAATGATCCGTACCTCAGATCAATTTACGATAACAGGTGAAAGGAGCTCTGCGACACAGAAAACGAGATGCCAGAGGGCTTCCGCCCCCAAGCCTGCACGACCTCTTCAGGAAGATCGACACCCTCCACCGGGGAGGAGGATACGCCACAGTGGGCTCCTACTACGTGATCGCATACTGCACCGATGGCACGAGGTCCGTCTCGTTCAAACGTGAGAGATTGTAGGCTCTAGGCCCTCTCCCAGTACAGCAGGTTGCCCCTGAACAGAGTCTTGACCCGCCCATCGGACTCCAGTGAGCTCAGGTAAGCCATGGTCAGCGTGTTGTTGAGGTAGTACGCCTGCGCCCTGCTGACCTCCAGCCCGGTGGCCTCGCAGAGCCCCGCCAGCACCCCCTCGGTGGTACGAGGCTCCTCCAGCACGTCGAGGACCATCGCCTCGATCCCGAGGATGGTCCCCAGGTTGTCATCGACCAGCTCGGTGATATCCTCCGTTGCCCCCGCGTGGCTGGGGACATAGCGGTCATACCTGGACTCCTTCAGGATCCTGAGGCTCTCCTTGAGCCCCACAACATCCTGCACGAACGGGAGCTTGTACTTCTCGACGACCCTCATGGAGAACACCGTGTCAGCACAGAAGAGCACGCCATCCACCCCCACGCCTATCTGGTTAGGTGAATGCCCCGCCAGGCCCACTATATCGACCTTGACTTCTCCGATGGCAACCTTGTTGCCCGTGATGACGTGGTCCACCTTCGACGGCTTCGCAAGGAGGAACCTGTTCCGTAGGCCCTGAAGGGGCGCGGCACCCGAGAAGAGGTAGGTGGGCTCCAAGATGGGGCTCTCGATGAGGCCGGCCTCGATCTCCGATGCGTAGATAGTGGCCCCCGTCCTGTTCTTGATGTAGGCGTTACCCCCGATGTGGTCAGCGTGGTGGTGGGTGTTGATAATCGCCTTCACTGTCAGGCCCGCCCCCTCCAGCGTCTTCAGGATCTCCTTGGCTGTGCCCTTGTCCAGCCCCGTGTCCACGAGGATGGCCTCCGATCCGTCCTTGATGACCCCGATGTTCACGGCGTCGGGGATGTAGCCTACGGCATCTGTGATCATACGCAGCTCCAATGGATACGCCTTCAGTGACTCGAATGACCCATTATTAGCCCCAGTACGATTTCAAACATCCGGTTAGGTAGATAGAGAACCTGAAAAGAGGGGGATCTACTTGTAAGATGGCATGACCTCTTCGGCGAATTTTCTCATCGCCTCGAAGAAGCTGTCCCTCGGGAAGCCGGTCATGTAGACTTTCGCCCCAGACTCTTTGGCCGCCTCGACCTTCTTCAGGTGCTCCGCGGAGTCGTAGGGCCCCCTGCCCCCCATATCACCGGCGATGAAGGACACCTTATCGGCTCGACCTGCCTTCTCGGCCGCCCTCATCACCCTCGCCTTCGCCTCCTCCGGGTTCCCCTGGGTCCACATAGGGATGTAGACGAGGTCGCCGTACCTCCCCGCCATGGAGAGCATCCGCTTCCCGGGCCCCGCGAACAGCAGGGGGGGATGGGGCTTCTGGACCGGCTTGGGCTCAAGCACCGCCCCCTTCGCCGTGTAGTACCTCCCCTCGTGGTCGACCTCGTCCTCGGTCCAGAGCCTGAGGATCAGCTGGACCCCCTCCTCGGTCCTGTCCACCCGGGCCTTGGGGCTCCCCCACTCGCTGTACCCGTCGAACTCGACCTGGGACCACCCAGCCCCCACGCCGAAGATGACCCGCCCCCCTGAGAGGACGTCCAGGGTGGAGAGCATCTTCGCCAGCTGGGCAGGCGGCCTGAAGGGAACCGGGGTCACCAGCGTCCCCAGGCCGATCCGCTCGGTCTTGCCCGCGAGGTAGGTGAGGGTCACCCACGTCTCCAGGGTCGAGTAGGGATCCTGGAACATGTGCCCCCCCCCCATCGAGCCCCACATGTAGTGGTCGGGCATGAGGGCGCCGTCGAAGCCGAGGCCGTCAGCCTCTATTACGGCCTTCTTGATGTGGTCCATGTTGGCGTACATGTTACCCAGACCGCTTAGGAAGAACTTCATATCACCTCGATCCTCCCGGCTACCACTTATTAACCATCTCCTCCGGGAAAGCCTCAAAACCTACCACATACAAGACGTTAACCGTGAAAGCCTCAGAGCGGATGATTCTGGGCCACATGCCCCTGGTCGGCATCTCCTACCAGAGCAGGGAAAGGGACGTGGAGTACAGGGAGAGGTTCCGCGACCCTGGGGCCATGAGGGATGTCATGGATGCCGCCTTGGAGATGGGGGTCCACAGATTCGCAGCGGCGGCCTCCGACTCATCGCCCCTGGCGGCCTCCCACATCTCGACCCTGAAGGAGATGACCGAGGCGGGGCGCGGCGTCGAGGTGCTCCCCTGCATCATGGTCCCCCTGCGCATACGAGGGGGAAAGGTGGACGCATTCAGGCGCTGGGCCACGTACCTCTCCTTCGAGGAGAGAGAGCACAGTGACGTGAGAGGGCTTGTCCTCGTGGACCCCATACTGAACTTCAGGGAGGGCTGGAGGCAGAGGCTGCCGACAAGCAGGCCGTACGTCGAGAGGGACTTCGAGGAGCTGGAGATAGACTGGGGCAGGGTGGAGGATGGCCTGGATGATTTCACGGAACTTGACGTCAGATACGTTGAGCCCGGGTCGGAGACGGACTTCCTCGCGATGACGGGGCGCTTGGACCTCCTGGGCGAGCTGGTGGACCGGATAAAGGGGAGAGGCTTCCAGGGCGTGCTGTTCGGTGTCCACCACGCGGGGACTACCATACCCATCCTCGAGGAGGGGCTCCAGGACTTCGAGGGCTACGTGACCCCCCTGAACTCCAGGGGTATAATGATGCTCCCCTCTAAAAGCTCCGCAGAGGAGGCCATAAGGGCTACACGGAGAGCAGTCTACGCCATCAAGCCCCTGGCTGGAGGCAGGATAAAACCAGATGAGGCCTTCAGGTTCGTCTTCGGGTTCGACGTGGACGGATGCATGGTGGGTTGCGCCTCCGTGGAGGAGGTGAGGGTAGATATGCAGGCGGCCCTTCGCGCAATCGCCTGAGCTCCTCAGAGTTCCTTGCCCTCGCCAGCGTCGTGGGACCCTTGTGCTTTACATCCATCATGAAACTTCGAGGGCCATACACGGCTTTTTTTAGGGAAAAAAATCCGAGAACGCGATAGCCACGACGGGGTGAAACGTTAAAGTATATTATGCCGTGTTTAAGGGGTATAACCAATGGGCTATTCACGGATTCAACCCAGGACCCTTGCGATAATGGCCTCACTGATACTCGTGATGCTAGCTCTCTTCGCACCCGTCATCCCCCTCACGGTCGAGGAGCCCTACGAGGACATCGAGACCTACACAGAGCTAGAGGAGTACACGGCCCAGGTCCCCTACAGCGTGACAACAAACACGACGGAGTTGGATGTGGTGCTGGATCACACGTTCGCATTGGGCCCCGTGACTTACG
>JABUBL010000384.1_pt1 | contig 12841 bp, 13 predicted proteins | sample 7240371 | NCBI WGS metagenome assembly JABUBL01 (sample SAMN07256343, study PRJNA390944) | subsurface metagenome | isolation source: Methane hydrate marine sediment | place: Pacific Ocean: Eastern North Pacific, ODP site 1244 | collected 2002
TCCTGTCTGCTCCCCGTGGTTCCCTGAACCCACTCCAAGGTCTATTTCGGGTTTTTCTAAAGCAAAATCCTCAAAGAATTTTTTTGAAAGCTCATAATCATAATGCTGTCCTGTATGTATTATCAAAGTAGGTATTTTTCTCTCTCTCATTACCCTATAGAGAGGACTCGCTTTTACAAAATTAGGTCTTGCGCCTACAACAAGAGCAATTGGAATATTCACACTACATTTACCTCTATCGTTTATTTATTCACATAACAGCATGAAAAAGAATCATAAATTATGATGTCTTTCTAAGGCTATTTTATCTTGGAAACATCGACTTAGTAACAAATTGTTTTTTTCTTAAATTATTCTTTCCCATATACCTTTCGTTAGTCTAAAATTTCTTTGCTTTGCCAATATCTTAGAAAAGATAGATTCTAATTCATTTACAGTTTTTTGAATTATGAAATTTTTCTTAACAGTTTTTCTACCTTCTCGTCCTAATCTTTCTCTCAACCCAGGATCTTCAATCAGTTTGATTATTGCTTCAGTTATTGCTTTAGGAGATTTTGGTTTTATTAATAATCCGTTTATATTATTCTTAATAATCTCATTTATTCCACTTACATTGGTTCCTATGACCGGTATTTTGTATGACATTGCCTCAATAAAAACATTGCCAAAACCTTCATAAATAGATGGGAGGATAAAAATATCAAACATTTTCAAGTAATTTTCAGCGTTAATTTTCTCACCTTTTAATTCAACGGTATCTTTCAGTCTGCTCTCATCTATTATTCTTTTTAAATCTGAATATTGTTCTCCTCCACCGATAATAATAAATTTTATCTTTAGTTTTTTATTTTTCAAATCCTTTGCAGCTTCCAACAAATATGTTAATCCTTTCTGGTAATGCAGTCTCGCGATAGTTCCTATAATTGTCTTAACTTTCGAGGTGGGTCGTTTATGAATTTTAGGTAGTTCAATGCCATTATAAACGAAAAAACTATTTAAGCCTAAATGGAATTTAACCTTTGATTCCGATGCAACAACTCCTTTCGAAATACCTATCAGATAATCAACAAAAAATGTGTATAATTTGTTTAACTTATCTCTCAACCTTGAAGCAAATGTCACATTTCTTTTGTAGTGAACTAAAATACTTCTGGGGTAGAGTACTTTACCAATTACAGCAAACGTTAATGCATGAAATAGGTACGCTACGACTATTGCAGGTTTTTTTACTCGCAATACCTGGATATATCTTATTAGCGAAAATATATCAAGATGGTTTTTCATATTGAGACTTTGAATCTCTATTCCTTCTTTCTTAAATTGCTCCCACAAACTTCCTTTAGCAAGGAGTGTTAGAACAATATGATTAAATTTATCTCTGTCAAAATGTTTTATTGTTCTTAGTAAGGTTCTCTCAGCCCCACCAATATTGACATTTGTAATAAAATGCAGAATTAATGGTTTCTGAGGTTTTATACTTTTATCTTGTCTGCCGGTTGTATATGTTGGCTTTAACGACCGCAGCGAGAATACTTTCTTATTAAATTCTCCCATCATTACAACCTTCTTTTGTATATTTTAGAAAGATTTTTTTTCTAGAACTAATAATTTTTGTTCCTACAAAAATGTTTAGTCCGTGATAACATCTTAACCAGTTTTACCATTTCTTATAATCTCGTTCACTTCTAAATGACTTTTCTAAATTTGCTTGCTGAAAGTTCAACGTGTACACTGTTTTAAATCAACTAATAACCTACTTAACTTCTTAGTTGCATTTTTGCGGGTGTAGGCTTGTAAATTTTCAACAGGATATATAGGCAAACAACCATTCTTGTATTTGGTATGGAGTGCCATAATTCGGTTTTCTATGGATTCTACATCTCTTGGGCTTACTATATATTCTCCTCTTCCCTCTTTTCGCAGGATATCAGCAGCCCGTCCAGAGGGAGGAATAAGGGCAAGTATAGGCTTTCCGGATGCAAGATATTCGAATATTTTCCCTGGGATCGCTGTTTCACCAATATCAACATCAAGCGTTAAAAAAAGTACATCTGCACCAAGTTGAAAAGCGATACTCTCTTTGTGAGATTTGTATCCCAAAAAATTAATTATATCAAGCAAATTATTCTCTTCTGCAATCGATTTAATTTTTTCATCTTTTTTTCCTAAGAAATTAATCATTATCTCTTGCCTTACATGGGGATACTTTTTTAGCAAATTTGATAAAACATGAATAAAAGAGGAAGGTCTTTTAAAATATCCAGGAATATTTCCTGCATAAAGAAAAGTGAATTTAGGAAATTTCTTTGGTTTTACTAAAAGAAGATCCTCCGGGTCGAATGCATTTCGAATTGTTACAAATTTACTGTTTCCAAATACCCTTTTGTAATCATCTTTAGTCCCATCGCTTGTAAAAATTATTCGATTTGCAGATTTGATCACTTTTTTCTCAAGAAGGAATTGTATATTTTTTCGTATCCTCGATGTATGAGTAGTGCAAGGATTTAGATTCCAAGCATCTCGGTAGTCTGCTATCCAAGGGAGTCCTGTTATTCTTCTAAGGATGAGACCGACGATATGGTCTGACCAAGGGTTTGCAGTTGAAAAGATAACATCAATCTTTTTTTCATTAATGAGTTTAAGACCTTTTCTTACTGCAACAGGTATCCAGAACATTTGTGCATCAGGATTTATTAGTAATCCTTCGATTTCATTCAATAAAGACCTGAATGATAATTTAGCAACGCTTGATTTAGTTTTTGCTTTTACAGTTGAAGAAATACTTCCCAGATCAATGGAATTTGTTCTTGAAACATAAACTTCTTTTGGTATATCTTCGAGTAGGCTTACATCTATTGAGCGGTTTGTCCTTTTGTAAACCTCTTCCTTTACTGTCAAAACCACTGGTTTCCACCCAAACTCTGGGAGATATTTTACAAACTTTGTAGTTCTTTGAACTCCACCTCCTCCCACAGGAGGAAAATAATAAGCTATTATCAGGACTTTGTTTACCATAAGTTTTTAACTATTTCCAGAAACTCTTAAACAGATTTTATTGTAACGAAGTTCATCAACTCTAATATCTTTTCTTCCGTCTCTCCTATTATTTCAATATACTTAGTAGAGTATAAAAAGGACTTTGTCAACCTTTTTCTTGAACTAAAAGGAACAACCTAATTTATCTCTTTATAGAATAAAAACGACTATAAGGTCTTTTAAGTCACTACAGAAATGGACTATTTTCTCCTAATACGGTAGTTGGCTATACTATTAGGAAATGATTAGTTTCTGGACCCTGTGAAATTTGGGAAGTACAGTAACTTCTAACCATAAAGAAGGCAATATTAATGCATTGTGATTCAGACAATAGAGGATTGTATTTCATCCCCAAATTAAAGAAACCTCAATAATTCTGTTAAGTTTCAAAGATTTCCATCCAATAATTTTCTTGCGCAATAAATAATAAAAAATATATCTATTTTTTTGAATTTTTTTTCTTGAAAAACTGATATGTATGTTATATATCTACATATCAGTCAATTTGACTGGATATAATTATGGATATTAGTAAACTGCGGGAAAGGGTTTATCTACTTAATTCAGAAAGAAAGAGACTACAAGACTATTTGCTCAAACCTCGAAATATGATAAGAGGCTCTTTATATAAACTGCATCGGAGGTGTGGAAATCCGAATTGTAAGTGTGCTAAGGGAGATAAGCATGTTGGTAACTACATTTCTATGAACAAGGAGGGGAAGACTCATTTAACCTATGTAAAGGAAAAAGACATAGTGCGTGTAGAGAAAGAGACAAGCAATTATAGAAAGTATCAGAGAAGGATGGCACGGATAAGAAAAATAAATGAGGAGATATTTACTATCTTAAAGAAGATCAGGGATGAAAAAGTCAAGGAACACAAATAATATAGTTAAGGTAATAATAGTATATAAAGAGAACAAGCCTTTTGTTAAGCGAGCCTTAAAGGATGGTCGCATTGATTATTTAGACCTAACCAAATGGACATTTGTAGATAAATTTTTTGCATTTCTCATGAGCGTCAAGTTTTTCGAATGGTGTGCTACATCTTTTCCGACTCCACGGAAATATGAATGTATTCCAGTATGGTTTCTTCTTTCCTGTGTAATACAGATGAAGCTGTATCGGACAAGTGTATTTTTGCGACTTCCAGGTATTCTTCGTTCAGGGTCAATTCTTACACGTATAAAGTTTAACATAGGGTATAAAGATGGTGGGTTTAACTACAAGAATAAGAAGGAGCGGAAATCACCTATACACCAGGATACGGGACGGAAGTACTTTAAGGCTGTTATGGCAGATAAACTGGAAAGATGGTATACCACAGACTTAGTGTGTTTTATTCGTCGTCATAGAGGTTTTGACAAGAGAAGCATATTTGTACTTGATCATACTTTTCTGTCATTACCTGAGAATGAGAATTACACACACGCAGCCTGGATGCCCTTAGACGAGCATGATAACATCATTAATATAAACAGGCTCGGTAAAGAAGAGCGTAAGAAGGTCAAATACAAGCTATGTTATGGATTAACGAGTTTATTGCATTTAACTGATGCAGATACGGAACCTGTGTAATATATATGCAGGGGCGCATTTAGGAGCAGGGAACGAATCTGGATTAAAGGTTGGAGAGAGATTAACAGATGAATTTGTGGAGGCAGTGGGTAAAGGAGTAATAAAGAGACTCATTGTTGATAGAGGGTTTATAGATGGAGGGATGATATCGCGATTCAAGAAGGAGCATAGGATAGATACCTTAATGCCTTTACGCAGTGATATGAATATATTAGAGGAAGCGATAGGTTTAACCAGGCTAAGAGGTCATTGTTGGAAGCTATACAGAGAAGAGAAAGGAAGAGATGGAAAGGAATAAAGAGGCAGGAGGTATGTGGATTTACGGAAATGAGGAGTTGGGATGAATGTGATATACCGTTGTATGTGGCGCTTATGCGAGAGTGGACAGAAGAGAAAGGAGAGCAGATATGGGGATTGATTTCAACGGAAGTATTTAAGCGACCGCATAAGGCATTTGACCTGTATGCATTACGGTCGAGCATAGAAGAGAGGCATAAGCAGTTGAAAGAATGCTGGAGAATCAAGGATTTTAGCTCACCCGATTTTAATCTGGATACAACACATGTTATATTTAGTCTTTTAACTTACACCCTGATTCAGTTATATCTTTTACGCAAGAATTTGCAGAGTCTTGCTAATAAGACAATCGAAACGCTTCAGCAGGACGAGAGATTTGGTAAAGATGCGATAATAGTATATGCAAAGAATAATTTTGCAACATTTGATACTGACGACTATACTTATATCTTGTTAACATTGAAAGAGCCGGCACGAGCGAAGTTAACAAAATGGGTGAAGGTTTTCAAGGAGAGAAAAATACGCGCTCCTTGATCTACTTTTGCCAGAACAATAGTTAATTTTCTAATTTGTTTTTATTGAATAAAGTATACCCATAAGAAATTCTTAATAGATAAAATTGGTAGATGGAGATTAATTTTCATATCTATCTTATTTACCATTTATTTAGCAAGGTCAACTCAATTCTTCTACTTTTAATATTTTATTAGTAATTAAACAAAACATTCTTGATATTCCTTTTGATATGGTAAAATTTTAGAGAAAATATCCTCTATTGTCTGAATTACAAAGTTTCTTATTTTTTTTCTGTTATTGCAATATAATAATGTCAGTATATTGCAAATAGGAAATGTCAGGTATATACTCACCTCGAGTAAGGAGGTGAGAGATCGTGGAGAGCCTGACAATGAGAGAAGCAAATAAATACGGAATTATTTGTGAGGTATTAAAAGGATATATAAAGGGTGAGACAAGAAGGTACCCAAGGTATCATACACAGGTCGAGGGGTATATCGAGAGTTCGCTGGTTGACGGAAGAGGTAAAAGAGAGGATAATTGAGTTTTATGACGGGAAATATAATGGTTTCAACATCAGTCATATGACGGAATATCTTAATCGTGACGAGCGGATACGAGTGAGTCGTGAGAGTGTGAGGAAGGTTTTATTGGCCCATGGTTCATACAAGAGAGTGAAGAAACGTCGGGAGCACAGGGAGCGGCGAGAGCCTTGTGCTCGGGAGGGTCAGATGATACAATTTGACACCTCAGATCATGATTGGCTTGAAGGTAGAGGTCCGAGGTTATAACTTATTGGTGGTATTGACGATGCGACTTCGAGTTGTGTTGGGGCACGTTTTGCATTAAGTGATTCTGTGGTTGAGAATATGCGAGTATTGAAGAATATTGTTGAGACATATGGTATTCCTTTAAGTATCTATTGCGAATCGGATTCGAAGTTTAAGACAACGAGGCATGAAGGAGTGCACTACAAGTTAACTCATGACTATGAAGAGACACAGATAGGGCGTGCGTTAGGGGAATTGGGAGTATCGATAATCATTGCTGGATCACCTGAAGCCAAGGGACGGGTTGAGAGGGCTTGGGGGACATTTCAGGACAGGTTGTGTTCTGAATTGAGGTTGTATAAGATATCGGCTTTGGAGGAAGCGAATCATTATCTTGTGGAGCAATTTATACCTGATTATAATGAGCGGTTTGCTCGTTGTGCTCGTGAGGATGGTTCTGCATATCGGCAGGTGCTGAAAGATATGGATCTTGCAAATGTTTTCTGTGTAAAAGAGAAAAGGACGGTGATATCAGATAATACCATAACGTACTATTCCAGGATATTTCAAATATTACCTGACACCTACAGAATGAGTTATGTAAAGGCTAAGGTTATGGTGCATGAACATTTAGATGATTCGATTCATATATTCTACAAAGGGAGAGAGTTAAAACAAAAAGAACTACCAAAGAGAAGAATAAGACAGAAAGAAAGGAGATTGACTACAGTGAAATACTGACATTTTTAATTTGCAAAAAACCTGACATTTTCTATTTGCATTAACATAATGCACGTCAGTGTAAAATGTACTGGGGTATTTGGGGTAGTGAGTGGTATGGTATTTTTGTGGTATTTTATTGAAATGTGGGTTGAAAAAATATATACTCCTCTCTGGTTGTTGTTTACAGTGCGTAAACAATGCCATAATGACATAAAACCAGAAAGGAGCTTCGCAATGATAACAATAGGGATAAAAGAGTTTGTTGTCAACAAAAAAATTGAAATTGATGAGAAGAATTTTAATTTTGGAGTACTTGAGGATAAGATTTATGAAGTGGGTTTGGAGGTAGCGCGACAGGTAATGGAGTGTTTATTGATGTTTTTGGATGATCGGCTACGGGAGCACAGACCTAAGAAGGAGTTTGAGAATCGAGGGGATGGGAAGAAGTATCTTGTGACGAAGATGGGAGATATAACCTATCGGAGGACGAGGTATTATGATCGGTTGGCAGGTGGGTATCGTTATTTACTGGATGAGGCATTAGGATTAGTAAAGCGACAGACGGTGAGTATAGGGCGCCGGCGATTAGAGGCGAAGTTAGCGAGCGGTAACGACGGGGAGTTATCGTAGTGCAGTATCTGAATTGGAGGCGTCGACGGGTTCCAGTCGGTCACATGAGGCGATTCGTGGTGTGGTATTAGAGGAGGGTGAGCGGATACGGAAAGCGCAGAAGTATGAGTTACAGCGGGAGTATGCTCTGGAGGGTTCATACAGTGGTGAGCCACACGATGTAGTGTATATAGAGGCAGATGGGACTCAGATTCACCATCAGCTGTCTAATCGTAAGAAGGGTAAGGGATTAGAGGTGAAGGTAGGAATATGTTATACGGGGAAATGCCCCCGGTATCGTGGTGGGAGTGGTAAGGCAAAGCTTCTTGAGAATAAGTACATCTACCTTGACATTACGCCTGGGCCTGTATTTATGGAGGATATGAGTTTGGTAGCGGAGCGGGAGGTGGGATTGAGTCAAGCGAAGCATGTCATCGTAGGGGGTGATGGAGCTGCATGGATACGGAAAGGGATAGCTATGAATTTTGCGGGAGCACACTACAAATTATGCGATTATCATCTGAACGAGCAGGTAACGACGGCATTGAGCGGTATGGCTGATGTGAAGAGTCGAGTGAAGTCACATTTAGGGAAATATAATACTGAAGGTGCCCTGGTGGCACTTTGGGATGGAGCGGTGAGCTGTACTGATAGTAAGCAATTTGATAAGCTCAGCAAATTATACAAATATATAGATTCTAATCGTGAGGGGATATGGGATGTATCTCAGTTTGGTAATGGAGAGGTTGGTGTGGTGATTGAGCGTTTGGGAGCGGTAGAGAATACAGTAGATAATGCAGTAGCGGATCGATTTAAGAAGCACGGGTTTTGCTGGAGTGAAGGTGGTGCACGGAGTTTACTGAAGATACAGCAAGCATTGCTGAATGGACGTTGGGATCACTGGTGGTATGAGGAGCGTAACAAACCAATAAAGGTTGACAGAGGAGCGATAACACCCTTTAGCGCTTCAGAAGTAAATAAGGGTTCCAGTAATAAAACTGTGATGGAAGAGATTCCGCTTCCGTGTTTTCATGGACCGGATCAGAGTAAGCCCTGGGTGAAGGCGTTGAAAGGTATGATAGAGATAAATATGTTATGATAAGGAATTGATGCAGGTAGTATTGATATTAGTAATTATGATTATCCATAGAATAGTGGTGTTAGGACAATATGGAAGGGATTTATGTTAATGAAGAAAAGAGACCATTAAAGAGAGGAGCACATCACTGAATTATCTTGATTTTTCTACATCTAAGAAAAAATACCCCAAAAGACTTGACACTAACTTTTTCGAGAAAGTACTTGACTTTATTTCATTTTTTATATAATGATTAGTTATGAAACGATGTAAGACTAATACAAGAATCATATTGGTTGCGAATACAACTTGGTATCTCTATAATTTCCGCTTTCCATTGATTAAAGAACTTTTATCCTGTGGTTATCAAGTTTTCGCAGCTTCACCAGAAGATCGTTTTGTAAAACAACTCAAAAAAAATGGAATTGAACATATAGATATTAAAATCTCAAGGGGTGGAATTAACCCCTTTAATGATATCCTTTTAATTTTTCAATTTCTAGAAATCTATAAGAGATACAAACCTGATATTATTCAACACTTTACGCCAAAACCCGTTATTTATGGAACACTCGCTGCTAGGCTGTCGGGGGTTAATTATATCTATAATATGATACCAGGATTAGGCTATGTTTTTACTGGAAATGGACTCAAGAAATTCTGGCTCAGAAAGGTAGTTAGATTTCTGTTTCAAAGATCTCTATTATTCTCTACACATATATATTTCCAAAATCAAGATGATAGAAACTATTTTATCCAATACAATATCGTAAACAAAGCAAAAACAAGCATTGTTCCTGGGACTGGAGTAGATACTAAATTATTTTCTCCAGGTAAGAAGGTGAAAAAAGAAGGGATTATATTCATTCTTGTAGCCAGAATGTTATGGGATAAGGGAATTAAAGAATTTGTAGAAGCAGCATATAAACTCAAAAAACAATATCAAGATATCGATTTCTGGCTATTAGGTCCTGTATATCTCGAAAATCCAAGAGGTATATTGCCAGAGCAACTTGAGGAATGGAATAAAGACGGTGTTGTTAAATATCTTGGAATGACAGATAATGTAAAATCGTACTTAAACAAAACTGATGTAGTGGTTCTACCCTCTTACTACCGTGAAGGAATTCCATTGTCGCTTCTGGAGGCTGCATCAATGGGAATGCCTATCGTGACTACAGATTCAGTTGGATGCAGGGAAGTCGTTGAAGATGGGTAAGAATGGTTACTTAGTTCCTGTAAAAGATTCTAAAGCACTATCTTCTGCTATGGAAAAATTTATTTTGAATCCTGGTCTTATTTCTCAAATGGGAAAGAAGAGCAGACAAATGTCAGTTACAAAATTCGATTCAAGAAAAGTTGTTCAAGAAATATTACAATATTATCCAATTCAAATATAATGAAGATTTTAGTAATAGGAGCCGCGGGTTTTATTGGTAAATTCCTAACTAATAGATTAATTAAAGAAGGTCATAAAGTCATTGGTTTTGACATAAATCCTGCTTCAGAAAAACAGAAAAATTTATACAAATGCATTACTGGCAATATCTTGTCCCCGGATGCTGTTCTAAGAGCAACGAACGGAGTTGATATGATCATCACGCTTGCAGCGAAACACCACGATTTTGGCGTGACAAGAGAAGAGTTCTTTAAAGTCAACGAGTCAGGTACCAAAATTCTTCTCGATTGTGCATCAAAATCAGAAGTTAAAAATATAATTTTCTATAGCACAGTAGCAGTATACGGTACACACAAAGAACCAACAACCGAAGATACACTACCTGTACCGGATAATGATTATGGAAAATCAAAACTTGCTGCAGAACAACTAATCTATAAATGGGTTGAAGAAGATAAAACAAGGTGTGCTGTTATTATAAGACCAACCGTTGTTTTTGGTCCCCAAAACTATGGTAATGTCTATAATTTGATTGATAAAATATACAGAAAAAAGTTCCTGTTTGTTGGAGTTGGGAATAACATCAAATCTGTTGCATATGTGGAAAACTTAGTGGACACAAATATTTTTTTATTAGATAAATTAAAACCTGGTATACAAATATTTAACTACTCCGATGAACCACAGAAGACTATTACTCAAATAGTAGAGACTATAACTAAGAACTTGCCTTACGGTATACCAAAAATCAAAATACCATTAATACTCGCAGTTACGTTGGGAAGTATCTTAGACATGCTTGCAAAATTAACGGGATATAATTCCCCTATTACATCTGCTCGAATGAAAAAATTTTCCACCCTCACTCACCACAAGTCAGAAAAAATCAGAAAATTTGGTTTCCAGCAAAAAATAGAGATAAAAGAAGGATTCAGGAAAATGGTGGAGTGGTATTTAGATACACAAACTTAACATTCTTTATATTTCTTTACTAAGCCTTAAACCAGTAACCATACTTTGAATTTATAATAATAAAGTTAATAGGACACTATCGTTACTATGGAGTGAGTGGAAATATAGCAGAGTTAAAAGCGTTCTACAAACGAGTTATAAGGTTAATATTCAAGTGGCTCAACAGGCGGAGTCAGAAGAGGAGTTATAACTGGTCACAATTTCAGCGGTATATGAAGTATAATCCTTTACCTATGCCAAAGATATATCACTTAACCTATACCTTTATCGCCGAAGCGGGGATACATTACCGAAGAGCCGTGTGAGGGAAAACCTCACGCACGGTTCTATGAGGGGCATTAAACCAAAAGGAAGTTATGATGTCTACTCGATCTAGTTGGGATCAATATGCTTTACAAGATTCAATTGTGTCTCAAATAGGAGAGTCAAATATTACAAGATATAAACAAAAAGCATATGTAGACAAGGTGAAAGCGATATTGAATTCGCATTTCAAAGCTGGTGATCTTATATTAGATATAGGTTGCGGAGTAGGAAAATGGGTTGTTTATCTTATTCAAAATAATATAAAATGCATCGGAGTTGATTCATCTAAGATTGCAGTTCAAAAAGCAAACGAGGGACTAATCAGAATGGGGATAGATCCCGTTGTCAAATTAGGAAACGCTACTGAATTAGAATTTAAAAGAGAAAGTTTTGATGGTATAATTGCGTTTGGATTGATTGAACATTTTCCAAACCATAAACAAGTTTTAAGCAAGTGGGTATCATTATTAAAATTCGGTGGCAGGATTATTATTTCTCTTCCGAATGCTCTGAGGATTGATTGGCTTGTATGGGATGCATTGTGGATAAACTTATTGAAACGACATAAATTGATTAAAATATCGCTAAAAGCTAGCGGATTTGTTACTACATTTCATGGATATGAAGAACGGTGGACTCCAGGATATGTGAATCGTTTACTACAATCTGTTAGTCTCAAAAATATTAAAATACAAACTTTATATACATTGTTGGCACCATTGTATTACCATGCAAGAATAACTAACAAAATACCCGAAAGTTTTTTTAACTTAATTAATCCACCCAGAGAATCAAAGATGTTGGGTTTATATGTATTTGGAATAGGTGAAAAATAGACACGACAACGGATGTAAATTATCTTTCTTTGAAACTATTTTTAAAAAAATCGGCATTCCTTGCCTGCTTTTCAAGATGAAAGTAAACTCAGTAAGATAATAGCTTGAGTTTACTACATTTTTAAAATATTTTTTAACAGAGTTACATCGGCATAACATTTATATGCGTTGGTGGCACATAAGGGAATTATTATCCAGTCATGTGAGAATTACCACAGCGATGTTAAATAAGGTGGGTATGAGAATTTATATACGGAATTGTACGGAACCTGAGCCATTTCACAAAGCAATCTATAATGCGCTTGGGTTAGATTATTACCCGATTAGTGCAAAGCGAACAAGGATTTAAAATCTGTACTCACCATACAAAATTTTAAGTCCTTGAACTTGTTATACTTAACAGTTTATTTGGTAAACTTGCGCTAAGAAATATTTAGGCAGTTCTCTCACAAAATTCGGAAAAGCTGTATAAGAATTTAGAAATACTTGACTTATGTGTATTTTCTTCACAAAATATGAGTTGTACTTCAATATGTATACGCTCCAAGACTTTTAGTCTTGGAGCGTATACATTTGGGTATTGCTATAGACTATAAATTTCTTTTATCCACTCTATCTCTTTCTTTAAACCGTATGCAAGGTTGTATTCTGGTTTAAATCTCAACTCTTCTTTCGACCTTGATGTATCAGCACTTGTATCTCTCACATCACCCTTTGCCTT
>JABUBL010000385.1_pt1 | contig 12832 bp, 10 predicted proteins | sample 7240371 | NCBI WGS metagenome assembly JABUBL01 (sample SAMN07256343, study PRJNA390944) | subsurface metagenome | isolation source: Methane hydrate marine sediment | place: Pacific Ocean: Eastern North Pacific, ODP site 1244 | collected 2002
GATTCATGTTGTTGATTTGATGCGTCGCGAGCCAGTCTCTAAGCATTCGATTGCTTACATCAGGCTGCACGGGCTAAACCCCCACGAATGTAATTACAACTACAAGTACTCGATCACCGAACTAAAACAGCTGGCGAAAAAAGCCAAAGCGTTAGCAAAAAAACATCGGAAGGTATACATAATGTTCAATAATTATTTCATGTACGATAACGCACGTCAGTTGATGAAAATTCTGAAGGTTTAGTGGCGGGCCCGTTTCACGATCAAATCCACAAGTCCAAACTTCTCTACATCGACCAAGCCCTTGTCTGTGATTCTTAACCTTGGGACCACCGCCAATGGTAAGAAAGATATTGCCATGAAAGGCGATTTCAACTTCACCCCACATCTTCTCGCCGCACGATGGAGCATTTCCAGTTGCGCGCTCACGTCCTGAATACGTCTATCTGACATGAGCCCGGCGATTGGCAACTCAAGCTTAGCTGTGGGGCTGCCTTTCAACACCACCACTTGGCCGCCTCCGCATCTGACGACCTCGTTTACTGCCACAGCCATATCCTCTGGGTTAACTCCCACGACGGTTATGTTGTGTGCATCGTGCCCGACGCTCGATGCCAGCGCTCCTCTCTTCATGCCGAAACCTCGAACGAAGCCAAGCCCGATGTTGCCCGTCCTTCGATGACGCTCGACCACAGCAACCCTAACCACATCGCGTGCGAGATCTGGCATCACCTCTCCATTTTTCACCTGCAAACCCAGTATTTTGTGCTCGGTGACTATTTCGCCCTCAGTGACCCCAATCACTCTAACCTTCACCCGCCCGAGGGCTAAAGCCGATTTCACTACAAAATCCGAAGGTGTTATTTTTTTCTTCAACCTCACGCTATTCTTCACGAATTTAGGATAAGCGCGCTGCTGAAGTGTCAACAGCAGTTTTCCATTCTCTGCCACGAGCCTTCCGTTAGCAAACACTTTCTTCACTTCGAATTTTCTCAAGTCCTCAACCACCAAAACGTCTGCAATTTTTCCAGGTGAGAGATCGCCGATGTCGGAGATCCAGAAATGATTGGCCGTATTTATCGTCGCCATTTGAATTGCCTTGATCGGGTCAACCCCCTCCTCTATGGCTCGTCTGACCACATGATCCATGTGCCCTTCCCTAAGCAGGTCGTAGGGATGTCTATCGTCAGTGGCGAGTAAGCAGTGGCGTGTGTCCAACTTTAGCTTTAGGATGGGTTTTATAAGTGTAGTAAGATTTTTTGCGGCAGATCCTTCCCTCACCTCGAGCTTCATCCCCCGCCTCAGCTTCTCGACCGCCTCCTTTTCGGTGAATGACTCGTGATCGGACTCTATGCCAGCCGAGATGTAGGCAGCGAGTTCCCTACCGACCAAGCCTGGCGCGTGTCCCTCAACGACTTTTCCCGCATTTCTCGCTGCTGCTATCTTTCGGTGAACTTTTTCATCTCCCGCGAGGACACCAGGGAAGTTCATCACCTCAGCGAGCCCCACAACATTTCTCAGTTTCAGGGCGCTTGCGATATCTTTTAGCCCGAGTTCTGCACCGGTTGTTTCAAGCCCCGGAGCCGACGGAACGCACGAAGAGATTTCAACGAACACCTTCAGCGGGAGTCTTTTGCTCTCCTCGATGAGAAGCCTGATCCCACGCAGCCCAAGCACGTTTGCTATCTCATGAGGATCTACGAACACACCGGTTGTCCCGCGGGGAAGAACTGCTCTGGCAAACTGAGTCAAGGTGACCATGGAGCTTTCGGGGTGTATGTGGGCGTCGAGAAGCCCGGGAGCGAAGTACTCACCCCCCGCTTTAATCACTTTGGTTTCTTTGCCAACGCAGTGGCTAGCGTCACCGACCAGCGCAATCCTCCCGTTCTTCACGGCGATGTCAACGTGCTCCTCAATTTCGGTGGTGTTGACATTCACAAGTCTCGCGCCTTTTATCACAAGATCCGATGGGATTCTCCCCAATGCAGCATCCACGAGCTCTGCGTTCAACTTTTCACCTATATATTTGATAATGGCGGGCCCGTCGGGATTTGAACCCGCGCCACTAGCTGTCTGTCTTTCGTCCGCAGGCTAGTGTCCTTTCTGGGCAAACGCTATCCAGGCTAGACTACGGGCCCATCTATCAATCTTTTTCTGAGGATTTAATTTGTTAACGTGAGAAGTTTTTTATCAACTTTGGACAAATGCACACTGATTATTATGGGTTCAGGAGGTAGCCCCCGGTGCTCGAGGCGCCCCCGGCGGTTATTATAAAGTTGAAACCCAAGTGAGGACGAGACCCATGACAAACGTGTGTACCTCATGCAACCGCGAGATAGCTCCGGGCGAGCGGGCGACGCGCTTCCCATGCCCCAGCTGCGGCTCCTTTGAAATATGGCGCTGCTCGAAGTGCCGACGCCTCAGCAACCCCTACCGCTGCCCGAGCTGCGGGCTCACAGGGCCTTAGGTGTTTGAATGGGTGAGGTAGCGGTCACTCTTAGGTTAATGCCGGAAAGCCAGGAGGTGGATCTGACCCACCTCGAGGCCGCGATAAAGGAGCGCATCAAGGTTCACTCGATCTCCCGTGAGCCGATTGCCTTCGGGCTGGAGGCGCTTCGCGTCGTCGCGGTCGTTCCGGATGCGGCTGGTGGGACCGAGCCGCTCGAGCGGGAACTCGTGAACCTGCCGGGCGTTGGCAACGTTCAGGTCATCGGTTTGACAAGATTGCTGTGATTTTCCGCGCGGTCCGGTTACCTCTTTTATGGCCTGCAACTACGTTTAAAAAGGCGTCAAAATGTTGAGGGACCCAGTCGAGCGTGCGGCGTTAGTTTCAGCTATCATAACTGTGGTGTTAGGAATTTTGGAAGTTTGGGCAGCCATCCTCTTCGGGAGCCTCGCTTTTATCGCCGCCGGTATAGATGCGCTCTCGGATACAGCTACCTCAGTAGGCGTCTTCACCGGAAGGCGCATCTCCAAACGTCCGGCGGATCGGGAACATCCCTACGGTCACGCCCAAGCTGAAACTTTGGTTTCAATCCTGCTAGCGGCTGTGCTCATCTTCGCTGGCGTGCGGGTGGCATATATGGCAATAGAAAAAATTCACTTGGGTTTGGTCATCAAGGCAACGCCCGAACTCTTCTTTTTGGCTGGTCTAACCCTCGTGATTTTCGGCGCCTTGGCGAAATACCAAATCCGCACGGGCAAACAGGCCAACAGCCTATCACTAGTCGCGGATGGCTATCATACGCTCACCGACGCCGTTTCCTCAGCTGCTATCATAGTGGGGCTCGTGGCGGTTGGGCTGGGACACGCGTGGGCGGATCCATTGGTTGCACTGGTGATATCGGCGCTAATCCTACGATTGGGGTTCGGCATTGGGCGTGATGCGCTAAATATCTTGATGGAAGCGAGCCCAGGCGCGGAAGTCTTGGCCGAGATAAATCGGGTTTGCATGGGCGTGCCGGGCGTGCTGGGATGCCACCGACGCCGTGCTCGCAGGGTGGGGTCACACATATTTGCAGACGTGCACATCTACGTTAACCCAAAGATGAGCGTCGGTAGAGCCCACGAGGTAGCGACACGAGTTGAGCACGATTTAAAAACACGAATAGCCGACTTAAGCTCAGTGATCGTGCATATGGAACCAGCTAGGAGGCGCGCACATGGCAAAAAGCGTTGAGGAAGTTCGGGCGGAGATCCCGTTCCTGCGCGCAGGTACAATTTATTTAGACAACGCCGCAACGACGCCCACGCCCCAGCCAGTCATAGACGCGATGTTGGAATATTTTAGCGAGTACAGCGGCAACATCGGCCGAGGTCTTCATCGCGTAACCCGACGCGCGAGCGAAGCGTTTGAAAATACCCGTGAAAAGCTCGCCCGGGTGATTAACGCGAAGCCCGATGAAATAGCCTACACCAAAAATACGACTGAGGCCATCAACATCGTCGCTCATGGTCTAAAGCTGCGCAAGGGGGACAAGGTCGTGGCAACGGTGCTCGAGCACCACAGCAACCTCCTCCCTTGGCAGCGGCTGGAGCGCGAGCGGGGCGTGAAGCTCGAGCTCGTCCAAGTGTCACGCGAGTGTTTGATCGACCCGGCTGCGGTCGAGGCTGCGATCGATGACAAAACTCGCCTCATAACAACCCATCACGTTTCCAACGCGGTCGGGAGCATCCAGCCCGTGGAGGAAATCGGCAAGCTCGCTCGGGAGCGCGGCGTGTTGTACCTCATCGACGCGGCTCAATCAGTCGGTCACATGCCCGTCGATGTTCGGAAGCTCGGGTGTGATTTCCTAGCCGCGCCTGGGCACAAGGGGCTGCTGGGTCCCCAAGGCACTGGCTTCCTCTACGCGCGCGAAGACCACCTAGCCGAGCTAGAGCCGCTCCTGGTTGGAGGGGGGGTTGTCGAGCTGGTCGAGGAACACAAATACGATTTGGTCAAGCCGCCCCAAATTTTCGATGCTGGAACCCCAAACATTCCCGGTTTCATAGGCCTTGGGCGAGCTTGTGAGTACGTGCTCGAGATCGGCGTTGAACAGATAGCCAAGCGCGAACGAAAACTGACCGAGCAGATGTTGGATATATCGGGCTTCGAGCGTGTCGAAGTTTACGGCCCTCATGAACTAAAACGGCGAGGGGGCGTGGTTAGTTTCAACGTTAGCGGCTTGGGTCATCACGATGTCGCCTCGATGCTGGATGAGCTCGCTCGCATAGCAGTTCGCTCGGGGCACCACTGCGCTCAACCGACCATGCGTCATCTGGGCGTGGAGGGAACTGTGCGAGCATCGGTGCACTACTATAACCTTGAACAGGAGATCGAGAAGTTCACGACGACGCTCGAGCAGATAGCGCGCGAACTCGGTGGCTAGCTCAATTTTTGTGAAACCTTACAAGCGTGGGGCGCCGATTTGCTTGGGATTGTACTGTTCGCGCAACTTCAAAAAAATATTTAACTTCCTTACCAAACAAACCGAACAAATGGGAAACATTAAATCTCAGTCGGGCAAAAAAGATTGGGATGGAATGAGCCAAAGGGAAATAAAAGTTTTGACGCACGGCGAGGACGTCGATGGCGTGGTCTGCGCTGCGCTAATTCTCAAACGATTTCCGAATGCAACCGTCGAAATCGGAAACTACAGGGGAGAGTTAAGCGGGGAGTACGACATAGTCGTGGACTTGCCCCTTCCAAAGCTGATTAAGACGCGCGTCTGGATAGATCACCACCGCAACCCGGACCAAGAAGGTGAATCCGAGGAGAAAATTTACAATCCGGACGCGAAGAGCGCGGCGAGCCTGCTGGCCGATCACCTCGGGATGGAAGGAGACAAGCTGGTCCAGATCGCCGACAGAGCAGATTCCGTGAGCTACCTCACCGAACCACCCACGGGAATGGTGGAGGGTTACGACCCAGCCTGGGACGTGAACGACGCGGTGAAGGCAATCTCGACAATCGAGCGATTCCGGGAACTCGCAAGGACCTTAGCCCTCGAGGGAGTGGCCTCCGTGAGGAGAAAATTCGAGGATGAGCTTTCATACACTAGAAACTTGAGGAGAAAGGCCGGGGAAGCCGTCCAAATGATATCGAAAAAGGTGAAGGAGCAAAAATCCGATGCCGCGATAATCATCATGCCGCCCGGTGAAATGAACAGCTCAACCGTGTCCGGCCACATCGTCTTTTCCCTCTATCGAGAGAGGGCCGCCAAAGTGTGCGCGGTCTTCTACGAAGGTGGGTGCTGGTTAAACGTCCGAGAAGATTTCGATAAAATAGACGCGTCCGAGATCATGACGCGGTTTGGCGGTGGAGGGCACAGGAAAAGTGCCGGGTCGTCGATCGGTCCGGAGAAATCTGAAGAGGTCAAACGCGAACTCGAGAAGGCCGGGTTGAAGCCCCTCATCATCGACCTGAGAAAAGTAGTTTTTATTTAGCATGTGGAATCTCCAAGGGTTTTTTCTAAGATTGTTTGACCTACGGCTGGAGGTATCTGGAATACATCCAGTCCGTTACAAATATTTCCAGTAGGACAGCGACCATCTCCTTGGAGTTCACCAGCACGCCAACCTCCCTTCCCTCGAGCATCCATGTGGGGTGTATGTTGGAACTCCCGATATAGGCCCAGTCGTCGTCAGATATGATGAGTTTGGGGTGTGCAGCGCGCGGGTGGTCAATTACGCTGACGCTCGCTCCGTTTCTCGCGAGTTCCCTTAGGGCCCCTAGCCAATAGGCCTCTGAATGTTTATCAACCAGAACTTCTACCTTCACGCCACGTTCAAGAGCACCAAAAATCGCATTCTCAAGTTCGTGGGGGGCTCCTGCATAGACATACTCGTAAACATAAACCTCGCTCTCCGCCCAATCGAAGAGTTTCTTGAAAGCCTCTATAGAGCTGATCACCTGCGGGCTTCCAGTACCATCGGCAACCGGGATCAACCAGTTCTCCTCCCAGCAATACTCAGCCCCCGTTGACTCGCCGCCAGCTCGCGTCCACCCCGTTTCGAAGATATAGGTGTAGGTTTCGGCGATCTCTTCATCACGAAGCGTCAAGTTTATCTCACGATTACCGTTCCCACGGATGTCCATGGCAGGAGGAGACAAGTTAGTGCTCCCGACGGAAACGACTTCATCGACTATCATGTATTTCGAATGTAGAACTCCCCCGCCGTGCCAAGGCAACACATTTATGTTTTTGTATTGCCTCAGCTCACCAACCATTTCCCTATCGATTTGACCACCGTCTGTCAGGATCCTTACCTTCACCTCCCGATTTTCGGCGGCGTTAATCAGAGCGTTATATATGTTGTCAAGAGTCATCGGAGGACTTACAGAGTTGAGATAATAAGCTTCGATGTCAATTGTATTTTGAGCATTATTGATCAATTCTAGCCAGACTTCACCCGTGTCTTTTATATCTGGGTTATTCGTCATCCAACCATGAAATGAGGGCGCCGTTTCAGTCACCTCCACAACCTCGACCCCCTCTCCGGAAGGAGGAGTAAACACAAAATAGCTAGCAGCAGCCGACGTCACGACCACAACGACGACGAGCGCGACGATGTTCCTCTTAAGCATCGGAACTCCCCCAACGTTGCCAAACATTCAACCTTATTCGTTGAGTTGATAGCTATTGTCACAGTCAGAGCATGTACGGATAATCGTTTTCAAGCCATTCATCTGGGTTGAACTCTGACCTGTAATATCTGTACTTAAGCCAATCGTGATTTGGATATGCTTCCTGCCCCCACCTGAGCAGCTCGGCGTTCACGTTGACCCACTTGCCATTCTTCTTTGCGTAAATCACGCCGAGGAGCCTCCCGACATCATCATGGTAGGGTCTGTCGGATGAATTGTCGAGGTCCAGAAAAACCTCAGTCCCCCACGAACAGAAGTGGTCACGCACGAAAGTTTTTGACTCATCGCCTCCCACATTCCCCATCTCTGGGGCATCTACCCCTCCCGAGAACCTCACGCGTTGACCGCTCCCGGTATTGACTCCTGTTGTGAATGGGTTGACCCAAGTCAGGTCAACTTGGATAGTGTCACCATCCACTGTGTAATCTATGGTTCCAGAAGCCTCGTAAGTTAAAGATACGGCATATGTTTCAAACAAGCTAGTCGAACTAGAGATCTCCTCCGAATCGTGCTGTAAGATGACCTTGAATTCATAGCGAGTGCTGGGGGTTAGACTGCCGATCTCCTCGTAGAGCATCCCATTCTCCACATCCTCCGATATCTCTTGCCAATCGGTGTAATTCCACACGTCGGAGGAATCATCTTTAAATTCGAACCTGATTTTTACGTCCGACCATTGATTTTCAATTTGATAATATTCGGCCTTAAGGGTCACATCTGAGGAGGTGACGTAAATCGGTTCTAGGTTCTTAAACAGTCCCCCCTCACTTACAAGAGGTCCACTTATAAGATGTAACACAACAACTCCGACGAAAACACAGATTGCAAATATGACAGGCGCCGGGATTTTTTTAATTATCCTCCCGACGTTCAAATCAATCCCTCATATTTTCGGATACGTTTGACTGTCCCGATTGACCTCTGATACTTCGAAGATATAAGAAAATAATTATCACACATAGTATAATTACGATAGCGGCCACCGGAGCGACCGGTACTCCTCCCCCATTTTCCGGCTGGGACTGAACATCCTTCTGAATAGTGAGGTCGTCGATAACTTCGCCATCAAAATTCACAGCTTGGAGATGAAGCGCGCCATTCTCGTAAATGTCCACCACGGTGAAGTGGTAGTCCTTTATCGGTCCGCGAGTCGAATACCAGTGCGGGGGAGAATCATAATTTGGTGCGCCCCATCCGCCACTGACCACATAAATGGTTCCATTTTCCGGCGACTCGTAGCTTTCCGGTGAAAGAGAGTTTTGGTTTTGTAGTAGGTTTATCGGATGAGATCGCTCGTAATAGTGCTCGTGGCCTGAAAACACTAGGTCCAAATGATAGGTGTCAAATTCTGGGGTCCACCTATTTAAAAAATTAGTATCATCCAAGACCGGTCTGTGATCTGCGGCAAGCTTCCATAGGTAACTATAGTGCTCATTTAAATCTTGTTTCAACCATTCCATTTGCGCACCCCAACTATCGCTCCTCGGGTCTAGGATCTCGCTATCAAGAATCGTGATGTGAAGGTCTGGTCCCCAGTTGAGTGAATAATACGCTTTATTTCCTGGAGGGACGAACAGCATGTAATAATTTGAAGCGTCCACCATAGGATCGTATTCAAACGGTTCCGGGTAAGTAACTTCGTGGTTCCCGATTACTGGAATCATGGGGATTAGCCTGTCGTCGTCGGTGCGCCAGTATTCGAACATCGCTCCGAGCCAGTTATCCCAAGTATCAGGCTCGTTTTGCTCCTGACCGCTCCAGATATAATCTCCTATGAAAATCACGAAGTCCGGGTTATAGCTCGCCATTAGCTCGGAAATGTTATCACGGGCGCTTGGCCATTGCGGATACGAATAGCGAGCGTCCCAGCGGGAATCTCCCCCCACGACAAATCTTATATTTTTTCCCTCCACCGGCGCTGTCCTAAAGCTCAATTCTTCGCTCCAGCCGTGGCCCGGGTTACCACAGATGAAGTAGTATGGGGTGTCCGGCTCGAGCTCGGTCAGCTCGACGTGGTGGATGTAGCCTTCGAACTTCGAGGTGGTTACCCCTCCCGTGCCCCCCGTAGTAGAGCTGTAAGCTTCAGGGGCACCGTTCCGGGATTCGATATCGTGACGAACCTCACCAATATAGTTTTCATCGGTGCGCCAGTTGACGTTTATCGTGTGGGCAGGGTCAGATGTCCACGTTAGGTACACGTAAATCGGCTCGTCTTCGGCCGGGTTCGATGAAGCAAGTGTTGTTGCTCCAAGAACGAGTAGTGTTGCGAGCATCAACGAGGAAAAAACCGATTTCTTATTTTTCAATTCTTCACCCTAGGCAACCTCAACGGAGAAGCTTATGTTTTCAACCATTTCCCCCGCAAGCGGCGTCTCGATCCACTCGTGGTTTTTGTGATCTCTGAATCTCAGCGTCACGTTAACGGTGTCATCCTCCCGCTCCAGAAACATGAACACGCCCATGTAATTGTTTGCCCAGTCAAGAGAGCAATCGGAGAAAATAAGCATCTGATCTTCAAACCAGTTAGCGCTCCAATTGTGTATATGACCGTAAATCCACGCTCGTAACTCTGACCCCTTAACCAATCCTTGGAGTTCCTCGGTCCAGACTTTCCATTGAGTTGGCGGCTGATGTGAGAACACGAATACCGGCTCGTCGGAATAGAGTATTTCCTCTACAACCCACTCCCGCACATCCTCCGGCATATTCCCGCCCTTAGTTTCCGGAGGAGAATCGGACGTGTCGCCCAGGTGATCTGAAATCAGGATCCATTTCATTCCCATTACGTTTAACATCGTATCAACTGGTGGCAATAGGTTTTCATCCCAAGGTGGATTTTCGAAGTCGTGATTTCCGAGGATATAATACCAGTTCTCGACATTTAGGTTATCCATTGGCCGAAGGAACATCCCCCTATACCAACTGCTCTCGTGAATGAGATCCCCCAGTTGAATCGCATAGTCCACCTCTATCCCTTCGATTTTCTCAACGTATTCATTAACATCTTCTACCCCCACTTCCAGGCAATTTATCGTGCCATAACCTATGTGAGGATCACTCGCTATCCACCACACCTGCGTTTCGCGTTCTCCTTGGCCCTCCTCTGCTCCTCTGGGGTTAAAATAAATGCAAGCACCTAACGAAACTACCACCAATATTATGAATATTCCAATTGCTTTCTGAGGACTTGGCGTTTGAACCGCCTCCGAATCCGCCGAAACTCTTATAAATAAACGTATCTTCAATAATAAGGTTGTCGGGGGCTATAATTTGTACACAAAAAGGGCCGTGGTAGCAGCTGTGGTATCTTCATTATTTTTATCCCTAGTTTTAATAACCCCCCTGAGCGCGCAAGCGGGGGAACCGGAAATCATCGTTTCAGGAAAAGATACTACATACAATACCAATTTGGAGGGGGATCCTCCTCTAAAGTCGTACACCAGTTCTCCACCGCTGATGGTCGCTGCTGAGGTAGGCTCCGGCGCGGTCGTCGCCACAGGATCGGTTTCAACGACTAGAGACACTAGGTGGAACGGCGAGGGTAATCCAGCCCCCAACTTCGATGTGCTCCTCGACAAGGCATTTCAGTGGATGGTGCCGGGCGCGACGAAGGTGTTATGGTTTGAGGGATATGGGGTTTACAACACCATCGATGCCCCCGAGGTTCAATGTCAACAACTCGAGGATGCACTTGAGGCCAAGGGGTACACACTTACGGGCGATACCACAACGCCCATTACTTCGGGCCTCCTCTCGAGCTACGATATTATGGTTATACCACAGATGCAACTCGGCGAAACTGGCACAGGGGGTAATCCAGCCCTGCTACCAGATAGCGATGTTCAGGCGATAGTCGACTTTGTAAGTGGTGGTGGTGGCCTGCTTATCATGGAAAGCAGCGACTACCTTGGCCTCAACTATTCCGAGGTTCATAACAAGATCCTCAAGGCCCTCGGTGTCGGCTTCTATTTCCAGGATGATCAAGTGCAGGATGATACTAACCAATGGGAACAGGCAGCCTTCCAGGTAATCGCCGATGTCAATACGACGGAGTTCGGAAGCGCCTACCAGAGTGAGACCGGTACGGACGAAATCGGCCTCTACAGCCTATGCTCGCTCAGGATAGAGGTGGATTATGAGGTTTCCGTGACGGTTTCACCTACCGTAAATGTCGGTGGGGCTGGAGCGGTCTTGATTTATGAAGCGACAATAACGAACATCGGGACAAAAAGTGACGATTTCACCCTCACGATCGATGATGAGCTCGGGTGGCCGACCTCCCTTTCCAAGAACGCGGTCAGCCTTGAGCCCAGCGAGAGTGAGGTGGTCGAGGCAAGTGTGACTGTACCTACAAACCTAACGGAGAAAGTGGTCAACTGGGTCACTATAACGGCATCAGGAGTTTCAGAGGATGACGCGCGCGGTAGGGCCATTAACGTCTTTCCGCAGGATGAACCCCCCTACGAAATAGTCCGCCCGGATGTGACTCGTTTCTTGGGACCTGGTCTTCCCACCCTCCTCGTCGATTCACCCGCGGTGCCGGTTATAACTGCCATCGAAACCGGTTTCGGTACGGATATAACGCCAAGGGAGCCTGAGCCGATACTTTACGGCAAGGGCGAGTTCGCGCCCGTGGTTGCCGTCGAACTGATTGGCAACGGCCGTGTCATGGCCTTTCCTAACTCCATCCTGCGGGACGCATACTATGACCGCCCGGAGTTGGCGAGCGATGAAGTCACGTCAATGATAGTCAGGTGGATGCTAGACTGGGAAGACCCAAGGGGAAGCAGCCTTTTTTATTGGGTTACCGAAGGATCTTACCATCTCCCCCCTGGGACGTCGGCGCCGATAGTGACGAAGTACGTCGAAGATACTCTGGAAGAGGGTCTCGGAATTGAGGTCGGGACCCAGGTAGGAGGGGAGATAACCTCCGGGTTAATCGCTGGTTACGACATTCTCCATCTGAACGAGATCTTGGAACCACTCTCCTCCGAGGAGATCCAAGCGGTTGTGGATTTTGTGAATGGCGGGGGAGGGTTGATCATAGGGTCTCAAGCCGATTACGGAGGTTATGGACGCCCCACCTATCCAAACGAGGTCCTAGAAGCTTTGGGCTCCGGAATCAGGTTCCAGGATGACGAGCTGTACGACGAGGACAGCTGGGTAGTCGACGGCCCCTGGTATCCCCAAGTCTACCTCCTTGACGCAAGAGAGGCGAATGCCGAATTTGACGTGTGGTTCCCCGCGCATGACTTTAGCATTTCCATGCCCGTGAAGAGCATGACGCTTGAGAGCGCGCCAGCGGTCTTTAAGACTACGTTAATAAATGATGGGACCGCGGACTCGACTTACACGATCGAAGTAACAGAAACTACCACCCCAGCAAGCCTAGGTTGGGATATAGAGGTAAAGCCAGCGGAAATTGATGTCGCGGCTGGTGAAAATGTTGAAATTTATACGATATTAACTGTCCCAGACATAGAATCTGGAAGGAAAAGAATGGATCTTAACATTAAAGTTACGGATGCCGTGCAAGATTACCTAACGAAGAGTGATAGGTTTGCAGTTCTGGGAGAAGATGGACGGACGCCTACCGAGGAGGCGAAGCTCGAGGTTGGGCAGAGTGTTTCTCATGCTGACTGGGGTGGTAGTTTCTGTTACTTCGATCGTGTAAGTCGAGTCCGCGGTCCCATCATTTATTAACGT
>JABUBL010000387.1_pt1 | contig 12818 bp, 9 predicted proteins | sample 7240371 | NCBI WGS metagenome assembly JABUBL01 (sample SAMN07256343, study PRJNA390944) | subsurface metagenome | isolation source: Methane hydrate marine sediment | place: Pacific Ocean: Eastern North Pacific, ODP site 1244 | collected 2002
AGCATACCCTGAAGAGAAGATAAAGGAAAAAATTGTAGAAAAGAAAGAAAAAGAAAAGATCGCGGAAGAAGAAGATTACAAGTAAAAAGAAAAAGGAAGGTATGTTGTCAAAAAGGAATACAACGATTGGTGCAATTTTAATAGTCCTTCTATTTCTCCTAATCATCTACTTACCGCGGTTTATCAGGATGATGCATCCTTTTGAAGTAGCAACCCTCTCCGTTGATAAAAATGTTGTAGAAACAAACGATAATAAGGGGAGTGTGCAGTGGAGATTTAAAGCCGGTTCTGATATATCATTTTCTAAGGCAATTGATATAGATAGGGATGATAGAAATGAGGTAGTTCTCGGGACAGGTTTTTTACTAACAGATAAAAGGGGTAAGACGAAAAATGGCAAAGACAATGCAAGACTATACATTCTTAATGAAAATGGTAGATTGCTTTTTACAACAGAAATAGGGATGGCTTCAATTTATCCAGGAGGTTCTTCGCAATGGATGATTTACGATGTCCACTTTCTTGATATTGACGGCGATACGCTTATCGATCTTATAGCTCTTGCTGTTACGGATGATAGTATGGATTGTATTCTTTTCACAAAAACACAAAAGGGTGGTATCTCAAAATTCTGGCATGCAGGAAAGATAGAGCATACATTGGTATTTAATTTGTCAAATGAGGAAACGGAATTAATCTGTGGTGGCGTAAATATGAGAATTGGCGAAAAGCCGGTAGTGTTTGCATTACATACAAATGAATATAACGACCAATCCCCACCCTGGGGTGGTAATATGAGGAATAGGATTGACGGTCTCTTATGGTATAGATTTCTTCCAGGCAATGGCACTATCAGAAGGATAGAAGATAAAGATTCCGTTAGTATCCTTGTCGAAACAGAGAACGGCATAGAAAAACATTATAGTAGAGAAGGTATTGAAATATTAAAGGATGAGGCTACAGAAGAGATGCTGAAAGAGAGAAGGGAAAAATACATTGAATGTTTTAGGGAATTTGAAAAGTCAAAGAGATTTGAAAAGGAAAACGACATTGAATCCGCACTTCTTTCACTAAACAATGCAATCAACATGAAGGTAGAAGATAAAGCACTTAAGGCTTCTCTATACTATGAGAAAGGTATGTTGTTTTACCGAAAGGAAAAATGGAAACCATCCTCGGTCGCTTTAAATAATGCAGTGAAAAGCGATCCCCTGTTCTATGAAGCATTCAACAAGCTTGGTGAAGTCTATTTAGAGAGGGAAAAATTTAATAACGCTACTTCCTCCTTCAAAAAGGCACATATACTCTCAGGAAAAGAAACATATTTTTATAGAATGGTAGATTGTTATACTGCTCTGGGAAATTATAAAACAGCAAATAATTTACTTCTCCGTTATGATAAAAATGTGAAGGACAAGATTCTATTTCTTTTTGCATCAGCAAAGGTGGCACGAGAAAAAGGGGATTTTCGAACTATTTCTCTCTTGTATGAAAAACTGATTGTTCTGGAACCGAAGAATCTCATTGCATACATATTACTCGCTGATACTTATGCAGACATGAATAAGAATATTGAAAAGGCAGATTCGCTTTTTACTTTTTCCTGTACGAGAGATTCATCTCTTTTTTATAAAAATATAGAAACGTCGGCATGGATCTCATACAGAAAGAGCCGTTTTGAAGAGGCATTTCAAAAAATAAACAGGGCTGTGGAAAGAGAGGAGAGCAAGAAGGAGAGTTCTGTTGCATCAAGGAGAAAACTACCGAGGATTTATTACAGAAAAGCCATTATTGCACAAACACTTGGAGAGAAAGAGGCAAAAGAAGAGGTAATAAAAAGGGCTCGCTCTTCACCGTTCTGTAAAGGGTATGTGAAAAAACAGATAAACTATCTGCTCGCCAGTCCAAAGTAGACAGGGAAAAAGGAAAAAAAATTAACGGGGATTGGAAGAGAATATAAGAGATAGAAGAAAATAGTTTACACTTTATGTTAAATGGAGTAAAAGGATGATATATACACTTACGCTCAATCCTGCGCTTGACAGAACATTAATTGTTGAAAATCTTAGATTCGAGGACGCAAACAGGGTTAAACAAGAATTAAGATATGCAGGGGGGAAAGGCATTGATGTCTCAAGGGTAATAAATGAGCTCGGGAGCGAAAGCATTGCGCTCGGGTTTGTCGGTGGATACGATGGGATGGAACTCGAAGGACGGTTAATAAATGAAGGTATCAACTGTGATTTTGTAAAGATTGCCGAAGAGACAAGAATTAATGTTTTTATAAAAAAAGAAAAGGAAGGAAAAAGAACATCCCTTCACGCAAAAGGACCTGAAATTTCGCCTTCAGAGCTCGCTACACTTTACAATAAGATAAAGAACCTCAAGCCATCACCTTCGTGGTTTGTTATGAGTGGTTCATTACCTTTGGGACTTTCAGATAATATTTACGGCCAGTTTACCCATCTTATGAGAAACAAAGGGATAAAAGTATTCCTCGATTCTGATGGAATCCCGTTTAAAAAAGGGATAAAAGCAATCCCTTTTGCCATAAAACCGAATCTTTTCGAACTGGAAAGACTTAGTGGTAAAAAGCTCAAAAGTAGAAAAGAGATGATAACCTTTGGAAAAAAGCTCGTTGAGAAAGGAATCGGTTTCGTTTTGATATCTGCAGCAGAAAAGGGAATACTTCTAATCTCCAAAGATACGATTTTGAAAGCCACGCCTCCAAAGGTAAAGGTTAAGAGTACCATAGGAGCTGGAGATGCATCTGTAGCTGGGTTTATCTATGCTTACGAAAAAAAGATGTCTATTAGTGATTGCCTAAGGATGGCTGTTTCCTGCGGTACAGCAACCGCACTCACACCGGGAACCGCTCTATGTAGAAAAAAGGATGTAAAAAAGATTATCAAAAAATGTAAGGTAAAAGAGTTAGAACTGTGATAAAACTTTTTTATAACGTTACATTCTGAGAGCTTGGTTTGCATAAGCCGAGCAAGAAGGAGAACTCACAATGACAAAGAGTGGTGTCATTGTGAGGAGCGAAGCGACGTGGCAATCTAATCCTTTAATCACTCATTTACCTAGCTATCTAATTACAATATATACAAATTAATAAATTACAGCGAAGCGTTTGTTTACAACGAAGTGCCTGCCCAGTAGATCACACAGGATTTACTTGCCCCCATTGTGATTGTGCGGGGTTTATTCACAGCGCAGTTTATCTGATCTTGACTATCTTCACTCTCCCCTCGGTTCCTGGTGTTTTAAGCTCGAGGAAATAAATTCCAGAAGGAAGACCTTTCATATTGAAGCAAAGCCGATGAGATCCAGCTTGATAATGGTCCTGGGTTAGATGCCTTACGATTCTACCAGTAATATCATAAACCAATAGTGCAGCTTTACTCGCATTACTAATAGAGAAATTTACTATCATCTGCTCCCGGATCAAACTCGGGTTTACATTAAGGTCAGGAATGAGTTTTTGTCTAGGCATCGTAATCTCCTCTGTACCAAGGTTATTGATCTTACCAATGTAGAGTGTGTTGAGATAACCATTGTTATAACCGCCAAAAACAAAAATATAGTCAATCGTATCAATTGTTGCCAGCTCAACATGTGGAATACCAACTGGTGCAGGTAACGGAGTAGCAGACATCCAGCCCTCGCCATGGCTCCAGAAATAGATATGATCACTGGCTGGCCAGGGTTCATAGCCAGCACCACCCCCAGCAATGAAGAAATGGCCTTTCAGAAAATCGCCATCAGTAAAGGCAATCGGTTCGGGCAAGGAATCAATTGTTTCCCAGTTCCCTGATAAGGGATGATAGCGGATTGCATCCTTGATTGGATTTAGATCAACATGACTTAGTCCGCCAACTGCATAACAGTAATTTCCATCTGACGCTGAGGCGATATACATCCGTTTTGGCGCTGGCGGAGTTGTTTGTTCAATCCAGGAATCACCGGGTACATCATACTTCCAAAAGGCCTGCTGTGGGTAGTAGCTATAGCGCTCTTCCAGGTAGTAGTAGTAAATTGTGTCACCAACGACCGCTGCTCCATACTTACAAAACTCACGCCATCCGGAGTAGGGAGCACTCAGGAGCTCCCACGAGTTGGCAACAGGATCGTAGCGCCTTATCGTATCTGAACCAAGGGTATGACTGCCAAGGACATAGAGTTTTCCATCATAGACAACTCCCCGAATATTGGAACCATGAACAGGTAGTGGCGCAGCATCTGTGGACCATGTGTTGTTTGTAATATCATAGATATAATGGATTGGTGCTGGACTCGGATGACCGCCGAAAATATAGATCTTATCTCCTATCACACCTGAAGCACCTCTGCAGACAGGTGTTGGTAAAAACGCACCAGTGGACCATTCGATCTCAATATCTGTTGCTTGAGGGTTAAACCAGGGATCAGATGAGGATAGCATTGAAGAGCTGGCAAGAAAGGGTTTGGGTCCACTATCAACAGTCACTCGGTCATACCAAGCCATCAAGGTATAGAACTGACCATAAAAGCCATCCTTGGTTGAATCCTGACCAGAACTGTCATAGGTTAACGGATTAGTAAGGTCGCCTCCCACACCATCGCCATTGTCATCGAAGAGTGGATATTCACCAGCGTTATTAGAATGGGGTGTTTCCCACTCATACGCCTCATCCAGGGCAATATAGCCATCCTGATTCTTGTCTCCGTACCAGGGAACATAACTATCAGGACAGCCACCGCGCATAGCAAATCGCCATTTGCCTGCCCAACCATATGAATTTCCTTGACTCGCGTTGACCGATGTAGCAGTAATCACTCGCCTTTGATCATTACACAGACCCTGCATATGGGGCATAATTGCACCACTGTAGCAAGGATTGTAGGCACCGATATAAGCCCTACACTCTATACTATCGATCCACTCCTTCAACTCAGTGAAGTAGACAAAACCATTATGAACCTCAAAGCCACTGGTATTACCATGATCGACCCACCAGGCGTGGACAAGATCATCATAAGTAGTCTTTGCCGCAATAGTATCAAAGGCTGCCTGCACATTTGCCTTGGTGCTTATACCATCGACAAGTTCTGGATGGACATTAGCACTATCTCCATAAGTGAGATAGATGATGTTCTCAGGAGCAAAACCCCAGTCCATAAGTGCCCATACCTTACCCGAAGTGTCGTTCCAGTACCATCGATACATCTGTCCGGAGACATTTCCACCCATTACAACAATCGCATACCGGTTGCCATAGGGTTGCCATTCACCAGCAAATGCAGATACTACTAATGACAGGAAAATTAGTGCTCCAACTAATCCTTTTATCAACTTCATCACTCCTCTAAGCTCTTTATTTTGCATCAATCCTCCTCCTGTTCTCTGTTCTCTGTTTTCTGACTTCCGTCTTCTCCCTACTACTTACTGTCTTTCTTGCGTCTCATTCTTTAGTTCTCTTCCCTCTTCCCACCTGACCCCGAAGTAGGCTGGAGATAGGGGTTTTCGCGCTTTTCTTTGCCTATCGTGGTTTTCTCTCCATGTCCCGGATATACAATTGTGGCTTCAGGTAACTTTATTAACTCTTTGACTGATTCTATGATGTCTTCGAAAGAACCATCTATAAGATCTGTCCTCCCAATGGATTGATTGAACAGTGTATCACCTGAGAAGAGTGCATTTTCCTTCTCTACGTACAGGGATATGCCTCCGGGGCTGTGTCCAGGAGTGTGTATTACCTTCAATTCTAACTGACCGACCTTTACCGCATCCCCATGATGAAGAAGTCTGTCAGCCGGAGGGGAAGCCAGCATCTCAAATTTGAAGTCGCAGGCATTGCATCCCATGATTGCTTTTCCTTGTTCTTTTAGAATGTTGAGGTATACCCTTTCGTAGCCACAAAATGGGCATGGAGGTTCCTTATGAAGTCTGATCATCTCTGACATTATTTTCCAGGGCTCAGGCAAAAAAGGTGCGTCCAGCTCATGTATAAGAATCTCAGCACCTGTGGCTTTCTTCAACATACTATTACCACCTGTATGGTCAGCATGGTAATGGGTATTAATAATATATCTCAACCTTAACTTTCGAAGGTTGATTTCACCGAGAATCTCCTCTTTTTCTCTCTCTTCTCTGATATCCGGATCGATGACAAATGCTTCCAAGGTTTCTTCACAAACAACAAGATAGCAATTTGTCTCTATAGGTCCGAAAACCATGTGTTTAATCAACATAAAAACTTCTCTATTGTTTTCGTTAAATTTACATCCTGCATATTCTTCAATTTGATGGAATTTTCAACTCATCCAATTATTCGAATAAGTGAAATATCAAATTATCAAAGTTTACCCCGCGTGCCACGTATGATATTTCCAAATCATATCGTGGTTAGAAATTATAGATATCTAATGGGATTCTCTTTTTTAATGGTCATCATATTCCAAAAGTCGGTGCAACATCTTTCGGCTCCAGTGTTCAAGAAGCTGTATGTAATACAGTGGTCTCTTTTCCAAGTTCTCTGCCAGCTTGCCCCAATCTCTTGCCACTCTTACAACCTCTTTATCATCATCGTCTGACAGAGCATCAATGATTTCATCTTTTCGCAGTATAAATCTACCATTTTGAAGATACATCCATGACTGTAGCGCATAAAAGCAGTATTTAAATGGATAGTGTAATTTATGAACAACCTTAACAAGATCATGGGGAAGTACCAGATAATGTCTCGAATGGAAGAGATTTTCTGCTGCCTTAAGACGAATATCCTGTATAAAATCCATTTTTGTTGACTTTTCCACAATTCCATCAAGTGAACCGTGCAGAACTTTGCATCCATAATAGCATTGAACTAAATCTGTTCTCGGCCATGCCTTCAGTTCAGAGACAGAGAATATTACACCACTTGCCTGTTTACCTCCTTCAGGCATCGAATTGATAATATCCCGATAAGCAGCAAGATCCTCAGATTCAATAGTATCTATAACTACAATAGTATCAATATCACTTCCGGGCTTAGCTTCACCACGCGCCCAGCTCCCATGATGTCCCACAAATTTTAGTCTTTCACCGAAGGTATTAAGCAATTTTTTAAGGAAATTAGAAAGCCATTTGTCTACTTCTTTTTGATTAGCCATAATATCTTTTACTTTTATAGTTTACACACATTTTATATCAAAAGAACCGGGGAATGTCAATCACATTCCAGCACAAATTAATTTTCCCGTTCAAAATGAATCTATACCGTTGCGTAGCAACTAAAGCCTACATCATACATCGTCCATCTTACATCGTATATCATATATCTCATACCTGCTCATACTTTCTCTAATGGGCGCTGTCCCTATTTTTTTAATACTCTGTTTTCTGTCATCTGTCTCCTGCCTTCCGCCTTCCGTCTTCCGTTTTCTGTTTACTACCTACTCTCTACTACCTACTGCCTACTCTCTTCTCCTTACTCCATACTCCTTACTATCCTTTCTGCGGTCTTATGTCTTGTGCCTTGCGTTTTTAGTCCTGAGCGAAGTCGAAGGGCTCTGGTGCTCTTCTGTCAGTCTGACCCCGAAAGTCGATATATGTCTTGACAATTTATTATTTTTATGTTATATGATAAATTCAGAGTGTTAAACTACGGATCACAGTCTAATTAACATTTTGGTTTGTTTAATTGAAAGGAGCGAAAATTTTATGAGAACAAAAGAGCGTCGTTCCGGAAAAGAACGCCGTTCCGGAAAAGAACGCCGTTCCAAAAAAGAACGAAGATCGGGAGTAGACCGTAGGAAGTTTAATGATCCCAATTACAAAGGGTCTGAACGCAGAAACGGGCGTGATAGAAGGTCCGGAAAGAACAGAAGGAAATCTAAATAAAAGTGTTTAAAAATCTATAAAAAATCCACTATTTCATCGGGGTAGAGATCTGACCCCATTGAACCCTTAATTGAAAACTGGGCACTGTAGTAGAACTTACTGATTAGAATAACTCTCGTAATGTTAACTGCATCTCAATAAATTCCTTATTACGCAATACCTCGAAAGTATATGTTATACCTGCTTTTTCCTTTAACAAGTTTCGTATCGAAATAATTCCATCAAAGTAATCCACATCAATTCCATTTATAGCTTTAATAATATCACCTTTTTTAAAACCAGCTTCATCTGCTGGTGTGTTTGGAGCAGCAAAGAGAACCTCAATATCATTATTGTCTGTATACCAAAGTTGGAGCCCACTTTTATGTCTCGGGAATTTGTAATCATAATTGTTTCCTTTTTCCACAATCACTCGCTGATTTTTGTAATCTAGATAAAGAACAAAATGTCGCAAGAACGAGTTCCCAACATTTCCAACTAAAGACTTTTCTGCGAAGGAACCTTTCCCTTCTTGATACGGAACACCAATCAAAGGATTTTCTATTGTAAAACCATCCAGCTCGATGGTTTTGAATTGCGAAAATCGGACCTTATACTCACCAGCTGCACCAGCCGCAATCGCATCGATCCCTTCGAGACCTAACAGATTATGGTCTCTGGCATACGGATAATGAAAATCAAGACCACTTCCTCCAATATCTAACCTCCATTTTCCCGAATATGTTTTATCGACTGTTATTGGTAAACTGAACATGTGGTCGTTATCCAAAGGTGAATCAAATACTTTGCCATTACCCTGATATTCGAATTTTTCTGGGTGGTAGAATGATAGTTTTTCATTAGCATAATCTATTTCTGTAATGAACCGTGAAAGAAAATCATAACCCAAGATGCCAGCTACTTCCAATCCAAGAAATCTTTGAAAGATATGACGCATATGCATCGCCACAACTTTTTGTTCTTTAAATCTAATACCTCTCATTGTATATGACGGCAATGTGACATAATAGAAATTTACTATTCCTGAAGCTCCCTGTCCTTTTATTGGTCCTTCAAGCTCAAGGCCCAGTTCAACCGCATAAGTAGAGTCGATGACATTAACAGATGCACCACAGTCCAATACCCATAGTCCTTCCCTGCCATTAATATTGACAGGCAGATAAATATGATTTTCAATGAACTCGCAAGGGATGTTTTCAGCACTCGCACCTTTAACAAATTGGAAATCTTCAACATCTTCATGCGGCGGTTCAAAGAGACCTGGATCAAATTCCGCATTGAACTCATATTTTGCGTATTCGAACACCTGTTTTTCACCTATTGGTAAAATTTCAACAGTTTCTCGAAATGGCTGGATCACACCATCTACTGCGCGAAAGTCAGAGTACAATATATGCTCTTCTATATTAGGCTTGATCAAAACCGTTTTTACCAAATGAAAATTAGTTGTGTTATAATAATCTATTTGAATGTCTGTGTTGATTTGATTTGCAATTTTAACCACATAGCAATCTACATTGTTGACCTTTTCAATACCTTCAAGCGTCAGTGTAAAATGTGCCGAGTTAGGGTCTAAGTGTTCATAGACTTCCATTAGTTTTTTAACTTTTCTTTCTTTTATCGTATTCTCATCCTTTTGAATTTGTAATTTCCCATTAGCGTCAATACTCCATCTAAATTCACCATTGTCGCCCCCTATTATTTTAACCACTGTTAAATCCACCTCCTGTCTCAATCGAAGTGGCTTTTCCTCCCACTGCTTGAATGTTCCTTGAAGCCCGGCACCTTCAATAGAGATTGTTCCTTCACTATAGGTTGTTTCTTGGGCTTTCAGTTTATCTAATCCACCAATAGCTTCATAATGCTTTTCGAGAATCTGATAAGGATTGCCCATAGTTTCTCCTCCATCGACTGTTCCAATTAAACCAAATAATCCCAGTGTACACGTAAGAATCAATCGAAGGATGGTTTGAATTAAGTTTATCGGTTTCATATCGAACTCCTCCTTTCTTAATTATCCTTTGTTCTAACAAACTTCTGCCTATCATCTTTTTAATGCCAGCGGTATGTGCTTTGTCAAGTGTAAAAATTTTACCCCATTGCGCCTCCCTGATTAGTTCCTAGTGCAAATAATTTCGTAAAAATGTTAAATGTGAAGATTTATCCTCTGAAGTTCCTGCCCATGTTCCTCGTATGATATTTCAATATCGTATCGTGGTTAGATATGAAATATTCTAATGGGGTCCCACTTTTTTAACTATATTTTCTACAAACCAATTCACCATTGCCGATTGGAACTATTAAAGAATCAACCCGGTCGTCATTAATGGCTTTTTCTAACATAGGTTTCAGTATATCCTGATGGCTAATTGCATTATCGGCAACCAGAATTCCGTGCCTTTTCATATTTGGAATAATAATATCATAACATTGTTCATAAACGTCTTTTGCGGCATCTAAGAAGCAAAAGGATATATCTTTAACATCTTCCAGATATTCCAGAACATCGCCTTCATATAATTCCACGTAGTTCTCAATACCTGCCAGTTTGAATGTTTCCTTTGCCAATTTTACCTTCTGGGGAAGTATTTCGTAGGTTTTAACTTTGATATCCCTCTCCCTGCAGGCAAGAGAAATCCACATAGTAGAATAACCAGCACTTGTTCCTATCTCGATAAAGTTTCCTTGTGGGCAGTTTGAAGCTAACATTGCCAGAAATTTGCCAGTCTCAGGAGGAATTTGTCTTAATCGCTCCGACCCGGGCGTTCGCTCCTTCCTCTGCCTTTCATTCATCTCCTCAAGATATCTCATTCGCTTTTTGATATCTTCCGTTATATTATCAAACATAATTAACTCCTATTTCGTTCTTCCATTATAAGCAACAGCATCCCTCAATCAATAGAAGATTAAAACCTGAGAGATAGGCAACTGAGACCTCCATCTAATTTCCTGAATTCTGAAACATCTACTCTAATTGTCTTATAACCTGCTCTTTCAATAGCCTTTATTGTTTTTTGATATCCCTCCGCAACCAGGACATAATCATTAACTCTTATACAATTCGAGGCATAACGTTCATCATTATCTACTTTAATAATATTGAAATTATTGAAAATCGGATTATCTATAAATTCCCCTGCCGCTAGAAGATTATTATCTCCAAGGTATGCAATGCCGGATTTCAGATGAAGCGCTTTTTTAAGTGGGACAGTTGATCCTGTATAATCATATTTCTCTAAAATATTAATCAGTTGTTTTGCTCCTTCTTTGTTCGTCCTCGTAGAAAGCCCGATATAAAAATGATCACATACTCTCAGAACATCCCCTCCCTCAATAGTGCTGGGAGATTCAACGATTTCAATTCTATCATAAAATTCCTCTAACCTTCTCTTTATTTTAATTTCCTCACCACTTCTGCTTTCAACACCGGGTTGAGCAATTATAGTGCACTTTTCTGTTACAATGGCGGTATCTTCTACAAATGTAGAATCCGGGAATCGGACGTCTGCTTCTAAAACAATTACTTCAACACCACACCTCTCCAGAGCCTCTACATAATTCCTGTGTTGCTTCAGGGCTTTCTTATATATCGGCTTACCCAGGTCATTACTTGATATTCCATCTACTATTGTTTTCCCTGGTTTTCTTACTATAGCTTTCTCATACATCTTCCTCTCGTCTTTATCTTTCTTTTTATCCTTTCTCGACAAACCCATAAAACATACTCATTGCTTACATATTATGAATCCTGATACTAATCCACTAAAACACCAATATATTAATATACTAAAATCCTATTGAATTTCAATTTCCAAATTTAAGATATGCTAATGTCACAAAGCTTGCCTCGTTAGAGACAGGGTGCGCTTCTTTGTAGTGCACCTGTTATATTCTTTCATTCTCTAATGGGTGCTTGTCCCGTTAGAGACAGGGTGCGCTTCTTTGTAGTGCACCTGTTATATTCTTTCATTCTCTAATGGGTGCTTGCCTCGTTAGAGACAGGGTGCGCTTCTTTGTAGTGCACCTGTTATATTCTTTCATTCTCTAATGGGTGCTTGCCTCGTTAGATGGCGCAAACTATCTAATAGGGTTTCTTATCCTGACACCGAATGTTTCGCTCATTTGCTACGTGGAACAAAAGGGCATACAGCAATACAGTTTGAGCATTCACCCCCATTTTCTATCCAGAACCCGTAACACTTATCATGGTTCACAGCCCATCGGAGAATGCCTGAATTGTTGGAAGGACACATGATAGTGAAGGAAGGTTCTTTTTCTGATTGAATTGCGTCTACCTCACAGGCTTCAACACACTTACTGCACTCTTTACAATAATCGCGTACACCAAACTCAATTGGTTTATCCGGTTCAAGTGGCAAATCTGTGAAGACTTTACAGAGTCGCACACATGGTCCAAATTCTGGTGTTATTAGAAGACCATTTCTACCCAGTTCTCCAAGTGCGGCATCAATGGCAAGGGGAATGCTCAGAGCAATATCATTACCCACTGGAATCGCCCTATACCCTAAATTTCTGATGAATTCAGCAAGACAGGCGACACAAAAAGCCATACGCGAGTAACCAATACCTGATGCAGTACAGGCAGTATATGCCGGTGAAGTTTTAATTGCTGTAGCATCCATTGCTATTGCTATAACAATTGCATATTTATATTCATGAGGGACTTCAATTGGATTTCCGTCCAAGTCATAAGAATATATCCAATGTTTATCAAATAGACTAATGCCTACAAGGGATGCTCCAAATAGCTTCGCTGTCTCTTTAATCTGTTTGCTCATATTTGATAAATCAGTGACAGGATGTTTTTCTAAAACCGGCTTGGGCATAACCGACTTAGCATTGTCTAATTTCTCCCAGGAAAAAGCACCATGGAAATAATCATAGATCGTCCATGATGCTAATGTCTGGGCGAATTCTATACGTGAGTATCCAT
>JABUBL010000388.1_pt1 | contig 12813 bp, 8 predicted proteins | sample 7240371 | NCBI WGS metagenome assembly JABUBL01 (sample SAMN07256343, study PRJNA390944) | subsurface metagenome | isolation source: Methane hydrate marine sediment | place: Pacific Ocean: Eastern North Pacific, ODP site 1244 | collected 2002
TCTTATCCTTAAATCATTGATAGGAGTAACTTCCTGGTTGCGAGCTATCTCTATCTCGAAAAAAGTTCCTGGGACCTCTTTATTATGTAGGTAGCTCCTGCAAAGAAATTCACAATCCTTCCCTTCATTTTTTCAAAAAGAAAAGCACCCTTCCCATATAGTGATAATTTAGCTTTGAAATCATCAAGTGTATCAAATATGTAGATACCTTCTCTTTCTATCTCGAAGATATCGACCTTTTTTTTAAAAGGATGTGAAAGACAAACACCTCCACTATATCCACATTTGTAAGCAATCTCCTTTATCTTACGCGAGTATCTTCCAAAAGGATAAGAGACAAAACGGACAGAAACGCCAAGTTTATCCTCAAGGATTTTTTTTTGAGAAGAGAATTCTTTTCTTATACTTTCCTCAGAAATCTTTGTAAGGTCTGGATGCGTATGTGTGTGAGAGCCGATCTCAAAGCCAGCACTACTTATATTTCTTAAAGCAGACCAGTTCATATGGTTAAATCTGCGAAACCCAAGATTGACATCCCAGAGGTTTTCTTTCCCGACAAAGTCTGTAACAACAAAAATGGTAGCCTTAAAAGAATATTTCTGCATAATAGAAAATGCATTATTTATCAATTCCTCATATGCATCATCAAAGGTTATTGCAACCCTTTTTTCATAGCTATTATTCTTTAATAAGTCACTCAAGGTGATAGCTTTATATCTTTTTTGATATAGAAACCTCATCTGTTCTGAAAATTGCGAAGGTAAAACCCTTGTTACCCCCCATTCAAAATTTCTGTCAACCTTATGGTATGCAAGAACAGGGGTATTATTGAATCTTTCCACTATTGTTTTTCTTTTTTTTAATTGTCTTATAGTAAAAATCCTCAATCATTAACGATACATTTTTCCAGGAATATTTCTTAACAGACTGCAGCCCATTATCAATGAGTCTCTTTTTAAGTCTATCGTCTTTTGTTATTCTTAAAACTGCATCAGTTATTGCACTTGGCTTCCTGGGAGGGACAAGAACCCCATTATATCCATCTTTTATCACTGTTCTGTATCCAGGAATATCGGATGCAATAACAGGTTTTCCCGAAGAGAGTGCCTCAAGGAGTGTTATTCCGAACGATTCGCCTGTATATGAAGGTGAACAAAAGATATCACAGGTTGTAAAATAGGAAGGTAGCACTTCCATGGAGACCTTCCCTTCGAAAAAAATATTCTTCAACGCATGCTTTGAAAGAAAGCTTTTGTAATAATCCTTTAATCGTCCTTCACCAATAACAACAAGGATTGCATCTGGAATCTTTTCGATGATTTGATTAAATGAAAGAAAGAGGTATTTCAAGCCCTTTCTCGGTTCAAATCTTCCTACAAAGAGTATAACTGGAGACTTGCCCTTAAATTTTTTTAATCTTTTCTGTTTAGGATTAAATCTTTCGGTGTCAATACCATTAGGAATGATAGTATAATCACCAGGAAGATATTTTGCAATAGAATTCCTTGCTGCATTAGATACTGCGATACAAGCATCGATTTTTTTCATGCATTTTTGTAATAACTTCTTGAAAATATTATAGCCGGTGCTCATTTCAAATTGAGCATGGAATGTTTGAATGGTTGTCGTATTCGATAAGAGATGTGAATAGAGAGGAAGGAAAGGGCTCAGTACTCCATGAACATGCACTATATCAAACTTTTCTTTCTTATAGATTTTAATCATTTTGCCTTTTATCCCAAAACAGACGGTCATTTTTGAAAAGGATCTGTTTGCTGGATACTGGATAACACGACCAATTCTGATAACATCAATCCCTTCTGGTGCACTATTCTCACCTGTAGAGCCGGTTATCACTTTTACGTGATGTCCTCTTTTTTTAAGCTCAATCCCGAGATGGTAGATATGTTCCTGAATTCCTCCAACATGGGGATAGTATACATTAGTAACGAGAGCAATCCGTAACCTGTTTCTATCCATAACCCTTCTCAATTTATCATAGAAAGAATTAAAAGTCAAGAAAATAAAAATAGAGACAGCGATGAACCCCGCAGCAACATCAACACGTTGTTGTGGGGATTAACTCTGATTTACACAGATAAAATAAAGGATGTCATTGCGAGTTACTCTCACCTGTTCTGTTTTTGCGAAGCAATCTCATTCCTTCCTTATAGGACTCAGACTTCTCTGGAGTAGCAGAACATGCTCTGCGTTTAACTGCGCAAGACAAGTCTTGCTACTCCACGCTTAACGCGTAACAAGTTTCGCTACTCCAAATAATGGGCAACCGCAAGCCCCGTTAGAAAAGATTTTCTAACGGGGCAAGGGTTGCCCCTACCGTAGAATGCGAGGACGGCAAGACTCGCCTGTTTTATTAGAAATGGGATTGCTTCGATTGTGAATATGAAAGAATACTCGCAATGACAGATAAATAATAAATTTCTATTTCTCTGTCTGAATTGTTTCTTCCTGGAAAAGGAACCTTTTTATCTTCTTCGTTGTTGTCTTTGGAAACTCCTCTTCCCTTATGGAGAATGATTTCACCCTTTTATAATCAGCAAGCTCCTTACAATACTTCTCTATTTCTTCTTTGAAAAAGGAATTTACCCAGGTTTCAGTCTGATCAATTCCTTTCTCTTTTGTGTACGCATCCAGGCTTTCCCAGTTGGGATAAATAATTGCATAAACCTCTTCTCTTTTTGTATTAGGATTAAGCCTACCAATAACTAAAACCTCCTCAATAAAGTCACTCAGAAGAAGTTCTTCCTCAACCTCTTCAGGATAGATGTTTTTTCCAGCTTGCGAAACAATCAGACTCTTCTTTCTGCCCGTAATATAGAAATAGTTATCCTTATCAACCCTTCCATAATCACCTGTGTATAACCAGCCTTCTTTTATAACCTTACTTGTCTCTTCTTCATCCTTATAATAACCTTGCATTACTATTGGACCTTTAACAGCAATTTCCCCAATCCCATGCTCATCAGGGTTAACGATCTTCATCTCAATACCAGGAATAGGTGGTCCTACAGATGCGTGTTTCACCTTCTCAAGCGGATTTATATTTGTAATAGGTGATGTCTCAGTCAGTCCGTAACCCTGGATAATATTGAATCCAAATTCACTGAATCCTTCTGACACCCAGAGGGGAAGAGCAGCACCTCCAGCTATAAGCAATCTTAAGGACCCCAGTCCTGATTTCTTTCTTAAACTTTTAAAAAGAAACCTACCAGGATCTAAGTGTAATATCTTTCTTGTGCCATGAACAACCGCAAGGTTTGTTTGCACAAGTGATCTAATCAATGGTCTCTGTTCAGAAATTCCCTTTCTAAGACCTTTAAGCATCTTTTCATAGATCAGTGGTACACCAAGTATTATTGTTGCCTTTGTATCTTTTATATCCTCAATAATCTCTTTCGATTTCAGGCTTCTCGCATACGTAATCATTGCCCCTATATAAAGAGGGAAGATAAAACCCGCTGTTGCCTCGAATGTATGATGAAGGGGGAGTATTGATATTAATCGGTCAGTACTATTAATAATTATTACCTTGCTCGAGGCTATTGCATCGAACATCACACCCCTGTGTGTCAACATTACACCCTTCGATTTTCCTGTAGTTCCTGATGTAAAAATTATAGCAAGTAGATCATCCAGTTTTGCCTTTCTTTCATCAAGATTAATAGATCCTTCCGCAATAAGTTCCTGTCCCTTTTTAATAAAATCATCTAATATAAAAAGGGCTTCCGGGTATTTACTCTCCATTGATATAATTGTTTCAGGTAACCCTGTGCTTTCCTGACATTCATTAAGAAGTGGAATATACTTTGGAGAAGCAAATACAATTTTTGTTCCAGAAATCGTAAGTATATGCCCTATTTCCTTGTATTTCAATTGCGGGTCAAGAGGGACTACAATACCTCCTGCAGTAACTATTGAAAGGTAAGAAATCGGCCATTCAGGTCGATTTTCTCCTATTACACCCGCTCTATCCCCTTTGCTAAAACCGATTGACACAAGTGCAGCTGCTGTTGCACGCACCTTTTGGTAAAGTTCCCTGTATGATATTTTTTCAAAGACATCTCCTCTTCTCATCTGAAGTGCTGTCTTTTCACCAAACAGCTCTGCGTTTCTCTTTACCATCTCTGCTATGGTCATCAATTCCTCAGGTTTCATAATGTTTTCATCCATGATATTTCTCCTTTTTGTTGGTTATTAGTTTTTCTGTTGGGGACAAGCTCCAACGCTACTTAAATCCATGCTTCTATCTCATTTAAGAATAACATCAAGCATTTTCAATGAAATCTCCTTTACATTGACATTGGTAATAAATAACGGTCCTATGCAGGAAGGGCAACCTGTGTTGCAGGAACAAAATTGTATCTCTTCCCGTGCCTTGATAAGAGGTTCGGGATGAATGGAGAATAGTTCATATGCAAAACCAACACCACCAGGGTAGTTCTCATATATAAAAATTGTTGGTGAATATAATCCCCTTTTAAAATCATCTATTGTCTGTGTATCCTTCTTTCTTAACTCACCCTGATAAGACCACACTCCCTCTTTACCTCCAAGATGAACTCCTATATCCCTCCTTGAACAGAGTAGAAAAAGTGGCGCGATATTGCCGATTATATATAAAATACCATAGAGTCCGTAAACAATTGCCTCCTCCGTATACCCAAGATTTTTTAATTTTTCTTTGTCAATTGTAAACCAGTAACAGGTTGTATGCATCTCATTTTCAGGTAGGTTAACATCACCAAATCCAATATTTTCGAATGTTGAAAGTTTAATTTTCTTGTAGCCTACTACCCTTTTTGTTACACATACCTCTCCCCAGCTCGCTTCACCTTTAGTACCAAAGCTGTCAAGAACCTTCACTTTTGTGTATTCTATTGCATCTGTGTAGTAATTTGCAGAAACCTTCTTTACATAAGCTTTTCTCTCCTCAAAATCAAGTTTATCAACATGATACTGCTCCCCTCCATGAATATAGATTGCGCTTTCATGTAGCAGCATCGGTGCAGAACAATAGTCTACATTTCCTATGCTTCTTGGTTTCCTTCCTGTTCTGTCAACAATTACAAAATTCTCACTTGGGATGTTTCTCAATTCGAATGTATCAGCAGGATAGGAATCTTCTGTCCAGTACCACTGTCCACTGCTTTTATGCAAAACACCCTTTTCTTCCAGGTACGAGAGAACCTCTTCGAGTGGTTCCTTTCCAAAATGTTCCCCTTCTCGGAAAGGTAATTCAAATGCAGCACATTTTATATGAGCAAGAAGGATAAGAAGGTTATCAGGGTTTATAAGACCCTTTTCAGGTGATACTCCGAATAAGTACTGAGGATTATTGATAAGGAACTGGTCTAATGGTGCTGAACTTGCAACAAGAATAGCAATGGATGATTTCTCTTTTCTTCCTGCCCTCCCTGCCTGTTGCCAGGTGCTTGCAATCGAACCAGGATATCCTGCAAGTATTGCACCATCAAGAGAACCAATATCTATTCCCAGCTCAAGTGCATTTGTGCTTACAACTACTCTTGCCTCCCCGTCCCTCAAGGCTTTTTCTATCTCTCTTCTTTCGTTTGGGAGATACCCTCCTCTGTATCCTCTTATTTTACCGATCATTTTTGGATTTTTCTCAAATTTCTCTCTTAGTCGTGTGGTAAGTATCTCAACATTTAACCTGCTCCTTGCAAAAAGAATTATCTGAATCCCGAGTTTTAACAACCTCTCAGTGGCAAACTGTGCTTCAGTTATATAATTCCTCCTCAAGCCAAGTTCCCTGTCAATGAGGGGTGGGTTCCAGAGTATAAAATATTTCCTTCCCTGTGGAGAACCACTTTTATCAATTAGTTCAACCTCCTCTTCTATAAGTTTCTCTGCAAGTTCAGCTGGATTTGAAATAGTTGCTGATGATAGAATGTACTGTGGTTTTGAACCATAATGTTTCGAAACCCTTTTTAGCCTTCTTATAACATTGGCGACCTGGCTACCAAAAACACCTCTATAGTTGTGTAGTTCATCTATTACGACATATCGAAGATTTGAGAAGAGTCCAATCCATTTTGTATGATGTGGAAGAATTGCCTTGTGGAGCATATCAGGATTGGAGATGACAATCTTTGACTTCTCCCTTACACTTTTCCTTATATCCTTCGGGGTGTCGCCATCGTATGTGAATGTCGCTATGCCTTTTTTCAGTGCTTCAAGTAATTTCTCAAGACCTTCAAGCTGGTCATAGGAGAGGGCTTTTGTTGGAAAAAGATAGAGTGCCCTTGCGCTCTCATCCTTAAGGATAGTATTAATTACAGGGATGTTGTAACAGAGTGTTTTCCCTGAGGCAGTCGGTGTAACAACGACGATATTTTTCCCCTCTTTAAGCAGTGAATACGATTGTATCTGGTGACTATATAACTGTTTAATTCCTGAATTCCTCAATGCTGTAATAAGTGTTTCATTCATATCGGAAGGAAAATCAGAAAATTCTGCTTCTTTTTCTTTTATTATTTCAATATGAGAAACCCGTTTACTTAATTGTGGATCCTGTGATAATGGCTCAATAAAATTATCTATCTCTGTATAATTCTGCATTATTCCTCGGTACTATATTTTGTATTGGTTCTTTACACTTTATAATTATATCAAAATATACACTTATGTCAAGATTTTTTTCATTTGGTGTACAATGTTGGAGACATTGCACTCTAAATAAGTAAAAGGGGCAGACCACAGGACTGCCCCTACAATCCATTTGCTGGCTACCTTCTTACCCTTTCACCTCAATATCTATAGGTTCTGCTATGGTCTCCACCTCGGGTTCATAGTATTTATAAACCTTCGATGTCGGTGTCTTTGCCTTTATCGGGAACTTCGCCTTTATCCTGTAAGACAACTCAATGGGATGCTTAAAATCTATCCTCTCTATGTATAGAATAATCTGTCTCGCAGTCAGACTATATTTCTCGATTTTCTTACCAACAAGCTTTTGTAAATCACCTGTTTCAACGGAGAATCCTGGCGGAATACCAAGGTCAACAATAACCATATTGGCAGATTCCAAGATATTGTTTTTTATCTTCACAGAACAGGTAACAATATCATCCTGGGTAAGTGTTGTCTTATCATAATCAACATCTATAGAAAGGATATCCTTTTTCTTTTCAGGCATAACAAGTTTCCAAGGAATATAGTACCGTGATGCAATCTCATACATTGGATTTCCTTTGCCTTCAATGGAAACCGTTACTTCATTTTTACCTTCTTTCGTCTCTTTTGTAAGGTCAATAAGATACATTATATCTGCATTATCCTTGTCCAGTCGTATGGTCTCTTTCGATTTCCCATTGATAAGGACCCTGACGGTTGCATCCACATTCTCCGTGCTTCCTTTTAGAGATGCCAACAGACATTTCAATGCAAGAAATGTTGCCTGTGTAGAACCCCAGGTGCTACCTGGATACTTTGATTTTACAAGGTAGTTTATTGCTTTATTCAGGATATTTGGATACCTGTTATATTTTATGAGTGCGTAGGTTGCAAGCGCAGTCGCCTCAATATCCGCTCCCTTTCCCTTTGCGTAAGTGAACGTTGGTATTCCTGAACTCCAGTAAACAACATCCTTCTCTTCAATTCTTTTATCAATTAGTCTTTTGATTATCTTTTCAGTGGTTTTTCCATCAGGCTCGTATGTTACAAAGGCATTTGCACAAATAGCAAGTATGTAAGCGTCCTCTTCTTTTCCAAGATTATCTTCAACATATGCTGCAGCCTTCTTTAACTCCTTGCCTTTGTATCCTGTTTCTGCAAGTGACCAGAGAATATATGCAGTTGGAAGCGTCCTGTTTTTCTGAATCCTGTTCCAGCTCTCCTGATGACAGTAACTCTTATCAGGTGACCAGGAACCATCCTTGTTCTGCTGGTTGATAAGCCATCTCTGTGTTCTTGGAACGATGTTAGGATCTGTTTCAAACACTTCTGCCATATCATAAAATTCCATGAGCCCGTATGCGGTGAGCAACCTGTTCGCTGGAGCATTACCAAACCATTCAAATCCTCCACCAGTAACCTCGTATGCAAGTAATCTCTGATAACCAACATTTATATACTGTTCAGCCTTCATCTCTATCTCAGGTGTTATTTTCTTTATTCCTCGAAGGTAATCAAGGATTAGTATATTGGGATAGGTAATAGAAGAGGTTTGTTCGAAACACCCAAAAGGCATTCCGAGCATTGATTCCATACCTTCAACAACCTGACTGACCATTCCAGGAAAGACTCTTACAAAAATTTTACCTGAGCCATCTATGGATTCTTCAGGTATGTAAACACTTTTTGTTATCTTGCCTGCTAACCTGTCGCTCACAATATATTCGAATTTCTTCCCATCTGGAACAATCTCTATCTCCCTCTTAATTGCATCACTCATCTTGCTGCCTATTGCCTTTACCGTGAAACTATGCCTGCCAATATCCTTTGCCCTTAATCTGAAATAGATAACAGAAACCTCGTTCTCCTCAAGAGTAACACTCTTTTCTGCATCATTAATAAGTTCATACCATTCTTCTTTTTTGAGTGTCAAATTAATCTTTTGTGAGCCCTTGACATAGTTATATAGTGCAACCGGAACAGCAACTATATCGTTCTGCGTTAGTGAAACAGGAAGGTCTATATCTACAAAGAAATCTTGGAAGACCTTTATCCCTTTTGTTGTACTTCCAAGCCGTCCAAGTATGGTTGATGCAGTAGTTGTTATCCTCCATTCAGTTATGGAATCAGGCCATTTAAGCGGGAGTACAGCAACTCCTTTTTTGTTTGTGATAAGCGCAGGCTCAAATATGAAGGTTTCTGGGAAATATTCCCTTATCCTCGGTTCCTTCTTGCCCGTTTTTGTTGATGACGTTGAAATATCAAGTTTATCACCGTTTGCAGGTACAGGCGCTGCTTTTGCTTTCTTCGCAAGCATCTCTCTTCTTCCAATACCACCAAGACCCTCCTCTGCTTCGAACAAAAGTCCATTCTTCTGCCAACCCCAACCTCTTCTATAAACCTCTGTATTTATGTCATCAGCAGTATCCTTTTTCTTATCAGGTCCGTAACTTAAGAGTCCGAACCAAGAGAGAGCATTACTACTTGTTACTACTTCATAAACCATACCCCAGGGGTCAAGAATATCCTTCTTGATTAAATAATCCGTTCTAATAAGTATTAAGAGACCTTCCTCTTTTGTTGGATAACGCTTCTCTTTGCCATAGAATCTATATACAGCGTTTCGTATTTTCGAAAGGTCATTCCATACCCTTGACTGATATTTATTATAGATGCTGTTATCCAACTCTCTCGTGTTATCTTCCTTTATATTGAAAGGTGAAAGCTCAGAAACTGAAGCAAAGAGCAGCTTTGCTGCCTTCTCTTTCCTCTTCTCTATCTCCTTTTTTGTTTCAAACATTACTATTTCTCTTGGAGATAGATAATGGATTTCATATTTGGGTTCCATTAATTCCTTTTCGAGTGTAAAATATACCTTTTCAAGGCCAGGCTGCATCTCTGTCAGTGCAAAAACACTTTCATCCACAATGCTGATCCCGAGTGCAGATATAACAGCATGTCCTTTCCTATCCCTTACATAGAACCTGAGTTTTCCATCCTCACCAGGTTTGTATATCTTTTTATCAGGAACAATAGAAATGCATAGGTCATTGGCAGGATTAACATATACTACCTTTGTATCCCTCATTATCTCTTCTCCAGCAGCAACTGTGTATGAATGAATCCATATACTGCCGCTTAAATCTGTGGTCAAGGGAATAGTAATTTTGCCTACCCCTCTTTTTATACTTACAGTCTTTGTCATTATAGTCTGTTTATCCTTTATAATATCAAGGTAAACCACGCCTTTCTTCTTCGATGATAAAACAGTAAGGTTCATCCTATTACCAACCTTATAGAGCCCTTTGTCTGTTCTGAGAAGTATGTGTGGCAGACTTGAATCGTATGAGAAATAGACATCTGCCTTACCGCTTGCTCCTTTCTCATCAACTGCTTGAGCATCAAAAGCCATTCCATCTTTCTCTTCTGGAGTTACAGAAAATTCTGCAATACCAGAGTCGTCAGTCTTTCCAGTTAATGTTATCTTACCACTTTTTAGTGTAACAGTGGTCCTTGCCGGTGTTCCATCAGGATATGTTGTCATTACATAAAGAGTATTTTCAAACCCCGGTACAAGAGTACCACTTTCTGGTATAAGCACAATAATAAGGTCACTTTTTGCAACAATTCTCTTGTTTGTCAGTTTTTCTTTATGTTCTGCCTTATCAGTAACTTCAATGTCTATTTTGATGAATGCCTTTCCCTGCTCAAGTGGAGTTCCTACAAAATGTGATGGAAGTCGGACATCAAAGTGGTAATTACCTTTACTGTCTGTCTCACCTTTTATCTCCTGAAACGCCTCAAACCCTACATCAAACTTGCTTAATGTGATCTTTACCTTTCCACCACCAACAGGCTTCCCAAAGAAATATTTGACATTTATATCCCCTTTGAAATTTTCAGATGGCAGATAATAATCCTTATTAGTTTTAAGGGTTATCTTAAACTTCGGAAGGACATATCGCTTTACATTAACAGTTTTTTCTACTCTCGTATTCTTCATCTCTGCCATTATTCTGTAATCACCCATATTTAGTTCATCTGCTAATTGAAAATCAATAGAAGCAATACCAAATTTGTCAGTTTTGAGAGACTTTTTAAAAACCTTATTACCTTTAGAATCTTCCACGCTTAATGTGATAGGAATACCAGAAGCAGCTTTAAGGGATGGCTTTTGTAATGTTAAGCTTCTTATATGAATAATCTGATTTGGTTGATACACAGGTTTATCTGTTACAAGATAGATATTATATACTTTCTTCATTGTAATACTATATTCCAATCTTTCACTTCCAATTGCTGTTTCAGCAGATACTTCTATTCTCGTGTTTTCATCCTCTACGTCAGGGATACTAAATATGGCATCAATACTCCCATTATTGCCTGTTCTTCCCGAAAAAAGCCTTTTCTTAATCTTATCGCCTTTTAAGGTGATCTCAACAAGAGCATTCTTAATAGGTTTTTTCCCTCTGTAGTTCACTGTAATAATCCTTATAGATGCCTTACTTCCAGCAAGTAAATTATTCTGTCCTAAAACCATTAGTTCAAGTTTATCCATCAATTGGGAGATAGCAAAGATATGCGTTTCTTCTGCTTTTTTGCTTTCAAATGTTATCCTCAACCTATTGGTAAATAGCTCCTCTTCTGTCAGGTCTGTTTCAAAGACAAAACTTGTTGTTATAGACCTTCTGAAGAATCGTAAATGCTTTTGCTTTGTCAAAAGAACTTTATCGTTTGCGTCTATTACCTCTACAGTAATCTCACCACCAAGACTCACCCAAGTTTTTTTGCTCAAAGAAATAGTGATGGTTAGTTTGCCTTCTTCAAGTTTTGCCTTTGAGGTATCCTCATTAAAAACCAGTAGAGGTTTATCCCCAAAACCAAAGAGCGAAAAGTATAAAAGGGAAAAAAGAACTGTTATTAATAGAAACCGTTTCATACTACCTCCTTTTTTTGTTTTCATTAAGATATACACCCTGTATAATAATTTATTCCATCTAATACAATATACAGAAAAAAAATAATTAAGCAAGCAAAAATTTAAGTGCAGTGTTGCCTGTCTGGATGCATGTACAGGCAGGGTGTGCTGCGGTACAATTCGTTTTTTTTCTTGACTTTGTTCCTTTTAAAGTATATAAATGGTTTTAGTTGAAACATTAACGATGGAAGCAGTGCGTATACTTGTCTCTGGTCTTGTCCAGGGTGTGGGATTCAGATATTTTGTTGTAAGAAAGGCAATGTCACTTGGTCTTTATGGTTTTGTTAGAAATAGATACGAAGGAGATGTTGAAATTGTTGCCGAAGGTAACAGTGGAATGCTCAATCAATTTATAGAAGAAATCAAGATCGGCCCTATTTCCAGTGATGTAAGGGATATGAAAATTGAGTGGGTTGAACCAAAAGGTGAATTTAATGGTTTTGATGTTAGATTTTAAAAATCGCACACAGATTTATTCCTATTTGAGATTTAAACGGGGCGTAGCGCAGTCCGGTAGCGCGCTTGGTTCGGGACCAAGAAGTCGGAGGTTCAAATCCTCTCGCCCCGACATTAAAGCCAAGGAGAAAAGATGAAAAGAGAAGACATAAAAAAATACATCAGAAATGTGCCCGATTTTCCAAAGAAAGGAATTGTTTTCAGAGATATTACTACTCTTCTCTTAGATGGTTTTGCCTTCCACTCTACCATGAACATCTTTCTTGAGGAGTTCAAGGGTAAACATTTTGATAAGATTGCAGCAATCGAATCCAGGGGTTTTGTTCTGGGTGGCGCACTTGCTAATATGCTTCAAAAAGGTTTAATCCTCATTAGAAAACCTAATAAGCTTCCTGCAGAGACAGAAAAAGAGGAATATGAACTTGAGTATGGGACGGATGCACTTGAAATTCATAAAGATGCAGTAAAAAAGGGTGATAAGGTACTTGTCATAGATGACCTGCTTGCAACAGGAGGAACAGCTCTATCAACCTGTCGTCTTATTGAAAAACTGGGTGGAGAGGTTATATGCTTTGCTTTTCTTATAGAGTTATCTTTCCTCAAAGGAAGAGAAAAGTTGCATGGTTATCCAATTCTTTCATTTATTGATTACACATCAGAATGAGATTAAACGGTAGATAACATTAGATTTTATCGTTTTTAAAGGTGAAGATTTTTCGTTTACC
>JABUBL010000389.1_pt1 | contig 12810 bp, 11 predicted proteins | sample 7240371 | NCBI WGS metagenome assembly JABUBL01 (sample SAMN07256343, study PRJNA390944) | subsurface metagenome | isolation source: Methane hydrate marine sediment | place: Pacific Ocean: Eastern North Pacific, ODP site 1244 | collected 2002
CATCAGTCCCATGTCGTGGCCAATGAGGATCATCGAGATGCCCAGTTGCTCCTGCAATCGTCCGATGGTCTCCATCACCTGCCTCTGAATGACCACGTCCAGAGCACTGGTGGGCTCGTCGGCGATCACCACCTTGGGGCGCAGAGAAATGGCTATGGCCACGCAGACCCTCTGCTTCATGCCCCCGCTCAGCTCATGGGGGTACATGTTGGCCACTTCGGGCTCCAACTCCACCGACTCGAGGACTTGGCGTACCCGAGCCCTCATCTCCTCCTTGGTCATGCCTGAGTCGTGGTCCTTGATGCCATCCACGATCTGATTTTTGACCCGCATGACCGGGTTGAGCGAGTTCATCGCGCCTTGAGGGATCAGGCTGATCTCGTTCAAGCGAACCTTGCGCATCTCCTCTTCGGAGAGGCGGACCAGATCAACGCCGTCTAGGAGAACCTGCCCTGCCTCGATGCGACCAGGTGGCTTGATCAGCCGCATGAAGGACAGGGCCATGGTAGACTTGCCACATCCCGACTCTCCCACCAGGCCCAGCTTCAGGCCACGGCTCAAGCCAAAAGTCAGTCCATCCACCGCCTTGACCGCGCCGGCCTCGGTGTGGTAGTAGGTCCGGAGGTCCTTTACCTGGAGAATGTCGTTGTTGCTCACACCTTCCTCCTGAGCCGAGGATTGGCTATCTCATCCAGCCCCGCCGAGAGCAAGAACAGCCCGATGAACAGGATGACGATGATGGCGATGGGGGTGATGATCCACCACCACATGCCCCGCACGAAAGCGCCATAGTACATCACCCAGTAGATGGTCATGCCCAGGGTGGGCTCTCGCATGGGACCCAGGCCCAGGGCCTGCAGACCAAGGGAGGCAAAGACAGCGCCGGTCACCGAACCGACCAGGCTGGCTCCCAGGAAGGGCAGCAGGTTGGGCATCAATTCCTTGAAGATGATCTCCAGGTCGCTTTCTCCCGATAGTTGGGCCACCCGAACGAAGGCTCGCTCGCGCAAGGTGAGCACCTGCGCCCTGATGGTGCGGGTGGGCCACATCCAGGCCAGAATCGACACCACCAGGGCCATGCCGTTCACGTTCATGCCTTTCCTGCCCATGGTCGAGGCGATGACCACCAGAACCAGCAGGCTGGGTATGGTAAGCAGTACGTCCACCACCCAGCGGATGATGGTGTCTGCGACGCCGCCATAGTAGGCAGCCACAAAACCGAGGACCGTGCCCAGGCCCAGGCCCAGGCTACCTGCGATCACTCCGATTCTCACCGTCAAACCGGTGCCCATCACCGCTGTGGCCAGAAGGTCTCTACCCTGGCTATCGGTGCCAAAGGGATACTCCCTCGACGGGGGCTGATTGGTGGGTGCGCTCAGAGGATAGGCGTCATCTACGTCCACGAAAAGACGGCCTACCGTAGCAAAGAGAAGGAGAAACAACAAAAGGGCCAATCCCACCCCAAGGCCCTTGTTGCGCCGAACGTAGCCCAGAAAGCCCGCGACTCTTGCCATCTCATTTCGCCTCGTAGGTGATTCGCGGATCCAGCAAGGGGTAAGTCAGGTCCAACAGGAGCGTGGCCAGGCCGATGCCCAGGATCACCAGGAACACGATGCCGTAGATGGTAAAGTAGTCGAACCCCTGAATGGCCAGGAAGAGCAGGGAACCGATGCCTGGATAGCTAAAGACTCTCTCCACCAGCACAGATCCCGAGACCACATAGGCGAAGGAGATGGCCAGAGAGGTCACCGCCGGCAGCAGCGCGTTGCGCACGCCATACCTGAAAAAGATGCGCCCCCCCCTTGAGTCCTTTGGCCTCGGCCAGGATCATATAGTCCTCACCCTGTATGGTCACCATCATGCCGCGCATGCCCAGAGCTCGTCCCCCCAGCCCAGCGATGACCATGGATAGCGCGGGCAACAGCGAGTGCTTGAAGACGTCAAGATAGAACCTCAGGCTCCCGTCGGGGAGGGTCCCTCGGGTGTAGCCACCGCCAAGGGGGAATATGTTGGTCCGAAAGGCCAGGAGATAGATCAGCACAAGACTGAAGAGATAGTAGGGCACGGCCGACATGGTCATGAGGGGCATCATCAGATACTCGAGGAACTTGGGAGACTTGGGCCAGGAGATCAGGGCGCCCAAGAGGTTTCCGAGGATGAAGGAGATCAGGGTGACCGAAGCGACCAGCCCAATGGTCCAGGGCAGGGCTTCGCCGATCTGCTCCATCACCGTCGTGGGAAAGTAGGCCAGAGAGTAGCCCAGGTCCAGGCGAGCCATGTCCGACATGTAACGCAGATACTGCTTCCAGAGGGGTTGATCCAGGCCGAACTTCTTCTCGTAGGCTTCGATCATCTCCTCGATGCCGGCGTCGATGAATCCGCCCTGGGCTGACATCAGAATCAGTCTTTCCCTGATGGGGTTCCGAGGTGATATCTTGGGCAGGAAGAAGTTCAGGGTGGCAGCAGACCAGAGCACGAGGAAAACCATGAATACGCGTCTCAACAGATACCTGATCCGCACTTTTTCCCTCCCTTTCCGAGCGCGCCAGAGCGACGCCCCCCCACGGATGCCCGGGCATCTGGCCCAAGGCTCTCGGGTGTCACCTCCGGGCGCTGCACATGCTTTGACCCACGCTCACGAGGAGCCCTGCATCCCAGGGCTCCTCGCGCTCTCGGAGACAGACCTGGCGGCCTTCTCCCCGCCTACTTGACGGCCTTGAGCCTGTCGATGACCCTGGGCCAGGTCAGGTGCCAGGGGGCGCCGTTGAGATAGGAGTCCTCCTCGGTTGGCCAGCCGCTCCAGTAGGTAAGGTTCATGGGGATCCGGTGGTACCACTGGATTAGGGGTAGGCTGGGCAGCTCCCTCAACCAGATCTCCATGGCCTCGTGCCACAGCTCCATCACCCTGGGGTCGCCCATGGGCACGGTGGCCATCTCGTCGATGATGGCGGTGTAGGCCTCGTTCTTCCAGCGCCTGTGGCTGCCAGACTCGCCCGTGGGCTTGACGTCGCGTGCGTTGTAGAGGTCGCAGGACAGGAACGGATCGGGGCCCACGCTGCCTCCGTGGCCAACGAGCGAGGCGTAGTATGTCTCACCAGTGTTCATCCTCTGGCTGTGGTCGGCGGCCATGTTAAAGTCAACCTCGAAGCCGCCCTTGCGCAGCATCTCGGCCAGGACGGGACCGATGTCGGCGTAGATCTGCCAGCCGCCCAGCCCGAAGGAGAAGCGTTTCCCATTCTTCTCCCAGAACCCCTCGCTGTCCTTGGTGTAGCCGTTCTTCTCCATCAGCTCGGCGCTCTTCTCCAGATTGTACTCGTTGCTCGGGTACTTTTCGAAGAGATCCTCAATGTTCTCGAGGAACGGCATCAGGGACTTGTACGTGGGGAGGAACAGCACGTTAGGTGTGCCACAGCCGGGCCCGTAGGCCACATCGATGGCCTGCTGCCGGTCGATGGCGTAGCTGACCGCCCAGCGGATGTCGGGATTGCTGAAGGGCTCCTCCAGGTCGTTGAACCAGATGTTGTTGGGCCACCAATCGACATAGCCGTAGGGCGGCCTCCTCATCGAGTGGGTGACCACGTTCGGGTTCTGCTCCAGGATGGTCGCGATGGTGCTCGGACGCAGGTCCAGGCAGGCATCTATCTGGTTGGTGATGCAGAGCTGCGCGGCCATGGTGTCGTCCACCATGGGGAGACAGAGGATGCGCTCGGGCTCGGGTAGCGGCATGAAGCCGATCTTGGCCGCCCACCAGTCGTCGCGGCGATCCAGGAACTTTTGCGTGGTGGTAAAGTAGGTGTAGTTGTACGGACCGGTGACCACGGGCCACCCCTTCTCCGGGTCGAAGAACTTGAAGGCCGTGACGTCCTCGACATCCTTGAAGATGTGCTCGGGAATGATATAGATGCCGGTGTCGAACTTGAAGGTGAGATAGTCGAAGTAGAAGCGGGGCTGTGGGGTGAAGAACTTGATCTTGCAGGTGAAGTCGTCCACAGCCGTGACCTCTTCGACCCACTCTTTGACCCGGGACGAGTTCCGGAGCTGCGGAGCATACTCTATGAGCATGTTCAGGGTGAAGGCCACGTCCCTGGCGGTGAAGGGCTCGCCGTCGCTCCACTCGGCGCCCTTGCGGATCTTGATGACCAGCTCGGTATAGTCCGCGCTGAACTCGTGGCTCTCGGCCAGCCAGGGCTGGAACTCGTCGGCAAAGGCCGAGTAGTACTCGAGTCCCTCGATGCAGCAGGCTTCCCCGTTCTGATGGGTCCAGCCGATGGCGTAGGGGTTGCAGATGCCTGCGCTGGCCCACGTGCCGCCGCTGCCGCCAAAGTAAAAGATCACCGTGCGCTCGCGCGGGACGTGCCTGATGCCGACTTCCTTGACCTTCTCGACGACCTTGACGACCTCTTTCTCCACTTCCTCCTTCACCACGACCGTCTCTTTGACCACCTTCTCGACAACCTGTGGCGTGCCCGCGACCATGACCGTCTCTTTGACCACCTTCTCGACCAGTTTGGTCACCTCGACGACCTTTGGCGCGCAGGCCGCCAGAACCGTTCCAACGGTGGCCAGCCCGGACATGACCAGAAAGTCCCTTCGTGCGATTCTGTTCTTTGCCATTGGTTCTTTTTCCCCCTTATCAATGGCTCACGAGTCCATTACTGCCCGAGAGACAGCAAAGGGCCCCTTCGCGTGAACGCTTGCTTTGCGGCCCTGCTTCTCGGTTGGCGCTTGCAGGGTCGTCTCTGCGGGTCTCAGTCGCCCGGAGAGCAGCACCACACCTTGACTGTCGTCTTGCTCCTCACCTCCTTCCCTGTCTCGTCCTGCTGAGCCCGAAACATAGAGGGCAGAGCAACCCGCTGGACTCGCCAACGGTGCGCTCTGCCTCGTCCCGAACCGTGTGTCGGCAGCACTTCAACGTACCACCTCACCAGTGCTCAACTGTCCGGCTCATCACCCAGTATAACCAGGTTCAACTCGTATGGCAAGCCGGATGCAACGGCTCTTATCCAGGCACAGTATAGCACCTGCTCGTTGCCGTGTCAACGGGCCCGCATTGAGAGCATCGAAAAACGCCGGGGGAACTTGTCTTTGGAGCGTCTTTGGGTAGACTTGGCACCTGAGCAGATGCCGGATACAATGGGACCCACCGGATGCCGAAAGGCTTCGGGGCGGGTTTTCCTGTCCGCTGCACGAGTGCACGCGACTCGGCACAGGAAGACCTGTATCGGCTATTGTCACCTGCTACCATGTAGTGGAGTCTATTGCACTTTCGGAGAGGTCGCATAGTCCGGTCGAGTGCGCACGATTGGAAATCGTGTGGGCCAAAAGCCCCGCGGGTTCGAAAACGAAAGGACTGCCCTTCGCTATTCTCTCTCCCTGCGGCGCTGACCAACTGCGCGCTATTCGCCTGACATCGGGCAACTCCCCCGCCGACGGGACACGCCGGTTCCTGATGGAGCGTGAGGCACGCGGCCCCGGCAAGAACGCCGTCGGAAGGAACCCCCAGCAACCCAGACGCCTGTTGTCGTTTCTCGGTGCCCATCACTCTTGGCGATTGTGTCTTCGCTATCCCTTCGGCGGTCGAAGGCGACCCGCATCCGGCCTTGGCCAGAGCTGGGCCTGTGGCGAACGTGTTGCGAGGACGGGCGGCACAGATTGCAGTGGCTGCATAAGGCGAGCCGGGGCAGCGACATGCGCCTTCGCTGGGCCAGGGGCTGTATCTCTACGGCTTGTGGCGATTGGCCGACGAGCCAGGGATCTTGGCCCCGGAGAATCTGAGCAAGTACGATGTGATCGCGAACTTTACGACTTTCCTCGAAGCCACCCAGGAGCGGAATAGCGCGTGGCGCGATAGATGCTATGCTGCTCTCGGCCGAAAATGAACCCTCGGTAGGGGCTCCTGAACTCCCACACGATCTCCTTGTCTGGCGTGACCTCAAAGAGGCGCCCACTTCCTCCCTCACAAATGAAGGTGTTTCCGTTGGGGAGCCGTTGAGCGCCCGAGATGGCGGCACTGTAAAAGCTCTCCGGGGGCGTGCCCACGTACTCCCAGACGATCCGACTGGCGAGAGGATCCAGTTCCACAACTCTGGACCAGCCGCGCCGCGTGCCGTTGTCGTATATCAGGATGTGGCCGTTGGCAAGCACGTGCGGTTTGTGCTGGCCATCTATCTCGCCTGGGCCCCAGGCCCATACGATCTTGCCAGAATCCCGGTCGATCACCCCGATGATGTCCAGCGTGCGGTAGCTAAAGACGATGTTCCCGGGTCGGAAGCGAACGTCTCTGGCAGCAGCAGCGTTCTCGCCGATCACCTGGCAGGTGTTATTGTGGGCCCAATCGAAGGAAAAGCGCCTGACCACGCCCCGCTTGAAGGCCTCGCGTTCTCGCGGGGAGGCCCTCTGCAGGCGCTCATCCCAGGCGCTGCGCGATTCTAGCTCCTCCTCAGCGCGGGCTTGCCAGTCGATGGGCACCTGCAGCCCTACCAGGTCGATCAGTTCCTGCAAGTGCTGCTCGCCATGCCATTCCCAGATCAGCTCTTTGTCTGGACCAATCTCGACAAAGTAGGGGTGACGGCGCAACTCGGGGCCGAGTTCGGGCGCCATGTAATCGACGATGCAGTGGATCATCAGGTGGCCATTGTCCAGCGGGAAGAAATCATGATCGATGCGGCAGTGATAGTGCCACAGCACAGAGCTATCCGGGGCGATCTTGTACAACCCCGCCTCGTCGATGTTCGAGCGGTCACGGGTCATGTAGTAGAGATCGCCGTCCGGCTCCAGCTTGAGTAACTGCACGGCCGTCTGCGCCGTCCACTCATGGGCGATTCTGCCCTCCATATCGATGAGATACATGTGGGCCAGAAGCCCCTTCCCCAGGCGGAGATCTTCGTGGGTGTGACCAAAGAGTGTATAGCCGTGGTAGCACTTGTCTGGCTTGTAGATGGTGACGCCCTTCTTTGATTGTACGCTTTCCAGCATGTTGATGCCCCCGTTTCTGTGCGCGTGCGCTAATCTCTGGTTCCTGTCTGTTTTTCCGACAACCTCTTGGACACAGCGTCTGATCGTCCGCTCTCGTTTGGCCGCGGGCCACAGTCCCGCTGATCACAGCCCGTTGACCACAGCACTCTGCTGACTGCTCACCCAGAGTAGTAGACAGTCAGACGGCATATCTGTGGAGTGCCAACCGACTTGGTGCAGCACAGTCGGCTTCGGCGCAGGGGACAGCCTGCCCTCTACAGAAGGCAGGCTATCGCTTGTCGATCTAGCCGTCAAGAGGGAGGTCTCAGCCAGTATACCCCCGAATCGCCTCGTCCATGATCGGCTGCAGCTCCTCGTCCAGTCGCCTCAACCCCTCTCGCGGATCGAGCTCGCCAACGAGCATCGCGTGCCTGACTTACGCACGGCGGTTCTCCCGCTCGCCGCCGATGAACCCCCTGACCTCGCGCTCGCCAGTGGCTCCCCGTTCCTACACGTCAGCGGCGTGGGGTCCCACTCACCCCATGAGCAGCGGTGCCACATGTTCCGCAGAATATCGCGTGGTGCGATAGATGTTGTGCTGCTCTCGGCCGAAAATGAACCCCCGGTAAGGGCTCTTGAACTCCCACACGATCTCTTTGTCTGGCGCGACCTCAAAGAGACGCCCACGCCCTCCCTCACAGATGAGGGTGTTGCCGTTGGGAAGGCGCTGAGCGCCAGAGATAGCGCCGCTGTAAAAGCTCTCTTTGGGTGTGCCCACATACTCCCAGACGATCTCGCTGGTGAGAGGGTCCATCTCCACGATCCGTGACCAGCCGCGCGACGACCCATTATCGTATATCAAGATATGGCCGTTGAGAAGCATATGGGGCTTGTGGTGGCCATCGAGCTCTCCTGGGCCCCAGGCCCAGACGATCTTCCCCGAGTCGCGGTCGATAACCCCGATGATATTGACCTTGGTGTAGCTAAAGACGATGTTCCCAGGGCGAAACCGACTGTCCTTGGCGCCGGCGGCATTCTCGCCGATGATTTGGCTGGTGTTGTTGTGTGCCCAGTCAAAGGGAGATCCCCTGATTGAGCGCTGCTTGGCTGCCTCCAGTTCCTGTGGCGAGGCATTCTGTAGACGTGTATCCCAGGACATGCGTGCTTTCATACGTTGCTCGACTCGGGTCTCCCAATCAATGGGCACTTCTAGCTCGACGAGGTCGATCAGCTCCCGCAGGTGCTCTTGGCCATGCCATTCCCAGACTAACTCCTTGTCGGGCGTAATCTCGATAAGGTAGGGATGGCGGAGCAACTCGGGGCCGAGCTCGGGCGCCATGTGATCGACGATACAATTGATCAGTATGTGGCCATTGTCCAGCGGGAAGAAATCATGATCGATGCGGCAGTGATAGTGCCACAGCACGGAGCTATCTGGGCCGATCTTGTACAGGCCGGCCTGATCGATGTTCGAGCGATCGCGAGTCATGTAGTAGAGGTTGCCGTCGGGCTGCAGCTTGGACAACTGCACAGCCGTCTTGACGGTCCATTCGTGGACGATTCTGCCCTCCATATCGATCAGATAGATGTAGGCCAGGAGATCTCGCCCAAGGCGTCGATCCTCGTGCGTGTGTTGAAAGAGTGTGTAGCCGTGGTAGCACTTGTCTGGCTTGTAGATGGTGACGCCCTTCACTGGACGCGCGTCTTCTGGCATGTCGGTAGTCTCCCCTCCTCGCAAGAGCGCCCTAGCCCTTGATGCCGGTGACGCTGATGCCCTCGACAAAGGTGCGTTGGGCCAGGGAAAAGATGATGATCGCGGGTGCGATCCCGCGCGCAGGCCGGGGCTTCCGCAAAGGCCTCGGCCGCCTGGCGGCGGTAATCTCCTTTGCTGCGTGATGCTCAAGGTAACGAGGTATCAGGCCTGGCACCGTTGCATCCCCGGCCGCCAGCGGGGCGTACCCCATCTAGCCTTTTACCCCCGTGATCGAGATTCCCTCTATGAATGTTCGCTGGGTCAAGAAAAAGATCGCGATCGGCGGAATGACCACAACCGTACTCACGGCCATCATGTATGGCCACAGATTCTTCTCTTGGAACATGCTCTTGAACTGCTGAATGCCCAGCGCCACTGGAAACTGGGATTCCCGGTTGAGGTAGATGAGCGGACCGAGGTAGTTGTTCCAGGCGCCCCTAAACTGCAGCAGAGCGACCACGGCGAGAGCCGGCTTGGCCAAGGGCAGGATAATACGGAAAAAGATGCCCAATTCGGAACAGCCATCCACTCTGGCCGCGTCGGAAAGCTCATATGGAATCGTCAGGAAGAACTGACGCAGCATAAAGATGAAATAGGGGGCACCAAAGAACGTCGGCACAATTAGGGGCTTGTACGAATTCACCCATTGTATCTTGGAAAAGAATATGTAGAGAGGTATCATGCGCACCTGAAACGGGATCATCATCGTCGCTAGGCACAGGGAGAAGGCCAGATTCCTTCCCGGCCAACGGATCCTGGCAAAGCCGTAGGCTACCAGAGAGTTGGAGACCGTCGCCCCCACGACCGTGGGCAAAGCAAATCTCAACGTGTTCAAGAAGTACAGCTTGAACGGCCGTATGACCAGGGCCTCCGGATAGTTGAGGAAACGGATGGGGTTGGGAATCCATACGGGCGGAATGCGATACACCTGTGGATCCGTCTTTAGCGAGGTCGAGATCATCCACACCAGCGGGGCAGCGAATAGCAAGCTCAAAGGAATGACCAGTCCGTAAATGAGGACCTTTTTTAGTGCTTCGGTCGTGCTGATCTCCCACTGCCTGGTTCTTAGGCTATGCCCTAGACCTGTCAACTTGCCTGCGATGTCCATCTTTGATTACGCCTCCCTTCGTCTCCCCCTAGCAGGCGGGCGACTAGAAAAGGTCCATTACCTCGCTTGACCCCGATAAAAGACCCACCTGCCCGACAATCGAAACATCGCGATCGTGGAAACCACGATGATCAAGAACAGAATCCAGGCCAGCGCCGACGCATATCCCATCTTGAAGAACACAAAGGCATTTCGGTAGAGATAGATGCTGTAGAACTCGGTCGCCTGGTTCGGGCCTCCTTCCGTCAGCAGCCATCCCAACGCGAAATACTGGAACTTGCCGATCATGCTGGTCAGCATGATGAAGAGGATGGCCGGCGTACACATCGGAATGGTTATGTGCCAGAACCGCTGGAGGGCATTGGCCCCGTCTACCAGGGCCGAGTCATAGAGGGAGCGGGGCACATCCTGCAGGGCCGCGAGGAAGATGATCATCGCGGTGCCCTGAGCCCAGCAATCGATGATGATCAGCGATGGCTTGGCCAACTCGGGAGCGGAGAGAAAGGGTACGATAGAGAGTCCGAGCGACTTGAGCACAGAGTTGATGAGACCCCAACGGCTGTTGTACACCCAGCGCCATACCTCCGCTGAAGCGACCGCGGGAACCAGGGTGGGCAGGAAAAAGATCGTGCGGAAGGCGGGGCGGCCCTTCATCTCGTTGTTCAGCAGGCTGGCCAACAGAAAGGCGATGACCATGCCGGCCGGGATACCGATAAGGACAAAGTACAGCGTGTTCCCCAGCACCACACGGAAGGTCTTGTCCTCTGTGATCATTCTGGTGTAGTTGGCTAGTCCAATGAAGCGGGGTGGCCGAACGATGTCATAGTGCATAAAGCTATAGTACAGGGACGCCAGAATAGGAAGTATGGTGAAAGCCAAAAAACCGACAAGCCACGGGGAGACGAAGAGAAGGCCTTTGACAAAGTTCCTGTTCCTCTCTGTCCCTGTCCGCTTGAGGCCCAAGATGGACATATCGCCTCCTCCCGAATGGTGTGGATCCCAATGAAAACTGGTCCCCGCCCTGCAGGCCAATCTTCTCCCGACCTGCACCCGCTAGAGCGAAACCTAGCCCGCTGCAGAGCGACGCGATCCCTCGACCTTGGACAATGAGGAGAATGGGAATAGAGATCCCTGAGCTCTATATCCACCCTCCTCACTGTTCGTGCCTACACGCTCTAGCCCCCGAACAACTCGGGGAACTCTCGGTGCAAGTCCTCGGTGCAGCTCTTCTGAAGTTCTGTCACGGCTTCTGATGGGGTCATGTCTCCATAGGAAACCGCTTCCCGTATCCTCACCCACTCTTGGACCACGAAGCCTTGGTTGGGGATCACGGGGTTCTCCCACGTATCATCAGCTTCGGCCGAAGAGTTCAAGTACCACTGGAGGGCAGGCTTGTCCACTAGCCATGGATGGTTGGCGTCATAGTACTCCTTGCGCCCGCCGAACCAGCCGGTGGCCTTGAAGATAAGCTCGCAGGCCGTCGGCATGGTCATCCACTCCATGAACTCCCAGGCCTCGTCGGGGTGCTTGGCGCCCTTTGGAATGTAGATGGGGTGACCCCCGGTGCCCTGACACTTGGTTCCCTTTCTGAAATCGGGGACGGGCACCCAGGTCACGTGAAAGTCCATGCCAGGCGAGGAATGGGGCATCTCGCCCGCCGCCCAGTAGCCGTAGACCTCCGTCGTCAATCCCCCCGAGGGGAAGGCACCGGTGGGGCTTTGCGAACCGCCCATGAAGCTCCCGCTCCACGCCGCCACCTTTTCTATGCCACCGTAAAAGTCGTAGAACTCTTTGACCAGGGCCAGCGCCTCGGCCAGACGCTCGTCATCGAAATTGAAGGTCAGCGTCTGCTCGTCCCAGACGTCCATGCCAAAGTTCTCTGCCCAGAACATGGAGATGTTCGGGGTGGGTGGCCTATCTGCTGTGCCACCCAACGGATTAAAGCCCACCACGTCGACGTTGCCCGCATCATCGAACTTGCTCATGGCGGGCAGCATCTCCCGCATCTCACTCCAAGTGGTGGGCAGATCCTCCTCCTTGACTCCCAAGTCCCTCATGGTGTCTCTGTTGTACAGCAAACCGAAGCGTGGCCCACATTCACAGGCCGGGACGCCTTGCAGCTTGCCTTGCCAGGTCATAGAGTGAATGAAGGTGGGAAGAAAGTCCTCCGGATTGACGAGTTCGCTGGCGGAGACATAGTCGTCGATCGGCGTCATCGCCCCGAGGGCGTAGTACGATGCATAGGGAATGCAGCAGACGCCGACATCCGGGGGCGTGCCAGCGGCAATCGCTGCCAGCAGCTTGTCGTCCATGGCTGGCACCTGGAGGCGATTGACGGTAACGTCTCTCTCCTCCTGGTTGAAGGCCTGGGCGCAATTGGCCAAAGCAGCGATGCCCGTCGTTCCGCCCCAGGCATGCCACCACTCGATCTCAACTTTGCCCTCCGGCGGGGCGGCCACCTCCTTCTCTACGATGACCGTCTCTTTGACAACCTTCTCCACCTCCTTGATGACCGTCTCCTTGACGATCTTTTCCACGACCTTGGGCTCGCAAGCGGCAAGGAGAGCTGCCGGAACGACAACCGCCGCACTGCGCAGCAGGCCTCGACGAGTCATTCGCTTGTACATCGATCTTCTCCTTTCTGAGGATCGGGTCTGTGAAGCGGTCTCGGCGCATCTACCGATGATTGGTTCCAGAGTTTGTTGGTTGGCTAGATGCCACTATGTGCATCGTACCAATGCCGGCGTTCCGAATGCTCATCTTGAGGATGAAGCGACGCAGCGGGATCACGGCCTGGCGCACGGCGAAGGCGTGATCTCGGGCGTCATGGGCCACCAGAGCGGCCAGCCAGGTCAGGCCATTGGCGGACGCGAGCACCACGCCAAGCAAAGACACAGTCCTGGTTGTCACGATCCAGCCCGACCGCCAGCCATCGGGAATCACCTCGGCCACGGTCAGCGCCGCCACCATGAAGCCCAGGATGCTCATGCGCCGG
>JABUBL010000390.1_pt1 | contig 12798 bp, 10 predicted proteins | sample 7240371 | NCBI WGS metagenome assembly JABUBL01 (sample SAMN07256343, study PRJNA390944) | subsurface metagenome | isolation source: Methane hydrate marine sediment | place: Pacific Ocean: Eastern North Pacific, ODP site 1244 | collected 2002
AGGTCAGCAATCGATTCATTGTCTGGCAGCGTTGTTTTATTGGTTACCAGTGTTCCAGGAGGTACTTGAAGTATCATATCGCTGCCATTCCGCCCGTGTTTTCTCCCGCCACCACCCTGCTGCCCAACACCAGCGCGATATAACTTACGGTATTGGTATTTTCTCAGGCTGGTGACCGCCGGGTCTGCTTTGATAATGACGTTGCCTCCATTCCCTCCATCGCCACCATCCGGACCGCCGTAGGGAACAAACTTTTCCCGCCTGAAGCTGATTGCCCCATTCCCACCATTACCGGCTTTCACCAGTATTTCCACTCTGTCAATCATACTTTTTAATACCAATCTTAAAATCGTCTATTATCATTATAATTATATATACTACTTCATATAATACCTAAGAATATAATAGTAATGGTAATAATATCCTTTATATAATTTTGATAAAGCCATTTTCCCGTGTTCCCGCTCTAGGTAAAGATAACCGGCAAAACTATCAAGAAATCATCAAATATAAGAAAAGTTCTGGGAAAGTTTAATAAATCGATAAAGTGCTAACGGCAGGAAATTAAGTGAAAAAGGTTTCAGGGGGTTTAGTGTTTTGTTCCAGATTTGATTATTTTTTGGATTTCGACCAGCCTGCGCTTTAATGATTTATTATTGCTTAACTCGGCGGATAGCTTCTTACAGGCATTGGTTACGGAAGAGGGATCCCTATCGCCAAGCAGGGCGCCAACCTGAGCCAGCGAGCAGCCGTTCTCCTGCCGAAGAAGATACATGGCGAAACGTCGTGCCAGAGATGTTTCTTTGTCTCTCTTGCTGCTCGTCAGGTCCCCCGGCTTCAGGTTGAAGCTGTGCGTAACGGCATTAATTATCAGGCCGGGCGTGCTGGAATCAATCTCGCTCTCTCTGCTGCCTATATTGGCAACGGAATGTATCGCTAGCTCAAGGGTCGGTGGCGAATTGAACAGCTGGGCGAAAGCGGTCACCCGGTTCAATAATCCTTCCAGCTCTCTGATATTCTGCTGTCCCTGACCGGCGATGAATTCAAGCACATCTTTGGTGATATTTATCTCTTTCTGTCGGGCCTTTTCCTGTAAAATGGCCTGGCGGGTCTCCAGGTCCGGCGGCTGAATGTCAGCCACCAGCCCCCACTCGAAGCGAGAGCGTAGCCTTTTGTCCAGGAGTGTAATTGCTTTGGGGGGCAGGTCACCGGTGATCACAATCTGTCGGTTGGCATCGTGGAGGGCATTAAAGGTATGAAAAAAGCTCTCCTCGGTCTGCTTCTTACCGCTGATGAAATGGATGTCATCAATTAGAAGCATGCCGGCCTGGCGATATCTAAGGTTAAAAGCCTCCATCTTTTTCTGGCGAACTGCGCTGACGAATTCATTGGTGAACTGCTCGGCGCTGATGTAAATGACCTGGATATGCTTTGACCGCGCTAAATGTGCAATGGCATGCAGCAGGTGTGTTTTACCCAGCCCCACACCCCCATAAATATAGAGAGGATTATAAATTCTACCCGGATCCGTGGCGACGCTCTGGGCGGCTGCATAGGCGAGTCGATTACTGTCGCCGACAATAAAGCTATCAAAAACGTATTTGGAATTAAACTGGGTGGCGCCCGGCAGCGCTGGAGGGAGAAGGCCCGGAGCCTCGGAGTGCCCGTTTGATGAGTTGTGGTATCTGCCGTTGACCTGAAAAGCGACCTGGATCTCTGGAGAAGAGGTGAGGTGAATAAGCGTCTTTTCAATCAGGGAACGCTGGTTCCTGTCCAGATATTCGGCGATAAAAGTATTGGGTACGCTGACGACAAAGTGGTCATTCTGGTACTCCAGGCCCGCCGTTTTTTCCAGCCAGGTTCGGTAATTAGACCTGCTCATCTGGACCTGTAATTCACCCAGAGCTGCGCCCCAAATCTCTTGTGCTGACCTGATTTCCATTAGCTAATTCCGAACATCCTCTAAATATAATCTATATGTTGTTAGTCATCAAAGCCGGGATTCGAACCCTCCTTTTCAGGCAAAAAAATACCCCTCATCAAAAAAGATGCTAGAAGTTTTTATCGGGGTAGTTGCTTACTGGATGATTAATAAATAAATAAAAACAACGATTAATAGAATACTACCGCGCCTTTCTTCTGGCAAGGGTTTTGCTGGTAAACGCTGGGCATTTTCTAACCCTTGCTTGCCTTACCAAGTTTATCAACCTCTGTTTTTTGCTTGATTTTGCAACCATAAATACAAAATAAAAAGTTGTTGTAAAAAATTAACAATGTTACAATTTTATACGATGAAAACTGATTTGCGCGTGCTTTTCATGGGCACCCCGGAATTCGCTGTCCCCCCGCTTGAGAAGCTGGTCCGGGAGCATTACCCGGTGTTGGCGGTTTATACCCAGCCTGATAAACCGGGTGGGAGGGGTCGCTCTTTGCTAATGTCGCCGGTGAAAATGGCGGCGTTGAGTCTGGGTTTGCCGGTGGTTCAGCCGGGCAGTTTAAAAGAGCGCCAGGAAGTGGCGCAGCTCGCCGGTTTTCAGCCGGAGGTGGTCATGGTGGCGGCCTACGGGCAGATATTGCCCCGGCCGGTTCTGGACATCCCACGCTATGGATGCCTGAATATTCACCCTTCGCTGCTGCCCAGGTATAGAGGGGCTTCTCCAGTGGCGGCCGCGATACTCGCCGGGGACGCGGTTACCGGCGTTACCATCATGCTGATGGACAGTGGCCTGGATACCGGACCAATCCTCGCTCAGGAAAAAATGGCCATTTCGCCGCAGGATACGACCGGCTCGCTGGCAGGCAAGCTCTCCGAAATGGCGGCACAGATGCTTCCCGACGTGCTTCAGCGCTGGACCGCCGGCGAAACCACGCCCCGACCCCAGAACGAGGACGACGCCACCTATTCTGCCGCGATTAAAAAAGAGGACGGCGAGATTGACTGGCGCCTTTCGGCAGACGACATCTGGCGGCGCGTTCGCGCCTACCAGCCCTGGCCGGGAGCTTATACCAGCTGGGGCGGCAGACGACTTGAAATCATTGAGGCCGTGGCCCTGCCCGGGGAAGGCGAGCACCGGGCGGGTGAGGTGGTGGTATTGAAGCGGGAGGAAACAGCCTTCGGCGTCAGCACAGAGTATGGTATTCTGGGTGTAATCAAAGTGCAGCTCCAGGGCAAACGGGCCATGCCCGCCGTTGATTTCCTGAGAGGGCAGCGGCAGTTAACTGGCAAGGTACTGCCGAGCTAGGCAAGGAGGCAATATTGTTTTCGGAAGACAACCTTGATAAATTCGAGACGCTGGTACAGATTATCGCCCGGCTGCGAGGGCCAGGAGGCTGTCCCTGGGATCGGGAACAGACTCATGAATCGCTGCGTGAAGCCCTGCTTGAGGAATGCTACGAGGTTCTGGAGGCACTTGATGAGAAGCATAGCCGGAGGCTTGCCGAGGAACTGGGTGACCTGCTGATGCAGATAGTCTTCCACGCGCAGATGGCCGTGGAATCGGGCGAATTCCAGATTAGTAATGTGATAGAGGGTATTAATCGCAAGCTCATTCAGCGCCACCCCCACGTCTTCGGCTCGGTAAAGGTGAAGGATGCCAGCGAAGCGCTGGTCAACTGGCAGGCGCTGAAGCAAAAGGAGAAGGGAGAGAAAGCCTCACTGCTGGATAATGTCCCGAAGAAGCTGCCGGCCCTGAGCTACAGTCAGGAAATCCAGGACCGGGCCGCGCACACCGGCTTTGACTGGGAGAACATTGAGGGCATCATGGACAAGCTGGCCGAGGAAATTGGTGAGCTGAAAGGGGCGGACAGCCAGCAGGAAAAGGAGCACGAGTTTGGCGACCTGCTCTTTACCCTGGTCAACGTCGCGCGCTGGCTGGGTATGGACGCAGAGTCGGCGCTGCGGGAAGCCAACCGCAGGTTTTATAAGCGTTTTTCCCATATGGAGGAGACCTGCCGAAAACGCGGTGTGAGCCTTGCCGATTTATCCTTTGACGAGCAGAACGAACTCTGGGAGGAAGCCAAGAGGAAGAAGGAATAAAAATGGTCGGGGCGAGAGGATTTGAACCTCCGACCTCAGCGTCCCGAACGCTGCGCGCTAACCGGACTGCGCTACGCCCCGATAGCACTATTATAGACGGATTTTACCGGTTCTAGCAAGGAAAGCAGATGAAATATGTTATTTTAATCATGGACGGCGCCTCCGGTTACCCCATATCGGAGCGCGGCGGGAAGACATCTCTGGAGCTGGCCAGCACACCCAATCTGGATGCGCTGGCAAAAGAAGGCGCCGTCGGGCTGGCCCGCACCGTGCCGCCGGGGATGGAGGCGAGCAGCGCCTGCGCCTGCATGTCGGTGCTGGGCTATGACCCGAAGGTATACTACAAAGGCCGGGCGGGCATCGAAGCGAGAAGCATGGGCATTCCCATCGGCGACGGGGAGGTCGTTTTCCGCTGCAATCTGGTGGCGGTGCGGGACGGGAAGATGTGGAGCTACAGTTCGGGCTACATCAGCACCGAAGACGCCCATACCCTGCTTGATGCCCTGAATACGACCCTCGGCAGCGATGAGGTGCAGTTCTTTCCCGGTGTGAGCTACCGGCATATCTGCAAAATCCGGGGGCACGAGGCAACGCTCCGGGCCGAGTGCACACCGCCGCACGATATCCCCGAGAAAGAAATTGCCGAATACCTGCCCCGCGGGCAGGGGAGAGAGGTATTGCTCGACTTGATGGAACGTTCCAAACCGGTACTATCTGCTCACCCGGTAAATAGAGAGCGGATAGCACGGGAAGTCATACCGGCCACGATGATATGGCTTTTCTGGGGAAGCAGCCGGTTGCCGGATATGCCGTCGTTTGCAGGCAGGTATGGCCTCAAAGCGGCCATGACCTCGGGGGTTGACCTGCTCAATGGGCTGGCGCAGCTTGCCGGGATGGAGGTGCTGGCGATACCCGGGGTGACCGGCAACCTGGACAACGATTACACGGCGCAGGCGAAAGGGGCCATGGCGGCGCTGTCGGAATTCGACCTGGTGGTGGTTCACATTGAGGCACCGGACGAAGCGGCGCATGACCGCGCTATCGATGCGAAGATTGAGGCTATTCAGAAAATTGATGGTGAGGTGGTAAGCCGACTGCGCTCGTTTCCGGGAGACATCCGCCTGCTGATTATGCCCGACCACCCCACCCCGATACCGGTGCAGACCCACACCGATGACCCGGTTCCCTTTCTCATCTGGGGAAAAGAGGTTAAGCCCAACGGCGCCGGGAGGTTTACCGAAGCTGAAGCGAAAAAGACTGGCCTTCTCCTCGATAAAGGTTATACAATTATGGATAGATTTGCTGTGAAGGCGGGTAGCTAGATGGCATTGATAGTGCAAAAATACGGCGGTTCATCCGTAGCCGATGCCGAAAAGATTAAAAATGTGGCGGGGCGGATTGCCCGCGCCAGAGACGAAGGCGACGAGGTGGTGGTGGTCGTCTCGGCGATGGGCGACACCACCGACGAGTTGATTGAGCTGGCCTATCAGATATCGGAGAATCCGGACAATCGCGAGCTCGATGTCCTGCTTTCTACCGGGGAAGTCGTTTCCAGCACCTTGCTGGCCATGTCGCTGCACGTCATGGGCTACCCTGCCATCAGCCTCAGCGGCGCTCAGGCGGGAATCCGCACCGATTCTGCTTACAGCCGGGCGCGCATTCTTCAGATTGAGCCGAAGCGGGTGGTTCGGGAACTGGGGAAGGGTTCAGCTTCGGTAAACCTCCCGGCGCCGGGAACTGGAGAAGGGGAATATCGTCATTGTGGCCGGCTTTCAGGGCATGACCGAGGACATGGATGTCACCACGCTGGGACGGGGTGGCTCGGATACCACTGCCGTGGCGCTGGCGGCCACTCTGGGGGCGGAAGTGTGCCAGATCTACACCGATGTTGAAGGGGTATACAGCGCTGACCCACGCCTCGTCCCGGAAGCGGAGTGTCTTGCTGAGATACATTACGAGGAGATGCTGGAACTGGCAGCCTATGGAGCGAAGGTGCTGCACCCGCGAGCAGTGGAACTCGGGGAGCTGTTCCACATCCCCATACTGGTCGCTTCCAGCTTTACCGATAATCCGGGGACTTTAATACACGGAGGGGTATCAATGGAAGTTCGGAACAAGGTAAGAAGTATCGCGCATAACCTTAACAGAGGCAAGATAACCGTGGTCGGTGTTCCGGACCGCCCCGGCATTGCGGCCACCATCTTTGAACCTCTGGCCAAAGCGGGAGTCAGTGTTGATACTATCGTGCAGAACGCCAGCATTCAGGGCATTACTGACCTGACCTTTACCGTATTCAAGAGTGACCTTGCCCGGGCGATGGAGGTGGTCAAGCCGATTGCCACACAGATTGGCGCCAGGGAGTGTGCCAGCGATGACAAGCTTGGGGAGGTGAGCATCATCGGTACCGGAATGCAGAATACCCCCGGCTTCGCCGCCCGTATGTTCAGCACCCTCAGCGAGAAGAATATCAATATCCAGCTGATTACGACCTCGGAAATACGGATAACGTGTATCATTAACGCTGACGAGGTAAAAGAAGCGGTGCGTGCCCTGCACCGGGCATTTGAGATTGAGGAAGAATAGGCGGTTGCCCCGCAGCTAAACCGCCACCACTTCCTTTACTTCCGGGATCTGCTCTTTCAGGATTTTCTCAATTCCCATCTTGAGCGTCATGGTGGACATCGGGCAACCAGCGCAGGCACCGGTCAATCTGACCTGCACGGTGCCATCATTGACTTCGACCAGTTCCACATCGCCGCCGTCCCTCTGTAGCTGGGGGCGAATCTTGTCCAGTATCTCGGTAACTTTATCCTGCATCACAAACTCCTGCTAAAAAAATAACTACCTCTTTTATTTTATATATAGTAGAAGGCTTTCGTCAAACCAGCACAAAATACTCTTGTTAAGTGGTGATGTTTAATGTAGAATATAGTGCTTATAATTGGGGTTCTTGTTGGAGCAGGTTGATGACATACCAGGAAGAGAGACTGGCCAGCTTGAAACGGCAGCGCACCAGGCAGGCGATAGACCTGGCGATGCAGGGGCGCTGGCGGGAGACCCTTGCCGCGAACAAGGCAATTCTGGAGGACTTTCCCAGCGATGTTGATGCCCGCAATCGCCTGGGACGTGCTTATATGGAACTGGGCGAATACCGGCAGGCGAGGGAATCCTATAGCCGGACCGTTGAGCTTGACCCTTTCAATACCATTGCCAAAAAGAACCTGCAGCGTTTGAACTACCTCGGTGAGGCGAAGGTTACTGCCGAGAGCGCGGCACGAAAGGTTGAGCCGCACCGGTTCATTGAGGAGATCGGTAAAGCCGGGGTGGTTAACCTTTACCATCTGGCGCCAACGCAGGTACGCGCCCGCCTCATCGCCGGCGATGAGGTGTTTCTTAAAATAAGCGGTACCCATCTGGTGGTTGAGGATGAATTTGGACAGTACGTGGGGCACGTTGACCCAAAACACGGACGGCGCCTGGTCAAACTGATGAGCGGCGGTAACAAATATTCAGCCGCGGTGGTGAGCTCCACGGAAGAAGCGATGACCGCCATCATCCGCGAGATATACCAGGCCCCGGGCCAGATGGGGAAGCTGTCTTTTCCATCAAAGGGGGTGGAGGAACTCAAGCCTTATGTTGACGAAAGGGTCTTCAGGCTGGAGTCAGAAATTGAGGAAATATTGCCGGAGGAATCTGGCTACACTATCATCGGCGGCGATGAGATAGAAGTATTACCGGAGGAGTCCACTGACATCGGCGACGAGTCTGTCAGTGATGAAGAATAGGGGGTATAGCGCGTGACAATTGGAAAGGTGAAGCCGGTATCAATAGAACGGGAGATGCAGAGCTCGTATCTTGATTACGCGATGAGCGTGATTGTGTCCCGTGCTCTGCCGGACGTTCGTGATGGGTTGAAACCGGTGCACCGGCGTATTCTCTACGCAATGAACGATATGGGCCTTATCTCTGATCGTCCGCACCGCAAGAGCGCCCGCATTGTCGGTGAGGTTCTGGGTAAATATCACCCACACGGAGACACCTCGGTATATGACGCTATGGTGCGTATGGCGCAGGATTTTTCCATGCGCTATCCCCTGGTAGACGGGCAGGGCAACTTCGGCAGCGTGGACAACGATCCCCCGGCGGCCATGCGGTACACCGAAGCCAGGCTGTCCCGTATTGCCAGGGAGATGCTGGTTGATATTGAGAAAGAGACGGTCGACTTCATGCCCAATTTTGATGACAGCCTTGAGGAGCCGAAGGTGCTGCCCACCCGCCTCCCCAATCTTCTCCTCAATGGCAGCTCCGGCATCGCCGTCGGCATGGCGACCAATATCCCGCCCCACAACCTCAACGAGGTCTGCGATGCGGTCTCGTATCTCATCGATAGTCCCAAGGCGACCACCGAAGAACTGGCCCAGTTTGTCAAGGGGCCGGACTTCCCCACCGCAGGCATTATCAAGGGCGTTGACGGGATAAAGAGCGCTTACGCTACCGGACACGGCAAAATAGTGATTCAGGCCAGAGCCCGCATTGAAGATATTGCCCAGACCGGGCGCAGTCAAATCGTGGTCACCGAGCTCCCTTATCAGACGAACAAAGCTCACCTGATAGAGACTATTGCGGAGCTGGTCAAGGAAAAGAGGATTACCGGCATCAGTGACCTGCGCGACGAATCCGACCGCCATGGTATGCGCATCGTCATTGAGCTGAAGAAAGAGGCCTTCCCGGAGCAGGTGCTCAATAACCTGTACAAACATACCGCTATGCAGTCTGCTTTCTTCGCCAACATGGTGGCGCTCGTGGACGGGCAGCCCAGAGTTATCAGCCTGAAGCAGGCGCTCCAGAGTTACATTGATTTTCGCCACGAGGTCATCACCCGCCGTTCCAAGTTTGACTTGAAAGCGGCCAGGGCCAGAGCCCATATTCTGGAAGGACTGAAAATTGCCCTTGACCAGATTGACGCGATTATCAGCACCATACGCAAATCGGAGACCGCAGAGGCGGCTCGGCAGGCTCTGATGAACAACTTTAGCCTGACTCAGATACAGGCCCAGGCCATTCTTGATATGCAGTTGCGCCGTCTGGCCAACCTGGAACGGAAAAAGATACTCGATGAATACACCGAGGTACTGAAAACGATTTCCTATCTGGAAGACCTTCTTGCCAACCCGCGCCGCATGCTTATCCTTATCAAGGAGGATGTCAGTGACCTGAAGACGAAGTACGGTGACGAGCGGCGAACCGAAATCGTCGAATACGGTGAGGTGCAGTTCCGTGAAGAAGACCTTATCCCCCATCAGAGAATGGTAGTGACACTGAGCAACCGTGGCTATGTTAAGCGGGTTCCCGCCCGCCTTTACACCCCGCAGCACCGCGGTGGCAAGGGGATTATTGGTGCCGTCAACAGGGAAGGTGACCCGGTGCGACTGCTTACCGTGGCCGATACCCACGATGTCATTTTCTTCTTCACCAACCGGGGTAAGGTCTATAGCCTGAAGTGTCATGAAATCCCGGTGGACAGCTCCCGTATCGCGCGGGGTATGGCTGTGGTCAACCTCTTCCCCATCGCCGAAGGAGAAAAGGTGACGGCAATAGTGGCCGTGACCGATTTTTCACCGAAGATGTACCTGCTCCTGGCTACGGTTAAGGGAGAAATAAAAAAGACGGCCGTGGATCGCTTCGCGGTGGTACGCAGCAGCGGGCTCATTGCCATGGACCTGGCCGAGGGTGATGAGCAGGTTGATGCCTGTCTGGCCATGGATGAAGACGACGTCATCCTCGTCACACGGAAGGGGCAATCCATCAAGTTTTCCGTAGCGAGCCTGCGGGCAAGCTCCCGGGTCAGCGGAGGCGTGCGTGCCATGCGTCTTGCCGTCGGCGACCGCGTTGTCAGCCTGGACCGTGCCGATGCGAACCTGCTGGTCGTAACCAGCGGGGGCTTCGGCAAGCTGACGGCACTCGAGCAGTATCCGCGACAGCGCCGGGCGGGCAGCGGGGTCAGGACTTTTAAAGTTGCCGGGAAGACCGGTGATATCGCTGCTGCCAAAGTGGTTATCTTCCAGGACCAGGTGATGATTATATCGGCCAAGGGCATTGTCACCCGCACGCCGGTAAAGGAAAAAGACCCGCGGCAGGGAATTACCATTCAGGGCAGGAGTACCCAGGGAGTAAAGCTGATGAAGCTGGAGGCCGGGGACGAGGTGGTGGCGGTGGCCGCCTTTGATGGAGGAAAGGAAGGGAGCCGGGATAGGACGGACAATGAAGGGAAGAAGCCAGCCGCGAAAGAAGGAAAGAAGGAAGGCAAGAAATGAGTATGCCCAGCCTTTCTCTGGTCGGCAAGGTGGCCATTGTTACCGGGAGTTCTCGCGGGATAGGCAAGGGAATTGCCCGCATATTTGCCGGGGCGGGAGCGGAGGTGGTGGTCTGCAGCCGGAACCTGGATGGCAAGCTGGAATCGGCGGCTGATGAGATTCGGAAGCTGGGGAAGCGTTCTCTGGCCGTCAAGGCCGATGTCACCCGGCAGGCAGATATCGATAACCTGGTTAAGAAGACCATGGATGAGTTTGGTGCCATTGACATTCTGGTCAATAACGCCGGTACGGCGGTCAGGACGCCAGTGTTTGAACACAGCGAGGAGGACTGGGACAGGGTAGTTGACACCAATCTTAAAAGTTACTTCCTCTGCTCACGAGCCGTGGGCAGGGTAATGATGGAGCAGAAGCGGGGTAACATTATCAACATTTCCTCAATGCGGGGCATTGTGGCGGCTCCGGGGAGGGTAAGCTACACTGTCTCCAAGGCTGGTGTCCTCATGCTTACCAGAGTGCTGGCTCTGGAATTCGCCAGCTATAATATACGGGTCAATACCATCGCACCTGGCTGGGTTCGGACCGAACTTACCGAGCATCAATGGAAAGACCCCAAAATCTGTAGCGAAATTAACGCCACGATACCGATGGACCGCTGGGCCTCGGTAGATGAGATGGCCACTGTGGCTCTTTTCCTGGCCTCAGAATTGTCCAGCTATGTGACCGGGCAAACCCTGGTAGTGGATGGTGGCATCTCTGCGGCCTAGTTTCTGGCTTTATGCTTTTGTTTGCAGTCAGGATGCCAGCGCTGCAGCCCGCATGAATTACAGTCGTCATAGCGGCAGTCCAGCGTCTCTTTTCCCTCGATAGCAGAGCGGTATTCTTTTCTTAAAAAGGCGGTTGATACTCCCAGGTCAATGTGCGCCCAGGGCAGCCGCTCGCCAAAGGCACGCTCGCGCTGCGCGTAGAAGGTGGGCTCAAGCCCGCTCTCGGCGAAAGCGCACCGCCAGCGCTCGTAATTAAAATGTTCGTTCCAGGCGTCAAATTTTGCGCCCAGCTTCCAGGCATGGTAGATTACCGTGCCCAGGCGCCGGTCACCACGAGATATAGCCGCTTCCAGGAGGCTTGTCTTCGGGTCCTGCCAGGAAAGCTTCACTCCCAGCCGGCGTAAGCCATGTCTTAAAATCTCGTGCCTGGCGTTTAGCTGTTTCTCGTCCTCCTGGGCTACCCACTGGAACGGGGTGTGCGGCTTGGGCACAAAGGTGGCGGCACTGACCCTGAGGCTCGGCACCTTTCCGCTGGTCTGCTTGCCCAGCGACCGGATTTTTTCTACCAGCCGGATAATCTCGGCGACGTCTTCGTCGGTCTCGGTGGGCAGGCCGAGCATGAAGTAAAGTTTCAGGCCCGTCCAGCCCCGCTCAAAGGCGATGGCCGCCGTTTCCAGGAGTTCTTCTTCCGTGATGTTCTTGTTGATGATTCGGCGCAGTCGGTCGCTGCCCGCCTCGGGGGCAAAGGTCAGCCCCGTCCGGCTGCGGGCAGGGAGCGAGCCCATCAAACGAACGGAGAAACGACTGATGCGCAGGCTGGGCAGCGAAAGGGCAACGTCCGGGTGCTGGGCTGCCAGGCTGGTAATCAGCCCGTCAATGCCGGCGTAGTCGCTGGTACTCAGCGAGACCAGCGATATTACGTCGTAGCCACAGTGTCCGACGATTTCCCCGGCTGCTTTGAGTACCTCCTGCTTGGGGCGTTCCCGTACCGGCCGGTAGATAATGCCGGCCTGGCAGAAGCGGCAGCCACGATTGCATCCCCGCTGTATCTCTATGGCGCCGCGGTCGTGTATCACCTCTATATATGGAACAACCTGATTGGTTACCGGCGGTGGCAGCTTGGCCACGATGCGGCGCTGGATGCGTGGTTTCGCTTCCGGCATGGTCGGTGTCAGGCTTTTTAAGAAGCCGTCAGGCTGATATTCGGCATGATATAGACTGGGGATGTAGATGCCTGGAATGGTGGCTGCCCGTTGCAGGAAATCGCTCTTGCGGGCACCACCCGCCTTCTTCCATTCGCGGTAGCTATCCAGAAGCTCAAGGGCTACCTCTTCCCCATCGCCGATGACAAAGAGGTCGAAGAAGTCTGCCATTGGCTCCGGATTCAGCACACAGCCGCCCCCGGCGATAATCAGCGGATGGTTTTGACCCCTCTCCGCGGCGAGGACCGGTATCTGCGCCAGGTCGAGCATATTCAGTACGTTGGTATAGGTAAGCTCGTAGCCGAGGGAGAAGCCGATAATGTCAAAATCTTTCAAGGGGCGTCTGGACTCAAGGCTGAAGAGGGGAATGCCCCCTTCCCGCATGACCTTTTCCATATCTACCCACGGCGCGAAGACCCGCTCGGCAAGCACGTCTGGCTGTCGGTTGAACAGGTCATAGAGGATGGGCAGGGCGATGTTTG
>JABUBL010000391.1_pt1 | contig 12776 bp, 14 predicted proteins | sample 7240371 | NCBI WGS metagenome assembly JABUBL01 (sample SAMN07256343, study PRJNA390944) | subsurface metagenome | isolation source: Methane hydrate marine sediment | place: Pacific Ocean: Eastern North Pacific, ODP site 1244 | collected 2002
CGTTCCTAGAGGAGTATCTTCAATAGAGTAATAAAGTTTTGCCCCGAACCGGCTGCCGTCGCCGAGATAGTCCTCTATCGGTCGAGACATATGACCGAGAGCCAGGACTATTTCCCTTATCTGATAGCTGGTCAGATTACGGATTACATATTCCAGAAAGGGTATGTTTAGCACCGGTATCAGTGCCTTGGGTGTGTTGATAGTAAGAGGCTCAAGCCTGGTTGCTTTTCCACCCATCAGGATAACTGCTTTCATATTTAGTTATTCCGTCCTGCGTCCTGAAACAGCAAATAACAATCTTACTAATTTTACCATAATCTGACTATTTTGAGGTTAGTAAACTATCTTTATTGGGGCGATAATAGGAGCTACCCTGCAGCGCCTCGTCTCAGGGTAAGGGCTGCCATGATTGACATAATAACGGCAAAGCCAATCAGCACTAATAGCTCGAATGCGACATCAAGCAAGGTCTTTCCCGCCAGCATAATATCCCGCAGTCCGTCCACGGCGTAGGTCAGAGGCAGTATTACTGATAGCCACTGCAGGTAATCAGGCATTTGCTCCACCGGCCAGATAACCCCACAAAGGAATACCTGGGGGAACAGGATTAAGGGGATGAACTGAACCATCTGGAACTCATTGCGGGCAAAGGTTGATATAAATATGCCCAGGTTAACCGCCCCGGTTATTATCACGACCTGAAAGACGAAAACCTGCCATAAATCCCCAGAATAGTGGACATCAAGTACATAAATAGTGAACAGGAGTATAATCAGCGTCTGGGTCAGGGCGAATATGAAGAAACCGAATAGATAGCCAACCACTATATCCAGGCGTGATACTGGCGACGCCATCAAGCGTTCCATAGTACCCTGAGAGCGTTCTCTGAGGAAGCTAATCCCGGTAAGCAAAAAACTGAAAAACAGCGCCAGTGTCGCCAGCAGTGCCGGGGCAATATAATCCAGAACACTACCCTCGGGAAAGCTTAAACCGATGAGGGTTATTATGAGCAGGGGTACTAATAAAATAAGAGCCATTGTCCTGCGGTCCCGTATTATCTGGTGCATAATCCTGGTGGCAATAGTAAACGCTTGGCTAGGCATTATCCTTGTCCTCACGGTGGATAAAATAGAGAAAGGCGTCTTCTAGAGTGGCTCTGGCTTTGCCGGTGGCTTGCTGTAGTTCGCTGGGAGCGCCCTGGGCAATGACCTTGCCATCAAGCATAAAGGCAAGTCGGTCACAGTGGGCAGCGTCATCCATGGTATGACTGGAAATAATAATGGTGACGCCCTGCCTGGTCAGGCTGCTGAAGTGTTCCCAGAAGGTAACCCTTAGCTCAGGGTCGAGACCAACAGTCGGCTCGTCAAGAAAAAGCAGGGGTGGATTGTGAACTATGGCACAAGCCAGGCTAACTCTCTGTTTCATGCCACCACTCAGCTTCAGGGCGGAGTCTTTACGGCGCGCCCACATATCAACCAACCTGATGGCTTCTTCTATCCGCCGGGCTCGCCCCGTTTTATCAGTCAGGCGGTAAATCTTAGCGAAGAAATCCACATTCTGGATAACAGATAGCTCAGTGTAAAGGGAATGAAGTTGTGGCATATAGCCTATAAAGTGAGCCGTTTTCCTGGAGGGTTTTTGTCCCCGTATCTGGACACTGCCCGATTTGGGTCTCAGCAGGCCGACCAGCAATCGGATAAGTGTAGTTTTTCCGGCACCGTTGGGCCCAAGTAGTCCGAAGCTTATACCTGCAGGCACCTGCAGTGAGAGCTCATCAATCGCTTTTATATTACCATAGCTAAAAGATGCTTTATTTACCTCAACCGCTGGGCCGGTAAATTTTTTATCTACCATAGTCGTAAACAAGAATACAGCGAACTAGCAGACGAAATCAAGCGGGTATATACTTCAAAAGAGTTTAGGGAGATTCTATTTGGTAATGGTTGGTTCATCTGTTATTACGAGGAGCGCAGCGACGAAGTAATCTATATAATTATATGAGATTGCTTCGCTACGCTCGCAATGACATTTTCAATTAAAACCGAACAGAATATTGAATATAGCACCTTGATTAAATTTATCTTTTAATCCATAATAGCCAGTATAAAATGAAAAAATTAACCGTTGGTAAGATAAGAGGTCTGCAACAAATTGCCGGTCCGGATGGCATCTTTACTATGTGTGCTATGGACCACCGCGGTTCCTTACGCCGTATGATTAATAAAGAGAGGCCGGAGAAAGTCACTTATGAAGAAATGGTTAAACACAAGCTGGAGCTGTGCTCCAGTCTGGCTGAATATGCCAGTGCCGTGCTACTTGACCCTGTATTCGGTGCTGCTCAGTGTGTCAACTCCGGTATCATACCGAAGAGTACCGGGCTTCTGGTTAGTATAGAAGCTTCTGGCTATAGCGGAGGGGAAGAGCAGCGCTTGACTGAGTTGCTGGATAATTGGGGTGTTGGTAAGATTAAGCGGATGGATGCCTCGGCGGTCAAAATCCTGCTCTACTACCGTCCAGATTTGAAACAACTGGCGGGAAAGCAGTTAGAGACGGTGAGCAGGGTAGCCGAGCAGTGTATAAGATATGACATCCCCTTTCTGGTAGAGCCAGTAAGCTACCCCGTAGGTAGCGAAATAGATAAACCGGAGGAGCTTGCCAGGCTGAAGGAGCACCTTGTCATTGAAACCGCCCGGGAGGTAACCGCTTTGCCAGTAGATGTGCTAAAGTCCGAGTTTCCTGCGGACATACACTACAACAAGGATAAAGCTAAACTAGTTGAACTCTGCCGAAAGTTAGACGCATCAACTCAGGTTCCTTGGGTAATCCTCAGTGCTGGTGTAGATTATGAGCTATTTTACCAGCAGGTGGAAATTGCTTGCCAGGCTGGGGCATCGGGTTTCCTGGGTGGTCGTGCTATCTGGCAGGAGGCTATGCAGATTGAGGATGCCCGGGAAAGGGTCCAGTATCTATCAACTGTGGTGGTAGACAGGCTGAAAAGATTAGCTGAAATAGCTTCTAAATATGCTGTTCCCTGGTACAAGAAGCTTGGTGGGGCTGGCTATGAGATATCTGATATAACTGAAGACTGGTACCGGGAATATTGAAGTGGGAGAGATGCCATGATTGCTACTGTTACCCTTAACCCGGCTTTAGATCAGCATATTGCGGTGCAGGGATTGATGGTTGAGGAGACCAACCGGTGGGTCAGGTTGCGTCGCTATGCTGGAGGCAAAGGCATTGATGTCTCGCGGGCTATCCACGAAATGGGTGGGGCAACCGTAGCTTATGGATTTATCGGTGGTCCTAATGGCAGAGTGGTAGAGATATTGCTTGATGAAGAAGGGGTGCTGTTTAGCTTCACCCCTATTGAGCAGGAAACACGCACCAATTTTATTATCACTGATACCAAAACCTCGCAGCAAACGAGAATTGATGCTCCCGGCCCGCATATTTCAAAAAAGGAACTGGAGAGATTCACTAGAAAAATGAGGAAAATCCGTCCCAGTCCGGACTTAGTGGTTGCCGGTGGTAGCGTGCCGCCCGGTGTCCCGGATAATATCTATTATGATGTAGTTAGTGATGCCAGGGACTTAGGTGTAAAAACCATACTCGACTCCGGGGGCCGATGGCTAGAAGAGGGATTAAAAGCTAAACCCTACCTTATCAAGCCTAATGTCCATGAGGCTGAGGTGCTGCTGGGGAGGGAGCTCCCTACCGAAGAGGCAATCATTGAAGCGACTTCTAAGCTGCTGGAGATGGGTGTTGAAGTGGCAGTTATCTCCAGAGGGAAAGATGGCATTATTGCTGCCACTAAAGGGACTATCTATAAGGCAGTCCCGCCCTCAGTGAAGATACGAAGCACCGTGGGGGCTGGTGACTGTACCATAGCTGGGCTGGCCTTAAAGCTGGCTTATGGAGAACCATTGATAGAAGCTTGCCGATTGGCAGTGGCTATGGGCACTGCTGCCGTGCTAACACCCGGCACTGAATTATGCCGTAGAGCTGATGTGGAAAGTCTGCTACCAGAAGTCAAAGTTTGGGTGATGTCAGCCAGGAAACGAGTTAAAGTATTCTCCACTGCTAGTAGCTAAGGGTCGCCAATTAACCAATCTACTATAAGATTAGGTTCAATAATCCCCCTACTAGCAAGGCAGAGACAATCATTATTCCCGCCGATTTGAGCATATTTATAATTCCAAGCTCCCTGAGAAGGACAACAAAGGTAGCAATACAGGGGAAAAACATGGCTAAGACGACACTGCCAACAACTAGCTGGCCAGGGCTTAGTGCCAAGGGAGCAAGCATGCCCAGGGCTACATCCTTACGGAGGAAACCAATAACTAGGGCGGTCACTGCCTCCTTGGGTAATCCCAGAAGACCGGTTACCACTGGCGCTGTAAAATTGGCAATAGCATCAAATATACCTAAGACATAGAGTACATTTATCACTAGAACAGCGCCTAGAATAATCGGAATAGCCTCTACCAGGAAGCCATAAGTCCTCATCCACAATTTTTGTAACACGGTACGCCATGGTGGCAGGCGATAGGGTGGTATTTCTATCAACAGCTCGGGGCTGAATCCTCTGGCAAAGCGGTTAATTATAATTCCCAAGATAACCCAGACTATGAGTAGTGTGCCGTAGACAATAGCTACATACTGTCCTCCATGTTGCCCCACCAAGCCGAAAATCATCGCCTGTAAGGCGGCGCAGGGTATAGCAATAGATATCAATGTTGCTGCAATAAATCTCTCCCTCTTGCTTTCCAGAATGCGAGTAGCCAGAACAGCCGGTACATTACATCCTAGCCCCAGCATACTGGGAATGATAGCATAACCATGCAAACCTAGGCGGTGCATAATAGTGTCCATCAAAACTGCCAGCCGTGGCAGATAACCTATATCCTCAAGCAGACCCAGTATCAGGTAGAAAGAGATAATGTAAGGCAAAACCATGCCAAAGGGGACAAAGAGTCCGGTGGTCAATAAGCCAAAGGATTCAACAAAGTTCACTTCACTACCAATTATCTTACCTATCAGGATATCATGGAAAAAGCCGGTGCTGCCCAGGAGGTCGCTTAACCTCAATATCACCGGCGCCCACAGATTGTCAAATAAGGGCTCAAGCACATAACCAATCAGGCTCTCACCAATGAAACGGATTACCAGAAAGGCACCGGCAAGAACAGCTAAAGCTATAGGGATACCGGTTAATGGCTTTACACTGGCATCCCCCAGACGCTCTAACCAGGTATGATGGCGACGGGTAATACGCTGAACCTGGTCTATGATGTTACCAATAGTAGCCCAGCGTTCATCGTGACTGCGGGCAGGAGCGTCAAGGGAGATAGCCTTGGGAATGTTCTCCACCAGCTCTTTTATCCCTTGACCAGTTACCGCTACGGTAGGAATAACCGGTACACCTAAGAGTTCTCTTAGTCTGTCCAGGTCAATATGTATCCCTCGATGCTCGGTATCATCCCATATATTCAAGGCAACTATCACTGGTATGTTCCGCTCTAATAGCTGCAAGGTCAGGTAGAGATTTCTTTCCAGATTGGTAGCATCAACCACACTTATGACTAAATCTCCGGTATCGAGCATCTGGGAGGCTATTTCCTCAGCCTCACTGGTTGGTTCCAGGGTATAGGTGCCGGGCACATCAATAACCTCAACTGTCTCTTCTCCCAGTTTCATAGAACCGTGGGTATAGCTCACAGTAGTACCTGGATAGTTAGAAGCAATCACCCGTACCCCAGTTAACCGGGAGAAAATAACGCTCTTACCTACATTGGGATTGCCCATAAGTAATATCTTCATCTAATACCTAACCTATTTCAACTATTATTCTCTTAGCCATGCCAAAGCCGATAGCTACCTGGGCATTACCTACCTGGATGGTTACCGGTCCTCGCATAAACATAGAACTAACCTTGCTTACTCTCTGACCGGGTCTAACGCCCAAAGAACTAAGACGATTAATCAGACCACGCCCACCTTGAATTTGAACTACTTTGCCACTCTGTCCAGCCTCTATTTGGCTTAGTGGTATTTGTTTCCCATCAGGCATAAATCATACCCCCTTTCTGGTCTTTTTCAGTTGGGCTATCTCAGTATTAAATACAAATGCTTCTTATTGGGAATAAGCATGTTAAAAATATTACTTTTTATTCTCCCTGCAGGCGGGGCAATAGCCTGTCATCTGCACCTCAACATCGGTAACTTCAAAACCCTTCTCACGGCTTACATTCTCTTTCATCTCTTGACTCATTGGGCACTCAAACTCAATGATTTTACCGCAACCAAGGCAGACCAGGTGGTGGTGCTCGGTAGAGGGTTTTATCTCATAGTGATAGTGCGCCTCGTCGAAGTGAAGTTCCTCTATTAAACCTAAGTTTTTAAGCTTCTGCAGGGTTCTGTAAACAGTAGAAAGACTGAGGCGGGGTTGTTTCCTTTTCGCTCGGCGATAGACTTCGTCAGCATCCAGGTGTCCCTGCCCTTGGCGAATAACTTCCAGAATTAAGGCACGCTGACTGGTAATCCTCAGTTCTGCTGTATTTAATAATTCACGGGTTTTCCTGCGAGACAAGTCTGTATTAGTAAGGCTTGTTGGCATAATCCTCCCTCCTTTTAGCGAATTAGGAAAATGCAAATGCTTATCATTTGCAACTGTGTTATAACTCAAACATAGACTGTTGTCAAGCATCTGTTATTTACTTCCCCCTCTCCTTCCAAGGAGGTTAAATTAATGAGGTGTTTAAGAGGGGCGAAACCCCTCTACGGAATAAATTCCCCTTCCCTTTATCAAGGGGAAGGGAATAAAGGGGATGAGGTTACTAGAAATTAATGGGGTGAGGTAGAAAATAGTCTTATTAAATTATGCGTTTGAGTCTGGGGTTTGGGGTAATACCAGGAGTTCTGCCCCTTTTGGCGATTGGCTTGCCTTTGACCTCATGTAGGTCGGCGGTAAAGTCAATAGGTTTAGCCCCGCTGATATAGCTGCCGATACCAAAGCCATCAACCGGCGCTTCACTCTCAATGAAGTGGGTGATACGCTCAGGGTCGATACCACCGCTGACAAGAATCCTTACCTGCTTGAAGCCAGCCAGGTCAAGCCTGGCTCTTACCTCCTTAACCAGCGCAGCGGTAACACCGCCTCGCTCGCCGGGAGTGTCAAGCCTTACACTGTTAAGCTTATCACCCAATGCCTCAGCTACCCGCAGGCTTTCCTCGGCCTCATCTTTGAAGGTATCAACCAGTGAGATACGGGACACCTCAGGTAGCATATGCTTGTCGAAGGCTAGAGTAGCCTTAACTGTGTCTCCCATAATTAGTATCAATGCGTGAGGCATAGTGCCGGCGGGTTCAATTCCTGCTAAGCTGGCGCCGGCGATGCTGGAACAACCAGCGCAGCCACCAACAACGGCAGCATAGTCCATCTGGGCGACAACTTGAGGATGAACATGACGGGCACCGAAGCTGATAAGGGGCATTCCCTTTGCAGCGTCCACACATTGTCTGGCGGCTGTTGCCCAACCACTGCAATGGGCGAGCATGCCATCTATAGCTGTTTCATATAGCCCATAGCTCTGGTAGGGCGCCGTTATGCGCAACACCACTTCTTTGCGGTCCATTGTATCGCCCTCGTCTAGAGCCCAGACCTCACGATTATCCTCACGTAGAACTCGTTCCAGTAGCGCCTTGACCTCGTCCATACCACAGAGTACCCCGGCACGGCTGGGAAACACCTCCATTGTAGCTACTGGATTAAGCCCCTCTTGCTGTAATATCTCTATGGTGTGGGCGAAGTAAATGTCAGCCGTCTCCCCCGATAGTACAGCCTCAGTGGGTTCGAATTTGGGCACTTCCATCTATTCACCCTCCAGCAGTAGTTAACTTTGCTCCAAGCACCTTTTCTATGTGTTCCAGGGCAAAACGGTGAGCCTTATTATCAGGCGAGGCGACACAATCAACAGGCACCTCAACTTCATAATCACGGTTTCGGGCATCAGCCGTGGTATGCATAACACAGATATTGGTCAGCACGCCACAAATAATCAGTTTCTCTGGCTGAAGCTCCTTTAGTTTTTCTTCCAGCGACGTGCCAAAGAAGCCGCTGTATCGCTTTTTCGGAATTACCTCGCCCGGGTAATTGGCCAGCTCAGGTATCACTTCTACCTCGACAGTACCATCAATACAGTGGGGCGGGAACATCTTGAATTCAAGGTCGTCAGGGTCATGATTGTCGCAGATGAAGAATAACTTTGAGCCTTGCGCTAACTCTTGTTCCAGAAGACTCTGGATATTGGGGATGATTTGGCGGCTTTCCTCTCCAATATATAGGGGATAGCCTTCCTCCAGGAAACCCCTAAGCATATCAACTACCAGAACTGCATTAGCCATTATTCTTCGAACCCTGTCCCCTTCACTCTTCCCAGGTTTAGCTGCAACTTAATGTCTGAAGTGCCGTTCGCCGGTGAAAACCATAGCTATATTATGCTCATCAGCCATTTTAATTGAGTCTTCGTCCCTGATTGAGCCGCCGGGCTCGACTATGGCGGTTACCCCGGCATGGGCAGCAGCTTCTACCACATCGGAGAAGGGGAACATGGCATCGGATGCCAGCACACTACCCCTGGCTTTATCTCCGGCTTTCTCACTGGCTATCTGGGCACTAATAATCCGGCTGGGTTGTCCGGCACCCATTCCCAGAAGTGTTTTATCCTTGACCAGTACGATAGCGTTTGACTTTATATGCTTGACGGCTCGCCAGGCGAAGAGCAAGTCTTCGATTTCAGCTTTAGTCGGTTCACGTTTGGTTACCGTTTTCAGGTTAACGCTATCTTCCGGGACGGAATCGGAACCCTGGACAAGGAATCCCCCCTTTACCCGGCGGAAATCAAGGTAGCCGGGTTCAGCCTGACCGTAGCCGGGGGGCAACTTGGCAACGAGAATACGGAGGTCTTTCTTACGCTGTAGTAGCTTGAGTGCTTCTGGGTCATATTCAGGAGCAATAGCTATCTCATAGAAGACCGGCTTCATTGCTTCAGCCATAGCTATGGTAACCTTCCTGTTGGCAGCGACAATACCACCAAAGGCAGCTACCTCATCGCCGCTGAAAGCCCGACGGTAGGCTTCAGCAATATCTTCATGGCTGGCTAAGCCGCAAGAATTGGTGTGTTTGATAACAGCAACCGTGGGTGCGGCGAAGTCAGTAGCGGCGCCCCAGGCAGCATCAGCATCAAGGATATTGTTGAAGGAAAGCTCTTTACCTCCCAGTTGCTCCGCCCAGGTGATGCCGGTACTCTTACCTTTGTCTACTTCCTGCTCGGCATAGAAGGCAGCTTGCTGATGAGGGTTCTCGCCATAACGTAAGCTGTAGCGCTTCTTGAGGGCAACGGTTATCTCTTCAGGAAAACCTTCTGTCCCCTGTCGCAGATACTGCGATATGGCAGTATCATAGGTGGCTACATGCTGGAAGGCTTTTTGGGCTAACCGCTTGCGTTCGGCTAACTCCACACCCCCTGCCTTTAGTTTCTCCAGAACCGGCTGATAATCGGCCGGGTCTACCACGACAATAACACTGGGGAAATTTTTGGCTGAAGCTCGAATCATGCTTGGCCCGCCGATATCAATGTTTTCCAGCGCTTCTTCAATGGTAATGCCTTCTCTGGCTACGGTCTGGACAAAGGGATAGAGATTGCCAACTACAAGGTCGATACTCTCGATGTTATGCTCGGCTAGTTGTGCCATGTGCTCTGGCTGGTCACGCCTGGCAAGAATGCCTCCATAGATAATCGGGTGCAGGGTCTTTACCCTGCCGTCAAGAATCTCAGGAAAGCCGGTAAGCCCAGAGACGCTCTTAACGGGCACTTTACTTTCCTCCAGCGCCTTCTGAGTGCCTCCGGTGCTGAATATCTCAAACCCTGCTCCACTTAGCTCTTTGGCAAAATCAACCATGCCTGTCTTATCAAAAACACTGATAATAGCTCGCATGTGAACCTCCGATTATTTTTTGTCTGCTGTCTCACTGCTCAGTCTTTGGAGCGACCAGCATATCTCGCCCCCGACATTCTACTATTGTAAAAAGGTCAGAACTTTCCACAATTTCTCTTGCTTGTGGCATTTTCATGTGTCCGGGGTCCATGAAGAGAAAGCCATCCTGTTTGAGTATTCGGTGAATCTCCCGAAATAGGGCATCGTAGTCGCTTATCATATGAAAGGTATCAATAAGTAGAACCAGGTCAACAGTTGCTTCTTGAATCCCTGTATCGTAGGAGTCGAGTAGGATGGCTTCAATATTTGTCAGGCCTTCCTTTGCCGCTTTCTTGTTTACCGTGCTAATGGCTATCGGTTGAATATCCAGGGCAAAGACCTTACCTTTCTCGCCAACCAATTTAGCTATTGGTATTGTGTAACGGCCTGGCCCACATCCATAATCAACTACTGTCATCCCTTCTTTGAGCGGGAATTTCTTTACTTGCTTTTGTGGATTCCAGAATAAATCGACAAGTTTAAAGAACCACATCATACACTTGAACCCAGCATCTGGCATCGGTTCGAGTTTCTTTTCCTTTGACATTCTATATCTCCCTACTTGATAACTACCCTTGTCTCTCCCCTCTGCTCCACCACCTCGCCAACAATTTTAGCTTCGGGTAGGGCTTTGGTTAGCTGGTCGATATTATCAGGTGAGCAGATGAGCACCATGCCGATGCCCATATTGAAGACCCGGTACATTTCCTGAGGGTCAACATTGCCTCGCTGCTGAATGAGCTGAAAAACAGGGAGTATTGTCCACCTGCCGCGATGAAATTGCGCTGCCATTCTCTGTGGCAGAATTCGGGGCACGTTACCAATCAAACCACCGCCGGTAATATGTGCCATACCCTTGATAATTGGCAATAGTGGCTTCAATTGATTATAGTAGCAGCGGTGGGGTTCAAGCAGCTCTTCACCCAGAGTTCGGCCCAGCTCGGGATAATGGACATCCAAATCTGATTTTGTCTCACCAAGAATCTTACGCACCAGAGAATAGCCATTGGTGTGTAGCCCGCTAGATGGTAGACCGATAATGGCATCACCAACCTTAATCGTCTTACCCATGGTAATCTTGTCCTTCTCCACCACCCCGATAATAAAACCTGCCAGGTCGTAGTCCTTTCCACTATAGATATCAGGCATCTCGGCTGTCTCACCGCCAATAAGGGCGCAGCCAACCTCGCGGCAGGCTTGCGCAAGTCCCTGAGCGATAGCTCCAACCTTTTCTGGCACCAGCTTGCCAATACCGATGTAGTCGAGAAAGAATAGTGGCTCGGCACCGCAGGTAAATATGTCATTAACACAGTGGTTGACGATGTCAATGCCTACCGTATCATACTTGTCCAGAGCGATGGCAATCCTTAGCTTGGTGCCCACTCCATCAACGCTCGATACCAGCACCGGCTCCTTATACCCCTTAAGCTCAAAAAGCCCGCCGAAAAAACCAACCCCACTCAGCACCTCAGGACGAAGAGTAGAGCGAGCGTGTTTCGCAATCAACTCTACAGCTTTTTCATTCGCATCAATATCGACTCCTGCTTTAGCGTAGGTATTCTTAATTAGTATTGCCTCCTCGACGAAATATTCCTTTACCCCTGAAGGGCTTCATTTCGCCACCACAGCTCTTGTAGTTCTCGCAGGGAAAGAGACCTCTGGGTTCATCACCTCTAGCCCAAACCGCCGCTTGCCATGCCTCCGCACCTTCAAGGGCTAACTCTATATCGTCCTTATTAGTAAGTTCCAGCCCACATCTATCACAAACCAGCTTTTTTGGCGGTGCCATCGCTATCTAACCTCCATAAACTAGTGCTACCGCTTTCTCTTCCAGCCAGTCGCTACCAGTGGCGCTACTGCCAACCAGAGAGTAATGTTTACCAACATAGCCTTGACATAGCCTATCTTTTCTATTCCGAAGTCAGGAGCAATAACACCCCAGAGAGCCATCAGGATAAGAGAACTTATAAAAAAGCCGGGGATAGCCCCCAATATAGCAAAGTATCCGAACATATCAGGCCTCCTTGCGGTATTTATCCACGAAGCGCTTCATTCTTGACAGCGCTTCCTCAATGTCAGCTAGCGAGGTAGCATAGCAACAACGGACATATCCCTCACCGCATTGTCCGAAGGCAGAGCCGGGGACTACAGCTACCTTTTCCTCAGTAAGCAGTTTCTCGGCAAACTCCTCTGAGGTCATACCGGTACATTTTATTGAGGGGAAGGCATAAAACGCCCCTTTGGGCTCAAAACAGGACAAACCAATGTCACAGAGTCCCTTGACAATGACCAGCCGTCGTCTATTATAGTCCTCAACCATTTCAGCCACACTCTCCTCACCCGATTTTAGTGCCTCAATAGCGGCTACCTGTGCCATTGTTGAGGCGCACATCATAGTGTACTGGTGAATTTTGGTCATGGCAGCAGTAATCTCTCTGGGGGCTGCCGCAAAACCAATGCGCCAGCCGGTCATAGCATAAGACTTGGAAAATCCGCCCAGAAGAATGGTGTTCTCCTTCATCCCGGGTAGCGCGGCAACGCAGGTATGTGCCACACCATAGACTAGCTTGGCGTAAATTTCATCAGAGGCTATTAATAGCCGGTGACGCCGGGCTACTTCTGCTATCTGTGATAATTTTTCTTTGCTCATTACGGCTCCAGTAGGGTTGGCGGGATAGCCGATAAGAATGGCTTTAGTTTTATTAGTAACCCGTGTCTCAATATCGGTGGCGCTTATCTCA